>Ga0302289_1000858_pt1 | contig 10824 bp, 8 predicted proteins | sample III_Fen_N1_2_FD_194552 | JGI IMG/M metagenome (GOLD analysis project Ga0302289, IMG submission 194552) | Peat permafrost microbial communities from Stordalen Mire near Abisko, Sweden - III_Fen_N1_2 | ecosystem: Environmental > Terrestrial > Soil > Wetlands > Permafrost | place: Sweden: Abisko... | reverse complement strand
CCTAATGATTCATGCTACGTGTTCGGCGTTGACATAGCCACTGGCACAGGCGCGTCCAACTCCGTAATCGTAGGCGGCAAACTGTCCACTGGCGAAAAGGTTCTGGAATACGCCGACCCCAATATCACCCCGGATGACTTGGCGCATCTAGCCACTGCGCTATGCAAAGTGTTCAAGGGCGTCAACAACTCCAATGCCTATCTCATTTGGGAGGGCAACGGCCCCGGTTCGCAGTTCTACATGGAACTCAAGAAGTCCCTTGTAATGTCCATCTACTATCGCAAGGACGAAAACAACATAGCCGCCGTAGCCTCGTTGAACCCCGGCTGGCAGACTAGCGCGAAAAACAAGCTGTTCCTCCTTGGCGAGTATCGCAGGGCCTTGAAGTTTGGCGAGTTCAAGAATCCATCCAAGGAGTCCTACGAGGAATGCGTGTGCTACATACGCGTCCAGAATGGCGACATAGTGCATCGCAAGTCCATAGGCTCAATCGACCTGTCAGGCGCAAGGGCAAACCACGGCGACCGTGTTATAGCAGATGCCCTTTGCTGGTGGTTCATGCGTGAACTTGGAGTTGGTAGCGCACCCAGGCAGGAGGAGATCAAAAACGAAATCGACCTCAACACTATGGCTGGACGTATGGCGTTGAGGATGCAGGCCGAAAGCGATGCACAATATGAAAACCCGTTAGAATACTCAATGGGATTCATGTAAAGATTTTTTATGCGCTTCAGCATGGCATCTACGGCACAACACAATCAGGTCATCTAGATAGAACAATTCCCTTCTAGCGTGTTTATACGTCATGTGGTGAACTTCAATGTTATCTTTGCTTCCACATGCCTCGCATTCACTGTATGCTCTTTTGTGGCAGTATTCCTTGATTGCTCGCCAGTAGGAGGTCTTCAAAAAAGTTGCATAGTCCATATCCCTCAGTCTGTCTAAGAAATTATCTTGAAGCGAATATCCGCATGAATTGAATTCATCTAGTATTTCATTTAGAACGAGATGAAAATGTTTTCCATCGCAAAGTGCATTGCCTAGGATTTTGGACTGTTTTTTATTTCTTCCTTCAGGTTGACGAAACTTTATTTTTGGAACTCTGCTTTTGAACGTCTTTTGAATGCGTCCCCAATTAACTCTAGCATAACCCATTTGTGGTATCTCCATGTACGGATTCCCTTTTGGAATCCTATCGAGCGAGCATGTTCGCTTCGCTCACTGCTCTTATAAAGGCTAACCCTGAGAGAAGAAGAAGAGCAAGGACGCCCCTTACTGGCAATCCAGCACTTCTGCATTGAAACGTCTTCAGTCCTGTTGGGGGCGTCTTAAAAGCAGCATTCGCAACAGTCGCCTCTGAAAATCCGTTTCAACTGTGTTGTCGTTTTTGAACTCAGAAATATGGCGTGATTGAAAAAATGGCGATAAAATAGGGAAGTTCGGCTAACCCTTCGGTCGAAGTTTCGCTCGGACGTTACATCTACTTGCGGCGTCGGTTCCTAGATAACCGCATATTCAATGTCCCCTTACTGGATTGAATTAACTTCCAACTCAATCCTCGGAACAGTCGCAGGTTGCCAACGGTGCTAACCGTGGTTTAGAATGCCACCTGCAATCGGCTACAAATTTTTCAATCACGTCGAGTTCGTGTTCGACGTATCAGCACAGTCAGCTTGTTCAGCTTCCTTGGTTCTATTATATATCTAGTTTCGGTAGATGCAAATGGATTTATCGTTGATTTTTTAATGATTCAATTGATTTTTATTGATACATGAGATACAATATCTTTATCGGCTGCATTTTGGACGGCTGCTAACCGTCCTTCCCTCTCCGCAATGGAGAGGGTTTTTTATGTACCAAACTATTTTGCCACTATTTTAGACTCATTCTATAATTAGTACTGCCTAATTAGCTTGACCTAATTAGTACTGCCTAATATAATAGAGCAAAGATACTCACGAGGTGTCATTTGGCAGATACAACCTTCCGGGGCAGACTAAGGGATTCAATCAATGTTTCGCTTCAGAACTTGAAGCGATTCCGAGTCAACCGCGCTAAATTCGTTGAAGTCTACGCTGGCAACCTCTACAATCCTGAAGGCTCGAACTTCAGGAAGACGCCGGACTACGTGAACCTCATTCAATCAATGGTTCGCACGTTCACCTATCTGCTTGTGTCTAACGACCCTGCCGCACACGTCTATAGCCCCAATAGCGAATACACCCGTTCAGCCCGTCTCCTCAAGCTCATAATGAATGACGAAATCAAACGCATGGGCCTAGGCGAAGTGATGAGCGGGTGTGTGTTGGACTCGTTTTTTGGCATGGGCATAATCAAGGTGGGACTCGAAAAGGGTTCACGTCCGGGCGTTACGTCTGCCGGATTCTGCGACGTGAAGCCATTTGCCGCACGTGTTGACTTGGATAATTGGGTTCAGGATATGGGCGCGGCTGACAGGGCGCATATGCAGTTCATGGGGGATTTCTACCGTGTCCCGCTCAAGGAGGTTCAGCAGGATGAACGCTTTGACAAGGATATGCGTGAGAAACTAACTGCCGTTCCGTATTGTCCAGTTGACAACTTCGGCATACCCAAGGTTCAGAATCTAACACGTCGCGGTTCAGGCATTGTCAATTACAACGACTTGCACGACCAAACCAATCTGCTGGATGTTTGGCTTCCACAGGAGAAGGTTCTCTACACTACGGACTTCGGGCTGGCGTTGGACAAGCCGCTACGTGAACTTGACTGGAACGGCCCTGAGCATGGGCCATATCATTTTCTGGAATACGTACGTGTTCCCAATAACCCATTTCCCGTTCCGCCCGTTATGACCGTCTCCGATTTGTCGCGTGTAGCCAATGAACTCTACTACAAGGTTGTTCAGCAGGGCTTGCGCCAGAAGACCATCACTGCTTACGACGGCACAAATGAAGCCGATGCGCAGCGCATAAAGAACGCGAAGGATGGCGAGGTAGTTCACGTCAATAACATGCGCGGCATTCAGGAGGCCAAACTTGGAGGGCCAACGCAGGAAGTTGGAATCGTAGCGGATGACGTTATGAAAAAGTTCAACTTCTTTGGCGGCAATCCAGACTTGCTTTCCGGCTCTGCCAAACCCTCGCCTACCGCTACTCAGGATACGATGTTCCAAGAGGCGTCAAGTCAAATGCTGGCATCGCAGCAAGACCAAGTGTACGCTTGCACCAGGGGCGTTCTGGAAGACATTGCTTGGTATGTCATGGATGACCCCGACCCGCAGTATACAATCTTCGACGCCGTATTGAAGGGCATCGACCCGATACCGCAGGAAGTCTCCAAGGAGGATTTGCGCGGCTCTTGGATAAACTACACGTTCGACATTGTGCCTTACAGCATGGCGCACATGACACCCGGACAGCGGTTGAATTCAGTCCAGCAGTTCCTTGGCGCATTTGCCCCGTTCGCGCAGATGGCGGCGGCTCAGGGCGTAACGCTAGACGTTAAACAGCTTGCCGAGATATGGGCCAATAACAGAAATCTTCCCGAAATCAAGGCGTTGCTGCATATCGATTCAGGTATCACAAGCGATTTGCGCAGCATGTCCGGTGGTGAAGGCGGGCCGAAAATCAAGGCTCCCACAAACTCAACCTATACACGCGTAAGCGAATCTGGAGGCCGTCAGTCCCCTCTCACCATGAATGAAATGGCGGGTGGAAATCCGGGCGGGCTTTCTGGTTTGGGCGCGACACAGGGAGCATAAAATGGGCAGGCACAAACTAGAGGTGGAAGCGGAACCAGTGGCGGTTGAACCAATCCAGCCAGTGGCAGCGCAACCCGTCAAGAGAAACGAAAACGCCGAACGGGTGCATAGTGAATGGACTCAGAAGCTGAAGGAGTCCGTTGAGGCCGCAAAAGCGGAGTCCGTTGAAAACAAAGAGGTAGTTCCAGCGGAAGATGAAATCAAGGCCAAGGAGGCGTTGTCCAAGGCAAGCCTAGCCAAGGCTGAGGCTGTTTACAATGCCATATTGAACAAGACTCCAATAGACGTTGACGCCCTGAGTGGAAAGGGCGACGTAGATAAGAAACCAGCGGATGACAAGACCGGAGAGTCCGAAGGCCAAGAGGACGAGTCCGATGAATCTCTGCTGGCGGAAGCCGAACAGCTAGGCATGTCAACCGAGGAGGCCGCAAAGCTTTCACCGGGTACACGTGCAAAACTGATTGACTCGCTTGGCAAGGGGAAAGTCGCAGCAAAGGAACCTGAGTATTCCGAGGCGGACGCCGAAGAGCTTAGAATCCTTGAGTCGGCAGTTGACCCCGAACTGTTCGCAAAGGTGAAGGGCCTTATCAATGCCAAGGGCAAAGAGGCGTTCGAGGTAGGCTTGCAGCTCAAAAGGTTGCAAGACGAATCCAACGCAATGAAGCTCAAGGCAGAGGGAAACGCCTTTGACTCCTACGTGAACGGTCTATCCGCTGAGCCTGAATGGGAATCGGTGTTCGGACGAGGCACCGCAAAGAAGCTGAAGGACGAAGCACCGGAGAAATTCAAGGCGAGAAGCGACTTGTGGGATGAGAAGGAGAAACAGAAGAAGCTAGGCAAGGACTCCAAACAAGCCCTTACCGATGCGTTTTTTATCCTACATGGCAGACGCATGGTTGAAATCAATTCCGCACGTAAGCAGCAGAAACTTGTTGACTATGCGAACAAGGCGATTGCAAAGCCAACTGTTCGCAGCGCGGAGGCCATTTCAAAGGACAATGGAACGCCAGAGGGCAGAAGACAGACATGGATGGACGTAGGTGCGTCAATCCTCAACAAAATCACAGGTAAATAAAGGGAACTCACAATGAGTCTTCAAGAAAAAGATTTCGGAGATTTCTACAATATCTCCACATTGCCGGAACTGAACAAGGGCGAATGGGAAGAGGTTGCTTCGCAACTTACCTCCTATCCCGGCACAAACCTTTTCTTCGGTGGAAAGTTCGCTGCGCCCAATATGGCGACAGTTGACGAATCCATCAAGGGAATCGTTCCGCCCATTACCCCAATGCTTTCCGTCGCCAAGAGCATGGTCTCTTCGGGTAAGGGCATCCTTGGGCGCCTGATGGTAACTGCCAATGGCAACGGCGCATTCGTCGGAGTCAACGACAAAGACCCGACTGCCGGATTCGCTGACGGTATGGTTGAAACATTCGCTCCTTGGAGGCACTTCACCTTCAACTTCGGATTCAACGACTACCTCGTCAAGGAGAATTCCGGCGTCTCGCAGATAATCGACTACCTTCAGGAGCTGAGGGCGCAAGCCTACATCGACTCAAGGGAGAAGCTTGAAAAAGCTGTCTGGAGCGCGCCGTCTTCCGCCAATGACAACCTCAGCCCACTCGGCCTGAAGTTCTGGCTTGGCGCATCGCAGACGCAGGGCTATAACGGCACGTTCGCCTATTCCAGCATTCCTGGCGCGACGCTGGTTGACCAAGCCGCTTATCCGGCTGCGAAGAACTGGACTGACAAGTGGACTGCCCTCAGCAATGACGGCTTCACCAAGGTCATTCGCAAGGCTCTCACCAAAATCAACTGGCAGACGGTTTCCGATGTGCCTGTTCGCGGCAAGGCCAAGAAGGTCATCCTCATGGGCAACGACCTTCTGGAAGAGGTTACGAGCATAGCGGAGAAGAACAATGACCAGCTTGGGCCAGACCTCGCCACCTATTCCGGCATGGTTACGATTAGGGGAGTGCCGATAATCGGTTGCGCCTATATCGATGCCGAGGCCGTCGAAGCCGATAGAAACAAGGTCTACCTCGTGGACGCCACCAGTTTCCAGACGAAGTTCCTTGCTGGCTCCGAATTCACCGAGATGGGGCCGACCCAGCTCAAGGAGACTGCGCATCACCAGTGGAAGGTTGACGTTGACGCCACCTTCAACATCATGTGCAGCAATCCCCGTCGCCACGCCGTCATATCCAAGACCACTTGAATCTAAAAAGAAAGGATTCATGAAATGTCCACAAATCAGAAACAGACCTATCTCAACGCAGTAGACGTTGGGTTTTCCCCGCTCGTCTTTCAGGACGTCAATGACGATGTGATTCCGTTTGACAACAGTCTCGGAACTCTCTTCGTTGACGATTTCACCACGCTTTGCATCGGAGGCTACATAACCGTTGGCACTGCCCATACCTACAACTACAACCACGGTTCGGCCTTCATCGACCTTTCCGTAAGCACTCTCGCACTTTCCAATGCGACCAGCGGAGAGATGGTTGCCACCTTGACCGCCACGCAGGATGTGGAAGTCAACTACGTCGCTGGCAGCAATACCGCCGCGCAGGTTGAAGTCTCCACGACTGCCCCCAAGAGTTGGGCGGTTGAGCAGCGCGTCAAGGTTTCCACCATAGCGACGGACGCTGGCGGATTCTTCTTCGGCGTTGGAACCTATGGCTCTGCCATAACCGACACGCTGATTGACGCCACTCAGCTTCTGAAGACTGCAAATGACTTCGTAGGGTTTCAGGTTGCGCCAACCGCACCCTCGACTGTCTTGGCGGTCTATAAGAAGTCTAGCGTAGCGGATGCCAGCAAGGGTACCGTGGTAGCTGCGGCTCACACCCTCGTTGCCAGCACCTACGTCAAATTCGGCCTGAAGTATGATGCCGTTCTCAACAAGCTCAGCTACTTCGTGAACAACGTTGCAGTTGGCTCTGTGTCCGGCGTCAACGCTCTTGCCGCATTCCCGACTGACATCAAGTTGGTGATGCTGATTTCCGGCAAGACTGGCGGTGGCTCCGTCGCTCCCGTCATCACGGTTGACTGGATAAAATCCGTCATCTTGAAGTAAGGGGCTAGGATATGGCTGAATCGACATTGAGCTTGAGTTATGAAGACTTGCAAATAGAGGTCGGATTCTTTGTTGGCTATGGAACGGACTCAACCGTCTGGACTACGGCTCAACTCGCTCTTGTCGATAGAGTCATCAAGGCAGGCTTGAGGGCGTTCTACTTCAACCCGCAAGGGCATGAGTGGACGTTTCTCAAGCCGCTATACTCAATCAGCACAGCGGCGGTAACAGGGACGGTAACAGGCCAAGGCACGTATAATGCCGGAACTGGACTGACAACTGTAACGGTTGCAAGCGGGACTTTGCAGACTCGCATGGCTGGCTTCAACTTCACATACGGGACAAGCGGAACGTCCTATGTGATAAGTTCGGTAACTTCCACGTCTATCGTTGTCCTAACAGGCAATGCCAGCGCGGAGACTACCGGGGACACCTACGCCGTTGACAACATGGAGGACTACAACATGCCGGATGATTTCGGCGCAGTTGTAGGCTCCCTGACAATGCCGTCCACTGGACGCAATTCAGTAATCACGCTTACGTCTGAATACGAGTTGCGCAAGATGAGGACGGTAGAGGCGGAAGGCGTTCCAAGGCTTGCGGCTATACGGCAGATGGCCTTCACTGGCGCAACAGGCCAGCGTTGGGAGCTTATGCTGTATCCAAGGCCGACTGAGACGTTGGCTTTGACGATGAAGTATAGCATTCTGCCGAACATGCTCACAGCGGCCCTCTATCCCTATGGTGGCGCGGCCCATGCTGACACCATTAAGGCGGCTTGCCTTGCCTCCGTTGAATCGGACGTGAATCACGTGGTCAACGGTCAATGGGCGATGAAGTTTCAGGAACGGCTTGTGGCATCCATAGCAGTTGACGGACGCAACGTAGCGGACAGCCTTGGCTATAACGGAAACGTTACATCCTACCAAGTAGATTCTGGAACCTTGTGGCATGACTACACAACCCCGTTGGAATTCAACGGTCAACCTTAAGGCGCGATATGGCACAGGAACTCTTTTTTTCAACGGCAAAGGTGGATGGAGCCGGGACTACAACGGCAGCACCCTACACCTTCCCAGATGACAGGCCAGTCTATGCGGCGCATTGGCAGGCGGTCGGAGGAGATGTTGAGGTGTCTTTCACTGCAACCGGGGAGAAGTGGCTCATAAAGGAGAACTTAGTTTGTTTTCCTCTTGAGGGCCGCAATCTCCAAGGCGAGACAATCTATGTCTTCGCCGCTTCGGGAGACAAGCTCGTCTTGCTTTTCTCCGTAGGCAGAAAACTAGGAACATAAGGAGATAACATGAATAGGGCAAATTTTCAGCAACAGCAGTCGGAAGTTGTAGGGCCAGTTGTCGGCAGCGTTCTTTGGGACTCCAGCGGAAATGCGGTTCTTTCCTACGGCACTGCTACCGAAATGGCGGCTGCAACCGGAGCGGGTTACGCAGTAGCGGGAATCTGGCAGGAAACTACCAACGCGAAAACGTACATCAATGGCGGAACCGTCCTCATTGCGTCATGGAAACTCGTAACGAGCGCGTAACAACCAATGGCAAACAAAGTCGCAAGCGCGAAACGCAAGGTGATAAAGCTGGAATATCCGCTTGGCGGATTGAACAGGTCTATCGCCTACCAGAAACAGCCGCCTTATACGGCTCCCTTCGCGGTCAACGTCCGCGCTTGCGACTACACTAAACGCAACCGTGGCGGCTCCCGTCCCGGCTTCGGAAAACATGAATTCGTTGAAATGGGTTCTGGCAATCCAGTCAACATGCTTGAGCAGATGCAATACGTGCGTGGCGACGGGTTCACCGTATGGAGCGAACCGTTCGCAGGGACTTCACTTGGAAGCGACTGGACGGCTGTGTCTGGATACGCTTTGCCTAGCGTAGCTCAAACCTTGGCTTATGGAATAACCTACAACACTACCGGACGTGCGATACATGACACGTTCGACTACTTCGACGCAAGCAAACCTCATAGCGTTGAAATGACAATTTCGCCCTACAAGGGCTGGCATGTCGGCAGCTACTATCTATTCATGCGCACGACTGCCTATCTTCCCTACACCAATGGCGTGGAGGTCTTGGTCAATGCCGAGACTCAGGGAACGCTTACGATAACCGTTACTGAATACGTAGCAGCCTCGGCAAGCGTTATTGCTACTGCAACGGTATCATATTCCCAATACATCGCCCAAACGAAACTAATAGGGCTCATCTCAGGGACAACCTTCACGCTCTATTGCAACGGCGTCTCAGTTGCCACTGGAACCGTATCGGGTTCACTCACAGGAACACAGGTTGGGTTTGGCATAGACAATACCACAATCGATTCATCCGCTATCATAGCTGGCTTTGTCTGCAAATACTTCAAGACGCAACTCAATCAAACGTCAACATCGTTGCTCATGGCTGCGGCAAATGGAACACTCTACAAACGCGGTCAAGTGGATATGCAGGCGATAACCTCCAGTTGCACCTTGAACACCTACGACTACCTTCAGGGAGCGAACTTCTACAAGAAACTCTACATTTCCGACCACGGCCCCGTGAAGGCAAGCGGAACAGACGGAGTGATGAGTTCTGGCGGCGTGTTGTCTGCGGCTTCGATAACTGACTGGACAACCAAAAGCATAGTTGCGGCTGATGACGTTGTTGAGATAACAAACGTGCAGGGAGCGGCTATAGCGATGACTTCCAAGATAACCACTATAGCAGCCGCAGGATTGACTTTGACGCAGCCAGCGGCCTCCACCGGAACAGTGAAGGGTGCGCCAACCTACAACGCCACGGCGGGACAGTCAACGATAGTCTCCAGCACTGGCACGTTCACAACCTACATGGTGGGACTTTCGTTCAAGTTTACGACTTCGACCAACACATACGTCATTGCCCTTGTAACCGATGCCTCTACAGTAGTGGTTACAGGCAACGCAAGCGGAGAGACTTCCGGACAAACCTATAGCATAAGTCAAGCGACTGGCGCAGGGACTTGCACTTATAAAGTCCATGCCGCCCCAAAGGTCTACGATGCCGACACTGACACGTTGACAATCTGGAATGCCAGCGTTGGCATGGGTTCAGTTCCCACAGGCTGCACAATGGCCTGTCTCTGGCGCGGACGCATCGTAATGGCAGACGGGACAAATCAATGGTATATGTCCCGCCAGCTTGACCCTAACGACTGGAACTATGGGGCCAATGCCGGAGACGGAGGCAGGGCTGTATCATCACAGAACGCCAACGCTGGACAGGTAGGCGAACCCGTCAATGCGCTTGTCCCATGTTCCACACAATACATGATAATGGGTTGCACAAACAGTCTATGGATATTCAATGGCGACCCCGCCTATGGTGGACAGATTGCGAACTTATCCCGAACAGTGGGCATCCTCTCAGCGAAAGCATGGTGCCGCGTCCCATCAGGCGAAGTGATATTCATGTCCCGTGATGGACTTTATTCGGTTACACCCCAAGTTGGCGCAGTTCCTCAAACGCTGTCAAGGGAAAAATTGCCGCTTGAACTTCTGAACGTTGACCCTCAGCATTCACGCGTCCTGCTGGCCTATGACAAGTTCGATGTTGGAATTCACATCTATCTGTCAACCGCTGGCGGCGAGACTACGCACTACTGGTTTGACTTGAGTTTGAAAGCTTTCTTCCCGATGACCATGCCAGAGGATTTGCAACCTGCAAGCATACTTGAATTCATGTCGGACGAAATAGGCAGGAGCCAAGTGTTGCTTGGCGGACAGGACGGCTACCTGCGCTATCCAGCCGACGAATTCGAGACGGACGATGGAACTCCATTCGACAGTTCGATAACCATAGGCCCATTCCGTTTGGGTGGCGATGACTTCAACCACGGCTTGCTCTGCGAACTGTGGGGAACGCTTGGCAAGGAATCCGGGCCAGTCGATTGGTCGGTAATCGTTGGCGACTCCTGCGAAGAGTCCACAACCAATACGGCCTTGGCAACTGGCACATGGTTGGACGATGGA
>Ga0302289_1000856_pt1 | contig 10828 bp, 7 predicted proteins | sample III_Fen_N1_2_FD_194552 | JGI IMG/M metagenome (GOLD analysis project Ga0302289, IMG submission 194552) | Peat permafrost microbial communities from Stordalen Mire near Abisko, Sweden - III_Fen_N1_2 | ecosystem: Environmental > Terrestrial > Soil > Wetlands > Permafrost | place: Sweden: Abisko... | reverse complement strand
CGCCGCGCCAACGACGCAGACAGCGACATAGCCGAGGTTTCCGACAAAGCCCATGATTGGCATCATCAAGCCGGAGAGAAACTGCGACTTCCACGCGCTCTGATAGAGCGTCGTGTTGCTTTCCTCAAACACCGCTTTTGCTTCGCGGCTACCGTTGAACGCCTTGACAATGTTGTGTCCGGTGTAGACTTCCTCAATGTGGCCGTTGATGCGGCCAAGTTCTTTTTGCTGCTCAGCGAAGTACTTTTGAGAACGATTCAAGATCACCATCATGAGCGCAAAGCCGATGATGCTTGCGCCAACCGCAGTCAGCGCGAGAATCCAACTGTTGAAGAACATCATCACGAGTGAGCCTACCAGCATGGTGATGGCGGTGATCAATGTACCTAGGCTTTGATTCAGCGTTTGACCGATGGCGTCTACGTCGTTTGTGACGTGGCTGAGCACATCGCCATAACTGGTGGTGTCGAAGTATTTCAGCGGCAGATGGTTGATCTTTTGCGAAATATCCGTGCGCATCCGCTTGGAGATGCGCTGCGTCACAACCGCCATGACCTGAGTTTGAAAGAGGTTCAGCAGGAAGGAAAATCCATATAATGCAGCAAGCGTTAATGCGATTGCGGAGATAACGCTCATATCGATTGCGCCCGCTACCTGCTTACCGTTGACCAAAGCCGGTAGTCCCTTCATGACCTCATTGGTCAGAGCTTTCAGCTGCTCCGGCCCGATGATCTGCAGCAGGGTACCGCCAGCCGCCGCGACCAGCGAAATCAGGATGGCTGTGAGATGTTTTTTACAGTAGGCAAGCAGCTTTTTCATGGTGGCGCCGAAATCCTTTGGCTTTTCCACCGGCATACTCATGTGACGTCCGGGACCGCCGGGGCCGACGGGACCGCCACCCACGCCGCCACGCTCATAAGCGGGCGTCTTTGCCTGCGATTGTTTTTTCGTATCACTCATGCGAACAATTCCTCCTCGCTCAGCTGCGACATGGCAATTTCTTTGTATACGTCGCATGTTTTCAGCAGTTCCTTGTGTGTGCCTTTTCCGACGATCTGACCGTCGTTGAGCACGATGATCTGGTCGGCGTCCAGTATGGTGCCGATACGCTGGGCAACGATCAGGCTGGTGACACCAGCCGTTTCGCGCCGGAGAGCGGATCTAAGCGCCCGGTCGGTCTTGTAATCCAGCGCGGAGAAGCTATCGTCAAAGATATAGATCTCTGGCTTGCGGCAGACCGCGCGGGCGATGGCGAGGCGTTGCTTTTGCCCGCCGGAGAGGTTGGAGCCGCCCTGGGAGATTTCCGCGTCGTACTGCCCTTCCATCTGCTCGACAAAATCGGCACCCTGCGCAATGCGCATCGCATCATGAATTTCATCTGTGGTTGCTTGAGCAGTTCCATTATCGCCATAGCTTACGTTGCTGGCAACGGTTCCGCGGAACGTCACTGCCTTTTGTGGCACATAGCCGATTTTATTATGCAGCGCTTCCTGCGTATAGAGCTTTACATTGACGCCGTCGACGAGAACCTCGCCCGCGGTCGTGTCGTAAAAGCGGGGGATCAGGTTGACCAGCGTACTCTTGCCGCTGCCGGTAGAGCCGATGAAGGCGACAATTTCGCCGCGCTTTGCGGAGAAACTGATGTCCGAGAGTACATCGTCCGCGGCTCCCGGATAGCGGAAACTCACGTTGTGGAATTCGACTTCTCCAGATTTGCCGGCGTCTCCCTGCGTTTTGGTTCCGTCGAGAATAGAAGGTTCGGTTTCGAGCACTTCGTTGATGCGCTTTGCGGAGACGGAAGCACGCGGCCAGAGCACAAAGACCATGACCAGCATCATAAACGACATGATGACTTGCATCGCGTAAGCGGAGAAGACCACCATATTGGAAAACAGTGTGAGTCGATCCATAAGACCGGCGTTGTTGATTAGCACCGCACCAATCCAATAGATGGCGAGGGTCAATCCGCTCATCAGCACGGTGATAATCGGCATCATAATCGCCATGCCGCGGTTGGTGTAGAGTTGCGTTGCGGTGAATTCATCGTTGGCAACTTCAAACTTCTGCTCCTGATAAGATTCGGCATTATAGGCGCGCACGACACGAAGGCCGGTCAGGTTTTCGCGGGTCACGCGGGTGAGATTATCGGTCAAGGTTTGCATCTTGCGGAATTTCGGCAGCACAAGCGCCATCATCACGGAGATAACAGAGATCATAATCAGCACGGTAACCCCGGTCGCCAGCGACCATTCCAGACCTTTTCCAGAGATTTTGATAACCGCCCAAATCACCATGATTGGCGCTTTGATGATCATCTGCAATCCCATGGTGATCAGCATCTGCACCTGCGTGATGTCGTTGGTGGAGCGGGTGATCAAGCTGTCCGTCGAAAAGCGGTTGATCTCTTCCATGGAGAACGAGTCCACCTTGGTAAACAGCTGACTGCGCAGGCGCTGGGAAAATGAGGCCGCGATGCGCGAAGCCAGGAAACCAACGATAACCGCCGAGGCAACGCTACCCAGCGCGCAGAGCAGCATTTTGCCGCCCGCAAGCCAGATGTCAGATATCGCGCTGTTGGGGGTTTGCGTCAACTGAGTGATTTCGGACATGTAGTCCGGCAACTTTAAGTCTAGCCATACCTGCGTGACGATGAACACGAGGCTGACGAGCGCCTGCAGCCATTCGGCTGCTTTTAGGCGTTTGAGTAAACGAAGCATGAAACTCTCCTTTAACAAATAGTGTTAGATAGTAATACTGTTAGTAATAAGACGAAGAAAAAATCATTTTATTGCATTGCCTGGCCCGAAAAAATCTTCCGGTACTCGTTCGGACAACTTTTCGAGAATGCGCAGTAGCGCGACGGCATCCTCTTCACCGAGGTCTTCGAGCATACGCGCCAGCATAGCCAAAATGTTCTTTGCGTGCTCTGCTTCCAAAGCTTGGCCTTCTTCGGTCAGTTCAACGAGAATTCGCCGGCGATCCTTTTCGTCAATACGCCGTGTGACCAGCCCCTTGGACTGGAGGCTATTGAGCGTTGCGGCGATACGCGCCGTACTGATGCCCATCTCGTTGCTGATTTCGCTGGGGATAACGCTTCCGCCGTGCTTGGAAATATAGCCAAGCACAAACTGTTCCCCGTGCATGGAGTCGGTGATTTTTTTCTGATTTTTGCGATTGCGCATCTTGAAAAGAATTGTCATGTACTCGTGCGCAAGTGCGGGGTAGTCCATCGTTATTCCTCCATTTCGCTGCAATTAACTAACAGTGTTAAATATACTCCCTATTAGCAAATTGTCAATGGCGATATTGTGAAAGAATATGGCACAGGATAGGTAAGATTCTTCATCAGGCTATGCCAAAATAGCTAGGGATTTGAGCGTGGTTATTGACCTTTCGTCAAGTTCGCTTCCGATGCTTTCTTTGCCCCGCGAATCATATTCAGCACGGGCAGCAACGCAAAGAGCGTAGCGATCGCGGCAGCGACGAAGATGAGATGCGTCGGCAGAAAGCCAGCTTTGCCGTCTACCACGATCGCTTGACCGAAATAGGTGATGATGCGCTCCCCGATCGTGGGCCCGATTACCATCGGCAGCAACACCCAGAAAATCATGCGGATTCCCTGAAATTGTCCCGCGCTGGCTGGCGGGGTGAGGTCCTTGATCCACGCGCCGGTAACGATGAGCTTTGCCACCATACCAAACGCCATAACAAAGATCGCGACACAGAGAAACGCCATATTTCTCGCCAGCGCAACGAGTAAAAAGCCAAGCGCGGAGACGAACAGCGCGAAAAGCAGCAGTTTCGGCTTGCCGATGCGGTCAACCAACCTGCCGAAGAACACGCCGCAGATGCCCGCGAGCAGCACCATAAGCCCGAGGTTGACGCCGATCACATCATAGCTGTAGCCGAGCGTCTTGGTAAAATAGATGATTTCGTACGGCGTGCAGATTTGCTCCGCAATCGCAAACACCAGCACGCAGGTGTAGAGCGAAAAGAGCATGCGGTTTTCGCGCACGGCACGCACGGAAAAGCCGGAGAACACCTGTTTCCAGAAACCTGTGCGCTCGCCTTCCACTTTCGGAATCGTCGCCTCCTTCATCAAAAGCCCACCGACGAGGCCGCAGGCGACGACGAGTAAACCCATAGACGTGAAGAACAGCGAGTAGCCGAAGTACTCAATCAGCATGCCGGAGACGATGGTGGTCACGACCATTGCCAGCAGCGGAAAGAGCTCCGTAATGCCGCTGACCGTGCCGCGGTTTGTTTCGTCCGTCACGTTGGTGAGCCAAGCGTTAAAGCTAGCGTCGTTGGCGGTCGAGCCAAAGAACGTCATCAGGCAGTCCAGCGCGACCACGGCGAAGATGGCGAGTGTTGCCGACTTGACCGCGCCAGCAGCGGGGAATACCATCGTTGAAATGCCCCAGAGGATGTAGCTGAATAAAATAATCATCTTGCGCTTGCCGAGGCGGTCGCTCAGCGTGCCCATGATGAGGGTGGTGAGCGTGGCGGTGACGGCGCTGAGCGCAACCATCAGCGAGATGACCTTGGGGTCTGGCGAAATGACGTCGTTGACAAACGTGTTGAACCACGAATTTTCGATTACCCAGGCGATCTGGCCGGAAAACGCGAGCAATACGATGGCGGTCCAGTTGTTAGCGCCGAGTTTGGTCTTTGTCTTCATATCAGTTTCTCCTTTACTGTTGCAATCGGAAATTGCGCGATGCGCAGTTGTGTGCATCCGTAGGGAATCAGCGTTTTGATTACAAGTTCGCGCTTGTCTATTGTGAACGGCTGAGGCACATCGCCCGCGCTGTTTTTCTCAATCGCCCATTGCGGCGCGGGCGCAAGCGGCAGTTGAATGGTCAAAGGCGGGTTGCTTGTGTCAAAGGGAAGTTCGCCCGACTTGCGGCGGGTGATGATTGCATCTGAAAGAGAATCTTCGCAAATGCCGAATCGCCACTCTTCGCGCGGCAAAAACTCAAAATCCGCAAACGGCGGTGTACCGCGAACAATTCGTGTCTCCGCCGCAAGCGGCAACGCAAGCAGCAGCGCACCGTAGTGAATCGTGACCCCGCCCGCCGCCTCCGGCACCAATCGCAGTTTAAGGGGAAGAGTGAGTTTGATGCTATCTCCCACGCGAAATGTCTTTTGCAGGATTAGGTAGCCGTTTCGAGGTTCGATTTCAATTTGTGTACCATTATACAAAAGAGAATAGGTTTCCGCCCAGCTAGGTAGACGCAACTGCAAAGCAAAATCGAGCGACTGCGATTCGTTCTCGATCTTTTCTATCCTTATTTGAATATCGCCGTCGAAGGGATAATTCGTCTTTTCTGAAATATGCACCCGCGCGCCGCGCACATCGACCGCCGCCGCGCAGGGCGCGTAGACGGGCAGGGCGATGCCATCCGCGTGCTGCATCACCAGTGCGCCGAGCAATTTCGGCCAGCCTTGGTGCATGTTTGCCGCGCAGCAGCCGAAGTTGGGCGCGAGGCCAAAGAGGTTTGCCTCCGAATATGCATCATACCAGCCGCGCTTTTTGCGGGACACCTCCACTTGATTGATCTGCTGGACATACTGATGCGCGCACATGTCCGGCGTGAACGTCGCAGGCCAGGCGTTGTAGGCGATTTGCTCGATTCGATCGGCATAGCTTGCTTCCCCTGTCGCCGCAAGCAGTGTTTGCAGCGAGAAGAGCAGTTCTGCGGCGAGGCAAAGCTCCGCGCCGACGGCGGGGGAGCGCCCGTTGAGGTGCTCGTCGCCGGAGAACAGCCCGTTGGCAAGCCCGTGATAACGATCGATGGCCTCCAGCCCCGCTTTCGCTGCCGCTGCTCCGCCCGTGTCGTCGCCGAAGTATGCGTCAAGCGCGGGCATCTTGAGCGCCATCGCGAGGTTGACCGAATGCGTCTTATGATACACCTGCATGAGGGGCGATGTGTTGCCCGCTTCGATCTCTTCCTTTGTCTTCGGCTTCGGCGAGAACAGCGGCTTGCCTAGCCGGATACGCTCCTGTTTTCTGCGTTTTGCCGCCCAATCCTGTATCAACGTCACGCGCTTTGCCGCCATAAACAGCGGGCGGTTGAGGTAGGCGTGAGTCGTTTTCGGGTAAGGGAATTGCGTAAAAAACGCATTCCAGTTATAGCTCTGTTGACGCAACAACTCCGCGAGTTCGAGTAGATACCTTTCTCCCGTTTTGCGGTAGAGCCAGAGCATAGGCAAGAGCTGCTCCTGTCCGCGCGCCGTCGCCCACATGGCGAGCGGTTGAGCGGGCATTTCCTTGAGCTGATAGCGAAAATAGCGGTCGAGAAACGGCACCACGCGGGGATCATCCGTCGCATCTGCGTATTGCGTGAGTACCTTGAGTGCGACCATGCGCGGCCACCAATCGAGGTTATCGGCGGGGCCAAAAAAACCGTCTTCGCGCTGGCTAGTTAGCATCCACTCGATCCAAGGTTGCGCCTTTTGCTTGAGCGCGTCGTCGCCGAGTGAATAGGCGAGCGGCACCAGCCCGTCGAGGTAATATGGCCCGCGCTCCCAGTTTTCGCCCGTGCCGCCGAGCCAGCCGGAGCTTTGCCCGAGGTCTTCCCAAATCTCGTCGATATGCCCCGTCAACCCGTTTTTTTGCACGAGAAACTCGCGCTCCAGCCAGCCGCGCGGGGAAACGCTGCCGAGTGGGGCGGGGGTGAGGGGGAAGGAAGTTGGTAGTTTTTTTAGCATTTGTATCAAATTCTCTCAACGCATTTGTAGTTTAAATGAAGATGGAAAAAATGATTGAACAGATAGAAGTATATTCTAGATAATTGTTGCTCGAATTCGGTTGATAATTCGCTGTTTCAAATCTTCAGGTTCTTCCCACACGATTATGTTCTGATGATTTATATCGAAATGGATTCGTTCCTTTATTGGCTTGCCATCCGGCAAAAACTCTCCAGTAAACCAATCCTTTCTGCATGTGAATATCACAGGTTTGCCAAGCCCTTTTGCATACCCTGCTTCATAATAAACTCCCCCGCGATAACCAGTCAAATCAGCGACCATGAAACGACACGCCTTAATTCCGGCAATGATTTCATCTGTTATATCGTTGTTATGCTCGTGGTTATCTACGCGAAAAGCCTTGAAACTACCACACTCTTCGGCTTCGATTGCTGGCTTGATCGAATTATCGAAAACATCCTTCATTTCAGGAGAAAACCACATAGCTACAAATGCGGAATCAGATACATTGGTCTCATCGATGAGTTTCTCAGCAAAAAACATTCCTTCGTAAGTGAGTTGTAAAACAGAGGCCCTATATATGAGATATCCCAGTCTTTGGGCTTCTTGGGCTAACGCAATGAACTCCAAAGGACTTGCTGCATAGCAAAGGGTATAATCATTATCTGGATCAACAGGAACTCTATAACCCAACCCGTCAGTTCTACGACGAACAAAGAGAATAAGCTTTTTCAATTTATCGGAAATATTTCTCGCGACTATTGGACTATTAAGGATGTCTTGATAATTCTCATAAGAAATAGTGATGTCTTGCTTGCCAAGTGACATCGTTTCTCGCACGTAACCCGATAAAGCGGATTTATCGTTTTCTGATAAGGTGTTTGAGACCATTTGCATAAAGAGACTTGAAGTAAAGTATTCTCCGCATCGTGGACAATTATAATAATGCTTTCGAGCCATGTCTTCGCTTATGTGAGAACGTGCTACTTTATTGCAAAGGGGACAATTGCTATCTGACATTTACATCACCTCTTACATGATTTTTGGATGTGCATGATTTACATCGAAATGGTTGGATGCAGCGATGCGCGAGTAGGACTAATTCAACCCCTTCTCATAAATCCGATACGTCTTGATCTTCTCCATCCCGAGCCGCTCAAGCGCGTTCTTAATATGGAGATTGTCCTCCAGAATGTAGTTTGCCTCCATGCGGATGTTCTTCGGGCGCAGGTTTTGATAGAGGTGGATGTACATCAGCGCGTCCAGTGCGCGCTTGTGCCAGGCGGGATCGACCGCGAGGCCAAAAAGGCGGTAGTCACGCAGCTTCTTAACCCCAAACAGCAACCGCGCCCAGCCGAACGGCAGCAAATTCCCTTTGATCTTCTTGAGCAGAATGTTAATATCCGGAAACCCAAGGCAGAAGCCCACCGGCTTGCCTTCGTTTTCGACGATCCAGACCGCGTCGGGGTCTACGATCAGCTTGAGCTTTTTGAGCATATCTTCCATGACCGGCAGCTCCACCGGCACATATCCCCAATTATCCGCTAGTGCCGTGTTGGAGATTTCCCAGATGGCGCGCGCGTCTTCCTGGATATGCTTCCTGTCGATCCTGCGGATCGTGATGCCCGGATAGCGCGCCAGAAACCGCGCGGCAAACGCTTCGTGCCGCTTGGGAATCTCATACCCTTTCGCCATATCCGCCTCGTACACGAGCAAATCTTTTACCTTCTCATAGCCGGATTCGGTGAAAAACGGGTGATAGTAAGCGGGGTTCCAAGGCGACATGTAGACGGGCGGCGTATCGTAACTCTCCAACACGAAACCCCAGTTTTCCGCAACGGGGTGAATCGGGCCGCGGATGGCGTCCATCCCGCACGCTAAGAGCCACTCTTCCGCCGCGCGGACGAGTAGCGAAGCCGCCTTGGCATCGTCAATGCACTCAAACGCGCCGAAAAAGCCGATCTTCGAGTGATAATATTGATTAAACGTGTGGTCGATATAGGCGATGGTGCGGCCGACGGGCTTTCCCGCGTCGTCCTGCGCCAGAAATAGCTCAAAATCCGAATTGTTCAGAATTGGGTTTGCTTTTTTCGTGTAGGCATGCGCCTCGTCCAGCCAGATTGGTGGAACATAGCAGGGATTGGTTCCGAAGATCATTTCAGGTACGCGAACGAAATCTCGCATCTGCTGCTTTGTCTGAACCGCAACCACGCGCATGAAATTATCCCCCCAAAAACGATTTTATCACTAGATTTGTATGCGAAAAAGTCAGTCTTGAGGGCAGTATATCAAGCGCACGATGAAAACACAATGCAATGGCGTATCGAATGATGCGAAATGCCACGGGCGATGTTGCGCATGGCAAACGGACAACACCCTGTGGCTCGAAAGGATATATTTTCCCGTTTTCTTCCCTTTTCTTGGCAGGGTAGATATAATGAAAACACCGTTCAATTTTTTTAAGTGAAATTGTATGGATAGATACGCTTAGCAGCGCAAAGGAGAGAAAGCATGTTCAAGCGTACACGCGATTATGCAAAGGACTACGAGCGCAACGGCAGCGCAGTTCGATATATAGGAAAGCATTATTATTTTGACATGGAGCAATCTGCGCTGCTCTGGCGCAAGGTTGGTTATTTGGCACTGCTATTAGCGGCGTGTGCTTTTTTTATTGCCATCGGATTCTCCGGCTCCGCAGCGCTCGGCGCGGGAGGGGGACGGACACCGATCTACGTCGTGCTCCCTTACGTTGCGCTTTTGCTTCCGCTGGGCTTAGGCCTTGCCCGCGCGGTGATGCTCGTGCTGAAATCTCGCTTGCTGGAATATGCCGAGTACGACAAATACATCGAGCAGCAAAAGGGCGTTTTGCTTTCCGCGCTGTTCGTTTGCGGCATTCTTCTATTGGGACTGCTTGCTTTCTTACTCTTTGGCGGCGCAAAGATAGCGGGACAATTCACTGCTATCGCCGAATGTATACTATGTGCAGGCTGTATATTTTTTGCTTTTCGTCAACATCATGCATTATCCGGGTGTATAGCCATTGACGAACCTGCAAGCGTTCGATATGATATATAGTAATAGCTACTAGTCAGCTATCTCGTTTTTTTATGCATTTCCCACAAAAATACTAAGGAGGAAGTACGATGAACAAAAAACGCAGCAAAGTCCTGGCGGCGCTGTTGGCACTCATCATGTGTCTCGGCGTATTGACGGCCTGCCAGCCGAAGACGACCACACCTGTGACGACCGAGGCCACCGCAGCCCCGACCGCAACAGCAGCGGTTAAAACGGTTCCGCTCGTGGTAGCGGAGGGTGAGTTCTCCGAGAAGTTCTCCCCGTTCTTTGCGGACACGGTGTATGACACCAACGTGGAAACCTTAACACAGATTTCGATGCTAACCACCGACCGTGTGGGCGGTATCATCTACAACGCCATTGAAGGTGAGACGGTTGCGTATAACGGCACCGACTACACCTACACAGGACCTTGTGACGTTTCCGTCAAATATGACGAAACATCGGATGTCACGACCTATACCGTCAAGCTCAAAGAGGGCATCCTGTTCTCCGACGGCAAAGAAGTGACTGCCGATGACATGATCTTCTCGTACTATGTGTTTGCCGACCCGTCCTATGTCGGCTCCACAACTCTCGGCTCCTATAACATCATTGGTCTGAAGAACTATCAAACCCAGACCTCCGATGAAATTTACACCAAATATGACGTCCTGTTCGACACAATTTTCGCCGCAGGCGCAGATCACGTTTGGGTCGCCACCGATTCCTGGACACAAGAGCAGCAGACTGCCCTTTGGGACGGCATCAAAACAGAGTGGAAGGGCGATCTTCAGTCGATCGTGGACTACGTCATCGCGAATTATCTCGATGATACCAATGTTCCCAACGTGTTCGCGGGCAAGACCGCTGCGGACGTGACCGAGGATATGTACTACGCATATGCGCTTGCAACGTGGAACTTCGCGAAAGTGAACGCTGACGGCACCTTGACCGGTAATGGCACCGGCACCGTTTACGACCTCACCAAAGCGATGCCCACCATCGATGATGTGTATAACGAAGCGTATGCAATTTACGGTGGCGATCCCGCCGCATA
>Ga0302289_1000848_pt1 | contig 11021 bp, 11 predicted proteins | sample III_Fen_N1_2_FD_194552 | JGI IMG/M metagenome (GOLD analysis project Ga0302289, IMG submission 194552) | Peat permafrost microbial communities from Stordalen Mire near Abisko, Sweden - III_Fen_N1_2 | ecosystem: Environmental > Terrestrial > Soil > Wetlands > Permafrost | place: Sweden: Abisko... | reverse complement strand
GGTGACGCCCTCTTCCAGCACCAGCGCGTTTGCGTCGGGCGTGAAGAGCTCGTAGCGACGGAATTCCACGCGCTTGCCGCTGTTACGCGGGATGCTGCGCTTCTGGCCGTAGCTGGCGTGTACGAGCCGCGTCTTTGCGATCTCGAGCAGTGCCTTGTCATAAAACGTCTTGTTGCTGTAGGTGGTTCCTGCGGTGTTCACCGTGGTGTTGCTGTTGCTCATATTATTTTCCTCCTATGGCTTAGAGTCTGGTCTTGCCGCCATCGCGGGCGGTCTTCTTCATCTGCTGCATGAGCTGGCGGAAAGATTCGCTGCTCATGCCCTGGTAATTTGTCGCTGCGGGTGCGGCGCTGCCGCCGCGCGTACTCTTGGGCAACGCACCGCGATCGCGCACACGGGCGCTGACACGCTCCATCGCGCTGTTTTCCGATTCATCAGCGCGCTGTTCCGCGGCGTAGATACGGATGCCCGCCTCCGCGCCATATTCGCGCATCAGATCCGCGAGTGTGGGGTCTTTCACCGCTTCTTCCAGGTTAAACCCTTCGGGCAGTTTTCCTTGCTGCACCAGCGTCGAAAGTTCGTTCACCAGAGCATCAAACTCCGGGTCGTTCTGCTCTCCGCTCTGCTTGGGAGCATTGGTTGCAGCCTGCATCCTCTGCTGCATTGTGTTTTTCATGGGTTTCATGCGTTCCTCCCTGCTCCGCCCGCTGTCTGCGGGAGAGTCTGCTGTTGCTGTTGTTTCGCGAGCGCTTCTGCCTTCTCGCTCTGTTCCTTTAATTGTTTGAGCAGCTGATCTTTACCCTCAAATACCATGAGTTCCACGGCTTGCGCGGGTGTCATCATGCCGCCTTGCAGCATCCTCAGCGCCAGTTCGTTCTGGCTCATCGCGGAGAACTTCGTCTCCTGCTGCGCTTTGACCGAAATATAGAATTCAATCGGTAGCATGGCGTTGCCCGGCGCGCGGCGTACCAGCATCGCGCTTTCAAACGTCCGCTCTTTCATCGCACCGTCGATGGTCACGTTGACGCGGCGGGTGAAGAAGTTGAATTCACGCTCGACCTCGATTTCAAGGCGCACCGCGTCGCGAAAGCTCTCGTGCAGCAGCCGCGCCATCATCCTTGAGCGCTTATTGCTCATCTCCTGCATGGCGGCGATGGCGGTGGCAGCGGTTACGCCGCCTGCCGTTGTCCCGCGCGAGAAATCATTCGCGCCGCTCTCCTGCTTGATGCTCTCGCGGATACTCTCGATGTAGCTGATGATATAGGCGGGCAGCGGAGGCGTCGAAAACCAGGTCACGCCATTCAAGCTCTCGCCGCGGTGTACCTCTTTACTCCAGTCGCGCAGATCCTCGGTGTCAAACCCGCTGGCTTCAGTGACGAGCAACTTGTTGTGGCTCGCCATCAGTGCGTTCTTGAGCACGATCTGGTCGAGCTTGTCCGCGTAGCGTTGCTGCGTTTCAAACATGTCCACGAGGCCGAGTCCGAGGCAGGAGCCCTTGCGAACAAACATCGGCGTCAGCACAAACGGATAGAAACCATGATCAAACAATCCGTCGGGCTTTGTATCCCTGCTGTCCGAGAGCACTTGATTGCCCGCAATCTGCGCCATATGGATGCTCGATCGCTCCGTTTCCGCGTCGAATTCGCGCCACCAGTATTCCAGAAAGAGAATAGCTCCGTTGCGGTTTCCGTGGAGAATGCCGTCTTCAACCGCGTCTGGCGTGCCGAACACGTCCGCCGTCAAAAACGGCGCGCTGGCGGGAAAGCGGGACTGAATGAACTCGCGCGTCTTGAGCGAAATTTTAAATACCGCGCGGCTTTCCTGCGCGTCCGTCACCAGCGGGTCAAAGAGAATGCTCCTTGCGTCCACATGGCGGATAAACGCGCCGCCGAGGCCTGCATTGAGTGCGTTGTCGTAGCCAACTTCCTGCACGCAGTAGCCGCCGACCAAAAGGTCGTGCACGAGCTTGCGGTATTCCTTCACGTAGCCGTCCGCGTCATGGTTCTGGCGAATGATGGCCTCGATCACATGCGCAATCTCGCTGTCTTTCGGGCTCTCCGCCAAAATGACCGCCTCCGGCACGCGATCCAGCAGTTCCGCTTTGATGTTCTCTACCGTACTCTGGATGATCGGCGTCACGGGGCGCGGCTCATTGTGGTCGAGTTGCGGCACGTCGTGCCAGTGGTCGCCGCGATACATCCGTTCGCAGTTTTCGAGCCTTTGCCACTCGCTGACGTATGCCCCGCGAAACTCGCGAAACAACCCGTACGCTTTCTCGCAAAGCGCGCGCTTTGCCTGCCCTTTTTCTGTTCCTTTCATGATTGTTACCTCCTTGGGGTTACCCCGTTTACAGTCTGGTGAATCCGTCCGCATGCGGCTCACCGGATGCAAACGGGTCGTAGGCACGCGCCTTTGGTTTCTTCGGCTCGCTTGCGGCAGATGGCCTCGACATGAGCCCGTAGCGCAGCGCCTCCGGCGCGTGATCCTCGCAGTGGGAACCGACATCTTCGACAAAATGCTCGTCGAAGGTCAGCGCGGGCAGCGTACGGATCAGGTTTTCGCAATTGCGGAATATCCTCAGCTTCGGCTGCCCGTCGTCCCCGTCGCTTAGGTATTCGCGGACACGCTGCCAGCCGGGGATTCTGGCGTTGTCCGCGCGGATGAGCGGCACGCCGCCGTGGGCGAATACTTCCGCAATGCTCATGCCGCCGATGTCCCCGGAGGCAGCCATGCCCCGGTTTTGCCAGGCATCCGGCGAGGCTGTGGTGTATGCAATCTTCTCATCTCCCGTCAACTGACGGATGCGCCGTGCTGTCTCACTAGAGAGCACCTGACGCTCGTAATATTCGCGATATGCATACACCTGCCCGCCCGGAGAAACCGCAAACCAGAGCACCGCGCAGGGGTCGTTGTAACCCCAGTCCATCGCGCGGAATCTGCGCCACGATTTTGGGATTTCAAACGGCTCAATCACGTGCCGCTCCCTCGAAAACTCACCGAAGTACTGCCCCGCCAGCACGTCCCAGTCCCCGTCCAGGTGGGCGCGCCTCAGCGGCTCCGGCAGGTTCTCGAGTGTGATAATGTAGGACTTGTCCCGCATCAGGACCGGATTGTCCGTCACGCGCGCCGGAATGAAAACGTAATCTTCCGCCCGTTCGCTCCCGCGATACCGGCGATCGATGAAGAGGCGCTTGACCCATGCGTGCCCCACGCCGCCGGGATTGCATGTGTAGTACATGCGCGGCGAAAAGTCCGTGCGCACCGAGCGGTTGCAGGTCGAGATGAACTGCATCTGACTCTCGGTGAACTGGGTCGCTTCCTCCAATCCGATCACGTCGTATTCCTGCCCCTGATAGCGGTATACGTCCTGCTCATTGTCGCAATAACCGAGTTTGATGCGGCTGCCGTTCGGAAACGTAAATACGCGTTGCGTTTGGTTGTAATCTACAAACCCTGATAATTCCGTCTGCAGCGCCCGCACATGGTTTTCGGTCAGCTCCGATAGCGTCCTTCGGAGCAGAAGGAGTTGGAGGTTTTCATAACGAAGGGCGAGTAACACGAGTTTTCTTCGCATGGCCCAGCTTTTACCGCCGCCGCGCGCGCCGCCATATGCGGTGTGCCGTGCCCTGCTTTCGAAGAATGCCCGCTGACGCGGATTTGGATACCCCTTTAATTGGAATTCCACGTCACTCACCCCAGCCTTCCTTGTCCTCCAGCACGATTACGATCCTGCGGTCTTCCTCGTTCGGCGGCAGTTTTTCGCCGGTGCCGAGTTCTTCCAACAGTTTCGCGGCAACGCTGTACTGGAGTTCTCCCAGTAAAGCGTGCTCCACGATGTATCGCCCAATCCTGCGGAGTGCATTGGCAATGTCTTTGCTCTCCGCGCTTTTCCCTCCTTTTCGACCTTTTGCGAGGATCTCGCCCTGCGGTATGGAGAGGTGTTCGCTCAGGCCCGCAAGCGTATACGGCGTCTGGCGGATAGTCACACCTCCGTTTTTGAGGGTGACGCGCTCCGCGGTCGCATCGCATGCGGCAAAATACGCTTCCATTTTGCTCTTGAGGTCTTTTGGATTAGCCGATTCCATTCGTTCGTGCTCCTTTCTTGCGCGGCGGCGAGTATTTCGAGGCTTTTCCCGCCGCCAAAGAGATGGTAATACAGAAAACCACCCAAAAATTACGACAGTTTTCCGTTTTCGAATTTCTTATAATTTGCTCCTTCGGTAATTCTTACAATTTTTTATTTCGTTGCGCGGCATAAAAAAAGCGCCATACTCAGGCGCGTGCATTCGTCACTTTCGACATATATTGTTGTGTGGTATGATAGCATTGTTTAAAAGTGGCTTTTCGTGTCAACTTGGGTTCACAAGCCGTTTATCCCTGCGTCGTATGTTTTGGCGCAGCCCCGAAAGGACTGGTATTATGAAAAAAATCGCATCCATGGTCATTACACTCGTTTTCGTCTTTGGCTTTGCCGCCTGCAGCACTGCGGCAACCGCGCCCGCACAGGCAACTGCGTCGCCCGCCGACTCTACTACGCCGTCTGCAACCACCGAGCCTTCAACGCAACTGCCCAATCCAATCGTAGCGGTGGATGGCTCCGCTGATTTTGCCGCCCTCGGTGTTACCATTACACCGCATCAGCAGGCTGAGAGCGTCAGCTACAGCATCATCGGTGGCACGGTTGCGCAGATCAACTTCACGCTGGACGGAAAAACCTACACCTATCGTGGTGCTGCAACGACCGACGACATCTCCGGCGTATATGAGACATTCGATCCCAACCCGCAATCGCTCGATCTGGAAGGCTCCGGCTTCAAAATCTCCGTTGTGGTGAAAACAATCGACGGCGGCAATAAAGGCGCGCTGGCTGTGTGGAGTTATGAAGACATCCAATATTCGTTTTATACGCCCGACAAAACGGATTTCGATCAATTGACCGACGTGCTCTTACCGATTCTCCATAACGACCTGCCGTTTACAGCCTGATGCGGTTGAACGATCAAGCGTCTGTTCTCTTTGTGAATGCAAAGAAGCACATTGTTTGATTCAAGAAAAACCATCCAAAAACAAAAAAAGCCCGAACGGCATCTGCCGTTCGGGTCTTTTTTTTCGTTACAAGTTACTCAGGTTTGGGCGCGCCAACCGGGCAAACGTCCGCGCAATTACCGCAATCGATGCATTTGTCAGCGTCGATCACGTAGATCGCGCCTTCGCTGATTGCTTCGGTGGGGCACTCCGACGCACAAGCGCCGCAGCTGATGCATTCGTCAGAAATTTTATATGCCATGTTCTATTCCTCCGTATCCAATTTTCGTAAACATTATAACACAGCAGTGCAAAACGTCAACACAACCAATCGTAAAATCAGCATCATGCGGCGTTTTGTCGCTTATCGGCTACTCTTTCTTCTCCGGCGCCGGACCGTTCGGCCTCGGGCGGTTTACTCCACCGCGTCTTTGGTTGTTGTTGTTGCGCTGCCCTTCCGGTGCGTTTCCCTGCCGCGGGGGTTGCCCCGGCTGCTGTGCGCCCGCTAGCGGCTGCTGCTGCGGTCTGGGTTGGTTCGCTCGCGGCTGCTGTCCATCCGGGCGTCTTTGCTGCTGTTGCGGCTGTCCGGCGGGACGAGGTCTTTGTGCCTGCGCGTTTGGCAGAGCAACTTCGCCTTCCTGAGCGGGGGCGGCTCCGTTTGGTCTCGGTGCGCCCTTACCGCGTCCGCCGCGCCTACGGCGTTTGTAGTCGGGGTTGTGCTCCTGCGCCGCTGCGTTTTCCATAGCGGGTTTTGCTTCGGCTGGCTGAGCAGCACGCTCCGGCACTGCAGCGGCTTGCGCGTTTTGCTCGGCTTGCGGGTTTTGTTGCGGTTGCACTGGCAGCTGCTCACCGGGTTTGGCAAGCAACGTATAGTGGAACTCACGCATTTCGATGCTTCCATCCGGCAGGTTTATGCGAACTTTCGTCTTTTCAGTGATGACGTTGTTGTCAATCACCATTCCAATGCCGTCCGGCGTGAGAATCTCGCGATTCACATGTGGCATGCGCCGCCTCATCTCTTCATAGCTGGATTGCTCATATTGCAGACAGCACATGAGCCTGCCACAGAGCCCGCTGATCTTTGTTGGGCTTAGGGAGAGATTCTGCTCCTTTGCCATCTTGATCGATACGGGATGAAAATCATCTAAAAACTGTTTGCAGCAGACGACTCTGCCACAGGGGCCGAGTCCACCTAGCATCTTGGCTTCGTCGCGCACGCCGATTTGTCTTAGCTCAATGCGTGTGCGAAATTGCGATGCAAGGTCTTTGACCAGATCGCGGAAATCAACGCGTTCGTCCGCCGTGAAATAAAACACAAGTTTGCTGCCGTTAAATGAATACTCCGCACTCACGAGACGCATGTCCAGCTTATGCTGCTCAATTTTCTGCTGGCAAACGCGAAACGCGTCGCCCTCTTTCGCGCAGTTTTGCTCGCGCATCGTGTTATCCTGATCGCTGGCGGGGCGCACCACGGGCTTGAGCGGGGAAACGATCGCCGTCTCTTCCACATCCATGGCAATCTGCGCAACTTCGCCGAATTCCTGTCCGCGTGCGGTCTCGACGATAACACCGTCTCCCTCGCAAAACTCGAATTCCAACGGATCAAAATAATAGATGCGTCCGCTCGATTTGAATCGTACGCCAATCACTTTCATTTGTTCAAACTCCTTACTGTATCCACGCGCAACAACATGCGCGGGTCAGGTATCAATCATTTTTTTCGTGTTAAGCTTCCGCAAAAATTTTCGCCAACGCGCTGTCGAGGGTAAGATATACGCTCGCGCCAGCGGTCAGCTTTTGCTGTGAGCTGCTTAACATTTCTATGATACCTTGTATCCGTGCTATTGTAAAGTGTGAGGCAATGTTGCGAATGAGGATTGTCTGGTCGCTGTTTCGCGGCGGTTGACCACCTAGCGCGTCGTTGAGCGCGTCTTGAAATAAACCAAGGCATATGGTAAGCAGAGATATCGCAAGTTGGATATCGCCCTTCTTCTTTTTCTTGCCGCCTTTGGCCTTGGGTTCTTCGTCTATCGGGTCGTCGGTATCCACATCCGCGCTCAAGATCGTCACCAGATCCGCCGCTTCCGAAAACGGACTAAATTCAAAAATCGCGCGTTCGATGATACTGATTGCCTCCGCGCGAAACGCCCGCGACTCCGGCGTCGCGTAAGCGCGCGCGCGGCTCAGGATTCCGTCCGACAATCCAGCAAAAAAGTATGCTTCCTGTGTCTCAATCCCTTCGAGCATCAGCGCATGCGCAGTTTCTTCGATACTTCCCGCGCCAAGCCGCTCGATCACGCAACGCGAGCGAATCGTCGGCAGTAGCCCGAATTCATTTCCGGTTAAGATCAGCAGCGTCTCGCTGTGCGGTTCTTCCAGTGTTTTGAGCAGCGTGTTTTGAATCTGCGTGCTCATGAGTTGCGCGTTGACAAACACAAACGCCCTCTGCCCACCGTTAAATCCCTGCAAGGCGGCAGAAGCGAGCAAGGTGCGGATATCTTCTACTTTTACCGTGTTTTCGCCAATTTCATAATAGTTCGGGCAGTTGAGCAATCGCTCCGGTGCGTCTTCGCCAAGGCAAAAGAGCGCGGCGCATTGGCGCGCAAGCTCACGCCTGCCGCTGCCTTCCGGTCCGGAGATTATGATTGCGTGTGGTGCGCGTTCTTGCTGTATCGCTTTGAGCAGTCGGTTCTGCATGATGACCTCAAAAATCTTTCTTTTTTCCTATTATTCTCAGCTCTATTTTTTTTGTTAACGTGATTTAACTTCGTTTTTATTGATTCTGCGCTTTTATTTTATGGTTCGCATGATTCAACATAGTTTCTAGTGATTCTATACTCTATTTTTATTGTCAACGAGATTCTACAATAAAAACGCACCCGTCATATACGCCAAACAGCGCGCCACCGCTGCTTTCCTGCGCGATCAAATACTCGATTGCACGCCGGTCGATGACTTCCCCAGGCATAACCAGCGCGATCCCCGGCGGATAGATACCGATGGGTTCGGCGGCAACGCGGCCTTCCGCCTCTGAAAGCGGCACCGTCAACGAGCGCGCAAACGTGGCGCTGCGAATGCTCATACGTTGCTCGTTTGCGGCAAAGCGAATCGCTTCCCCCGCTGCTTTCTCCTTGCGCGGCGTGCGTTGCGGTAGCGCGGTGAGCGCTTGCAACAGTTGTTCGTACCAAATAGGCTCGTCGTTCGGCGTGGTGATCAATACCAGACGCCGCGTGTCCGCCATCTCTAGATAAATGTTGTTTTGCTCCAGTATCGCCTGCGCTTCATAGCCGGTATAACCCCTGCCGGTTACGTCGATCACCAGCCGTGTTCTGTCCCGCTCGTAAACGCCGATTCCTAACGGGTCGTGAAAGACCGTCAAACCGGGGATTGCTTCTATTTTTTTCTCCAGAGCAATGCAACGCGCTACCTGTCCCGTCCAGTCACGACGCCGCGCCATATAGACCGACCAGTCGAGTGACGCCATCAGCAGGTAAGAAGGGCTCGTCGTCTCCGTCATCGCGAGTGCGCGGCGGATCTGCTCCGGCGTGAAGCGGCAATCGCCAAGGTGCAAACTCGCCGCTTGCGTCAGCGCATCCATTGTTTTATGTTGTGAATGCGCAAATAGATCGGCATAGCCGCCGAGCGCGCGCGGAAGCGCGTCGGAAAATGGGTAGTGTGCCCCGTGCGCCCCGTCTATGAGCAGCAGTGCGCCGTGTCGGTGCGCCGTGTCTGAAAGCCCTGCAACGTCCGCACAAAAGCCATACGCGTTCGGCGTGGTAATCAGCGCAGCTGTAGCCCCCGTCTGCGTTAACGCGCGGTCGAGCTCCTCCGGCGTCACCATGCCCAATAACCCACGCGCCTCATCGTATTCCGGAGAGACATAGCAGGTTTCGATGCCGCGCAGCGCCGCCCCGCTCACAGCCGAGCGGTGGCAGTCTCGCGCAAGCAGCAACTTGTCTTCTTCTCCCAACGCGAGAATCATCGCCTGAACGGCGTTCGTTCCGCCGTTGACGACAAAAAAAGAAGCCTTCGCGCCATAAGCCTGCGCCATGCTCGTTTGCGCCGCGGCAATCGCGCCGTGTGGCGCGTGTAGATTATCGGTGTTGCTCAACTCGGTCACATCCCAGAGTTGCAATTCCTCGCGCCAAAATCCGGCAAGCCCGCGCCCTTTATGCCCGGGCATGTGAAAACGCGCAGGATTCCCGCGCTCATACGAGCCGAGCGTTTCCTGCAGGGTTTCGTTTGTTGTCGTCCGGCGTTCGTCCATGTTTATCTCTGCGTTTCTTTCTAAGCGATTGTCTGCGTTATAATGATCGGTTCACATATCTTGCGGCGTCTGCAACCTACGCCATTGATCGGTTAGTTCTTTCACAAATTCTTCGCTTGCGCTGATGGTGTAGGTCATTTCTTTCCCATCAACCAGTGTCGTAATCCATGTTGTGTCTTTTTGGGGTGGAATCGATGCATGCAAAATATTTTTCCTGATATCCTTAGCACCATCACGGTCGCAGATGCGGCGTATATCCCTCAAAGAAATCGCCGCAATCGTCCGTTCGCTGTTGCCTCCGATTTGCTCAATGGCAAACATCTCGTCTGTCAGCGTGTAGCGATAGCTCAAGTAATGCCGGCGATAGATAAAATAGCCGCAAATCGCAATAATCAAGTATAATATTGGTTGCGTGATGAAACGCGGAATCTGCCAATTCGTGTAAAGTAAATTGCCGATTGAAATGCAGCCGATCATCAGTACGATCAGAGCAAGATAGACCGCACCGGCGGAGCGGGTGATCCTCCGTTTGGGCGCTGCGGTCTCAATCGCGATGAGGGTGACTACGTTGTTCTCATCCATGACAATATTATAGTAAGCGGACTTCAAAACGTCAATCAAAGACGAGTAATTTAAAGATATCGTGAGTATTATAACCATATTTTGCAATAATCGCCGCTCATCGCCCGCCGTGTTCATTGCAAGTGGTCTCGAATTCATGTAAAATCTCCGAGTAACGTTCCTCCTTAGCTCAGTTGGTAGAGCATGCGGCTGTTAACCGCAGTGTCGCTGGTTCGAGTCCAGCAGGGGGAGCCAAATGGAAGCCCGCAGATAGCATATCTGCGGGCTTTTTGATAGTCTTTATCGTTGCTGCAGAAGAAATGGTGGCAACCTTTTGGCAACCAAAACAAAAAAATGGCACCGTCCAGAAGGCGGTGCCATTTTGTTGATCGCTTATGTGGCTTATGCGGCGTGCTCAGTAACGTCTTCGCCACCGTTTTTGAGTTTGTTGATCCACGAATCACCGATGCCGAGGATCATTGCATTAATGTCAACCGATGCAGCCGATAGTAAAGCATAGGCGGGAGCTGAAAGTTTCTCCACTGTTTTATCGACCAACTTAGTGCGCAGCTGTGCAATTTCCTGTTTCGTCAACTTGCCGTCGCTATTCGCTGCCTTGAGATCTCCTACCAATGTCTGTTGCAGCTCTCCGACGGTGATCTTAGCTGATCGGATGAGCTCCTTTTGTGCATCGTTGATATTTTTGAGATTTGTGTTCTTTCCCAGTTGCAGTGTCACGTACGTGCCCAGCACGCCGATCAGTGTGAGCAGTAGGGTTGCTGCTACTTGCACACCGTACTGGATCAGGAGATCAACTCCATTTGCAGCCGGTGCCGCTACCTCTTGTGCGCCGTCAGCGAGCGCGATGGTCGGGAGGGTGAGCAGAACGACAATCATCAGGATTGTCAGAAACAGTTTGATGGTCTTCTTCATGGTTTTACTCCTCCATAAATTATGTATGCCACAAATGCGGCGGCTGCCGCACCTATAACCCCTGATAAAATTTTGTCGAGCCATTGCCCTCCTCGGGATTCAATCGCCCGCAGCCGTTGTTCATGGTCTTTTTGATCCTCTGCAATCTTTTCGTAACCACCGTTTGCTTCGATTTCGCGCAGCCTTTCTTCGTGGTCTTTTTGAGTGGTTAAAATCTGATTTTGGATTTCCGTTG
>Ga0302289_1000847_pt1 | contig 11028 bp, 12 predicted proteins | sample III_Fen_N1_2_FD_194552 | JGI IMG/M metagenome (GOLD analysis project Ga0302289, IMG submission 194552) | Peat permafrost microbial communities from Stordalen Mire near Abisko, Sweden - III_Fen_N1_2 | ecosystem: Environmental > Terrestrial > Soil > Wetlands > Permafrost | place: Sweden: Abisko... | reverse complement strand
CGACCTATACCTTGGCAAGGTATCGCTCTACCAACTGAGCTACTGCCGCAGGAGAGGTGCGCATTATAGCGATGTTTCCTGTGTCGTCAACGGCTGCGTTCAGAAATTTCAGGCCATGCTTTTTTCAGATAGTAAGCCATGGACCAAAGTGTCAGTACCGCCGCAATATTGAGTAGCACCGTGCCGGCAAGTTGCAATTCTTTTGCACCGTAAAGCAGCAAGGGAATCGCTGCCATTTGCGCGGTTGTTTTCAGTTTGCCTACGAAAGAAACCGCGACGCTTTTGGCGGCACCGATCTTGGCCATCCATTCCCGCAGGGCGGAGATGGTGATTTCGCGACCAATGATGATGAAGGCGACGATAGCATCCGCGCGTTCCAGTTGAACCAGTACAACCAGCGCCGCTGCGACCATGAGTTTGTCCGCCACAGGGTCGAGGAAGGCACCGAAGGCCGACGTTTGTTCCAGCTTGCGGGCGAGCCAGCCATCGAACCAATCGGTAATAGCGGCCGCGATGAAAATCAAGGTGGCGTAAAGGTTTTGATCCTCGGCGGAAAGCACGTTGTAGGGCAGATAAAAAACGCCGACAAAGAGCGGGATGAGGACGATGCGCGCCCAGGTGAGCAGGTTCGGGATATTGAGGGGCATGATGGTTTTATTGTTTAGTGCAATTCCCGAAAAATGTCTTCCGCCAGTTTGCGGTTGATGCCTTCCACACGACAGAGGTCTTCCACCGTTGCAGCCCTGACGCCGTCCAGACCACCGAAATGGGCCAGCAATTTGCGTCGCCGGGTGGGGCCGACTCCGGCCACATCTTCCAGCGTTGAACGGCTACGGGCTTTGGCTCGACGAGCCCGGTGTCCTGCTACGGCAAAGCGGTGGGCTTCGTCCCGAACTTCCTGAATCAGGTGGAAACCACCGTGGTCCATGGGTAATTGTAGCGGCTCCTCCCGTTCCCAGACGAAGAGCGTTTCCAGCCCGGGCTTACGGTCTTCACCTTTTGCGACACCGACCGACAGCAGATGACTGAGATTGAGTTCCTCCAGCACTTCCCGGGCGATGCGGTGTTGGCCTTTGCCGCCGTCAATCAGAATCAGGTCCGGTGCAGGGCTGTCGCCGCTGGCGACCTTGCTGTAGCGCCGCTCCAGGGCTTGGCGCATGGCAGCGTAATCGTCCCCCGGTGTGATGCCGCTGATATTGAAGCGGCGGTATTCACTGCTTTTCATGGCGCCATCAATGCAGACCACGCAGGAGGCGACGGTACCTTCGCCCATGGTGTGGCTGATGTCGAAGCATTCGATGCGGGCAGGGACTTCTTCCATTTCCAGGGCCAAGCGCAAAGCTTCCAGGCGCTCTCCTGAACGGGCTTTGGCTTGGCTACGGGCCGTGATGGCGAGGCTGGCATTCTTGTCGGCCATTTCCAGCCAGGCCCGTTCCTTCTCGTTACGGGGCAGGGCGACGACAACCTTTTTGCCTTCAAATACGGCGGCGGATTCTTCCGCCACATCCAAGGCAACGATCACCCGGCTGGGGGGCGGATGTTCCAGGTAGTGTTGGGCGATAAAGGCCGCCAGGGCCTCCGCCGGATCGGCGTCGGCAGTGACGGCAGCGCGAGGGAAAATGGCCTTGTCGCCCAGGTGCAAGCCGCCCCGGACCATGGCCAGGTTGATGCAGAGTTCGCCCTTGTCGGCTTGCACGGCAATGATGTCGGCGTCTTCTTCCCCGGTGGAACTGACGTACTGGCGGTGCAGTACGGCTTGCAGGGATTTGACCTGGTCCCGCAGGGCCGCGGCCTGTTCAAAGTGCAGGGCTTCCGCTTCCTTGTGCATCTGCTCGGTCAGCCGTTCGATCACTTCGGAATGGCGTCCCTTGAGGAAGAGTTCCGCCAAGCGCACGTCTTCCGCGTATTCCTCCTTGCTGACAAAGTCGACACAGGGTCCTTTGCAGCGCTTGATCTGGTGCATCAGGCAGGGCCGTGAGCGGTTGGCAAAGACCGAGTTCTCGCAGGTGCGCAGAAGAAAAGTTTTTTGCAGGAGCTGGATGCTGTCCCGTACCGCAAGTCCGCTGGGGAAGGGGCCGAAGTAGCGGGAGCGTTTCTCGAAGCCACCGCGATGAAAAGCCAGTTGCGGAAACTCGTCGCCGGAGAGCTTGATGTAGGCGTAGCTCTTGTCGTCGCGAAAAAGGATGTTGTACTTGGGCGTCAGCTTCTTGATCAGGGTATTTTCCAGGATCAGGGCTTCTGCTTCCGAGCGGGTGGCGGTGGTTTCAACGTTCGCCACCTGTTGCAGCATCAAGGCAATGCGGGGGCTGTGGCCTGTCTTCTGAAAATAGGAACTGACCCGGCGCTTGAGATTTTTGGCCTTGCCGACGTAGAGCACATTGCCCCCGTCATCCAGCATGCGATAAACCCCCGGCGACTCCGTGAGCGTTGCCAGGAAATTCTTCGCGTCGAAGACGGTGGGGGCTGGGTCAGTCATCAAGCCGGCTGCGGATGCTGCGGAATACGTCGTGGAAGGTCGCTTCGGTCAGCCGTCCGGTATTGGTGTTGTAGCGGCTGCAATGGTAGCTATCGATCAATGTCCGGCCATCGGGGAGTGGGTGAATGGCACCGTGACCAAAAGTCAGGGCGCTTTGTTTCATGCCCAATGCCGTCAAAACCGCCTTGTGTGCAATCAACCCCAGGGCCAATATCACTTTCGCTTCCGGCGAGTTTTTCAACTCCTCCGCCAGCCAGGGATTGCAGGTCTTGATCTCACTGGTTTCAGGCTTGTTTTGAGGAGGCAGGCATTTCACCGCGTTGGTGATACGGCAGTCTTTCAATTTGAGTCCATCGTTAGCCGATGTTGAAATCGGTGCCGAACCAAAGCCAAAGCGATGCAGGGTGTCGTAGAGCAGGATGCCGGCAAAGTCGCCAGTAAAAGGGCGGCCACTGGCATTGGCCCCGTGCATGCCGGGAGCCAGGCCGACGATCAGCAAGCGAGCTTTGGCATCGCCAAAGGGGGCGACGGGTTTGCAGTAGTAGTCAGGGTATTCAGCCTTCACTTCCGCAAGGAAATTGGCGAGGCGCGGACAGGCGGTACAGTTGGAAACAGATCGGTCAGGTGTCTTCATTGCGATAGGATACCGGCCCATGAAAAGGCATTGGGACATTTTCTGCGCGGTAGTGGATAACTACGGCGATATCGGCGTCTGCTGGCGTCTGGCTCGTCAGTTGGCGGCTGAGCATGGTTTGGCTGTCCGGCTGTGGGTGGACGATTTGTCGCCCTTGGCACGGCTTTGTCCCGAGGCAAAAACCAACCTGACCAGCCAGCTACTGCAAGGAGTCGAGGTCAGACATTGGGTAAAACCTTTCTCTGAAGTGCTACCGGCCGAGGTGGTCATCGAAGCCTTTGCTTGTGAGTTGCCGGAAAGCTATCTGGCCGCCATGGCTGCCCAAGCGCAAAAGCCGCTCTGTATCAATCTTGAATACCTGTCGGCTGAGAACTGGGTGGAGGATTGTCATTGCATGGCATCGCCCCATCCTCGCCTGCCCTTGGTCAAACATTTCTTCTTCCCAGGATTCACGCTGAAGACCGGTGGTTTGCTGCGGGAGAGAAACTACGACAAGCTACGGGAAAGTTTTGATCCCGGGGCTTTTCGTTTGCGTTTGGGCTTGCCGCCAAGAGAAGAGGGCGCCTTGACGGTTTCTCTCTTCGCTTATGAGAACGCAGGAATTGACGGGCTGTTCAACGCCTGGTCCGCCAGTAAGCGTCCCGTCGAATGCCTGTTGCCGGAAGGGCGCTTATTGCCTCAAGCCCGGAAGTATTTCGGTGCTACTGAAGGTGGCTCATTCCAGCGGGGCAACTTGTCCGTCCATGTATTGCCTTTTATTCCCCAGGTCGATTACGACCAATTACTCTGGCTGTGCGATCTCAACTTTGTGCGGGGGGAGGATTCCTTCGTCCGTGCCCAGTGGGCTGCCAAACCTTTCGTCTGGCACATTTATCCTCAGGATGATCTGCACCATCGAGTCAAACTTCAAGCCTTTCTGGACCGCTATCTTGCCGCTTTGGCGCCTGCTGCTGCCCAGGCTTTGTCAGCATTCTGGACTGCCTGGGAAGAGGAGGCTGGGGTTGAAAAGGCTTGGCCCGGCCTTGAGGCGGCTTTGCCTTGTCTCAACGCTCATGCTGTGGCTTGGGAAAATGCCCTGGCTGAGCGAGCGGATTTGGCTGCTGAATTGGTGTCTTTTGTAATGGAATCAAGGTAGAATCGCGGGCTTTACTTTTTCCGTCCAAGGCTCGTACGCAATGAAAACCGCACAGGAACTCCGCGCAGGCAACGTCGTGATGGTGGGTGCTGATCCCCTCGTCGTGCAAAAGACCGAATACAACAAGTCCGGCCGTAATGCCGCCGTGGTGAAGATCAAGTTCAAGAACTTGCTCACCGGTGCCAATTCCGAGACGGTTTACAAGGCCGACGACAAGTTTGAAATTGTTCAGCTTGATCGCAAGGAAGTGACTTATTCCTACTTCGCCGATCCCCTCTACGTGTTCATGGACGCCGAGTACAACCAGTACGAAGTCGAAGGCGACAACATGTCCGACGCCCTGAAGTATCTGGAAGACGGACTGACCTGCGAAGTGGTGTTCTACGATGGCAAGGCCATTTCTGTTGAACTGCCCACTACCGTTGTGCGCGAAGTGACTTACACCGAACCCGCCGTCAAGGGCGACACTTCCGGCAAGGTCATGAAGCCTGCCAAGCTGTCTACCGGCTTTGAACTGCCCGTACCCCTGTTCGTGGATATCGGCGACAAGATCGAAATCGACACCCGTACTGACGAATATCGCAACCGAGTCAAGTAATCCTTTCAGCGAATACGCTGAAAGCAAACAAGGGCAGCTTCGGCTGCCCTTTGTTTTGGCTCATTCCTGCTCAGTGGCTTCCAGCAGTGAGTCGATGACGGAATAACCGACGCCGTCTTCCGGGTCGAGTTGATGAAGTTTTCCCACAAGTGCCAGAGCCGGTGTCCGGTTGCCCCGACGCAGTTCGATAAAGGCCACGGCTTTTAATGCGCGTAGTGTATGGCTCCAGGGGGCTTCGACACGGCGGGTGAACTGTTCTGGCTGCCAGAGTTCCCAATCCGCACCCAGGCCACATTGGCGTGAAGCTTCAGCCAGGGCACCCAAGGCTGCTTCGTGGGCAGCCTCAAATTGGCGATGACGATTGTGCAATTTGATCAGGCAGAACCAGGCAGGGAGTGCTTCTGGCGATAGCGCCAAGGCTTCGCGGAACAGCCGGTCAGCGGTTTCCGGTTCATCAAGGTAAAGGGATACGCCCTGTTGCAGCTTGGCGTTGACGTCCTCGGGCAGGGGGCCGAAGTACACCAGGTCTTCCATATCCAGTTGCAGCATTGCCGTTTTCCTTTCTTGTGTGCGATTTACGCCAAAGAAGGCTCCGGGGAGGAGCGATTGCGGAATGCTGCAAATTGAATGCCAGTTGAATGGTTTTTCAGGCAACGGTAACGACGCGGTTTTTTCCTTGGGCCTTGGCCCGGTAAGTTCCTTCATCGGCCCGGTTGAGGAAGGACTTTGCAGTGTCTCCTGCCAAATGTTGGGCAATGCCGATGCTGACCGTGCAGGAAACGGAAACATTATCGGCAGGGGTGAGTACTGTTGCTGCGTAGTCGATGCGGATACGTTCCGCGAGAATCGTTGCTTGTTCCAGGGTAGTTTCGGGCAGGATGATGACGAATTCTTCACCGCCGTAACGATAGGAGCTGTCGGTTTTGCGCAGGTTTCTGCTAATGCAGGTAGCCAAATTTCTCAGGGCGTTATCGCCCTCCATGTGGCCCCAGGTGTCGTTGTACTGTTTGAAGTTGTCCACATCAAACAGCAGCAGGGACAGGGGGGAGTTGTAACGGGTGCAGCGGGAAATTTCCCGGTCCAGGCACTCATAGCAACTACGCAGATTGCCGAGCCCAGTCAGACCATCGGTAGCACTGAGCTTGCGATAGCGTTCTTCACTTTGTTGAAGGGCGATCTCGGCCTGGCGCCGGGCGCTAATGTCTTGCAAGGTTTCGATGGCTCCGATGATTTTCCCCTGGGTGTCCCGCAGCAGGGCCGCAGTGAAAAATAGCCACCGTCCCCCGTTGCTGAAGTGCGGAAAAAAGTCCTCTGCCTCATAGGCACCTTCGATCAGTTTCGAGTGCCGATATTTGCCATGGTAGAACTGGTCAACATCGCTTTCCTTGGCCCCTTCCAACAGGATGTCGGCCATGACAGGGCGCTCCTCTTGATAGAAGGGCTGCCATTGTCTGTTACTGCCGATGATGTCCGCCGCCTTACAGGCCGTCAGCAATTCGCAGGCGCGGTTCCAGTGGGTAATGATATGGCTGTCATTGATGACGAAAGTCGCAATGGGATTGAGTTCCACCACCTGGGCGGTCGTCATCTCCTCTATCTGGTGATTTTTGTCACCGATTCGGGACTTCATGACTGACTCCTGTTCGGGTAACTGCTTGGCTTTCTTATGCCTCGGAGCTGCTTCTGTGGTCAGCTTCGCTTGAATAATAGCGCTTTATGCCTTACGAGGCTGCTGTCGGTCGTGTCTCTTTGTCAGCGGCCAAGCGGGACAGAATGCGTTCTTGTTCTTCGGAGGACATATCGCGCCAACGGCTTATCTCATCCAGTGTCCGGTAGCAGCCCTGGCAGATATCTCCTGCAGGTGCTATCTGGCAAAGGCCGATACAGGGCGAAGCGGGAGTCACTGGGGAATGCTGTTGATGGTTTTCAGGGCCGCCTTGTAGCGGCTGTCCTGTTGCAGCGTAGGCCAGTCCAATGCAGCTTGGGCTGACAGAAGCCTTTCGATGCGGGTTGCCGTGCTGGCAACGACCGTCGCTGGCCATTCCTTGAGAAGGGTAGCAACGGCGTCGGGGGAGTTGCAGACCAGCAGTGCATCGCAACCCGCCTGCCGGGCGGCTTGAACGCGGTCGATGATGCCGCCGACGACGGAGGCGCCTTCCATGGACAAGTCATCGCTGAAGATCACGCCATTGAAACCCAGACTGTTACGCAGCTTGCCGATCCAGACCGGTGAAAACCCGGCAGAGCGTTTGTCGATCTTTGGATAAATCACATGGGCAGGCATGACGGCATCGAGGCGTAGCAGTCCGTAGGGGCGCATGTCTTCCTGAATTTCTTCCCAGCTACGTTCATCGACGGGAATGGCAACATGGGAGTCGGCTTCAACCCAGCCGTGACCGGGGAAGTGTTTGCCACAGGCGCCCATGCCTGCTTCCCGCAAGCCTTCGATCAGGGCTGCCGCGAGGCGGGCAACGACGGCTGGCTGGCGGTGAAAGGAGCGGCTGCCGATAACGCTGCTGCGACCATAGTCCAGATCGAGGACGGGGGTGAAGGAGAAATCCACGCCACAGGCGCGCAGTTCTGCGGCCAGGACGAACCCGACTTGCTTGGCTGCCTGCTCCGCGACTTCACCTTTGGCATCCCACAACTTGCCCAATTGCGCCATGGCGGGCAGGGCGGTAAAGCCTTCCCTGCAGCGCTGTACCCGACCGCCTTCATGGTCGATGCTGATGGGCAGGCGGGGGGTACGCAGGGCATGAATGTCTGCACAGAGACGGGTCAGTTGTTCCCGGTCTTGATAGTTTCTGCTGAACAGGATGATGCCGCCAACTAGGGGGTGGCTCAGACGTTCCTTGTCCAGATCCGTAAGTTCGGTGCCGGCAATATCAATGAAGAGAGGTCCCAGTGCTTGGGCGGCGGGCTGGTTTTTCATGGGGTTTCCACAATAGCGAAGGCGATGACCTGTTCCTTTTCGTCGGACAGGGACAGATGGCAGCGGTAGCCGTGACGATCCATGAAGGCGCTCAATTCGCCATGGAAATGAAACAGGGGTTTGCCCAGTTCGTCGTGACGGATTTCGATGGCGGGTAGCAGGACCGGCGTACGGATGCCGGTACCGAGGGCCTTGCCCAGGGCTTCTTTTGCCGCGAAACGTTTGGCAAGGAAGCGGGCCGGGTCGCTATGGTGACGGCAGGCATCCTGCTCGGCGGGGGCCAACAGTTTTTCCAGGGCCCGGTCGCCGTGACGGGCAATCATCTCGCCCAGGCGGGCGATGGTGACAATGTCGGTACCGATACCGTGAATCACGAACGGGCAGCTTCCTGCATCAGTTTCTTCATTTCCCGCACGGCTTCACGCAGGCCGATAAACACGCTGCGGCTGACGATGGAGTGGCCAATATGCAGTTCGCGGATGCCGGGCAGGGCGGCGATGGGCTGCACATTGTAGTAATTGAGGGCATGGCCGGCATTGAAGCGCATGCCGAGTTGCTGGATGGCTTCACCGGCAGCACGGACCTTGGCGATTTCGGCCAATACAGCAGGGCTTTCCGCATCCCGTCCTTGACCATGGAAGGCGTGGGCGTAGGGGCCGGTGTGGATTTCGCAGACCTTGTTGCCGATGCGGGCCGCCGCTTCTACCTGGGGCAGTTCCGCATCAATGAAAACGCTGGTGACGATGCCGGCATCGGTCAAACGTGCGATGACCTGTTTGAGGCGAGCTTCCTGACCCGCCACATCAAGGCCTCCCTCCGTGGTGACTTCATGGCGGCCTTCCGGGACCAGCATGGCCATTTCGGGTTTGAGGCGGCAGGCAATATCCACCATCTCATCGGTGGCGGCCATTTCCAGATTGAGCTTGATCTGGGTGGTGTCCCGCAAGCGGCGCACGTCGTCGTCTTGAATGTGGCGGCGGTCTTCCCGCAGATGCACGGTAATGCCATCGGCGCCCCCCAGGTGGGCTTCGACGGCAGCCCAGACAGGATCCGGTTCCCAAGTGCGGCGGGCCTGGCGCAGGGTGGCTACGTGGTCAATGTTGACGCCGAGTTCGATCATTGCAGTTCCTGTAGGTCGATGAAAACCCGCCGTGATTGCAGCGGTGTTCCGTTCAAGTGGTGGGACATGAGCTGACGCATCAGCGCCTTGCTCTCGGCCTGGGTGCGGCTGTCACTATAGTCGTCGGCGGCCATGTCGAGCAGGGTCTGACCGGCAATGGTCGGCACACCTTCGTCGCCCCGGGCTTCAACGGCGCCGCGTTCTACCAGATACAAATAACGACCATCGGCGCTGATGGCATTGCCCTCGGCATCTTCTTCAAGGCTGAGGCCGTAACCGATTTCCCGCAGCAAAGTTTTTTCGAAGCGGCGCAACTCCGGTGCGTCGGCGGCGCCGTGGGCAAGGGCGCCGAGGGCGGCTTCGTAGGCATCGAAAAGGACAGGATGGCTGTCTTCCCGGGGAAGCAGTTTCATCAGCAACTCGTTGAGGTAATAGCCAAGAATCAGACAGCGGCCATTAAGCAGGGGAACGCCGCCCATCCATTCGGCCTTGGCCAGGGTTTTAACCTCGCCGGCCCCGAACCAGCCCAGTTCCAGCGGTTGAAACCCGATCAACACGCCGCGCAGCGCAGCGCGGGGGCGGCGTGCCCCCCGGGCCAGCATGGGCACACGGCCATGATCCCGGGAAAAAACATCCAGGATCAGGCTGGTTTCGCTATAGGGATAGGTGTGGAGCAGGTAGGACCGCTGGTCGTCAACACGTTGCTTGTGAGCCATGGCCGCCTGCCGGGCTTACTCGTAACCGAGGGACTTCAGGGCACGCTCGTCGTCGGCCCAGCCGCTCTTGACCTTGACCCAGGTTTCCAGCCAGACCTTGCCACCGAACAGTTTTTCCATGTCTTTGCGGGCGTCCGTCGAAATGCGTTTGAGCAACTCGCCGCTCTTGCCGATGACGATACCTTTGTGGGCAGCCTTGTCCACAATGATCGCAGCGTGGATGCGCCGTAGTTCATTGGGGCCGGTGGTTTCGAGTTCGTATTTCTCTATTTCCACAGCGATGCCGTAGGGCAGTTCTTCACCCAGATTGCGGAACAGTTTTTCGCGGATCATTTCTGCGGCGAGGAAGCGTTCGGAACGGTCTGTGATGTCGTCCGGGCCAAACATGGGCTCGGCTTCCGGCAGATAGGCGGAAGCCGCCTTGAGCAGTTGATCCACCGCCAGTCCCTTTTCGGCACTGATGGGGACGATTTCGCGGAAGGGATATTCGGTGCTGATCTTCTCGATGAAGGGCAGCAGTACGCCCTTGTCTTCCAACTGGTCCACTTTGTTGATGACCAGAATGACCGGGTGATCAGCCGGAAGCATGCGGACGATTTCCTGTTCACCGGGGCCCCAGCGACCTGCTTCGATGACGAATAGCACCACGTCCACATCCACCAGGGTCTGGGTCACGCTGCGGTTCATTAGCCGGTTAAGGGCATTTTTGTGCTTGGTCTGGAAACCCGGGGTGTCCACGAAAATGAATTGGCATTCATCCGTGGTGAGAATGCCGTGGATGCGGTGCCGGGTGGTCTGGGCCTTTTTCGAGGTGATGCTGACCTTGGCCCCCACCAGTCGATTGTTGAGGGTGGACTTGCCCACATTGGGGCGGCCAACAATGGCAAGGAATCCGGTTTTGAATGTCATGGTTTATTTCTTCTTCTTTTGTTGAGCTTGGGCCAGAGGCAAGGCGAGCCGGGCGGCTTCCTGCTCTGCAATGCGGCGGCTGGCGCCGTGGCCGCGGGTAGAAATTTGCAATTCGGGCACCTCGCATTCCACTTCAAAGGTCTGGGCGTGGGCTTCACCCTGGGTGCCGATCATGCGGTAACGGGGCAAGTCGTAATGCATGCTTTGCAGATGTTCCTGCAACGCAGTTTTGGCATCCTTGGCGGATTGCTTGGGATCGATAGCATCGAGCAAGGCTCGGTATAAGTGGCTGATGGTCTGAGCAGACTGCTCGAAACCGGCATCCAGATAAATCGCGCCGAAAATGGCTTCCAGGGCATCAGCCAGAATGGAGGGGCGACGGAAGCCACCGCTTTTCAATTCGCCTTCACCCAAGCGCAAGGCGTCCCCCAGTTTGAGTTGCTGGGCCAGTTCTGCCAAGGTGTCCTGCTTGACCAAGCCAGCCCTCAGGCGGGAAAGGTCACCTTCT
>Ga0302289_1000845_pt1 | contig 11045 bp, 10 predicted proteins | sample III_Fen_N1_2_FD_194552 | JGI IMG/M metagenome (GOLD analysis project Ga0302289, IMG submission 194552) | Peat permafrost microbial communities from Stordalen Mire near Abisko, Sweden - III_Fen_N1_2 | ecosystem: Environmental > Terrestrial > Soil > Wetlands > Permafrost | place: Sweden: Abisko... | reverse complement strand
CCCTGTGAACTTGCGCAGCCTATGCCGACCCGTGCTGCTGCGCCTGTGTGCCAGCTTGGGGGACAGTATTTTTCTGCTGGCGCGCAGCGGCTTTGATGCCGTGTGTCTGGACCGCAGCGAAGGCCCATTTCCGATTCGCTCTTTCACCGGCGATGTGGGGGGGCGTGTTGCGCTGGGGGTGGGGCAGGGTGCGATGGCGATCCTGGCGTTCTTGCCCGAGGCCGAGCGAGAGGAGGTGATTCGCTACAACCTCTCAAGGGTGCGTGAGTACGGGGTGTATGACGAGGTCTACCTGCGCACCGAGATTGAGCGTGTGCGCCAACTGGGTTACGCTGGGCGCAACACCGGTCTGCTGGATGGCATGGCGGGGGTTGCGGTGCCGATCTGTGACCGCGAAGGCCGAGCGGTCGCGGCCTTGAGCGTAGGCACGATTGCTGACCGACTCAATGCGGACCGCATGCCCACGGTGGTGGCTTTGCTCAAGCGCGAAGCTGCAAACATCAGCCCCCAAATTCACCCATTTGATACGAGTCTGAGACGACCATCGCAGAGTTTGACGGGTTTACCTGTCACGCCGCCTATCCCGCCTGGGGTTGGCGGTGCGTCGACCTAGTCTTTTCAAGTCAGCAAGTAACTCATGGTGTGTCAACCGGGTCCGTGTCGACTCACCCTGGATGGGGCTACCCAGGAGCATTGAGGGTGACACCCTCGCCGGGCGGCAATCGCACCCGTCGCAGGACTATTTGTCCAGCGGGAAGTTGTTGCAACCCAGCTGTGTGGAGATGTCTTTAGATGCAGCCTGCAGCATGGCAATGATTTCGGCTTTCTTGCTATCGTCGTAACGAAATGTGGGAAAAGAAATGCTGAAACCGGCAACCGGACGGCTGAGACGATCAAAAATTGGCACACCCATGCAGCGAATATGGTCGTCAAACTCTTCCAAGTCTTCACCATAACCTTGGGCTTTGACCTGCTCCAGTTCAGCCAAAAACGCAGCAGTGTCGACAATCGTGTTTTCCCGAAAACGCTTGAAGTCCGCACCCTTTAACACGCGGTCACGGCGCTCGGGGTCTTCCCATGCCATCAACACTTTGCCAATGGCGGTGCAATGCAGAGGCGCCCGGCGGCCAACGCGTGAGTACATGCCCAGGTTGTGGCGGGAATCCACTTTGTGGATGTAGATGATTTCGCTGTCGATCAGGGTACCCAAGTGCACGGTTTCGCCGGTGATGTCGGCCATCATTTGCATGTGGTGTTTGGCCAGGTCGACCAAATCGGGAAACTGCAGTGCCTTCGTGCCGAGTTCGAACATTTTCATGGTCAAACCATAACGTTCGCTGTCTTTTTCCTGGCGCACATAACCAACCGTCATCATGGTTTGCAGAAAACGGTAGACCGTCGCTTTTGGCATGGCCAAGCGCACAGATAGATCTGAAATGCCTGTCTCATTGTTTTCAGACAGGGCTTGTAACAAAGCAAAAACCTTGAGTACGGCAGCTACCGACTCCGGTTGCTTGACATCATAGGATTCATCAGCCATTTTGTTTTGATTTCCCTGGAAGTGTGTTTCAAATTATATTCCTTACAGCCGAAGAAACTGCCCAACACATAGGTTGGGCAGTCAACAAAGTGCAAGTGTTTGATGTCACTCCGATTGAAGATCAGCTAATGGAACTGCGACTTTCACGTTGGCAGTTGCGCTCAAGCAACGTTATCAGCGTGCCAGCCAACCGCCATCCACGGCAACGGTATAGCCGTTGACGTAATTGGCAGCGTCGGAGGCTAGAAACACCACTGGTCCGGCCATGTCAGCAGGTAAACCCCAGCGGCCAGCAGGAATACGCTCCAGAATGGCCGAGCTGCGGGCTTCATCAGCGCGCAGGGCAGAGGTGTTGTCGGTCGACATGTAGCCTGGTGCGATGGCGTTTACGTTGATACCATGTTTGGCCCATTCGTTGGCCAGCGCACGGGTGATGCCCATCACGCCACTTTTTGATGCGGTGTAAGAGGGCACCCGCACGCCGCCTTGATATGACAGCATCGATGCCACGTTGATGATCTTGCCGCCTTTGCCTTGCGCAATGAACTGACGAGCCACGGCTTGTGAGAAGAAAAACACCGACTTGAGGTTCAGGTCAACCACATCGTCCCAGTCTTTCTCGCTGAAGTTGATGGCATCTTCGCGGCGGATGATGCCGGCGTTGTTCACCAGAATATCGACGTTGCCGGTGAGACTCATCGCCTGCTTCACCAGACCTTCGATGCTGCTGATGTCTGACACATTGGCGCGCAGATCCAGAAACCTGCGTCCCGTAGCCTCGATCAGAGTCCGGGTGTCGTCAGGTGCCGCGAGATTGACGCCGACGATGTCGGCGCCAGCCTGAGCCAATGCCAGTGCCATACCCTGGCCGAGGCCAGTATTGCAGCCCGTGACGATGGCGACACGGCCGTCTAGTTTGAAGTTATCCAAAATCATGTTGTTCCTTTGACTGTTGCTTGATGTGATTAACGAATTGCGCCCATCGGCACGTGATCCATATCTTTGAACACTTGGTTCTCGCCCACCATGCCCCAAATGAAGGTATAGGCCTGCGTGCCCACACCAGAATGGATGGACCAGCTGGGGCTGATGATGGCCTGCTCGTTATGGACAACAATGTGACGGGTTTGCGTCGGCTCACCCATCATGTGGAACACGGCGGCGTTTTCGTTCAAATCAAAATAGAAATAGACCTCCATGCGACGGTCGTGCGTGTGGCAAGGCATGGTGTTCCACATGCTGCCCGGCTCCAACTGCGTCATGCCCATCAACAATTGGCAGGTGGGGAGCACATCTGGCACCAAAAATTTGTAGATGGTGCGACGGTTGCTGGTTTCTGCTGAGCCAAGGGTCTCGGGCGAAGCTTGAGCCAGTGTGATCTTGCGGCTTGGGTAGCGGGTGTGCGCTGGTGCGCAGTTGAAGTACAGTTTGGCGGGGTTGGCGGCGTCAACGCTGCTGAACTCCAACTGCTTGGTGCTTTGTCCAATGTAGAGCGCCTCACGTGTTCCGATGTCAAACGTCTCGTCATCTGCCACCACGCGGGCAGGACCGCCAATGTTGATCAGGCCAAGTTCCCGACGTTGCAAGAAAAAGTCTGTGCCGGTGAAGCGACCCAGGTCGGGTGAAAAACACACTGACTTGGTGACAGGCATGATGCCGCCGACGATGATTCGGTCGATCTGGCTGTAGGTCAGGGTGGCTTCATCGGCTTTGAACAGGTTCTCGACCAAAAACTGCTTGCGCAAACCTTCGGTGTCAAGGGTGCGGACGTGATCACTGTGAATGGGTTGGCGAATTTCCATGGTTTCCCTCGGTATTGGCCTTGTGTGGCACTGGGTTGATTGTGTTTGTATCAAAAATTGACGCAACTCACAACAATTTTGAAATGAGGTTACTATTTATTGAACCAGCGTTTCAAATTGTTTGATGAATGATACATTATCGGAAACGTCTTGTCGTGACAACGATGCATTTTTCTGTGCACCGTTGCCTTTTCAACCACTGTGAGTACTGAAATGGAACATTACTTTGACAACGCCAACACCCCATGGATCGAACTGGGTGATGGCATTCGGCGAAAAATTGTGGGTCATACGCCTGACCTGATGTCTGTGATGGTGCAATTCGACAAAGGGTCGGTCGGCACCGCCCATGCCCATGACGCGCATGACCAGATTGTGTTCGTCGTAGCTGGGTCATTCGAGGTTGAGGTGGCCGGGGTCAAACGCATCTTGAAGGCGGGTGATTCTTTTATTGCGCCGCGCCAGGTGTGGCACGGTGTGGTGTCGCTGGAACAGGGTGGCATCTTGCTGGACCAGTTTTCGCCACGTCGCGACGACTTTCTTGCATGATGATGGCCCTTGCCGGGTACGCCAGGCTGCGCGTTAGCAGTCTGTATGACTGGTTGTCCAGTCCCTATTTATGGAGCTTATGAAATGACGCAAAAATTTGATCTCGTCGCACTTGGCGAAGCCATGGTGGAATTCAACCAGATTCCCCAAGGAGACGGTCGGATGTACCTGCAAGGGTTTGGCGGCGACACTTCCAACACCACCATTGCAGCCGCACGGCAGGGCGCTCGTTGCGCCTATGTGTCGCTGGTGGGCAGCGATGCGCTGGGTGATATGTGCATGTCGCTTTGGCAAACTGAGGGGGTGGATGTCAGCGCTGTTCATGTGCACAAAGACGCACCCACGGGTGTTTACTTTGTCCGCCATGATGCTGATGGCCACCATTTTTCTTACCTGCGCAAGGGATCTGCCGCCAGTGGCATGCGGCCTGAAGACCTGTCGCCCAGCATGATCAGCAATACCAAGTACTTGCATGTCACAGGCATCAGCCAGGCCATCAGCGCCAGTGCGCATGAAACGGTCGGTGCCGCGATTGCCATGGCTCGGGCCGCTGGTGCGCGTGTTTCTTATGACCCCAACTTGCGCTTTGCTCTGTGGTCCTTGGCGGATGCCACGTCAGCCGTTATTGAAACCATTGCCTTGGCGGATGAATTTTTGCCTGGGATGGAGGAGCTGTGCAAGGTTTCCGGCCTGCATGCGCCGGAAGATCTGATCGGCTGGGCCCATAAGAAAGGCACCAAAGTGGTCGTGATGAAAATGGGTATCGAAGGCGTGCTGGTTTCGGACGGCCAGGACATTCAAAAAATAGCGGCCTTCCCGGTCAAGGCAGTGGATGCAACGGGTGCTGGTGATTGTTTCAACGGCGCCTATCTGGCCAGACGTGCACGTGGCGAAGATGTGTTCACCAGCGCTCGCTGGGCGGTGGCTTCGGCAGCTTTGTCAACCCAAGGGTATGGCGCGGTGGCGCCGTTGCCAACCGAAGCGCGGGTGGCCGAGTTTCTGAAGGCAGCAGAGGCAACTGGTCAACGCTAGGGTCTGCGGGCGTCACGTGATACGTGGCGCCTTTTTACGGTTTTCGGGCTCCGCAGATTTATATGAAAAAATAGCACCAACCCCTTTCTTGAAAAGGGGTTGGTGCTATTGTATTTGTGGCAATCAATGTCTGTTGCCCGGGAGCAGTCCAAGCCCACAGAAGGTTGCGGGCTTGGGTTGCTGGGGCGTCATTCACCCCAATTCAAGCGCTTAGCGGATCACGCGTGCGCCCTTGCCCTTCATCGCCGCTTCGACTTCCTCAACCCGCACCATGGAGGTGTCACCAGGTGTGGTCATGGCTAGCGCGCCATGGGCTGCGCCGTATTCCACAGCGGCTTGTGGGCCCTTGCCTTCCATGAAGCCATAAGCCAAGCCGGAGGCAAAACCATCACCACCGCCGACACGGTCATAAAGCTCCAGGTTTTCACGCTTCATGGACTGGTAAAGATTGCCTTCGTAGTACAGCAGGGCTGACCAGTCATTCAGGGTGGCGGTGGTCGCTTTGCGCAAGGTGGTTGCGGCCACCTTGAAATTGGGGAACGCCGTCACAGCGGCCTGAATCATCTTTTTGAAACTGTCGGTTTCAATCTTGGTCAGGTGTTCGTCAGCGCCTTCGACTTCAAAGCCCAAGCAGGCGGTGAAGTCTTCTTCGTTACCAATCATCACATCGACGTATTTGGCAATGTGACGGTTGACGCGTTGTGCGCCTTCTTTGCCGCCTTGGCTCTTCCACAAAGAGGCACGGTAGTTCAGGTCATAAGCGACCACGGTGCCGTACTTCTTGGCCACTTCCACCGCTTCAATCACGGCTTCGGCGGTGTTGCTGGCCAGCGCGGCAAAGATGCCACCCGTATGGAACCAGCGCACACCTTCTTCGCCAAACAGCTTTTCCCAGTTCACTTCACCAGGCCTGATTTGCGAGGCAGCGGAGTGACCGCGGTCCGAGCAACCCAACGCCGGGCGAATCCCATAACCCTTTTCAGTGAAGTTCAGACCCACCCGGGTGTTGTTGCCCAGGCCGTCAAAATCACGCCAGATCATGTGGCTCATGTCGACGCCACCTTGCATGATCAGATCTTCAACCAGCCAACCCAGGTCGTTCTTGGGCAGGGCGGTCACGACAGCGGCGCGTTTACCCCAGCATTTGCGCATGGCGCGGGCCACGTTGTATTCGCCGCCGCCTTCCCAGACTTGAAAGCTGCGGGCATTGCGCACGCGGCCAAAACCGGGGTCAAAGCGAAGCATGACTTCACCAAAAGAGGCGCAGTCCCAGCGTGTCTCAGAGGCGGACTTGATGGTAAGTGCAGACATTGCAGAAATTCCTTCGTCAGATTATTTGGCGGCCAGTTCGGCCTTGATGGTGGCGGCCAACTGGACCGTCTTGCGCACGTTGTCTTCGATGCCTTTGTAATCCTTGGCATCGAGCAGTTTTTTGGTGATCATGTTGGAGCCAATGCCACAGGCCACAATGCCAGCGCCAAACCATTTGCGCAGCGATTCTTCGGTGGGTTCAACACCACCTGTGGGCATGATGCGACTCCAGGGCATGGGGCCCATCACACTCTTGACGAAGTCGGGGCCACCCACGGACGAACCGGGGAACACCTTGACAATTTCAGAGCCCAACTCTTGTGCGTCACCAATTTCGGTGGCCGAGCCGCAGCCAGGGCTGTAAGGAATGCCACGACGGTTGCAGACCTTGGCCACATCGGCGTTCAGCAGCGGTCCAACGATAAATTTGGCGCCGTTGGCAATGAACAGACCTGCTGTCGGTGCATCCACAATGGAACCCACACCCATGATCACTGACGGGTCGGCCTTGGCAAAGTGACGGGTAACGTCCAGGAAAACTTGCGCGGCAAAGTCACCACGGTTGGTGAACTCAACACACTTGGCGCCAGCGTTGGCGCAGGCCTGAATGACGTTGATACACAGTTCAACATCAGGGTGGTAAAAAACCGGGATGATGCTTTGTTCCATCATCGCCGAAAGGACTGCCATACGATCTTTTGCTGCCATGCTTACGCTCCTAAAAAATTGGGTAAAAAATGCCGGTAGCCCTTTTTTGGTCTGCCGGGCATGCTATTAATTTGATGTTTACATCACCGCGCCTACTTGCCACGGCAGGAACTCGTCGTTGCCGTAACCCAGTTCTTCACTGCGCACTTTTTCGCCTGAGGCATGGTGAATGATGGCGTCGAAGATGCGCTGGCTGATCTCGGTCATGGGTGTGCCGGTGATCAGGTCGCCGCAGTTCACATCCATGTCATCTCGCATACGCTCATAGAGTGCGTTGTTGGTTGCCAGTTTGATGGTGGGCACACCCGCGCAGCCAAAGGCCGAACCACGGCCCGTGGTGAAGCAGATGATCTGCGCACCGCCAGCGGCCTGCCCAGTGGCTGACACCGGGTCGTAGCCGGGGGTGTCCATATAGACAAAGCCTTTGGCGGTAATGGGTTCTGCATACAGAAAAACGCCATTGAGCGTGCTGGTGCCACCTTTGGCAACGGCCCCCAAAGACTTTTCCAGAATGGTGGTCAGTCCACCTGCTTTGTTGCCGACCGAGGGGTTGTTGTCCATCTGGTTGCCGTTGCGGGTGGTGTAGTCCTTCCACCATTTGATACGGTCAATCAGCTTGTTTGCAATCTCTGGGCTGGCAGCGCGGCGTGTCAGCAAGTGTTCTGCGCCGTAGACTTCTGGCGTTTCCGACAGGATAGTGGTGCCGCCATTTGCGACCAGTAAATCAGATGCGCCGCCCAGTGCCGGGTTGGCGGTGATGCCGGAATAACCATCTGAGCCACCACAGTTCAGTCCCACAATCAGGTGGCTGACCGATACCGGTTCGCGTTGGTAAGTGTTGGCGCGCTCCAGCATGGCGGTGACTTGGGCGATGCCTTTTTTGATGGCGGCGGTGGTGCCGCCTTCAGCCTGCATCACCAGTTGTTGCAGCATGCCGTCCTCGTGGGCCCCCACCATATCGACAATCGGTGCAATCTGGTTTTGTTCGCAACCCAGACCGACCAACAACACGCCGGCAAAGTTCGGGTGCTTGGCAAAACCCACCATCGTGCGACGCAGGATGTCCATGCCTTCACTAACCACCCCCATGCCGCATCCCAGCGGGTGTGGCAAAGCCAGAACACCATCGATATTGGGATATGCCGCCAGTCGTTCACGGCTGAAGTGGCTGGCGATGGCGCGCACCACCGTGGCTGAACAGTTGACCGAGGCGATGATCGCGATGTAGTTGCGTGTGCCCACCTTGCCATTGGCGCGTTTGTAGCCCATGAACGTGGCCGGATGTTCGACCTTTGGCAAGTCGTGAACGCCCTGCCCAATGCCGTAATCGCGTTCAAACTCGCCCATGGCCAGGTTGTGTGAATGCACATGCTGACCCGCAGCAATGTTGACCTTGGCAAAGCCGATGATCTGGTTGTAGCGGCGTACTGCCTCACCTTGAGCGATGTCGTGCGCCGCCAGCTTGTGACCTGGTGGAATCAGGTCACGCACCACCAACTTGTCGGCGAGCAGTGAACTGCCTGGCAACAGTTGCTGGGTGGCGATCAGGACATCGTCGTTGGCGTGTAAACGGATGACAGAAGATGGCATTGAGTTTCCCCTCAATAGTTCCACGGCAAGACGCCGCGGAGAGTTTTAAACCGTGGCAGAGACCCCGGCCGAATGGGTCGGGGCTCTTGTCAGACTCAGTAAACCGGCAGGCCTTTGAGCAGGCTCGGAATCCAGGTCGAGAAAGCCGGGACATAGGTCACCACGGCCATCACGGCAAACAGCGCACCGTAGAACGGCATGATGCTCTTCATGACCTGCTCCACCGACACCTCGCCAATCGCACACCCGACAAACTGGGTGGTTCCGACCGGTGGGGTGTTGAGCCCCAGCGCACAGTTGAGCAGCATGACGATACCGAACTGGACCGGACCCATGCCCATGTGAATGGCCAGGGGCAAAAACAGCGGGGTGCAGATCAAGATGGTCGAGGCCATGTCCATGAACGTGCCGAGCAGGAACAGGATCAAGTTGATCAAGAAGAACATGATGAGCGGGTCCGTTGTGGCGCTCAGCAACAACTCTGCCGTTTTGTCCGGAATTTCCAGAATCGCCATGATGTACTGGAACATGGAGGAGACACCAATCAGCAGCAGTACCACGCCAGTCGTTTTGGCTGCTTTGGCCGCGGCCTTCATCAGCTTGTTCCAGTTCATGGTACGGTAGCCAATAAAGGTCAGAAACAGTGAATACACCACCGCAATACCAGCCGCTTCGGTGGCGGTTGTGATACCCATGATGATGCAGCCCAGAATGATGACCACGACAAACATGCCCGGCAAAGCGGCTACACAGGAAGTCAGCACAGCGTTCCAGCCAGCGAATTTGTCCAGCGTGCTGCTGCCGTCAGGGCGAATCGGGTAGCCTTCTTTTTTGGCGACCCAATAGGCGGCAAACAGCATGCAAACCATCAAGACCAAGACAGGCAGCAAGCCGGCAAACATCATGTCGCCAATCGACACCCCTTTGATCATGATGTCTTTGCCTGCCAGCAAACCGCTCGTGCTGGATGCAGCAAACGCATAAATGATCAGGTTGTGCGAGGTCGGCATCAGCGCGCCACACAGTGCAGCGTGGGTGGTGACGTTGACCGCATAGTCGGCGCTGTAGCCCTCTTTCTTCATCATCGGGATCATCACGCCACCCATGGCCGAGACGTCGGCCACAGGGGATCCTGATACACCACCGAACAGTGTGCAGGCGACCACGTTGGCCATGCCCAAACCGCCGCGGCGGTGTCCAACCAAGTTGCGGGCGAAGTTGACAATCTTGTCGGCGATGCCGCCGTGCAGCATCAACTCACCCGAAAAAATGAAGAAAGGTATGGCGAGGAATGAGAACACATTCATGCCAGAAATCATGTTCTGGAATGCCAGCTCAAGCGGAAATCCTTCGGCCCAGTAGGTTGCAATACAACTCAGCGCAATGGAGAACGCGACGGGCACCCCCAGCAATAAAAACACCAGAAAACTGATGCAGAGAACGGTCAGTGCCATGATGGAATCACTTTCGTGTCAGAAGACATCGCAATCAGATGCTCAATGGAAAACAGGATGATCAAAACACCTGCCACGATACAGGGCAGATAACGGAAGGCTTCGGAAATACCCAGGGTCGGAATCTGGTTGGTCCACACAGACACAGCCATGGCCCAGCAACCCCAAGCGAGAAAGCCGCCAAAAACAATGGTGATCAAGCCCACCAGGTTGCCAACCCAAAACTGGAATTTGGCCGGCAGCAGGCCAACCAGGGACTCCATACCAATGTGTCCTTCGTCTCGAACTCCAGCCGAGGCGCCAAACATGGCCACATTAATCACCAAAATGAGCGCTACTTGCTCAGACCAGGCGGGTGCATCGTTAAGCGCATAACGCCAAATCACTGACCCAAAGACCACACCAACGATGCCAAGCAGGCACGCCACAGCAATGTACATCGCCCAACGCGATAGGCGGCTGTTAAGCCACGTTAGCCATTTCATAACTTCGCTCCAATAAAATGCCCGAAAGCTTTTTATTTACTTTCGGGCAAGACCATCAACCCAACGTCAGATACCAGATTACTTGGTGTTAACGATCTTTTGAACCAAAGCCTTCAGCTGAGGTGTTGGTGAGAACTTGTCCCAAACTGGCTTCATGGCGGCTACAAACTCAGGCCGGTTCACGTCATCAATGTAGGTGGCGCCAGCTTTCTTTGTAATTTCCTTGGAGGCTTGTTCTCTCTTGGTCCATTGCTCAATGTAGTAAGGCGTGGCTTCCTTCACGGCATCACGGATGATCTTGTGTTCTTCTGGAGTCAGTGTGTCCCAGACCTTCTTGGAGAACACCAGCACCTCAGGGGACATCACGTGTTGGGTTTCGCTGTAAATCGGTGCGGATTCGTAATGTTTTCCCGATTCATACGATGGGTAGTTGTTTTCAGCAGCATCCACCAACCCGGTCTTCAGGGCTGTATAAGTCTCGGCGTTAGGGATCGGTGTCGGGTTGGCACCCATGGCTTGAATCAGGCTGACCCACAAGTCAGACTGCTGAACACGGATCTTCAGGCCTTTGACA
>Ga0302289_1000843_pt1 | contig 11084 bp, 13 predicted proteins | sample III_Fen_N1_2_FD_194552 | JGI IMG/M metagenome (GOLD analysis project Ga0302289, IMG submission 194552) | Peat permafrost microbial communities from Stordalen Mire near Abisko, Sweden - III_Fen_N1_2 | ecosystem: Environmental > Terrestrial > Soil > Wetlands > Permafrost | place: Sweden: Abisko... | reverse complement strand
CGTCACTAAGACACCGTGACGCGTGCAAACTTGCGCTTGCCGACTTGCAACACAACCGTTTGACCAGCAGCCAACTGAAGCCCCTTGTCCTCCAGCTTTTCCCCATTCAGCCGCACGCCACCGCCATCAATCATGCGTAAAGCCTCAGAGGTACTTGCAACCAGACCTGCCTGTTTAAGTACTTGGGCTACCGCCGCCGCCGCTACTGCAACTTCTGGAATATCGTCAGGAATCGCCCCACGCTGAAATCGAGCCTCGAAATCGGTCAACGCATCTTCTGCGGCTTTCCTTGAATGGAAACGCTCCACAATTTCTTGCGCCAACAATACCTTGGCATCTCTGGGATTGCGTCCAGCGACTATCTCTTGCCTCAGCTGAGCAATCTCAGTTACGCCTTTGAATGAAAGCAGCTCATAGTAGCGCCACATCAAGTCATCCGAGATGGACATCAACTTGCCAAAGATTTCTTTGGGATGCTCTGCGATGCCGATGTAGTTGCCCAAAGATTTGGACATTTTATTAACGCCATCCATCCCCACCAGCAGCGGCATCATCAATACACACTGCGGCGCTTGACCGTAATGTTTCTGGAGTTCACGTCCGACCAGCAGGTTGAACTTCTGGTCGGTACCCCCCAGTTCGACATCGGACTTCATGGCGACTGAGTCGTATCCCTGACACAGGGGGTAGAGAAACTCATGGATAGCAATCGGTTGATTTGAGGCGTAGCGCTTGGAGAAGTCATCGCGCTCCAGCATACGTGCCACTGTCTGATGCGCTGCAAGCTTGATCATCCCAGAAGCACCGAAGCCATCGAACCATGCAGAATTGAAACAGACCTCGGTTTTCTCCGGATCGAGGATCTTAAAAACCTGATCCCGATAACTTTGCGCATTCTCGACAATCTGCTCCCGCGACAAGGGAGGACGGGTCGCATTCTTCCCAGTAGGATCACCAATCATGCCGGTGAAGTCCCCAATAAGAAACATGATGTGATGACCCAACTCTTGAAAATGCCTCATCTTGTTGATGAGCACGGTATGCCCAAGATGAAGATCGGGAGCCGTCGGATCAAAGCCAGCCTTAATGCGCAACGGACGCCCCGTCTTCAGCTTTTCAACAAGCTCGGCTTCGATCAGCAACTCTTCGGCACCACGTTTAATCAGTGCCAACTGGCTTTGAATATCGTTCATTTTCAGGTAATTAGGAAGGATTTGCAGCCATGATAGAATGCGCCGATCTATAGCCTGACCGACTATCGCATGGACCATCAGAAGAGCCGGATTCTAGCGCACCTCAGATTACCCACTTTCCTCTCCGCAGCTACATCACCGCGATTCTGGGTTGGTGGCGGCTTAGCCCTCCTGACCCTATCGGGCGCTGTGATCGCCTTCGGCACTTCGACTTCAACTTTGACATCCTCTGTTGCACGAAGAGATATCGTCGAAGAGTTGCGCCCCGACAACCTCATAGCCCTATCCAACTCCGCCACGAATACAGAACAATTCATTCGTGAAGAGCGGGTTCGCCCCGGTGATAGCGCGCAATCGTTGCTGAAGCGAATCGGAGTAAATGAAGAGGAAACTTTGGCGCTGTTGCGTCAAACACCAGAAGCTTCAGCATTTTTTCGCCAGATTTCCCCAGGGAAAATTGTTACCGCCGAAGTAAGCAAGAACCAAGACTTGCAGTCTCTGATGTTCCCACTCAATGGCCAAAGTGACCGCGCCATTATCATTAAACGAAATGGTCAGGGTTTCACTGCCTCGGAAACAGCACTACCCGTCGAAACACAGACCGTACTGAAATCGGCAGAAATACGTTATTCGCTTTTTGGTGCTACAGACACAGCAGGAATTCCTGATGCGATCGCTACACAACTTGCCGACATTTTCGGCGGTGATATCGATTTCCATCGAGATTTGCGCAAAGGCGACAGGTTTTCCGTCATTTATGAAACCGTAAGTTATCAAGGCAAGCTCCTTCGTACCGGCCGCATTCTGGCAACGGAGTTCATCAATGATGGCAAACGCTATCGCGCACTCTGGTTTGGCGACGCCAGCGGCAAAGGCGGTTATTACACTCCCGATGGTAAAAATCTTCGCAAAGCATTCCTCCGCTCCCCCCTTGAGTTTTCGCGAGTCACCTCCGGGTTTTCTTCTGCCAGATTTCACCCAGTCCTCCAAACTTGGCGAGCCCACAAAGGTGTTGATTACGGAGCCCCCATTGGCACCCGAGTAAGAGCTACTGCCGATGGCACTGTCGAATTTGTTGGAACGCAGGGTGGCTACGGGAAAGTGGTGGTCCTGAAGCATCAAGGCCGCTATTCAACGGTTTACGGCCACCTATCCAATTTTGCTGCGGGCCTAAAGCCAGGCAAGAATGTCACCCAGGGCGGCATCATTGCTTACACCGGCATGACCGGCCTTGCCTCCGGCCCGCATCTTCACTATGAGTTCCGCATTGACGGCATTCATCAAAATCCGCTAACTGTAGCCCTGCCTGGATCGCCACCTTTGGCTCCCCAGCAACTCTCATACTTCAAATCGCTAGCAGCTTCGCAAATGGAGCGAATCGACATGATTCATAGCGGCAACATGGCTGCTCTGGACTAACTAACTTGGCAGATGATTTGTATATCGGCTTGATGTCGGGCACCAGCCTTGATGGTGTCGACGCCGTGCTTGTTAGCTTTGCGCCGTCAGGCCAGAGAACCATCGGTACCTGCTACCGGCCCTACCCTGACGACATCAAACAGGAAGTGCTCGCCTTGCACGAACCTGGGCACAATGAATTACACAGATCTGCGCTTCTAGGCCAAAAACTTAGTCAGCTTTACGCCTCCGCATGCAACCAACTGCTGGCACAGTGCGCCATCAATGCAGAGTCCGTCAAAGCCATTGGCTGCCATGGTCAAACCATTCGACATCGTCCCGAGGCAGGCTATTCTCTTCAACTGAATAATCCCGCGCTGCTGGCAGAACTGACTGGCATCGCGGTAGTAGCCGACTTCCGCAATCGAGACATTGCGGCAGGTGGACAAGGGGCACCACTGGTACCAGCCGCCCATGCGTCCATGTTCCATTCCGCAAGCCGAAACCGAGTGCTATTGAACCTTGGCGGGATAGCCAACTTGACTGTCCTGCCAGCAAGCGAACCAAGTTGCTCGATAACTGGCTTCGACTGCGGCCCGGCCAATATATTGATGGATGCGTGGATACAAGAGCAGCAAGGGCGCCCTTTTGATACGGATGGCACTTGGGCAGCCACCGGCAAAACGATCCCGTTATTGCTGGAGAAGCTGCTGTCCCATCCCTTCTTTACTCAAGTGCCACCGAAAAGCTGCGGCAGGGAAGAATTTAACCTTTCTTGGCTGAAGGGATTTCTTCATGGCAATGAAAATGCCTCTGACGTACAGGCAACGCTGCTCGAACTGACGTGCAAAAGTTGCATCGATGCGATTAAACGCTGGGCACCTCAAGCAGAGGAGATTTATCTCTGTGGCGGAGGCGCAAACAATGCTGCATTGATGCGCGAATTTTGCATTCGGCTCCCAGCCTGCAGAATCGGAACAACATCAGAACTGGGTATCCCGCCTGACTGGGTGGAAGCCGTTGCCTTTGCATGGCTTGCACAACGCCACGTTCTCAATCTGCCTGGCAACTTACCCAGCGTAACGGGAGCAAAAGGTGACCGAATGCTTGGTGCCTTTTATCCGGCGTAAAACTTAGCCAGTACAAATAACAAGGGGCACCGAAGTGCCCCTTGTTATTTCATCTCAATAAACTCATGCAGAAAACGATGAGCCGCATCCACATGTACTTGTGGCATTCGGATTCTTGATGACGAATTGAGAGCCTTCCAGGCTTTCGGTGTAATCAATCTCAGCGCCAACCAGATATTGGTAGCTCATGGGATCAACCAGCAACGTCACGCCATCCTTAACCACGGCAGTGTCATCTTCATTGCTAACTTCGTCGAACGTAAAACCGTACTGAAAACCGGAACATCCGCCACCGGTGACAAATACCCGCAACTTGAGTTCGGGATTGCCTTCTTCAGCAATGAGATCTTTTACCTTGGCAACAGCACTATCGGTAAAAACAAAGGGGCTGGGCATTTCTGTAGGGGCATTCATATTTTTCTCCTGATTCATTTGTTCAGTGTAGTTTGCAATACATCTCTTGGTGGGGACCAATCAATTGTTGCTGGCAAGCTTAAGCTCAACTGACTTGGATGACAATCCTTGATGGATCAGCCGGCCTTGTACAACAGCGCCCAAGTGGATTTCTATCGTCCCATATTCCACATCCCCTGTGACACGGGCTTTGGGCTGAAGTTCGAGTAACTCCGTCGCATGCATTGGACCGATTACCGTTCCATTAATAACCAGATGTGAAACATGGATTTCACCTTCAATCCTTGCATGCTCACTGATCACCAGCGTACTAGGCTGATCTCCTGCGGCCTGGACATTGCCTTTGATCTCGCCATCAACCCGCAAGCCGCCAGTAAAGGTAACGTCGCCAGTTACCTTTGTTCCGGCGCCAATCAAACAATCAATCCGGCCCTGGGGCTTTGGTTTCTTGGAAGAGAACATGGGGATTCCTTTTTCCTTTACAAGCTCACAAAGAAAATTTGGTAGTTGCCATGACGGAGCCACCGACTAGCAACTGGGCTTCGACGTCTTTGACTCGCGCCCCTGGCGGGAGCTGAAAACTACCAGCGTGCCGTAAAAACCGGCGGAAGCTGACTCGAATTTCTTTTTCACCAGCACGCGGGTAGTTCAGGATAACAGTTTTGTCGCCCAGGACGGTATTGATGACCAGTTGGACGTTGCCTACGAGCTCCTTGTCTCCCTGTCCGCTACCAGAGGTCAGCAGCACATGATAGCGATACAAGCCACTTGCACCGTCCGGCTCCACCGACAAGCGTGATGCTGTCGCGGTTGCCGTTTTACCTCCACCACTGGCAAGGCTTTCAAATACAGCCAGTTCTTCTTTGAGTTGTCCATTCTCGGCAACCAAGCGACGAATCTGCTCCGTCAAACCTTGCTGGGCCGTCTGCTCCATTTGCATACTGCTAGCGTTGGCATTGACCGATTTACGTAACTGACTATTCTCTTCCTTCAATTGGAGAATTTCGTTGCGTAACTCACTAAGTGCCTGTTCGCTTTCTCGCCAATCAAAGCCGGCAAGACTGCGTCCTGCATCATAAATCCAATGCCCCAAGGCCAAGGCCACGCCAAGAATGATAACCAAGGCCAAGGAACGCCAGTACCACGGAACATGAGGGCGAATGGCCAAGCGGGGAGCGGAAATACCAAACCGCCCCTTCAAACGTCTCCACTTCACGGCAGCACAGGAATCTGCGTCAGCCCAGTAACCTCATCAAAACCGAACATGATGTTCATGTTTTGAACCGCTTGCCCGGCCGCACCCTTTACAAGGTTATCGATCACCGACAATACGACCACGGTGTCACCCCCTTGAGGACGATGCACAGCAATACGGCAAATATTGGCAGCACGCACGGACCGGGTTTCAGGATGTGACTTGGCAGGCATTACGTCCACAAAGGGTTCGTTTGCATAGCGTTGCTCAAACAGTGACTGTAAATCAACATCCTTGGTCAAGCGACCGTAAAGCGTTGCATGAATGCCCCGAATCATTGGCGTCAGATGAGGAACAAAGGTTAAGCCAACGGGCTTTCCAGCAGCCCTTGCCAAGCCTTGCCGAATTTCCGGCAAGTGCCGATGTCCGGCGACGCCATAGGCTTTGAAGTTGTCACCAGCCTCAGAAAACAGGATGCCGACTTCGGCCTTGCGTCCTGCACCGGAAACCCCGGACTTTGTATCGGCAATTAAGCTGCTCAGTTCAACGCACCCGGCCTCGACCAAAGGCAAGAATCCCAACTGGGTTGCCGTTGGATAACAACCAGGATTAGCCACTAACCGGGCATTACGAATTTTCTCGCGATTAACTTCAGGCAGGCCATAAACGGCCTCGGCAACAAGGGCTGGACTGGCGTGAGTCATCCCATACCACTTCTCCCACTCAACAACATCTGTAATCCGGAAGTCGGCGGCCAGATCAATAACTTTCACACCAGCATCCAACAGAGCATGTGCTTGCTGCATGGCAATGCCATTGGGAGTGGCAAAAAACACCAAGTCACATTGATCAAGAGAGGAAGACGCGGGGTCAGTAAATGCGACGGAAACTCGCCCGCGCAAGCTTGGGAACATATCGGACACCGCAGTACCCGCTTCTCCACGAGAGGTTACAGCGGTCAAATTCACTTCCGGATGCTGGGCCAGCAACCGTAGCAACTCGACACCGGTGTAGCCTGTTCCACCTACCACGCCAACTTTAATCATTACCAACTCCAGTACATAACCAAGCGGACAATCTTATCAGTCTGAGGCAGCAGTATTGCTAAAAACAAAAAGCCGCCCGAAGGCGGCTTTTCTGGCAGGGACTCTGCAGCGATTAACGCTTGGAGAACTGCTTGCGACGACGGGCGCCGTGGAGACCGACCTTCTTGCGTTCCACTTCACGGGCATCGCGAGTCACGAAACCGGCGTGGGATAGAGCAGACTTCAGTGCGGCATCGTATTCGATCAGAGCGCGAGTGATACCGTGACGAACGGCACCAGCTTGACCAGATTCGCCACCACCGGTCACATTGACCATGATGTCGAATGTGCTGGAATGTTGAACCAGTTCCAGAGGCTGACGAACCACCATCCGACCAGTTTCGCGGGAGAAGAACTCATCCACGGGCTTGTCGTTAACAGTGATCTTGCCAGTACCCGGCTTCATGAACACACGAGCAACAGCAGTCTTGCGACGACCGGTGCCATAGAAATAATTGGTAGCCATGTCGATTCCTTAGATGTCCAGCGTCTTGGGTTGCTGGGCAGTGTGGGGATGCGCAGTGCCAGCATAAGACTTCAACTTCTTCAGCATGGCGTAGCCCAAGGGGCCCTTTGGCAACATGCCCTTGACGGCTTTTTCAAGAATCCGGCCGGGGAAGCGTTGCTGCAGCTTGGTGAAGTTGGTTTCGTAGATACCGCCGGGGTAACCAGAATGGCGATAGTATTTCTTGTCTTGCGCCTTGGCACCGGTCACGCGGAGTTTTTCCACATTGACGACAACGATGTAATCACCGGTGTCAACGTGGGGAGTGTATTCGGCCTTGTGCTTACCGCGCAGGCGGTGAGCAATCTCGGAAGCCAGCCGGCCCAGAACTTTGTCCGTCGCATCAACGACGAACCAGTCCCGCTTGACCTCGTGCGGCTTGGCAGAAAAGGTTTTCATGGAAGAGTCCCTGTCTCAAACGCCCCCACCGAAAAGCAGGAGCAAACGCAGAAAAGCCGCGCATTCTATTTCACGTCTTTAGCTGTGTCAAACATGTGCCAAAAAAAACGCAACCCGTGAGGGGGTTGCGTGAATCCACACCAATTGGAGGAGGGTGGAGGAGACAACGGTAGAACCAACCGCCAAGCCACTGGCGCCTCGTTCAACATGGAACGAATGGTACGCCGATAAATATCACAATGCAAGATTGGATTTCATATAGAGAAATAACGAAATATTCCTTGCGCGATTAGAATCGGCCACCAACCCTGAACAAAGGAAATCTTGAAATGGAATGCACGGTACGCTGGCACGATGGCATGAGCTTCATTGCAGAAACAGGAAGCGGTCACTTCATCACTATGGATGGCCCACCGGATGCTGGCGGCCGCAACCTTGCTCCACGCCCCATGGAGACAGTGCTTGCCGGCACTGGTGGCTGCACTGCATTCGATGTGGTGATGATCCTGAAAAAAAGCCGTCAGGAGGTAACGGATTGCTCAGTAAAAATGAGTGCAGACCGCGCGGAAACAGACCCCAAGGTATTCACCCGGATCAATATGCACTTCGTGGTTAGCGGCAAAGGACTGAAGCATGAGGTGGTTGAACGCGCCATCAAGCTGTCCGCCGAAAAGTATTGTTCGGCATCCATCATGCTCGGCAAGACTGCCGAGATCACGCACAGCTTTGAGATCATAGAAGCCTGACTGCGTTACAACCCGGTTAGAGGTGGTACGCAGTCCCGGTCATGACCTTGGACATGGCCTTCATGGCCAGCTTGACCGGCAGTGGTAATTCCCTCGCGCCGAGGGCTATCGCAGTCTCGGCATGGGCAATTTCGTCATCCTTCATCCGCGAGACGACTTCCCGCGAACGGACATCCTGAGCAGGCAGAGACGATAGATGGCTGTCCAGATGACCCTCAACCTGCCGCTCGGTTTCGGCCAAAAAACCCAAGTTCCAATCATCGCCCAGAATTCCCGCCGTCACCCCAATGGCCAGTGAGCCGGCGTACCAAAACGGGTTGAGCACGCTCTTGCGACCGCCCAGTTCCTCAATCCGCTTTTCGGTCCAGTTGAGATGCTCGGTTTCCTGCCAAGCCGCGTGCTCCATGGCGGCCCGAGTCTCGGGGTTCCGCGAAGTCAGGGCCTGGCCCTGATACAGGGCCTGAGCGCAAATCTCGCCACAATGATTGATGCGCATCAGCGCGGCAGCATGCCGCTTTTCACTTTCACTCAAATCAGCCTCGGGCAAATGCTCGCCAGGACGCATCCTGGTCGTCGGCGCTGCAGCAAAAACCGCCCTAAGGGCCTTGTCAAATTCGACGATTACTCGATCCATCATGGCAATCTCGTTCAGCGGGCAGGGCCACGTTTGAGTACTGCCACACCTTCAGCCTGATTCCGAATAATGCCCTGAGTACAGAAGTACTCCATCCGCAAGGCTGCATGGTGGCGATTGACAAGCTTATTTTCAATGGGCTTCCAGTCAAGATTGCGGGGACGGACCCAGGTCCCGTCATTGTGCCCAAGCCCATAAGTCTTCACTGCCCCCGTATCGCAACGAATCCCCTCATAGGTCACGTTGGTTGCGCCGCCAGAAGTACGAATCACCAAGGTGTAGCGAACAACACCGTCCTCTCCTGGCTCAATGGAAGTTTTGTCGATGAAAAAACGATTGCTGACGTTTGGACCGACGTAGAACTCAAGGAGGTTCTCTTCCTTGGGATAAGGGGGAAGCTGCACAACCTTTTCCGCCCAAGGGGCATCGTCAGGAATATCACTACTCCAGATTTTCGGGTCGCCGGAAATGCTTGTCTGCTGGGCAAGCGCACTGCCAGTCATCGTCACCGCGAACACAAGGGTGCAAAAACGAAGGAAAGTTTTCATTGCTGTTGCTGTACCTGCTGCTCATCCTCAAGATTGAGGCTGGTGGTAACCATCAACTCTGGCGCCCAGCGAGGAATACGTTCTGCCGGGTCGATAAAGACGTGCCGGGACAATTCCGTCAAGGCGGACACATAAACTTGCCGCTTGAACTCAATGACGGCTTCTAGCGGAATCCAGAAGTCATTCCAGCGCCAAGCGTCGAATTCTGGCTGTTCCGTCGCCCGTAAATCAACGTCAGCATCCTTTCCCACCAAACGAAGCAGGAACCAGATCTGCTTCTGGCCTTTATAAGTACTGCGCCATTCGCGACGAATCCATTGTTTCGGCACTTCGTAGCGCAGCCAATCCCTTGTACGGCCCAGGATACGGACATGTTCCGGCTTGAGCCCAATTTCCTCGTGCAGCTCGCGATACATGGCCTGCTCGGGCGACTCGCCCTTTTTAATGCCCCCCTGAGGGAACTGCCATGAATGCTCGCGAATGCGCTTGCCCCAGAAAACCTGATTGTGGCTGTTGGTCAGAACGATGCCGACATTCGGGCGAAAACCTTCCCGGTCGAGCATGATGAAACCTTTGAATGTTGAATTGGGTTCAATTCTTTCATAAACGCCCAGACGGGGAAAGCAGCGCGGCTTCGGTAAAATCTGCCCTCTTCTGAATTAACCACCGGATTCCGCCATGCGCGCCACACAGTTTTTCATTTCCACCCTGAAAGAAGCCCCCTCCGACGCCGAAATCGTCTCCCACAAGCTGATGATGCGGGCGGGCCTGATCCGCCGCTTGGCCGGTGGCATCTACACCTGGACTCCCCTGGGCTTGCGTGTGCTGCGCAAGGTGGAAGGCATCGTACGGGAAGAAATGAACCGGGCCGGCGCCCTGGAAATGCTCATGCCAGCAGTCCAACCCTTTGAGTTATGGGAGGAATCCGGCCGAGGCCCCAAATACGGCCCCGAACTGCTGCGCTTCAAGGATCTCCACCAGCGGGATTTCGTCATTGGCCCCACCCACGAAGAGGTCATTACCGATTTCGTTCGCAAAGAAGTGCGTAGCTATCGTCAATTGCCCCGTCACTTCTATCAAATCCAGTCCAAATTTCGCGACGAAATCCGCCCCCGTTTCGGCGTCATGCGCGGTCGCGAGTTCCTGATGAAAGACGGCTATTCCTTCCACACCAGCTACACCGATCTGGAACGGGAATATCGCAACATGTACGACACCTACCATCGCATCTTCAACCGCCTGGGCTTGCTCTTCCGCGCGGTAGCGGCAGATACCGGCTCCATCGGCGGCACGGGATCCCATGAATTCCACGTTATCGCGGAAACCGGCGAAGACGATATCGCCTACAACCCCGATTCCGACTACGCCGCCAATGTGGAACTGGCAGAAGCCCTGGCGCCTGCCGCAGTGCGGGCTGCCAGCAGCCAAACCATGGAAAAGAAGGCGACTCCGGGCAAAACCAAGTGCGAGGACGTGGCGGCATTCCTCAACATTCCCATCACTCAAATGGTCAAGGCTGTGGCCGTCATGGCTGGTGAAGAGAATCCCCAATTCGTCCTGCTGCTGCTGCGCGGCGACCACGATCTCAACGAAATCAAAGCGGCCAAGATCATTGGAGAATTCCGCTTCGCCAAGGACGATGAAATCATCGAGGCCCTCGGTTGCAAGCCCGGCTACATCGGCCCTGTTGCCATAGCGGAAAAAATCAAAGTTGTGGCCGACCGCACTGTGGCCGCCATGAGCGATTTCACCTGTGGCGCCAACGAAGAAGGCTTCCACATCAGCGGGGTCAATTTCGTTCGTGACTTGCCTGAGCCTGAAGTAGCAGACATCCGCA
>Ga0302289_1000842_pt1 | contig 11107 bp, 6 predicted proteins | sample III_Fen_N1_2_FD_194552 | JGI IMG/M metagenome (GOLD analysis project Ga0302289, IMG submission 194552) | Peat permafrost microbial communities from Stordalen Mire near Abisko, Sweden - III_Fen_N1_2 | ecosystem: Environmental > Terrestrial > Soil > Wetlands > Permafrost | place: Sweden: Abisko... | reverse complement strand
CATCTGGCGCACGCAGGTCAGCCCGCCCATGCCGGAATCGAACACGCCGATGGGTCTTTTATCCATTGCTCTACCTCAAACATAAAAAACGGACAAGTGCGGCTTGCCCGTTCGGAATTGAGTCGGAAACTCGCTCCAGTATTATATCACATTTTTGAAATTTTACATCCAGTTGACTGTATTACGCCCGCAGTAGCGGCAGCATCCCCGTCAGGCGATTGATCTTCTTTTTGTCGCCAAAGAGCGCGATGCCGTAGTATGCAAGTTCCCGCTCCGGTGTTTCGGCGGCTTTTTTCGCGAAGTCCGCATAGACGTTGATCTTCTGGGCCACGTCGGAGAAATCCACCACCGTAAGCGCGGAAAACTCCGGCTCAAACAAACGCAGGCGCAGGTCTTTGAGCAGCGCTTCGTCTCCCTTGAGCATCGAAATCGGGTACATGCTAATTCCGGTGTGCGTTTGATCTGAGGCGTCTATCACGTCTGTTCCGACGATCTGCGGTTGCAGTTTTCCAATCGAGATGCCGAGCATTGCGGCGGTATTGGCGATGAATCCAAGCGGCAGTGCGCTGTCGATGACCATCACGCATTTTTGTTCCGGTTGATTCATGTTTCCCGTTTTGCTTCCTTATCCTCTGCACGTTTTTCGGCGAACACGCGGCGGTATTGTCCCGGCGTGAGGCCGATGAAGCGCTTGAATGCGTTGCTGAAGTGGCTCTGGTCGGAAAACCCTGCGCTCAGCGCCGCTTCCGCTGGTGCGATCCCCTGCCGCAGTAGAGATTTTGCGCGGTCAATGCGCAGCGTTTCAAGATAACTATACGGCGTGATGCCCGTTTCCTTTGTAAACGCGCGGAGCAGGTGATACTTGCTCAACCCCGCGATTTCGCTCAGTGTGTCCAGCGAAATTTGCTCTGTCGCGTGCACAGCGAGATAGTCGCAAACCGCGCGCACTTCGGCGCGCAACTCCGCCACTGGCTCCCGTCCGCCCAATTGCGCATAGTCCCGCAGAAGTTGCTCGAGTAGAAAATAGAAACGTTCTTCTTTTTGCACGCCGCGCTCTCCGCGCAGAATCATGCTGTGTAGCTCACGCAGCTCGGGGATAAACTCGCTTTGATACACGACCGGCTGCTCAAAGAGCGGCTGACAGTCTATGCCGAATATTTCCCATACGGCTTTTGCCATCACATCCGGCAAAATGTTAATGCAGCGATAGTCCAGCGGCTGGTCGTCGCGCGATTCACAGGAGTGGTTCTCGCCGGGATTGAACAGAAGCAGGTTGCCCGGCACGATAAAATGGCAGGTTTTGCGCACTTTGAGGTTTCTGTTTCCGCGCTCAATAAACCCGATCACGTAATGCTCGTGAAAGTGGTTCGGAAACGCCTGCATCACGCTTTGAAACTGATAGGCTTCTACCTTCAGTTCAGGATCAAACAACGCAATGCGCTTTTCGCCCTTGGTAGCCTGTTTCATTGCCATAGAATACCTCAAACGCTCAATGTAAATCTTGTAGGATATTGCGGCCTTTTATATCCTAAAACATTATAGGAAACTTCAAGATATGTGCAGTACTGCCTTTTTGTCCAGCTTAAAAGCAGCACATAACTTATCTCTTAAATCGTGTCCGCAACTATTATTTGACAAGAATTCTGCTATAGAATATCGAAGTATTGATGCCGCAAATGCATTCTTCGATTCATTCAGTTGCTTATAATACTCAATGTAGTCTTGAAAAGTCACTCTATTTATAATATTTAGTTCGATTTCAGTTAATATGAGTTTGCCTGAAATCGAGTCGTTTTTTGTTAGAACCTCCTTGTCGACCTCGTATAGTAAATCATTACCCAACAATCTGGCTATGCTAAACAAGATGCCTTGAGTAAACATCGCAATTGAGCTCATGACCATAAAGCTAACCTTACTTGCAATATCAGCTTCTAAGATTTCCTTCTTATTCTTACGAACATATTCCACATAACTTTCAATGAGGCCCTCTTCAAAAAACCCCAACGTATCCATTAGCATTTGAATGGTTCTTAGTCCAAGTGAATGTGTTTCATTTATAATCTCTTCTTTTTTAGTTCCAGTTATTTTCCCTGGATAGTTGTATACAATCTGTCCAAGCACATTAATGGTTTTTAATGCATTGAAAAACTGAGTGATCTTTAGTTCAGATGAGGTTTCTTCAAAACAGCTTTCATCTACAACACGTTCACTTCCGTCATTAATTCCAAGGCCATCTCTTCTCACTAACTCTTCGTGTTTTTGATTTTTTACATCTTCTTCATTTCCAACGGGTTTCATTCTTAATTGATTCTCGACAAGAGTATTAAGTCGTTCCACCACTTCTTTGTGTTGATCAAATTTAAACTCATCGACATCATCATACATACAATACGCATTTAATAATAGTTCCTCAATTACTGATTCTTCATTTGTAAAATGGCAAACAAAAAGCATAATGTTTCCGTACGCCTCAACATATAAGCGACTACTAATATATTCTATCTGCTTTTTTACGTCTGGTTTTGCTATGTTTTGCGCGAAGAATTTCCCAACAAAATAGTAATAGAAGTAAGTATAAGTAAACTGATAATTGTTAAGCTTATCAAAGCTAAAGATTCGTGCATTACACAGACTGCTTAGCGCAATATTATTGTCAAGTGTAATTCGAAATTTAACTTTGAAATCATCAATTAGCTTTTCTAATTCGCTTCGTGCAATTATTAGTTTCTTCTTTTGATAAAGCATATAAGCCAAGTGTGTCGATAATTCCATTAAAAGTTCTCGATAGTTTTCAGGGATTCTTTCGAAATTTTTTCGAATTAGACTTTCATAAATATATCCGAATTTACTTGCTTGAGAACCAATTGCAGCTACACTCTCAATGTTCTGCAAAGTGCCAAGAATGTTGAAAGGTGAAGCCGGTAAGAGGCCGGACCCATCGCCAAGAATTCTATCAACAACTTCTCTTGCTCTATTAACCTTTGTATCGACTTCAGCCCCCTGTGCCTCAACACTTGACTCGTCCAGTACGTACCACTTCCTAATAAGTTCATTTCTTTTAACATTACCTAGAGGAAGAATTCTCATCATAACAAGCGAGTATTCCTTGAGTTCACGCCACAAATATGGAAAGCTCATTGAGGAAGATGTCAAATATAGCGCACACCCAAAGTAGTCTTGAATAGCATCAAAGAGTACTTTTCGTTTCTCCTCCCCAATGTCCATACAATCAAAATCATCAATAATGATTGTTCTATTTTCTTTCGGTAATTGCCTGAAATGTTCAGCTTTGTTTGTCTCATACTGATCTAGAAAGCTTCTTTCAAACCGCTTCTTGATGCTTTCAATCTCGAACTTGTTAATAGATCTCCAGTCAAACCAAATAGAAATGTTTCCACTTGCGTATTGATGTTTAAAAAACATCTTTGCCAATGACGTTTTACCATGTAATGTTCCGCCGTCAATAATTACTGTTTTCTGCTTCGACAGGTAATCAGGTACATCATTGTTGATCCTTACTTTTACTTTGTTTTTGGTTTGATCCATTTCATATAATTCGAGTGTTGGCCAACAATACAAGTCATCAAGATATATTATCTCTTTTTTTGGGTGCTGCAATGCAAGTCCCAGATCATTAAGATAAGTCACTGAGCTTTTTTTAAGTCTGAAAAGCCTATTGTCTCTATCATTCTTTTTTAATTCTTGGTTGTGTGACTCATTGACCAAATCAAAGGCATTATCCTTTTCGCTCCACAAATACTCAAAAATACTTATATTCGAAAGCTGGTTAGATAATTTGTATACGGCAAACCCTCCTTCATATCCTTCATTTCTATTTTGAAACTCATGCCCTTTTAGTTTCCTAAAACTCCATTGATTCCCAGAGCTGCTTTCGTCATCAATTACGTGTTCATGTCCGAATATTGATAGATCAATGCAACTTCTGTAATATTTTTGTAATAGAGCACTGTTATCTGGGTTTAACCAATGAAATGGATGGTGTTGTAGTGAAATATTGAAATCTGCGTCTTTTGAGTTAGGATCAGGAAGAAACTCTACGGGAATAGATAACTCTCCATACTTCTCTTGCTTAGTAGATAACCATGCGGAATTTATTAGAATTATCCCAATTGACTTGTTTTCAAATTTTAGAACATATTTATGACCTAAATGATTTTTAATGTTAGTTTTCATCTCATCTGAGAACTGCTCATAGTTAAACTGGGGTTTGCATATAATATCTATAATTTCTTGTTCAACACACGGAGCGTTTTGATTAATTGTTTGCATCAATCTTTGGCGAACAATATCATTCAGGGAAAAATCACAATCATGATTCCCAGGGGTCGCAAAAAAACACATACTAACATTTTCATGTTGGCTTTTTATGTGTTCGTAAAATTCGTTAACTATTTTTTTCGCTATAGTGTACTCTTTTGTATTTCCTGTATCAGCAATATCACCTGTTATCATAAATAAAACTGTATCATTTTTTGAGATTATGCTACTACATGCATTGTAAAATGGTTGTTTTTTCGTGTTTATAATATCTGCGTTTTTTTCTAAATTGATATGAAGATCGGATAAGTGCACAATAACCAAAGACATAGTCGACTCCTCCAATTTGCGTTCTTGATTATATAATATAATACAGCCCATCTTAGTGAAAGAGGGCTGTATTATATTTTTTTGTATGTATTACCCAATCAGCGGGAAAAGTGACTTCACCGTCGGGTAGATCTTCACGAATTTCTGATACTGCGCTTCGTAGCGAGCAGCGATTTCGGGGTCGGGCTTGACGGTCGCGTTCACATGCACCATCTTTGCCGCAATCTCCTCGACAGAGGCGTATTCGCCGCAGGCAACCGCCGCGAGCATTGCGCCGCCGAGGCCGGGGCCTTCTTCGGAAGTGATGGTGTCGATCTCCAGATTGAGAATGTTGGCAAACATCTTCTTCCAGAGCTTGCTCTTGGCGCCGCCGCCGCACATCTTGGTGCGGTCGATCTGGATGCCGAGCGACTTTGCAACCTCTACCGAATCACGAATCGCAAACGCTACGCCTTCCAGAACCGCCTGCGTCATATCCGTGCGGTTGGTGTCCATCGTCATGCCGATAAACGTGCCGCGCGCGGCTGGGTCGTTGTGCGGGGAACGCTCGCCCATCAGATACGGCAGAAAGTAAACGTGGTTTGTGCCGAGCTTGTCGTCCGTAATCGGCGCTTCCAGCCCTTTATAATCTTTGCTGTCGAGGATGTCTTCCATCCACCACTTGCTGCAAGAGCCCGCGGAGAGCATGCACCCCATGAGGTGGTAGTTGCCGTCCGCGTGATCAAAGGAATGCAGCGCGTTGTGGCTATCTACGCTAAACGCGCAGTTGCTGATAAACACCGTGCCCGACGTACCAATCGAGATATTGCACCTGCCCTCGCCAACAGTGCCCGTGCCGATTGCGGCAGCGGCGTTGTCGCCCGCGCCCGCACAGACCAGCACCCTCTCCGGCAGCCCGAGCGCCTTGGCAGCATCCGCTGTCAGTGTGCCGACAGCATCATAGCTTTCAAAAAGTTTTGGCATTTGCGCCTCGGTGATGCCGCAGATGTCCAGCATCGGCTGCGACCAGCGGCGGTTTTTCACATCGAGCAGCAGCATGCCGGACGCATCCGAAAAGTCGGTGCTGTGCACGCCGGTGAGCAGGTATGTGATGTAATCCTTCGGCAGCATGATCTTGGCGATCTTCTTGAAATTCTCCGGTTCGTTGTTGCGCATCCAGAGAAGCTTCGGCGCGGTAAACCCGGCAAAGGCGATGTTGCCCGTCCATTCGGAGAGCTTATCTTTGCCGATTTCGTTGTTCAGATAGTCGGTTTCTTTCGCGGTGCGCCCGTCGTTCCATAGGATAGCGGGGCGAATGACCGCGTCGTTTTGATCCAGTACCACGAGTCCGTGCATCTGCCCGCCAACGCCGATTCCCGCGATCTTCGAGCGGTCGATGTCTCGCGTGAGCTCAGGGATGCATTCAAACACCGCCTTTTGCCAGTCCTCCGGCTTTTGCTGCGACCAGCCGGGATGCGGAAACTCGAGCGGATACTCACGAGAGGCGATGTTAAGCACTGCGCCTTCGCTGTCCATAAGCAGTGTTTTGAGTGCGGATGTGCCAAGATCGATGCCGATGTAATACATACTTTCACCTCATGCAAAATTTGGGCGGCGTTACCGCCGCCCTAGTGTTATTTGTAACTCGAATTAGCTGAAAAGCACGCTGTTGACGACGCTCTCCAGATATTCCTGCTTGCCGCTGCCGGGTAGCGCCGGCGCTTTGGCGGATGCCGCCTTTGCCGCGCATTCTTCCAGCGTCGCTTCGCCGCTGGCGATACGTGCGCCGATGCCCGCTTTGTAGCTTGCGTAACGCTCTGCGATGAACAAGTCGATACGCCCGTCTTCAATCAGCGCTGCCGCCTTGATCAGCCCCAGCGCAAAGGTGTCCATACCAAGGACAAATGCCTCAAACATGTCTTCATAGGTGTAGCTGGGGCGGCGGGTTTTCGCGTCGAAGTTGAAGCCGCCGGTCAGCCCGTCGGACTTGAGCACTTCGTACATGCACATCGTCGCCTCGTATACGTCGAATGGGAATTCGTCTGTATCCCAACCAAGCAGTAGATCGCCCTGGTTGGCGTCGATGCTGCCGAGCATGCCGTTGACGCGGCTCACGCGCAGGTCATGCTGGAAGGTATGCCCAGCCAACGTTGCGTGGTTGGCTTCAATGTTGAGTTTGAAATCTTTGTCCAGGCCGTTTGCGCGGAGGAAGCCGATCGCAGTCGAAGCATCGTAGTCATACTGGTGCTTCATCGGCTCTTTGGGCTTGGGCTCGATGTAGAAATCGCCTTTGAAGCCGATGCTACGACCGTAGTTGACCGCCATATGCATCAGGTGCGCGATATTGTCCTGCTCGAATTTCATGTCGGTGTTCAACAGAGTTTCATAGCCCTCGCGACCGCCCCAGAAGACATAGCCGCGACCGCCGAGCTTTACCGTCATCTCCAGCGCTTTTTTCACCTGCGCCGCCGCAAAGCAAAACACTTCAGCGGAGTTGGAGCTGCCCGCGCCGTTCATGAAACGGGGGTTGCTAAACATATTCGCCGTACCCCAGAGGCACTGGATGCCGGAGGTTTTCATTTTTTCGAGCATGTAGTCGGTGATTTCATCCAATCTACGGTTGGTTTCGTTGATGTCGTCCGCTTCAGGCACGAGGTCTACATCATGGAAGCAAAAGTAGCGGATGCCAACCTTCTGCATGAATTCAAAGCCAGCGTCTACCTTCGCTTTGGCGTGCGCCATCGTGCCGCTGCTGGCACCAAAGGTCTTGTCTACCGTTGCATCACCAAACATATCTTTGCCGGCGTTGCAGAGGTTATGCCACCAAGCCATGGCAAACGGCAGGTGCTCGCGCATGGGTTTACCGTGCACGATGCGCTCCGCATCGTAAAATTTGAACGCAAGCGCGTTTTTGCTTGCGGGACCTTCATAGTGAATCTGGGGGATGCCCGTGAAGAGTTCAGCCATCGTATTTTGTATCCTTTCATACTGGTAGTTCATGATTCATTAACTAAATTTTTAAACATAACTAAGTTTAGAACCGTGATTAATTTAGCTTAATTATATGATACTAGATTATTCGCTTTTGTCAAGATACAATGTATGCTTGAAAGCAGAAAAAGGGAATCCTTCATAAATAACTTTACTTCTTAACTTAAAACTTGTATAATGTAATTAATTTAGTACAAAAATAAGGAACAAAACATGGCAGACGTAACCGCTCGAGACCTCGCCAATATGCTTGGCATCTCCACCGCCGCCGTTTCCATGGCACTGAACGGAAAACCGGGCGTCAGTTCCGAAACGCGCACCAAAGTGCTCGCTGCGGCAACGAAGCTTGGTTATGTTACCCCGAAATCACGCCAAAGTGAACGGCAGGCAAAAAACATCGTAAGCTTCGTGATCTATGTTGGCGTCGGCGTTGCGGAGCAGACGACGTTTTCAACTTTTGTTATGCGCGGGGCGGAAGCTGCCGCTAAGGAATTGGGTTATCGCATCCTGGTGCATTACTTTTATGATGACCAGCCCTGGGATGATCAGATCAAGCGTATCCTCTCGGACACCTGCGGCGTGGTCATGCTCGGTACAGATATCACCCTACCGCAGAGAGACGCATTTTTGCAATTTTACGCGCTCGGCAACGTGCCGCTCGTCATCATCGATAATTTCCTGTTTTCCGCTTACGTGGACTGCGTCGGAAACGATAATACTTACGGCGTAAAATCTGCCGTTTCTCATCTCATCAATTGTGGGCACAAAAAGATCGGCTACCTTCGCTCGAAGCAGCGCATCGTCAATTTTGACGACCGCGAACTCGGCATTCATCTCTCCATGACCGAGCACAAGGACGAAGGGCTTGCCCCCTTGCAGGTGATCGACGTGGACATCTCGCCCGACAAAGCGAGAGAGGATATCTTTACCTGGCTTCGCGCGGGCAATGAGCCTGCGGAAGCGTTTTTCTGCGAAAACGACATGCTCGCCGCAGCGTTCATCCGCGTACTGAAAGAGAGCGGATATCGTGTGCCGGAGGATGTCTCTATCATGGGCTTTGATGACGTGCAAATCTGCGAAATGATCGACCCACCCATCACCACCATGCACGCGTTTAAGGAGCGTCTCGGCAGAATTTCGGTCGAACTGCTGCACACGCGTATCGAGTCGGGCGACACGATTCAAACCAGTCAGGGAACCGGGCTTCTTAAAGTTGCCCTCTCGCTACAACTCAAGGTGCGCAAGAGCGTCATCTGCCGCAAGGCACACGCATAAATTGATGCTACTCCATGCAATTTAAGCGCAAGTACATCGCCGCGAGAAATGAAATAATTTAAATTTTAAAATACTATACGGAGGCTCTTCGATGAAGTACGGGGTTTTCAACGACACCGCCCGGGAATACGTGATTGCTACGCCAAAGACACCACTCCCGTGGATCAATTATCTTGGTTCGCGGGATTTTTTTCGGCTTATTTCCAACACCGCAGGTGGCTACTGCTTCTATAAAGACGCAAAACTACTGCGCTTAACACGCTATCGTTATAACGAGAATCCGCTCGACGTCAACGGGCACTATTTTTATGTTCGGGACAATTCTTCTGTTTGGAACATCGGCTGGCAGCCTGTTCGCGCGGAATTGGATCGTTACCGCTGCCGCCACGGACTTGGGTATACCATTCTCGAGAGCGCGAAGGATGGTCTTTTCGCCACGCAGGAAACTTTTGTGCCCGTGGACGAAAACTGCGAGCTCACGCGCGTTTCGCTCACCAATGAGACCGACGCCGAAAAGCAGATCGACCTCTTTTCCGCGGTCGAATTCTGCCTCTGGAACGCATTGGACGACATGAGCAACTTCCAGCGTAACTACTCCATCGGCGAGGTTGAGGTGGAAGGCAGCCGCATCTATCACAAGAGCGAATATCGCGAACGGCGCAATCATTACGCCGTTTTTGCGGTCAATACTCCCTTGGACGGATTCGATACCGACCGCACTGCTTTTTGCGGCGCATACCGCAGTTTCGCTGACCCCGAAGCCGTTTTTTCAGGCGAGAGCAAGAACAGCATCGCCCACGGATGGCAACCCATCGGCAGCCACCACATCCGCCTGTCGCTCGCGCCCGGCGAAACGAAAAAGTATATTTTTGCGCTTGGGTACTGCGAAAACCCGGTCGACGAAAAATTTATAACACCAAACGTGATCAACAAAGCGCCAGCCGACCGGCTGCTGGAAAAATACATGACCGATGCGCAGTTTGACGCCGCGTTTGCCGCGCTCGCCGCGCACTGGGAAGGGTTACTCTCGCGCTTCAGTGTCAAGACTGGCGATAGCAAGCTCGATAGAATGGTCAATATCTGGAACCAGTACCAGTGCATGGTCACCTTTAACATGAGCCGCAGCGCGAGCTATTTTGAGAGCGGTTTAGGCCGCGGCATGGGCTTCCGCGATTCCTGTCAGGATCTGTTGGGCTTTGTGCATCTCATTCCCGAGAGAGCAAGGGAACGCATACTCGACATTGCAGCAACGCAGTTCCCCGACGGCAGCGCTTATCATCAATATCAGCCGCTGACCAAGCGCGGCAACGCGGACGTCGGCACCGGATTTAACGACGACCCGCTCTGGCTCATCGCCGGAACGGCGGCTTACCTGCGCGAAACAGGAGACTTCTCCATCCTTGATGAAATCGTAGATTTCGACAACGACCCCGCGCTTGCGCAACCATTGATGGAGCACTTGCGCCGGAGTTTTCAGTATACGGTAACGCACAAAGGCCCCCACGCTCTGCCGCTGATCGGGCGCGCGGACTGGAACGACTGCCTAAACCTGAACTGTTTCTCCACCGAACCGGGCGAGAGCTTTCAAACCTTTGGCCCGAACGAAGGCCCCGTGGCGGAGAGCGTTTTCATCGCGGGTATGTTCGTGAAATACGGCGAAGAATACGCCGAACTTTGCGATTATCTCAGTCTTTCCGGCGAGGCGAAAGCCGTACGCCACGAGGTGCAGGAGATGTCTCGCGCCGTACTCGACGCTGGTTGGGACGGAGAATGGTTCCGCAGAGCGTATGATGCCTACAGTAACCCTGTCGGCAGCAGCCTCTGCGAAGAAGGACAGATTTTCATCGAGCCGCAAGGCATGTGTGTCATGGCGGGCATCGGCGTTGCCGAAGGCCTTGCCGAGCGCGCGCTCAAGAGCGTTCAAGAGCGGCTCGACACCAAATACGGCATCGTACTGCAGCAGCCTGCCTATACGCGCTATCATGTGGAACTCGGCGAAATCAGCTCTTACCCGCCGGGATACAAGGAAAATGCGGGCATCTTCTGCCACAACAACCCCTGGATCAGTTGTGCTGAAACAGTACTGGGTCACGGGGATCGCGCCTTTGAAGTGTACACGCGTACCTGCCCCGCCTATGTAGAAGAAATCAGCGACACGCGACGCACCGAACCATATGTTTATTGCCAAATGGTCGCGGGATGCGACGCGCCGACGTTCGGCGAGGGTAAGAATAGCTGGCTAACCGGTACCGCT
>Ga0302289_1000840_pt1 | contig 11132 bp, 13 predicted proteins | sample III_Fen_N1_2_FD_194552 | JGI IMG/M metagenome (GOLD analysis project Ga0302289, IMG submission 194552) | Peat permafrost microbial communities from Stordalen Mire near Abisko, Sweden - III_Fen_N1_2 | ecosystem: Environmental > Terrestrial > Soil > Wetlands > Permafrost | place: Sweden: Abisko... | reverse complement strand
TCTTTTCCAATTGCGGCGCTTCCGCCAAAATTAGAATCCTACTCGTTGGTTTGCCGAGTTCTCAGACAGATAACTTGATGAATCAGCTTCGTTCTTTGAATATTGAGCACGTCTCTCCCGCTGGTCTGATGCAGCAGGAGATTTCGCGTTGCACTCCGCTCGGCCAAGCTGCCGGGCGCGCTGCCAGCCACGGCAAAACCGTGGATGACGAAACCACCCTCGCAGTAATGCGCCGTTGGTTTTGGACGCGCAAACCCGATGCGGGTTTCGCCCTTACCGGCTTCCCGGCTACGCTGCTCCAAGCTAAAGTGTTTGACGAATGGATTGAGACTCGCGACGAAGCGCTTCACGGCGTGATCGTTGGCGATGACGTCTCTGCCATCCCGGTCGTCGAACACTATCGTACGTACGGCCTCGCCATCGAGGTCGGCACCCTTGCGGCCTGATATGATCCCGATCAAAAACAAAGAAGGAATCATCCGCATGCGTGAAGCGTGCGCTGTCGCCGCCGCGGTTCTGCACCAGCTTAAAAAGCGTGTTCAGCCCGGAATCTCGACTTACGACTTGGATCAGGCTGCGCGCGAATTGATCGCACAGCTCGGAGCCCGGAGCGCCTGTTATGGTTACCAAATCGGTAACCGACGCTATCCTGCCTATAGTTGCCTGTCGGTGAACGAAGAAGTCGTCCACGGCATTGGTTCTATCAAGCGGATCCTTCGCGAAGGAGATATCATTTCACTCGATATCGTTGTCCAGTACAACGGCTACATCGGTGACAATGCCTGCACGGTAAAGATCGGTCAGGTGCCCGCCCGCGTTGACGAGCTTTTGCGCGTCACCGCGGAAGCACTCACAGTCGGTATCCGTCACGCCACCGTTGGTAATCGCATCGGCGACATTTCCGAAGCGGTCCAGAAGTTCGTCGAGTCACATGGTTTTAGTGTGGTTCGCGAAATGGTTGGCCACGGAGTCGGCGTATCAATGCACGAGGAACCTCAGATTCCGAACTTCCTCGACCGCAAGAAATCGAAAACCGAACTGATCCGTCCCGGCATGACCCTCGCCATCGAGCCGATGGTTAATCTTGGTGCCTATCGGACCAGGACGCTAAGCGATGGTTGGACCGTCGTCACTGCTGATGGAACGCCGTCCGCCCATTTCGAACATACCGTGCTCACGACAGACCAGGGCCCCGAGATCCTCACGATCCCACCCCTTGATTCTCCCGCAGCCGCCACGGCGGCCGCATCCTAATTTTTCACTTTCCAAACCAAAATCTAACTCACACTCCACATGCCACGTCTCCTCGGTGTAGAAATTCCCGCGAAAAAGAAAGTCGCGATCTCCCTCCGTTACATTTACGGAATCGGCCCGCAACGTGCCGACCAAGTCGTGCAGGAAGCCGGCCTCGATGCCAACATGCGTGCCTCCGACCTCAGCGAGGAGCAGCTCAGTAAGATTCTCCAGGTCATCACCGAGCACAAATGGGTGGTTGAGGGTGATCTCCGTCGCGAACTTACCGGCAATCTCAAGCGCCTTCAGGCGATTAATTGCTATCGTGGCATCCGCCATCGCAAGAGCCTGCCCGTTCGCGGTCAGCGCACCAGTACTAACGCCCGCACACGCAAGGGCCCCCGCAAGACGGTGGGCGTCGCTAAAAAAGCAGCTGAATAAATAACGTCATGGCCGAAGAAAAGTCATCTCCCAAGAAAGCTCCCAAGAAGGAAGCCTCACCCGCCGCCGGTGCCGAAGTCAAAGCTCCGGTTGCCGAAAAGCCCGTCAAGGCTCCTGCTGGCGAATCCGCTGCCACACCTGCTGCTCCCGACAAACCAGTCGAGCTCATCGGTGGTGTCGCCAAACAGCCGACGGCCGAAGATCTCCTCAAGGAAGAACTTGGCACGATCAAGGTCCGCAAGGCCAAGGGGTCCAAGAACGTCACCTCGGGTGTCGCTCACGTCCTCGCTTCCTTCAACAACACGATCGTCTCGATCACCGACGCCAAAGGTCAGGTCATTGCTTGGTCCAGCGCCGGCAAGTGCAATTTCCGCGGCTCCCGCAAATCCACCGCGTACGCCGCTCAGGTCGTCGCACAGGATGCGGCCCGCAACGCCATGTCGCATGGCTTGAAGGATGTCGTGATTCAGGTCAGCGGTCCCGGCCTCGGCCGTGATTCCGCCATCCGCGCTCTTCAGGCTATCGGCCTCGAGATCGTGTCGATCATCGATGTCACGCCCGTGCCGCACAACGGTTGCCGCCCGCGCAAACGCCGTCGCGTGTAACACGCCCACTCAATCGTCTAACATTTTAAACACCAGGTTTTCCCATGGCTCGTTACACCGGACCTACCACCCGAATCAGCCGCCGTTTTGGCCAGCCGATTTTTGGCGCCACCAAGGCTTACGAAAAGCGCACTTACCCTCCGGGCCAGCACGGCCCGAAGCTCCGCCGCAAACTCTCTGAGTACGCGGTCGGCCTCAACGAAAAGCAGAAGCTCCGTTACATCTACGGTCTGCTCGAGCGCCAGTTTCGTCGCGTCTTCGAAAACGCCAAGCGTGAGCGCGGCGTCACCGGCGAACGTTTCTTGCAGCTGCTTGAAACCCGCCTCGACAGCGTCGTTTACCTGCTTGGTTTCGCCAAGTCCCGTGCCGCTGCCCGCCAGTTCGTCAATCACGGACATGTTCGCGTCAACGGCCACAAGGTCGACATCGCGAGCTACAACGTTCTCGAAGGCGATGAAGTTGAGATCAAGAACACGCCGAGCTCTCGTCAGCTCGCCACGCGGTGCCTCGAAGAGAACCGCGCTCGCAACGTCCCCGGCTGGCTCACGCTGAACGCCGAGGCCTTCAAAGCCATCGTCAACCGTCTGCCCAAGCGCGACGAGATGGAGCCCGGTATTAACGAACAGCTGATCGTCGAGTTCTACTCGCGCTTCTAAGCCAGTTCGTATCAACAATTCATTCTTCCTAACTCCTCAACCTGCAGAGTTCACCGCCATGCCAAAACGTCTCGGAAAGTTCGAACTCCCCTCAAAGCTCACCAAGATCGAGGAAGGCTCCACGTCGACCTACGCTAAATTCGTCGCTGAACCTTTCGAGGCCGGTTACGGCCATACCGTCGGCAATTCGCTGCGCCGGGTTCTCTTGAGCTCGATCGAGGGTTCCGCCATTTCCTCGATCAAAATCGAGGGAGTTAACCACGAGTTCCAAAGCATCGATGGTGTCGTCGAGGACGTCACTGACATCGTTCTAAACCTGAAGAAGGTTCTGATCGTTTCGCAGAAACGCGAACCGCTCACGCTCGCCATCAAGGTCAGCCGTGACGGTGCTGTCACTGCCGCCGATATCCAGGCCGATCCTTCCATCCTGATCGTAAATCCCGAGCAGGTCATCTGCACCCTCGACAAGAACCGCACGTTCGAAGCCGAGATCGAGATCAAGACCGGTCGCGGTTATTATCCTGGCGAACAGAACAAGAAGGAAGAGCAGTCCATCGGTGTCATCCCGATCGATTCCCTCTTTAGTCCGGTTCGTCTCGTGAAGTACGCAGTCGAAGCCACACGTGTCGGACAGATCACCGATTACGACAAGCTTAACCTCGAAGTTTGGACCGACGGCCGCATCACGCCGGACGACGCCCTCAAGCAGTCCGCCTCGATCCTCAAGCACCATCTCGACGTCTTCGATCGCGTCAGCGACGAGTCGTTCGAATTCGAAAGCCAGCAGAGCGAAGTCAGCGAAGAGCAGAATAAACTCCGCAAGCTTCTCAACATGTCGGTCAACGAGATCGAACTCTCCGTCCGCGCTGCGAACTGTCTGAACAACGCCAACATCACTACCGTTGGTGAGCTCGCGATGAAGACTGAGCAGGAGATGCTCAAGTACCGCAATTTCGGCAAAAAATCGCTCAACGAAATCAAGGAGAAGCTCGAAGCCCTCGGTCTTTCCCTTGGCATGAAGTTCGACGAACGCCTCCTCGACAACAAGAAGGAAGCCTAAACCGTAGGAGCGAGTATCGAGTAGTGAGTAGCGAGCATAACCGCCTTCTCACTCACTGTTCGGATTTACTCGCTGCCCGCTACTCAATTACTCGCTACTTGAATTTTGGCTCTCGCGCCGTCCGCTGCCGCGCAACGCTGCGACCGGATTGCCGATCGGGAGCCAGCTAATAAAAAAATACAATGCGTCATAATAAACATCATGCCTCCTTGGGCGTAACCCGTGAACATCGTGAGTCGATGCTGTCCAACATGGCGGCCTCCCTCATTACACACGGTCGCATCAAGACCACGCTCACCAAGGCCAAAGCCCTTCGCCCATTCATCGAGAAGGTTATCACCAAGGCCAAACAGGCTGCGGCGAAGACCGAGAAAAAGGATGCGCTGCATCTCCGTCGCCTCGCCCTCAGCGATGTCCGCGACGAAACAGCAGTCACACTTCTCTTCAACGAAAAGTACAAGGAGTTCACCAATCGTAACGGCGGCTACACCCGCATTTACAAGCTGGGTTGCCGCATCAGCGATGCGGCTGAGATGGCCTTGATCGAATTCGTGAAGGCTGACGACACCGGTTACAAAAAGACCCGTCGCAAGTCCGCCAAGAGCAAGAAGCCCGCAGTTGAGACCGTAGAAGCGGCTCCGGCGGCTGAGACTCCGGCCGAAGGCGAAACCAAGGCTTGATCGGCCTCCAGGTCTAGAAAATTTCAACGCGCCGAAGTTTTTTCTTCGGCGCGTTTTTTTGTGCTTAAGCGAGACCGTGGGAAATCTCCACGACGGTAAGGCAACGGGTCCTGTAAGTAGCGGTCTTGAAATCTTGCTGAGCTGTCCGGTTCGATTTGTACTTAACGCCGTTTCCGGCACCTCTCACTTAGATGGATTTTATCACCGCCACCGTCATCTTTTGCTCCTTGGTTGCAGGTTTATTCCTCAGCCTGTGGCTTTACTATGACCGTCGCGATTACGCGCTTTTCGAACACGCCCGCAAAAAATCCACCTTTTGCTGTGTTCGTTGTCAGCATCTTTATTCTGCTGCTGGTCGTCCGGAACTGGGGCGCTGTCCACGCTGCGGCCATCAAAACTCGCGGTTGAAATTCTGATCCTCGGAGGGTTGTCGGCTTCGGACCACCGTCGTTAGTTTTTTTCCGCCTGCATTGACACGCCGGGTTTTGCTCTGGCAGGTTTATCGTTTCTTTCAATTTTTCGGCCTCGAGAAAATCCAATGCCACAGACCATCGCCGTCCTCGATTTTGGTTCGCAATTCACCCAGGTTATCGCGCGCCGTATCCGCGAGTGCCAGGTGTATTCAAAAATCTACCACTACGCGACGCCTGCGGCGCAGCTTAAAGCCGATGGTGTGACCGGAGTGATTTTCTCAGGTGGCCCGCAAAGTGTTTATGGCCGTCAGGCACCGCATCCTGATCGCGCTGTTTTTGATCTGGGCGTGCCGATTCTGGGGATTTGCTACGGCTTGCAGCTGATGGGGCATTTTCTTGGCGGCAAAGTCGCCAAGGGCGAACGCCGCGAGTACGGCTTTGGCACCTTGGAGATTGCCGGCAAAAGCCCGCTGCTCAAAGGCCTGCCGAAGAAGCTCAAGGTCTGGAATTCCCACGGCGATAAACTAACCCAGTTGCCAGAGGGATTTCACTCCGTGGCTCGCACGGAAAACTCTGAATACGCGGCGATCGAAAATTCCAAGCGCCGATTTTACGCGATCCAGTTTCACCCGGAAGTTTTTCATACCGAGCGCGGCATCGAGGTGATTCGTAATTTCCTCATCGGCATCTGCGGCTGTAAGGGCGACTGGTCCACGGCCAATTTTATCGACCGCAAAATCGCCGAGATCCGTGAGACCGTCGGTAAATCCCGCGTCATTCTCGGCCTGTCGGGCGGTGTGGACTCGTCTGTAGCCGCGGCACTGATACACAAGGCCATCGGCAAGCAGCTCACCTGCGTGTTTGTCGACAATGGCTTGTTGCGCAAGGGCGAACGCGACTACGTGGTCGGCCTCTACAAACGTAACTTCAAGATCGACCTGCGCGTGGCCGATTCAGGCGCGCTTTTCCTCAAGAAACTCAAAGGCGTGAGCGAGCCGGAGCAGAAACGAAAGATTATTGGCCGAACCTTTATCGAGGTTTTTGAGAAGTCACTAAAGTCCATCGGTCACGCCGATTTTCTGGCCCAGGGCACGCTTTATCCCGATGTGATCGAGAGCGTCTCCATCGGCAATAACCCGGCTTCGCTCATCAAGAGCCATCACAACGTCGGTGGCCTGCCCGAGCGCATGAAGCTGAAGCTGCTCGAACCGTTGCGTGAACTTTTCAAAGACGAGGTGCGTGCGGTCGGCGCAGCGCTTGGTCTGCCGCGCGAGGTCGTGTGGCGTCAGCCTTTCCCTGGTCCCGGTCTCGGCGTGCGTGTGCTTGGCGAAATCAAAGCCGAGGAGCTTGAAATTCTCCGCAATGCCGACTTCATCCTGCAGGAGGAAATGATGAAGTCCGAGTGGTACTGGAAGGTCTGGCAGTCATTTTGTGTGTTTCTTCCGGTTAAGTCTGTCGGCGTCATCGGCGACGAGCGCAATTACGCCTACGTGATCGCCGTTCGTGTCGTTGAGAGCATCGACGCTATGACTGCTGACTGGACACGTTTGCCGTACGATTTGCTACAGACAATTTCCAATCGCATCACCAACGAGGTGCGGGGCGTGAGCCGTGTCGTGCTCGATATCAGTTCCAAACCGCCCGCCACCATCGAGTGGGAGTAAACTTCACCCCACTATTTTCTCACCGTGCGTTTGATCCAGTCCAGCTCCAAGACCTTTTCCGCTGATCTCGCCGAGTTTTGCCGCGGAGCGATCGTTTCGAAGGAAATCCAGGATAGCGTGGCGGCCATCCTTGCCGATGTGCGGGGGCGTGGGGACGAAGCTGTGGTTTACTACGCGGCCAAGTTCGACAGCGCCAAGCTCCGGGCGCGCGACATCCGGGTGAAGGCGACCGAACTGGCTGCTGCCGCCAAATCCATTTCCGCTGGCGAGCACAAAGCAATGGTGGAGGCGCATGCCAACATCGTCGCATTCAATCGCAAGGGTTTGCCTGCCGACTGGGTCGGTAAGAACAAGCAAGGTGCGGAAGTGGGGGAGCGGTTTTACCCAATCCGTCGCGTAGGACTATACGTTCCGGGCGGTCAGGTGCCGCTCGTCTCGACCGTGTTGATGACAGCGACGCTGGCTAAAATCGCGGGCTGTCCCGAGATCGCGGTTTGCACGCCGTCGGATTCGTCTGGCCGGGTCGCGCCGGGGTTGCTCGCCGCGCTGCATCTGGTCGGCGTTGACGAAGTTTACCGAGTGGGTGGAGTTCAAGCGATCGGCGCGATGGCCTACGGCACCGCGAGCATTCCTGCCGTGGATAAAATTTTTGGTCCGGGTAACGCCTACGTCTGCGAGGCGAAACGCCAGGTTTTTGGCACGGTTGGCGTCGATTCCCTGCCCGGTCCGAGCGAAGTCATGGTTATCGCCGACGAGACAGCGCGGGCCGATTTTGTCGCAGCCGATTTGTTGGCGCAGGCTGAACACGGCTCTGGTCGCGAGAAGATTTACCTTGTTGCTACGTCGCCGGCCATCGTCGATGCGATCGCGGCGGAGGTTCAGTCGCAGCTGAAGCTCATCAGCCGCAGCGAAAAAACACAGAAGGTTCTCGAGCACGGTTTTCTTGCAATGACGGTAAATTCGCTGGCCCAGGCAATAGAGATCGCGAACTACGTTGCGCCTGAGCATCTGGAGCTGATCGTGGCGATCGCGGCAGAGGAAAAACTTTTGCGCGGAATCACCACGGCGGGCGCGATCATGCTCGGCAATCACACGCCGACCGCACTCGGCGATTTCACCGCTGGTCCGAGCCACGTTTTGCCGACCGGCCGCGCCGGACGTTTCTTTAGCGGTTTGCGCGTGGCGGATTTCCAACGCCGAACTAGTATCGTGCGCTACAACAAAACGAGCGTCAAAAAAGGCAATGAAGTCGTTGCAGCCTTTGCCGCGATGGAGCGTCTCGACGCGCACGGCCGCTCGGTGAAGATCAGAACTTGAAACAAGGGTAGGGCGCTTTATCCCTAAAGCGCCGATAATATCGCAGCGGATTAGGGATAATCCGCCCTACCACCGATCTGTCATGTCCTCTCTTTCATCGCTTGCTCTTCCGCACATAGCCAAACTCCATGCTTACACGCCCGGTCTTCAGCCGACGGAACCGGGTTGGGTGAAGCTCAATACCAACGAGTGCCCGTATCCGCCGAGCCCGCGCGTGGCCGAGGCGATTCGCGACGAACTTGGCGCGAACGGCGATTCGCTGCGGCTTTATCCGAATCCGAAAGGTGAGGCTTTGCGCTCCGCGGTGGCGGAGCTTCACGGGCTGCGCGAAGAGAACGTCTGTATTGGCAACGGCTCCGACGACATCCTGAACCTGCTCGTGCGCTGTTATTGCACGCAGACGGTGCCGCTCGGTTTCGCGATGCCGAGCTATTCGCTATATCCAGTGTTGGTGGAAATTCAGGACGGCCGTAGTTCGGTGATTGAATTTGATCGTTCGATGAAACTGCCGCTCGAACGGATTGCGGCGTCGACGGCGCGCGCGTTTTTTCTGACGTCGCCGAATGCGCCGACCGGTGTGGCCTTCAGCCGTGCGGAAATCGAGGCGGCGCTGAAAGTTTTCAACGGGCTGCTCGTGGTTGACGAGGCTTATGCGCCGTTCGCGAACGAAGATGCCGTTCCACTGCTCGCGCTCCATCCGAATCTGGTCGTTGTGCGGACGTTGTCGAAAGCCCACGCGCTTGCTGGCATACGGATTGGTTATGCCCTCGCGCATCCGGAGGTAATCGACGTGCTCGATCGGGTTCGCGACAGCTACAATACCAGCCGTCTTTCTCAAGCCGCCGCGCTGGCCGCGATCAACGATCAACCTTACTACGCTGGCGTGATCGAGAAGATTAAGGCCACGCGCGACCGCTGCGTGAAAACATGGAGCGGGCAGGGCTGGTTTACCTATCCGTCGCAGGCAAATTTCATTTTCACCGAACCGCGCAATGCCCGGGGCGAAAGCGGACCTGCGGTGGCGAAGGCGGCGTACGATTACCTCTACGCGCACAAGGTCCTCGTGCGTTACTTCCCCAGCCACGCCTTGACCGCGGCATTCCTTCGCATCAGCGTCGGTACCGACCACGAAATGGCCGTCCTCAATCAATCGCTCGAAGCATGGCGCAAAATCGCATAGCAACCATCACGCGGAAAACCGCTGAGACCGACATCACGCTAACTCTCGCCGTCGACGGCCAGGGAAAGTCCAATATTTCGACCGGCGTTCCGTTCTTCGATCACATGCTCACGCTGTTCGCGAAGCATGGCCTGTTCGATCTCGATGTTGCGGCCAAAGGTGACGTCGACGTCGATTATCATCACACCGTCGAGGATGTCGGCCTGGTGCTGGGCGAGGCTTTCAAGCAGGCGCTTGGCGACAAACTCGGCATTCGCCGCTACGGATTTTTCATTTTGCCGATGGACGAATCGCTCGCCCGGGTAGTGGTCGACATCGGTGGCCGCCCGCATCTCGTGTACGAAGCTGAGGCACCGACGATGTTCGTGCGCGATTTCAACATCGTGCTCGTGAAGGAATTTGCCCGCGCCTTCAGCAATGCGCTTGGCGCGAACCTCCATGTGAAGCTCGAATATGGCGAAGAGCCTCATCACGTTGCCGAGGCGATTTTTAAGTCCCTCGCGCGTGCGCTCGACGTTGCGACGCAGATCGATGCTCGTGCGGCGACTCTGTTGCCTAGTACCAAGGGGAAAATATAGTTTCGTTTTCGGTCTGCAGTTCACGGTTCACCGTTGGGGAATTTGTACTGCGGGCCGCAACCGATAACTGTGAACTGATAACCGTGAACTCGAATCTGTGAACATGGCTGCCGCTCCCATCATCGCCGTCATCGACAACGGCATTTGCAACCTTCGTAGCGTGACCAAAGCCCTCGAGGCCGTTGGTGCGCGGCCGAAGGTTGTGCGTACGCCGTCCGAGATCGGCGCGGTGGACGGTCTCGTGTTGCCGGGAGTAGGCGCGCTCGGCGATTGTGTGGCGGCGCTGCGTGCGACGCACCTCGACGACACGGTTCGCGGCTGGATCGCTGATGACCGGCCTTTTCTCGGCGTGTGTCTCGGCATGCAGGCGCTCTTCGATTTTTCGGAAGAGGGCGACGTGACTGGCCTCGGTGCTTTCCCTGGTAAAGTAGTCCGTTTTCGCCGCCCGCCGGAGCTCAAAATTCCGCACATGGGTTGGAACACCATCGCTTTCAAACAACCCGATTCACCGCTTGCCGCGCAGCTCAAACGCGAGGGTGAGGCGTTCTATTTTGTGCACAGTTTTTATTGTGTGCCGGAAGATCCGCGCCTGGTGTTGGCCGAAGCCGACTACGGCGGCGCGTTCACGGCGGCGATTGCACGCGGCCGGTGTTTCGCCACGCAGTTCCATCCGGAAAAAAGCCAGGCAAAAGGTCTGCAGGTCTACCGCAATTTTGTCGACGTTGCCGCCGCGGTGACGGCGTAACAATTATCCCGTTAGGTTCGAAGCACCGCGCGTCAAAGGGCGCGGCTACGAGACGTAAGCGGTCGCCGCGTCATTTAGGGCGCGCATTAGTGTCACACCTGATGCCCGGATTTTCCCTTGCCGTATTATTGTAGTTTCTCCGGCCAGCGCTTCGGCACTGGGCAATAGTTTTTCTTACCCAGCGCACTTTACGCGTGAAGCACAACTTCGGACTGCGCAGGAAAAGCCAACTTTGCTTTGCCTGTATGGAATGTCTTCGTTTACTTGGGACATGCCCAAAACCGCTCTTCTGAAACTGGATGAAAAGGAAATTGCCCTCCCTGTGATCGTCGGTTCCGAGGGCGAGAAAGCCATCGATATCGCGAAACTTCGCTCGGACACCGGTTACATTACCTATGACGATGGTTTCGGTAACACCGGCTCTTGCACGAGCAGCGTGACGTATATCGACGGCGAAGTAGGCATCTTGCGTTATCGCGGTTACCCGATCGAGCAGCTTGCGGAAAAATCTTCCTTCGTTGAAACGGCCTACCTTGTCATCTACGGCGAGCTTCCAACCC
>Ga0302289_1000837_pt1 | contig 11177 bp, 6 predicted proteins | sample III_Fen_N1_2_FD_194552 | JGI IMG/M metagenome (GOLD analysis project Ga0302289, IMG submission 194552) | Peat permafrost microbial communities from Stordalen Mire near Abisko, Sweden - III_Fen_N1_2 | ecosystem: Environmental > Terrestrial > Soil > Wetlands > Permafrost | place: Sweden: Abisko... | reverse complement strand
CTAAGCGCATTTGTGACAACGGAGACGGAGCTGAGCGCCATCGCCGCGCCCGCGAAAACGGGGGTCAGCAGCGGGCCGCCAAAGGCGTAGAACACGCCCGCGGCAAACGGGATGCCGACGATGTTGTACGCAAACGCCCAGAAGAGATTCTGGCGAATGTTGCGGATGGTGGCGCGAGAGAGCGCAATTGCGGCACTGACGGCGGAGAGATCTCCGCGCATGAGCACAACGTCCGCCGACTCAACGGCGACATCGGTACCAGTACCGATCGCCATGCCGACATCTGCCTGCACGAGCGCTGGCGCGTCGTTGATGCCGTCGCCTACCATGGCGACGCGCTTGCCCTGCGACTGCAACTTCTGCACTTCGTTCGCTTTGCCGTCCGGCAGCACATCCGAAAGAATATGCTCGATGCCGACACTTTCGGCGACCGCTTTTGCGGTGTTCGCGTTGTCGCCCGTGAGCATGTAAACTTCCAAGCCCATCGCTTTGAGTTGCTCAATGGCGTGTTTGCTCGTGGGTTTCACCGCGTCAGCGGCAGCCATGAGCGCATAGAGCGAGTCGTCGATGGCGATATACATCAGCGTCTTGCCCGCGTTCGCGAGCACAACAGCGTTGCCGATGGAACCAGAGAGGTCGACATTGCGTTCTCTGAGCAGCTTTGCACTGCCCGCGAGTACGCGGCGGCCGGAGACCGTTGCCTCGATGCCGCGACCGGGGATGGCGCGGAATTGCTCTGGCTCTGCGAGCGTTAGCCCGCGCGTTTGCGCCGCGTTGACGATTGCCCGTGCAATCGGGTGCTCCGATCCGCGCTCGGCAGAGGCGATGAGCGCGAGTGTGCTTTCCTCATCTTCTGTCGTGTAACGCATGATGTCGGTCAGCTCTGGCTTGCCTTGCGTGATGGTGCCGGTCTTGTCGAGCACGACAGCGTTGATGCTGTGCGTGGTCTCCAGCGCTTCGCCGCCCTTGATGAGAACGCCGAGTTCCGCGCCTTTGCCGGTGCCGACCATGATGGCGGTCGGGGTAGCAAGCCCAAGCGCGCAGGGGCACGCGATGACGAGTACGGTCACGAAAATGTTGAGCACAAAGTTGAAGTCTTTGCCGAACAGCGCCCAAATCACGGCGGATAGCACAGCGATGCCCAGCACGGCTGGCACGAAGTAGCCGGAGATCACGTCCGCGAGTTTCGCGATGGGCGCTTTACGCCCCTGTGCCTCCTCGACAAGGTGGATGATCTTCGAGAGCGCGGTGTCTTCACCGACGTGTGTTACGACAAATTTCAGCAACCCTTCGCCGTTGATGCTGCCGCCCGTGACGGTAGAACCCGCTTGCTTTTCAACCGGCAAACTTTCGCCGGTGAGCATGCTTTCGTCTACGCTGGATGCGCCATCCTGCACCACGCCGTCCACGGGGATTGCTCCGCCGGGGCGAACGAGTACGACGTCGCCCACAGAGACCTCGTCTAGCGATACTTCCAGCTCAACACCGTCCTTGACGATAACGGCGGTCTTGGGCTTGAGGTTCATGAGTTTTTTGATCGCTTCGAAGGTCTTGCTCTTGCTGACGGCCTCAAGGTATTTGCCAAGCATGACCAGCGAAATGACCACGGCGGCAGACTCAAAATACAGATGCTGCGCGAAGCTGAGATCGCCAAGATAGATCATCACGCTTGCGTAAACGCCATACAAAAACGCGCTGCCGGTGCCGATTGCCACGAGCGTGTCCATATTCGGTGCGCCTTTGAATAGCGTTTTGAACCCTACGCGGAAGAAGCGCCCGCCCGCGATGAGCACGGGAATGGTCAAAAGCAGCTGCACGAGCGCAAACGTCAGCGGGAACACATGGGGATTCATAAACGCGGGCAACGGTACGCCGAGTTTCGGGAACATGTGCGCCATTGCGATATAGAGAATCGGAGCGGCAAATACGATGGCGGCGATGAGCCGGAAGCGCATCACGCGCAACGCCTTTCCGCGCTTTTCCTGCTCCAGATCGCGCGTGTCCTCGGTGGCGAGGTCGAGCGGGGTATAGCCCGCTTTGGTGATTACGTCGCGAATCTGCGTGAGCTTTACTTTCGTAGGGTCATATGAAAACGCTGCGCGGTTGGTAGCGAGGTTAACGGAGGGGTCAGTTACGCCGTCGAGCTTTTTGAGTGCGCGCTCCACCGCAGAGGAGCAACTGGCACAGGTCATTCCGTCCACGCCGAGTTCGGCGCGCTTGAGCGTTTGCGGTGCGTTAAGTCCGTAGCCAGCGTTCTCCACGGCGGATTTCATTTCATCGAATCCTAATTTGGATTCGTCATATTGTACGCGCAGGGTCTCGGTTGCGAGATTCACTTCCGCGCTCTCTACGCCATCTAGCTTGCTGACCGCGCGCTGCACATGCGCCGAGCAGGCCGAGCAGGTCATGCCGGTTACGTCGCAGATGGATTCTTTCATATAGATACCCCCAAACATGGTGTATGTATTCATTATACAGGACGATGCAATAATGTATGTGAGAAAATGCACAATAGATTGCGATATTGAGTCATTACGAATCAACAAAACGGTGCAGAACGAAAAAAACGATTCTGAATCTATTGCAGATTAAACACAAACATACGCGTGCTTTCGAAAAGTAAGCGCACCTATTGTGATTTTTCAAAAAAAAACGTATGATGGTTTTAACGAACAGATAATAGTCAATGTCGTTTTCAATTCATCTTGCTAATGATCCGTTTTAGAATGAAATTCTTCGGTATCACTCAATTACCAAAACATCAAGACGCGAAGTATTGATGAGTTAGTGTGTTGTATCTGTAACCGCGCGAGCTTTTTCTTGACGTATCTCCATTTAGAAACCATAAGAGGTAATAAATGAAGCAGCAGGATTCCGACAATCAAGCGAGAACAACAGCCTATAAAAAGCCAAGATTTATTTTGGTGATGCTTATGGGGCTGACGCTCTTTGTTCTGTGTGCGGGATATCTGCTTTTTGCATGGAATCGATATCAGAAAATGGCGGAAGCGGAGGCGATTACACTTGCAGAATCGGTTGAAGCGTTGCTTCACGCCGAGCATCTTACTCACTTAACCGGAACGTCCAATGATATTGAGTCGGTCGATTACATTATGACAAAACGTAGTTTGTTACAACTGGTGCAAGCGAATGATCAAATCAGATTTGCCTATATTCTTGGATTGCAAGGGAAGAATATAATCATGCTCGTCGACTCGGAAGATGAGTCGTCACCTGATTATTCCCCACCTGGTCAAGTATATTACGAAGCGACACATGAAGATTTCGTCCTGTTTACTTCGGGGGGGTCAATTTTAGAAGGCCCGCAAACAGACCGGTGGGGGACGTGGTATAGCGCCCTTATCCCGATTAAAGACCCGATCAATAGCAAGGTTGTTGCAGCTTTAGGGATTGACTATTCAGTTGACGAATGGAATCAAAGAATATTCAAGCGTTTAGTACCGGACATATTGATCATTGCCAGTCTGATTTCTGTTTGTATCGCGTTGCTTTATACATGGAAAGAACATCAAAAAGTGAAAGCGCGCGCGCAAAGGCTATCCATAGATGAAGCGCTGTTTCACGGCGTGTTTGATCAAGCGCCGATCGGGATTTCTATCGTTCGAGACAAGAGCTTTACTTATCAACCAGAACAAGGGAATTTTACCATGAATTCCATGTTTGGTAAAATCCTCGGCAGGAGCAGCGCGGAATTGGCAACGATCGAGTGGCCAGACATTACCTATGCAGAGGATTTGCAAGCCGATATGAAACAATTTGATCGGTTTGTAAAAGGAGAGATCGATGGCTATTCGCTTGAAAAACGGTTTATAAAGCCAGACGGTTCGATTATTTGGACCAATATGATCATTGCTTCCGTTGCAGAAGACGTTAGCACAGACTTGATTCATCTATGCTTGCTGGAGGACATCACGGCCAGAAAAAAGTCCGAGGAGAAACTCACGGAAAGCGAACGAAGTAAATCGGTATTGCTTTCACATTTACCTGGTTTGGCTTATCGATGCAAATTTGATTCTGCGTGGACAATGGAGTTTGTCTCGGATGGATGTTTGAAATTGACGGGATATCCGCCGGAAGCTTTGCTGAATAACCGAGTTATTTCTTACGATGATTTAATTGCAAAGGAGTACCGCGATTCGATCAAAAGAGAATGGAATAGAATACTGCCAACGCGCGATTTCTTTAAATACGAGTATGAAATTATTACTCATCAGGGCGAGCGGAAATGGGTTTTAGAACTCGGGCAAGGCATTTTTGACAAAAAAGGCAATGTTGAGGCTCTCGAAGGTATTATTCTCGATATTTCTGATCGAAAGAAGACCGAGAATATACTTAAATATAACAACGAATATGATGCATTGACTGGATTGCACAATCGTGCTTCTCTGGAGGAAGTGTTGAGAGCCGATCAGGATTCGAATTTTGGTGTTAAACGGGCAATGATTGGCATCAATATCACTACCATGCATTTACTCACCTTGGCGTATGGATATCAATATAGCCAGGGGTTGATTAAACGTGCGGCCGATGCGCTAAAAACATTATCCTGCGATCAACACAGACTGTTTTATACGCATGAAAACCGATTTGTGTTTTATGTTTTCAACTATCAGGACAAGACTGAGCTAATAGCATTTTGCGAGGATATTGTCACCGCACTTAAATCAATACTTTCTGCAGAGCGGATCGGTGGCGGGATCGGGATCATTGAAATTGACGAAGGAAACGCTACATCGGCAGATCGCTTGATGAGAAACCTCTTGATTGCTTCTGAAAAAGCTATTGGCGAAACTGAAGGAGATTTTGCATATAGCATCTATGATCAGGAAATGGAAGCCCAAATCATTCGGGAAGAAATGATACGTCTTGACCTCGTTCGAGTGTTAGAAGGGGAGGCCGGGGCGAGATTCTATATGCAGTTCCAACCGGTCTATCATATAGAATCGGAAAGGATCACGGGATTTGAAGCGCTGGCGCGGCTGACTAGTGATCGACTCGGGGTAATTTCGCCTGTTGAGTTTATCCCGATTGCGGAAAAAACGAAGCTGATTTTACCGCTAGGCAAAGAAATTATAAAACAATCATTTCAATTTCTGAAACGATTGAGCCAACGCGGGGATGCATCTACCAGCGTGTCGATCAATGCTTCGGCAATACAGGTTCTTCAATCCGGCTTTATTGAAGACATGCTGAGTCTGATCGATGAAATGAAGATCGACCCGAAACGAGTCTGCTTGGAATTAACGGAATCGGTGTTTTCTTCTAATTATAGAGATATCAATAACGTACTGGGTTTGCTCAAGGAACATGGAATCAAAATTGCAATCGATGACTTTGGAACCGGATATTCATCTTTTTCCCGAGAGAGAGAGCTCAATGTAGACTGCTTGAAAATTGACAAGAGCTTTATCGACAAGCTTCTTTTCATTCGGGAAGAAGAAGCGATATCGGGAGATATTATTTCGATGGCGCACAAACAAGGGCACCGCGTGATTGCAGAAGGCGTTGAAAATGAGAAGCAGGTGCGGTACTTGAAAAAGTACGGATGCGATATGATTCAGGGGTATTACATCGCGAAACCCCTTGATGAAACGGATGCGCTGGAACTACAGTTGCACAAGAAACGGATATGATAAAACCTTGAAGGATGGTAAAAATCCGTTATTGCGCGAAAAAGCGAAACATATAAACCGTCTTTCAAAAAGCTTGCATGCAAAACGGGGCATCTTTTCAGATGTCCCGCTCTTTGTTTCAAATGATAAGTAGATGCAAATCGCGATAAAGGAAGAACTGAGTGTCTTACGCTGGATTCGCGAAAATAGTGCGCTAGAAGTGGTACGCAGTTTGATCCGGGTTATTGTTCTTTGCCGGTAGACAACTCAATGATTTTTTCGACGGTAATGTCTTTTGTTGGAACATTGCATACACAGGTGCGGTTTGCCAGCACTGCGACTCTATCGCAGATACCTAAGATTTCCTCAATATCGGAGGAGATAAAGATAATTCCAGCTTTTTTCTTAATCAGGTCGTTGATTGAATTGTAGATATCGATCTTACTTGCAATATCCAAGCCCCTGGTGGGATCATCGAGAATAAAGATTTTTGCGCGGCTCATGATCCATTTCGCAAAAATAGCTTTTTGCTGATTGCCGCCGGTGTATTCCATAATGTTGTTGTGAAGGTGTTGCGGAATGTTCAGCTTCTCAACATAGTCGGCGACGACCTGTTCCATATAGGACGTATTGATGAAACTGAAGTTCGCGAAGCGCTTGAGGGAAGTAACCGCGACGTTATTACTGATGTCGAGATACCCGAAGATTGAGTCCGTCAGTCTGTTTTCAGGAATCAAAGCAATTCCGTTGCCGATTGCTTTATAGGGGCTGTCGATCTTTATCTTGGTGCCGTTTAGGAAAACGTCGCCAACAACACCATCTACCGCGCCAAACAAACAGTTCGCAAGCAGTGTTCTGCCGGAGCCGGCGAGTCCGGTTATGCCGAGGATATCGCCTTCGTTCAGGTCCAGGTTGATGTTCTTCAACTTGTCGGAAAAGCCGAGGTTTCGAACGCTGAGTATGTTTTTACCTTTATTGATGACTATTTTCGGGTACCGGTTCATGATATAACGCCCGCTTAGCATTTTAATGATCTCTTCCTGCGGGCAATCGGAAACCACTTTTGTACCGACAATGCTGCCATTTTTGATGATTGTAACGCGATCTCCAAGCAAAGATACATCTTCGATGCAATGCGTGATATAGAATATTCCGGCGCCCTTTGCCTTGATCTTGCTGACAATACGATAGAGCAAATCGCGCTCACTATGCGTCAACGCGGAGGAAGGCTCGTCCAGGATGACTATTTTGGCATCGGAAATATAGGCGCGACAAAATTCGATGATTTGGCGTTGCGCAAATCCGAGCGAGGCAACTTTATCAAAGACGGAAACAGGTAAGCCGAGATCCTCGATGAGACGCTGACACATGAAATTCAGCTTGTCATAGTCGATGCTCATTAATAATTTGCTCTTATAGGGCATGTTGTTGAAAAAAAGATTCTCAGCAATCGACAATTGCATGAGCATCGTAGCATCCTGGCGGATATAAATCACATCGTCAAACATATTCGTTGACAAAGATTTGGTTCGAACTAGCTCGTTGCGAATATAGATTGAGCCTGAGTCAGGGGTAACCAGACCGCAAACAATCTGCATCAAGAGACTCTTGCCTGCGCCGTTTTCGCCCATGATGACATGAATTTCGTTTTCGCAAAGATTGATATCGATATTGCTGAGATGAAAATTATCCACTTGAAAATTGACATTTTCAAGTCTCAAGAGTTCAGCAGACATGCTTGCACATCCTTTCGAGAGAGGCTGACGCGACTATTCCTCGTAGATATTGACGGAAGTGTAGAGCTGAATGTTCAAATCGAGCAAGCGTAAAATATAAATGTCTCTATCCAGGGATAGAAAAATGAGGAGTTATCTATGGGAAAGTATATTTTGGAAATAAGGAATATTACAAAAACATTCCCAGGAGTTAAAGCTCTTGACAATGTTAACTTAAAAGTCATACCACATCATATTCACGCCCTGATCGGCGAGAATGGTGCCGGTAAGTCTACGTTAATGAATATTCTCAGTGCCGTCTATCCACATGGAACTTATGAAGGGGACATCGTGGTTGACGGAGAAGTTTGCGTGTTCAAGTCAATTAAGGACAGTGAAGCCAAAGGCATTGCCATCATTCATCAGGAACTTGCGTTGATTCCCAGCCTGTCTATTGCAGAGAATGTTTTCTTAGGAAACGAACAAACCGATAAGGGGATCGTCATCAATTGGGATAAGACCAGAACAAGGACGACTGAGATGCTCAAAAAAGTTGGGCTTGATGAACGAACAGATACAAAGATCAAGGATATTGGACTTGGAAAACAGCAGCTGGTCGAAATTGTCAAAGCGCTTGCAAAAGACGTAAGGCTATTGATCCTCGACGAACCGACAGCCGCATTAAATGATAAAGACTCCGATCATCTATTAGATTTGCTGGTCGATCTAAAAGAGCATGGGATAACAAGCATTATTATTTCGCATAAACTCAACGAAATCACGAAAGTCGCTGATGAAATCACAATTTTACGTGATGGATCGACAATTGAAACGCTGGTCAAAGGCGTAGACGATATTTCAGAAGAACGCATCATCAAGTCGATGGTCGGACGTGAAATTGTCGACCGGTTCCCGAAGCGAGAGAATGCGGTTGGAGATGTGTTTTTTGAGGTCAAGGACTGGAATGCGTTCGACCCTCTGGATGATACAAAACAGATGCTCAAAGACATCAACATCAATATCCGAAAAGGTGAGGTTGTCGGCATTTCCGGGCTTATGGGCGCGGGGCGTACGGAACTTGCAATGAGTCTGTACGGAAAAGCGTATGGCGCGAAAATTACGGGCAAGATCCTGAAAAACGGTGAAGAACTGAATATTCGTGATGTCAGTGATGCCATAGCCATGGGTATAGCGTATGCGACGGAAGACCGGAAAACAGCCGGCCTGATCTTAATTGACGATATCAAACGTAACATAACGCTTTCTTCACTGGTGTCATTGAAAAAAGGAATGGTCATCGATGATAATCTGGAGATCAAGGTCGGAGAAGAATACAGAAAGAAACTGAATATAAAATCATCGAGTATTCTTCAAAAGACCGGCGATCTATCAGGCGGGAATCAGCAAAAGGTGGTATTCAGCAAATGTATTTTTGCCGACCCGGATATATTGTTCTTAGATGAACCTACCCGTGGCATCGACGTTGGCGCGAAATATGAGATTTATACCATCATCAACGAACTGGCAGAAAAAGGGAAATCGGTTGTTATGATTTCGTCCGAATTGCCAGAACTTCTGGGCATGTGCGACAGAATATATGTAATGAACAGAGGAATGATCGTTGGCGAACTGTTGGCGAAAGACGCCTCTCAAGAAAAAATCATGCAATTTATCATGCAAAGCAATAAGGAGGTAGTAAAATGAAAAGGATCAGAAGTCTGCTTCGGGGGAATATTCGTCAATATGCCATGATTATTGCATTGGTTGTGGTAGTCATCATATTTGAGTTTTTGACAAAGGGTGTTTTGCTCAAGCCGTTGAATATTTCAAACCTAATTCAACAGAATGCGTACATTTTAATTCTGGCAATTGGTATGTTGCTTTGCATTCTAACCATCGGCAACATCGACCTGTCCGTCGGTTCGGTGGTTGGACTGGTCGGAGCCCTGTCAGCAATCTTTGTTTTGAAAATGGATATGCCGGTCTGGATCGCAATCGTTCTCTCCTTGATCGCCGGCTTCATTATTGGCGCGTGGCAAGGTATGTGGATCGCATATATCGGAGTCCCCGCGTTCATCGTAACCCTCGGCGGACAGCTGATCTTTCGAGGACTCACGATGGTTGCGCTGCAGGGAACAAGCCTTGCGCCACTACCGAATTCCTACACTTTTATGGCGGCAGGGTTTGTGCCGGACATTGCAAATATTGAAGGGATCAATTTGCTCGCGCTGCTTGCGGGCGCGCTGGCTTGCATTCTGTATATTGCAAATGAGATTAAAAAGAGAAACAGCAAGAAAAAATACAATTTCGATGTACCTTCTATATGGACATTTTTGTTTAAATTAGCGGTGATGACCAGTGTCATACTCGCGTTTAGTTATGCATTGGCGCTCTATCGCGGCATTCCGATGGTGCTGCTCATCGTTGTGGCGCTGGTATTGATCTACACGTTTATAACGGAAAAGACCATCCCGGCAGACACATCTATGCTTATGGTGGCAACCCCAAAGCAGCGCGTCTTTCGGGCATTAAGACTAAGCGCGTTCTCTTCTGGGTTTACGTCAACATGGGCGTCCTCGCCGCTCTTGCAGGCATTGTGTTTACCGGTCGATTGAACTCCGCTACGCCGAAGGGTGGAAACGGATTTGAGCTTGACGCAATCGCAGCGTGCTTTATCGGCGGAGCATCCACAACGGGCGGTATTGGTACCGTGGTAGGCGCGATCGTTGGCGGTCTGCTGATGGGCGTTCTCAATAATGGTATGTCAATCGTGGGCGTGAGCATCGACTGGCAGCAGGCGATCAAGGGATTTGTTCTGCTCATCGCGGTGGGCTTCGACGTTATCTCGAAAGTCAGAGCGAAGGTATAATCGTATACTGGAGTTGAGACGACCAAAAGGATTCGTTTCGACAAAAGGATTCGTTTCGACAAAACAGACAATAATCGTTGCTCGGTAAGCTCCGGGCGAATCAAAAGAATCGATATTGATTTCAGAATCAGAAGCGCTGTACGGATGGAATGCATCATCATTCATCCGTCAGCGCTTTTTTTGTTATGGATACATTCTGAATTCATCCGTCAACGCTTTTTGTTACGGATATATTCTGATATAAAGATTAATGAAAATGTGAATCTTTGCTATGATGCGCAATTTTTAGTATAATAGATTCAACAAATCCAGTGCTGGTGTTCAGCGAACATGACATCGTTTCGTATAATATCGATGGTAAAGGAAAAACAATGAAAAGAACGTGATTTGTCATCACTGGCTAGTCAAAGTACTTCTCGCGTGGTGTTCCTTTTTTGCGTTCGCGCCTTACTCATCTGGTGTGGGCGATATCATTGATTTTGGAGCCAATCGATAAATTATCACATCCAGAACAAGCGCAGAAGAAAAAATCGGATTTAAAATATAAATAGGGGTAAAGAATTTATGGGAGAACATCCGGCTGATAACATTCAATTCCTGTCTCTGGAATATAAAGACGCATTCGAGATAATGATGAAGAGCACGAGAGACTCAATATTCTTTAAAGATCTGGAATCCCGCTTCCTATATATCAGCGAAACTCAATTAAAACGGCTGAACGCCACCGATTACAAGGAAGTAATCGGCAAGACGGATTTTGACTTTTTTTCCCTGGAGCATGCAACAAAAGCATTTCAAACCGAACAGCAAATCATAAAAACCGGAATACCGATCGTTGATGAAGAAGAGCACTCTAAATTCGCAAACGGAGAATTCTCCTGGTCGAAGGTTTCCAGATACCCGCTCTATGATCGGGACAAAAACATTATTGGAACTTGGGGTATTTCAACAGAAATTTCA
>Ga0302289_1000828_pt1 | contig 11226 bp, 8 predicted proteins | sample III_Fen_N1_2_FD_194552 | JGI IMG/M metagenome (GOLD analysis project Ga0302289, IMG submission 194552) | Peat permafrost microbial communities from Stordalen Mire near Abisko, Sweden - III_Fen_N1_2 | ecosystem: Environmental > Terrestrial > Soil > Wetlands > Permafrost | place: Sweden: Abisko... | reverse complement strand
GGCTGGTGCTGGTTCAGTCGAACTTCCACTTATCCTCGGTGGCGTCTCAATCCTTGCCTCTATCGCAGGCACCTTCTTCGTCAAACTTGGTGCTAAGAAGTCTATCATGGGCGCGCTCTACAAGGGTATGATTGCCTCACTCCTCTTAGCTGCAGTCGGCTTCTACTTCGTCATCACCAGCGTCTATGGTGGTAGTGCTGAAGGTATGAAGATTTACTATGCCGCACTCATCGGCCTCGCAGTAACTGGCTTGATGGTCTACATCACCGATTACTTCACCTCGAAGGACTACCGTCCTGTCAAATCAATCGCTGCTGCCTCTGACTCAGGTCACGGCACGAACATCATCGCAGGCCTCGCAGTTGGCCTCGAATCAACACTTCTCCCAGCTATCGTCATCGTTGCCGGTATCTTGGGAAGCTTCGCGCTCGCCGGTATCTTCGGCGTCGCTATCGCATCAGTCGCGATGCTCTCAGTCGCAGGCATTATTGTCTCGATTGACTCATTTGGACCTATCACCGACAACGCCGGTGGTATCGCCGAGATGAGCAAACAACCAGAAAGTGTCCGTAAGATTACCGACGCACTCGATGCAGTCGGCAACACGACCAAGGCAGTCACGAAGGGCTATGCAATCGCAAGTGCCGGACTCGCCGCACTCGTACTCTTCTCTACCTACGCGCAAGAGACGGGTGGAGCTGTGTTCAACCTGTCAGATCCTAAGGTCCTCGCTGGCCTCCTCCTCGGCGTCGCGATGGTCTACTACTTTGCTGCCCTCACCCTTCGTGCGGTCGGTAAAGCTGCAGGCACCGTTGTCGAAGAGATTCGACGTCAGTTCCGTGAGATCAAGGGTATCATGACTGGCAAGACTAAGCCTGAATATGGTAAAGCTGTCGACATCGTGACGAAGGCTGCAATCAAAGAAATGATTGTACCAGCCCTCATCCCTGTCATCGGTGTGCTCATTGTCGGCTTCGTGCTCGGCAAGGTTGCACTTGGTGGCCTCCTCATCGGTATCATCCTCAGTGGCCTCTTCATGGCTATCAGTATGACAACCGGCGGTGGCGCATGGGACAACGCAAAGAAGTTCATCGAAGATGGCGCCTATGGTGGCAAGGGATCAGAAGCTCACAAAGCTGCTGTGACTGGTGATACCGTTGGTGATCCTTACAAGGATACTACTGGCCCAGCAATCAACCCACTCATCAAGGTCGCGAACATTATCGCGCTTCTGATCGTCGGCTTGCTTCGCTAGTTCGCTTCGTCGCATCAGCTTACTCGCCGCTCGCAAGATGAGCGGCGAGTTTTGTAATCAACACACCATCTGTTCGGCTCGCGTAGTATAATAGCGACATGCTCATTATCGGACACCGTGGCGCGGCCGGGCTTGCACCCGAAAACACCATGAAGGCACTGAAGGCCGGCTACGAAGCTGACGCCGACATGTTAGAGATAGACGTCCGCCTCACAAAGGACCAGCGCATCGTTGCCATCCACGACTCTCGACTGACCCGCACCCACCACCATCGCGATGCCATCTCTGGACTCACCTACGAACAATTGCAACAGCTCACGAAGCAATGCCCTGTGCCCCTACTCGAGACTATTCTCGATAAGTACTTTGGCAAAGTTCTCCTCAATATCGAGGTCAAATCTCGCGGCTGCGGCGAAGCAGTAGTGGCCCTGCTCGAGAGTAGCTATATAAAAAAGAAGAGCGACTGGGATAAGTTCATCATCTCGTCATTTAAGGGTCCCGAGCTCGTCAGTATCCGCAAGCTTTCACCCCACGCTAATCTCGCCATGCTCCACAATGAAAACCCCTTCCTCTTCATCGCCTACGAGCGCAGACTGAAGTTGACTGCTATCGGCTTCCATCGTCTCTATCTCAATCCTCTCGCACTCGAAATAGCCCGTCGAGCGGGACTATTCATCTACGTCTATACTGTCGACCGTATCGGTGCACTCTCATTCCTTGAAGCGCAAGGCGTCGAAGGAGTTGTCACAAACTACCCGGATAAGTTCGTAGCTGCAAATCTCAAATAATCAGTTACTAACCGATTCACGCCTTCGCTACTCTACTCTTAAGATTTTGCTTTCGTAGCAGCCACCGGCTTGCGAGAATGTCGGTATCTTATGAGACGATACACTCCAATGGCGAAGCCGCTGAGTGCGACAAAGAATCCAGCAATAACCCCTATCGCCCATAATCTATTTACGAATGCCTCAGGGGTCTCTGATAATTTTCTGTCCGTTTCTGCTGCCTCTTTCGGGCACCCACTTGACGTCTCATTTGTCATACACAACCCTGTGAAATGAGTCCAAGGTTGATCATTGTAGCTTCGAACCTGGTATCCTCCATAAAAAAAGAGGAAGCTTCCGATGATGACACATACGAGTGGTAGAATATAGCGTTTCATAGAGGCAAGTATAGCATGCTGCTTATCCTTAGAGCAATGCTAAGGTGTGTGAGCTATTTTCGTTCGAGAAACTCGCGCATGTTCAACGCAGCCGTCGCGCCTTCGCCGACCGCGCTGGCGACCTGCATCGTCGCACCGCTGCGGACATCACCACTTGCAAATACACCGGTGACATTTGTGGCGAGGTGTTCATTCGTCTTGATAAGTCCACGTTCGTCGAGCTCGACACCACTTCCCGCGAGGAACTGTGTGTTCGGCTTGAGGCCGATGAACACAAAGACACCATCGATATCAAATTGTGTTGGCTCGCCAGCTTTCGTGGCCGTGACACTCGTCACCTTACCGGCTTCGTCCGCGACGATTGCCTGAGGAGTTGTTTGGAGATGGACGGTCACCTTACCCTTATCAACATACTCCTGTAATTCACGAAGTAATACATCACTCGCCTTGAGGGTGCTGCGCACGAGTAGGTCGATATGGCTTGCGAAGCGCGTCAAGAAGAGTGCTTCTTGTACGCCTGAGTTTCCACCACCGACTACGACGAGTCGCTTGTCGCGATAGAATGCGCCATCACAGGTAGCGCAGTAGTGGACACCGCGACCGTAGTATTCGGCTTCGCCGGGAATGCCAAGCTTGTTGTAGTCACTGCCTGTCGCGATCAACACCGCACGTGCCTTCACCTCATTGCCATCGACCGTCACGACGCGGTAATCGCCTTCGTCGCGAAGGGCGCTCACGTCGCCGTATTCAATCTTTGCACCAAACCGCTCAGCTTGTCGTTGCAATTCCTCGGCTAGCTTCATCCCCTCGATGCCATCAGCAAAACCGGGGTAGTTATCGACTTTATCAGTGATAGCCGCAAGACCGCCGACAACGGCTTTTTCGTACAGTGTCGTATCGATATCTTCGCGCGTCGTATAGATAGCAGCCGCCAATGCGCTTGGCCCCGCACCGATCATGATTACATCTTTAACGTCTTGCATCTTCACCCCCATTTTTTTGTTTAACTACCAATAGACGATGCGTATTCCTGGTACGCTGCCTGGTACGCTGCATATGCGGCCTTCAATGCATCAGAATCCGTCTTTTTAATCGCCATGACGACGAATTTTAATGGTGTATTTGCTGGTATATCGTCGCCCTGAGCAGTTTCACCATATGCCTTATCGGAAGGTATCGTCAGCACGCGCACGCCACCTATTTTCATACCCTTCATACCCTCTTTCCAACCACTGATGAGACTGGCGCTATCCAGCCCAGTCGCCACGTCCAGCGGTGCTTTCAGGGTATTGGTTGTTGTGTCGATTGATTGGTCAAAGACCTTACCTTTTGGGTTCCATCCGATGTAATATGCGGCAAACACGGTCGTGCCAGTCACTTCTTCGCCATCACCTACAACGAGATCAGTCTTCACTAAATCTTTCACACTGTCACGGTCAAACGTACCAACCTGTGAACTATATTGCGAAAATGTCGCGTAATACTGTGCGGAAAGCTCCGTCGCTTGTGCGCTTACCTGAGTTTGATATGCAGTATACGTGTCTTGATATTTTGTACTCAAAGTCTGCTGCTTCGCTGAGTCAGCTGCGTTATTTTTTGTCGCCAGAATCATCACTGCAAATGAGCCGAGTGTACCGACGACGGTCACTATCATAATCGTCAGGACACCCCAACGTTGGAACTTTGTCGTTGCCATATTAACCCCTTTAATTAAACTCGTTACTCTCTATTATAGCAGAGCAAGAGTGCGGGGGCTACTTGCGAAGCAGGGTAAATGCGCGACGATAGACGGCCACGAGTGGCACGATGATAATCGCGAGTGCTGGTCCGCCGACTGCAAGCACAATTGGCATATTCGTCGTATCTGGTACAAACTGTCGCGTCACGATAGCGGGCACGAGGATGGCGAGGAACCACACCAGCGCGACGACACCAGCAAGGTATGTCGCCAGCAACACCCAGTATTCGAATCGTCTCGAGTGCTCTCGATAGAACATCAGCAGATACAGTGAGCCACGCAATAGGATTGACACGCTCAGCAAGGCAATTGGCCACCAAAGCTGCGCGCCAATCTCCATGAGGAGTGGACTAAACGCGATCATAAACTGAGCATAGGCGAATACAAGAATCGTATGGGTAATCTCGGTGGATGCTTGGATAAACAAGAGGCTTCGCGAATGCTTCCTCACGCTAATCTTGAGCGTCAACCAGATTTCAATCACACTAAACACAAGATAGATTAGTACCGGTACGAGCAGAAAAACGTAGAGGGCTACTACCATGATAATTTCTCCGTGGCGCGCCAGTGACGCGTCGTGTAGGCGAGCGCAAATAAGGTTGAAAGTGCGAGGACAGTGAACATGACTATAAAGATAATGAGGCTTCCCTTGATATCGGCGCCCTGTGTCAACGCTGATGCCGTTGTCTGTTTGCCTACGACTGTCCAGGTTTGTCGACCAAACTCTGTGATAAACCAGCCAAGCTCGACGAGTACAAAGCCGGTCAGCCCAAGCGGGATAAGCCCGACTCGTAGCCACTTCGGCAATTGCTTCTTGCGCCAGATGAATACAACGACCAGAAGCACGACGAGCGATACAAGACCGATGAGCATCATCTTGAGATCAAATAGCGTATGGACGATGAGGTCTGGCCACTGGTAGCTCGGGTACTCGTTGAGTCCCTTGACGACGGTCTCGTCATTATACCCCACAAGCGCGCTGAGCACGCCAGGCAGTACGATACCGCCCTCGGCAACGCCTTGCTCGTTGATGTCGCCACCAATTCTCAGCGGCGCATTTGACTGCGTCTTATCAAGAATCTCTATCGCCGCCAGCTTATGCGGCTGCGTCGTGGCCAAGTTGACTGCCGATTGATGGCCAAGTAGCGCAAGGACGACAAGTAGCACTGCTGCATAGATGCCAAGCTTGCCCATCTTGAAGTTCAAGAATGCCTGCATCGGTTTGGTCTGCTTACGCAGGCTTCGCCACGCTACATAGCCAAGGAATAGCATAACCGTTGCGAAGATGTAGCTGAAGAGCGAGTGGGTGAACTCCAGCCAGGTCGTCAACGTGATTGGTGCGGCAGGGTTGTTCATGTAGGCATTAACCGTGGTGATAAAGAACGCCGAGCCCATCGTACCAATACTCACTGGTATACCGATCCAGAAATGCTTGCGAGTACCGACCTTGTGCATCGTCGCGAAATACCAGCTGAGGAATACTGCCTCGACCAAGAACATGTAGCCTTCAAGTTGGAAGAATATACCGACATTTGGACGAACCTCGTTGAGATACGGCGCCCACAGTGTCGAGAGTTGGAGTGCCACGACTGTCCCCGTGAATATACCGCCGACCACAAACACGGCCGCCCATCGCGCCAACAACTTGACTGTTGCGCGCATCTTATCGTCATTTTTTCGCCACGCCCGCCACTCAAATATACTCATGAGCACCGGCAAGCCGATTGAGAGTGCGACGATCACTATATGAACCGCCAACGTATGGCCGATCAATTGTCGCGCAGCGTCCAGACTATCCATGTTGTTCCTTTATGCTTATGCTAATATCTGCTATTATACAACCACTACCTCGTCATGGATATGCAAAAAAAATCACTTCATGTTACCATTGTCGGCGCCGGATTTGCCGGTGTCCGCGCAGCGCTTGAGCTGGCAAAAGACGTCACGGCGTCCATCACACTCATCAGCGAGCGTAATGAGTTTCAGTATTATCCGACACTGTATAGCTCTGCCACAGGCCATAGCCACCTCGAGTCGTGGATGCCACTTGGCGAAATCTTCGCCGATCACCCAAACGTCCATGTGTTCATCGACTCGATTACTGACATCGACGCGACTCATAAACACCTGACAGCGGCATCGGGTACAACCTACGAATACCAGACTCTCATCTTTGCGATAGGTGTGGTCACGACATACTTCGGCATTCCTGGCCTCGAAACCTACGCGTACGGTATCAAGAGCGAATTGGAGATTAAGCGCCTCAAACAACGACTCTTTATCGATATTGCCGAGAAACACCATGTCGACAAAAACTATGTCATTATTGGCGCTGGCCCAACCGGTGTCGAGCTTGCTGCCGCCATGGGAACCTATATCCGTCGCCTCTGTGCGCACTACGGGGTACGCCGTCACAATGTCAGTATCCGTCTCGTCGAGGCATCGCCTCGCATCCTACCGCGCTCAAGTGAGATGACGAGCAGACGAGTCGCTAAACGGTTACGTACACTTGGCGTCAAGGTTGAAACCAACAAGCGCGTCGAAAAAGAAAACGCTGCCGAACTTATCGTGAGTGGCGACCCAGTCGAAAGTCATACTGTCATCTGGACCTCTGGCGTAACTAATCACCCATTCTTCGCGAAGCACCCTGACGTGTTCCGATTAATGCCGAATGGTCGAGTCGAAGTTGACGTGTATCTCCGTGCTGCCGACGATATCTTCGTGATTGGTGATAATGCCGCAACTCCTTATACAGGCCTCGCCCAGACGGCACTCCATAACGCTGATTATGTCGCGCACACGATTCATACACTCCATGCTGGCCAAACACCCAAGCTCTATCATCCACGCCTTCCTGTGCAGGCTATCCCCATCGGACAACATTGGGCAGTTATCGAGTGGCGCTTCATCCACATCTACGGGTGGCTGGGAGCAATCATCCGACGGCTTGCCGACCTCCACGGCTACACCATGCTCCTCCCAGTACATACCGCATTCGGTGCATGGTTTGCAGCAAATATCCACGAAGACGACTACTTCGCTCCAACCCTCAAGCGTACAAGAGACTAGCCGGCTATCTCGTAACGCGCCAGCTTCTTCTTTGCCGACTCAGTTGCGCCCATCTGTAATGCCAATAGTTGCGCGTAGATGCCATCGGTCTTCGCAAGCGCTTCTGGCGTCCCAATTTCGTCGACTCGGCCACCCTTCAGTGTGATAATGCGACTTACTTGCGCGATAGTGCTGAGTCGATGCGCGATAATCAGCGTTGTTCGACCCTTCATGAGGTTATCGAGTGCATCTTGCACCTGATGCTCGGAACGGCTATCGAGACTACTGGTTGCCTCATCAAGAATAAGTATCGGCGCATCTTTGAGGATTGCTCGCGCAATCGCAATGCGTTGCTTTTGTCCACCGCTAAGCTTGAGCCCACGCTCACCAATTTCAGTATCATAGCCTTTCTCAAACTTCATGATGAAGTCATGAGCATTCGCTGCCTTCGCCGCCCGCTCAATTTCACCCACCTTCGCACCCGGCTTACCATAGGAAATATTCTCACGGATCGTCCCACTAAAGAGCGCGGGCTCCTGAAATACCATCGCGATATTCTCACGTAAGCTCTGCTGGGTCACTTCTGCAATTGGTTGATCGCTGATACGAATCGCCCCTTCGTCGGCGTCATAGAGACGCAGGAGTAGACTCGTCAGTGTCGTCTTACCCTCGCCGCTCTCACCGACAAACGCCACCCGCTCTCCTTCGTTGACATCAAACGTGATGTCATGCAACACACGCTCATGCTCAGTGTAACCAAACGATACATGGTCGTAAGAGACGGTCGCGCCACGTACTCTTAGTGCCTTAGCATCTGTAATATCCGCAACTGCTGGCGTGATAGCCATCACTTCGAAGTAGTCCTTGCTTCCTGCCACTGCCTTCTGGTAGCTATCCACGATAAAGCTCATGTTGAAGATTGGGAATCGCATCTGTGTGATGAGCTGTAGGAGTAATACCATGTCACCGAGCGTGAACTTGCCCTGCGCCGTATTCACAAAGACAAAGGCGACAATTACAAAAAATACCATATTGAGAATAATCCGCCGCGTCACGTCCATTTTGTGCCAATAGGCGGATTGTCTCGATGATAGACTGACGTAGTGATCATAGTGTTTCGTAAATGCGCTATGTTCAAGTTTTTCGCGTACGAAGCTTTTCACGACACGAATCTGCGATACTACCTCAGCAAACCGACCGGTCGCGACATCTTGCTCGACGTTTTTATCTTGCTGCCACTGCTGCCACTGCTTGCTCGTACGGGCAGTAACCCACAAGAAGAGTGGGTACAGAATTGCAATCATCGCCGCCAGTACCCAGCTATAACTAAGCATCACCGCGAAGCTGATGAACAGCGTAAGATACATGCTAAAGAAATTATTCGCAAACGCATTGATAAAGCCACTCACCTGACCAATTGTACGGTTGAGACGATTAATGATTGTACCCGTTAATTCAAGATCGTAGTAGCTCTGTGGTAACGCAAGCAGCTGCGCGTAGTAGCGCTCGCTCATTTGTCGCTCAAGCTTGACGCTCATCATATCGCCCAAATACCCCATCCAATTCTGGATAAGCGACGTACTGGCATCAATTGCGAAGAAGAGAACCGCCACCCAGATGATTGGCGTCATATCTGGTTGATGAGACGACACCGCCCCTGTGATGAGGTCGGTTGCGAGCTTCAGTGTGAATGGCAGTGCGATACTCAGCAAGCTTAATATAATCGACATGACAATCACGGCCAAGTAGTATGGCCATAGATTGCGCACGAAACTAAATATCTTAAGCAGCTGCTTCATCGTCGCGCTACCAAATCTTTTCTCCTAGACCAACTCAGCACCAAGCACCTTACCAACTTCATGTGCAATTGCTTCGATAATTGGATTAGCATCGCTATCCTGAAGTGTGCGCTCAACACTAGTCAGTACAATATGGAGTGTCGTCGTCTTATGAGAAGTATCCTCTGCCGCTTGGTAGATACTGACGGGTTCGATGGTAATATCAAGCTCATCACCTAAGCTCGCAACTGCATGCCAAGCAGCGCGAAATAGCTCGTGGTATGAAACACCTACCTTGACCCTTAATGATATATCTCGAGAGATTGAAGGAAACCTCGAAAGTACTTTGTAACGATAACCGTCCACGCCCGTAAGCGTTTCAAGCACATCGATTGACAAACTTGCCGCCGCTACATATTCGGGTAGCTTAAACTTTGTCCGTACCTCATTTCGAAGTTCACCGACAATGCCAAGTGATACTCCGTCGCGAGTTACGAGCTGAGCACTACGACTCGCCTCAAATGGCGCCCACGTATCATTGTCCTTTGTGGTATCGATTGGCTGGTATGTCACTTCGATACCGAGGTTATCGATAAGATATTCGACCATGCGACGTGCGTGGTAGTAAGGTGCGCCCGTGAGCGGCTGCTTGTGAGCGATTACGAAATCGATGTATTCAGGCTCAAGAGGAAGACCTTCGTTATCAAGTTCAGTTGCTTTACTGTGTGCCTTGCCTATCTCGAATAGTGCAAAATCATCATACCCCGCCCTTATATCCATGTTCACCTTATCAAGCAAACTCGGCAATACGCTCAAACGATAGTATTGTAACTCTGGACTCAGCGCATTCGAAAGTTTATACGCTCGCGATACTTCCTGACCAGCACGCACAAGCGTGCGCTCATGAACGAAGCTATACGTGAGTACTTCATTTGCGCCTGCACGTCGAAGAGACTGGCGCACGCGCTGCTTTATGATGAGCCGTCCATTCTCGGGCGTAGGAACTGTGCTGCGCTGAGGCAGTTCACGTGGTAATTTATCAAATCCATACAAGCGACCAACCTCTTCGATTACATCTTCAGGAAGTTCAATGTCGGTTCGCCAGAATGGTGGCGTGACCGCAAGTCCATCCTTAACACCTATCTCAACATTATCGAGTATTGCCTTGATATTGGCAGGGCTGAGCTTGAGGCCAATACGCTTATTGATAAACTCTGGCGTCACGGAAACAGGAACGGTCTTCGGCGGACGAGCACCCTCATCACGTGCATCAGAAGCTTGTTCACCGCCAGCCATGTCGCATACTGACTTCATGAGAAAGTTGAGTATAACTGGGTTTTGTAGCGCCGACTGTCCTTTATTAAACCGCGTCACTGCGTCGGTAAATAATCCATGTCGCATACTCGTCTTGCGGATTGAATACATATCAAACGATGCGACTTCGAGCACAAGATTTGTCGTCGTCGCGGAGACTTCACTATTACCACCCCCCATGACACCACCGACGCCAACGATACCCGCACCGTCAACAATGACGATGTCGTCTTCGGTGAGATTATAGCTCTTACTATTTAGTAGCGTTGTTGGCTCACCATTTTTTGCCATACGAGCACCAAGCGTTGCTCCATGCAATTTATCATAATCATACGCATGTGTCGGTTGAGCCGTGAGTAGCATCGTGTAGTTTGTGGCATCGACGACATTATTGATTGACTTGCTGCCAAGTCTCACTAATTCAACCTGCAGCCATAACGGGCTCGGCCCAATTGTCACGCCTTTTATTGCAATAGCCATAAAACGCGGGACCTTATCACCGGCTTCGTTGAACACCTTCAAATCTAGGCCGCTCGCCTTGCTAAACGTAGGCATCGATCCATACCATGACGGACTGACAAATTTATGACCAAGGATTCCTGCAATTTCGCGTGCGATACCAATTTGCCCAAACAAGTCGGGTCGGTGCGTAAACATCTTATTCTCGATATCGATTATTGTATCATCGAGCCCAAAGGCCTTCGCAAAACTAGCGCCAGGAACTATCTCGACAGTACTCGGTCGCCACTCGGCAGGATCTATTTCGATAATGCCTGTATGGTCATTGCCAAGGGCGAGCTCGTCAGCCGCAGCAAGCATACCATTACTCTTAACTCCACGCAGTTCACGTGCGTCCAATACAAATGGCTCTGCATCGTTAAAGCTTGAGGGCACCGTCGAGCGTGGTGGCAACCATGGTGCGAAGATTCCC
>Ga0302289_1000826_pt1 | contig 11242 bp, 10 predicted proteins | sample III_Fen_N1_2_FD_194552 | JGI IMG/M metagenome (GOLD analysis project Ga0302289, IMG submission 194552) | Peat permafrost microbial communities from Stordalen Mire near Abisko, Sweden - III_Fen_N1_2 | ecosystem: Environmental > Terrestrial > Soil > Wetlands > Permafrost | place: Sweden: Abisko... | reverse complement strand
GGTTTGACCAACGAAAAATGACCACCCTGTTAGGTGGTCATTTTGTTGGTGCGGCAGATGGGACTTGAACCCATACGCTCGCGCACACGCCCCTCAAACGTGCCTGTCTGCCAATTCCAGCACTGCCGCGCACCATGTAAGTATAGCGGTCGGGATGGTTGTTGTCAATCCGTTTTGATCAAATTTTTATGCTCATTTTCTACGGTTCTTTCCTGTCCAAAAAGGTAAAAAGAAACCCAGTCATTACGCGAAAAATGGATGGTATCCTTGCCGCGACACACTTTCTTTTAAAAAACAAAACACAGTGTTCTTTTTTATCCAGCACATTCGCGCTATAATAAAGTAAATCGATCTGCGCGAATTACGATATAAACTTTTTTCCCGCGCACGATTTTACAAAGGAGGAACTTTCCGAATGCGAAACTTAACCATGCTGACCGACCTGTACCAGCTCACCATGATGTATGGCTACTTCAAGGAAGGCATGCAGAAAAACGAAGGCATCTTCGACCTCTTCTTCCGCCCGAAGGAAGACGTTGTCTACGCCGTTATGGCGGGCATAGAGAGCGTTGTCGATTATATCAACAACATCCACTTCGCGGAGGAGGATATCGCCTACCTGCGTTCTCTCAAGCTCTTTGACGAGTCGTTTTTAACATACCTCAAGACCTTCCGCTTCACCGGCGACCTTTACGCCATGACGGAAGGCACCGTCGTCTTCCCATATGAGCCGCTCGTTCGCGTGCGCGCGCCGATCATGGAAGCGCAACTCATCGAAACCGCGATCCTCACGTTTGTGAATCATCAAACGCTCATCGCCACCAAGGCAAGCCAAATCTGCTATGCCGCGCAGGGAGACAGCGTGCTGGAGTTTGGCCTACGCCGCGCGCAGGGTGCGGACGCCGCCATCTACGGCGCAAGAGCCGCCATCATCGGCGGCTGCAACGCCACTAGCAACGTGCTCACGGGTCAAATGTTTGGCATCACCGTCTCCGGTACGCACGCTCACAGCTGGGTACAAAGTTTCCCGGACGAGGTCTCTGCGTTTCGCGCCTATGCACGCACGTTCCCGGATAGCTGCCTGCTGCTCGTGGACACCTTCGATACGCTCCGCAGCGGAGTACCGAACGCCATTACCGTTTTCAAAGAAATGCGCGAGGCCGGGCATGAGCCGGTCGGCATCCGCCTTGACAGCGGCGACCTCGCATATTTGAGCAAAAAAGCACGCGCCATGCTGGATGAAGCGGGTTTCCCCAAGGCGATCATTGCGGCAAGCAGCGATCTAGACGAGTATGTCATCCGCGACCTGAAAACGCAGGGCGCGCGCATCACCGTCTGGGGTGTCGGTACGCGGTTGATCACCAGCGAAAACAATCCCGCGCTCGGCGGCGTGTATAAAATGAGCGGCGAAGTCGTCAACGGCGAGTTGGTGCCGAAGATCAAGATTTCGGACAACCCCGCCAAGGTGACGAACCCCGGGTATAAGAAAGTATTCCGCCTGTATGACAAAGACGGCATGGCGGTAGCGGATCTCATCGCGCTGGAAGATGAAACCATCGACAGCACGAAACCTCTGCGTATTTTTGACCCGATTCAAACCTATAAGCGCATGACGCTGACAAACTTCACGGCGCGGGAACTGCTCCACCCCATTTTTATCGACGGCAAGCAGGTATATGAATGCCCGGACATCCATGACATCGCCGACTACGCAAAGCGTGAGTTGGCTTCGATGTGGGACGAGTACAAGCGCCTCTTAATGCCGCATACCTACAAGGTGGACCTCTCAGACCGTCTCTACGACCTCAAGCAGAGGCTCCTGCGAGATGCGGTCGGAGATCACGCATGAAACGCAGGCTTTTGCCGATTTTGCTTGCCGCCGCGCTTTTCATATTCGCGCTGGCTGGCTGCGAGGATGCGACTCCCGTGCTGTCGGGTACGCCTACCCCCGCCGCAACGCCAACGCCACTACCCGATCCTTTCACAGCGGAGATCACCGCCATTCCGGTCGCGACCGACGCACTGGGTAACACCATCGACGGCGATGACCACTACTGGCAATATCTCTCCTTTGGCGCGCTCAGGGTGTATGAGTATGGCGACGGCACCTTTCTCGACGGCATCTGTGTAAACGCCTATCCAATGCCGCTCGACGGCGAGGTGAATATCGTTTACACCACGAGCGACGGAAAAATCTGCGGCATAGGAAAGATTCACAATGCGCTCGGTACAACGGTGCTCGAAACCGGTTCCAACGCCATCTACGCGGAGATCAATACAGATATTGACGTGACGGATATGGAGTTCACCCTTGCGATCAAAACGATGTTTCAACCGGTTTTAAATTCCCCCGCCCAGTAGTTCGATCCACAATTTATGTCGATAGCCGCATACAGTGGAATCAGTCCAACATCGTGAGCACAAATTCGCTTGCGTGAATCCTCCCGACCATCTATACTGCAAAGTGAATGAGTAATCGTTTGAATAAATGGTAGGAGGATATTTGCATGAGCGCACGGAGAAGGTTCAGCACGAATGCCCCGAAGAAAATCACGTACATCATTTCATTGGTGCTCGGGATATTGGGTATCTTAGGCTCCATCGTTAGCATCCCCTTCGTTTCGGCATACGCCATCTGGTTTTTAGGGATTGCCTGGCTGCTGTTGATTCTTGGTTGTTATGTAAAAGGCATGTAACGATTTGCTCTGATTCCAGTTTCAATACTACAAATTCTAATTTCTTTCTATAAAAAACCGCCGCTAGCATTCAAGTTAGCGGCGGTTTTGGTTTTGTTACTCGGCTGCGATTTTAGCTTGAGTTTGAGTCAGTCGTTTGTATTCTGAATTACAGTTTCTTCAGCAGACCCGTCGCGTCATTGAACTCGTCAATGAGCGCGTCGATCTGGGATGCTTCTGCGTGCATGTCGGTCCAGTAGTTTTCGTCGTACCACTGCGCGTTGATCTCGTCGACCGTCTTGCCCTGCTGTTCGACCCAAGTGTAGTACTTGAGGTTATGGATGCGCTTGCGGCCTTCGTAGGTGAGCTCTTCCATAACGTCCGTACGGATGCCGTGGAGATGCTCTGAATAGTCGGCTGCTGCCTTGACTTCGCTATACGCGCCGTCCGCCTCAACAAGCTCTTCGATACGGCTGCCATACATGACGGAGGAATCGGTCGCGACAGTTGCGAGCACGTCGTGCTCGGTCAGCTCGTAGTACTTTGCCATCTTAATGCAGCAGAGCATGTTCGCGATGCCGGAGATGCCCAGCAGCGAAAGCTTCGGGATAAAGTCCGCCGGAACGCCGACTTCTTCGACGAGGTATTTTTGCCCATCCGGATCGTTGAAGAGGCGCAGCAGCTTCTGGCTGTCTTCGTCGTCGATGTCGATGACCATATCGGTGTTCTTCACGTTGTGAATCCACGGTACATGCTTGTCGCCGATGCCTTCGATGCGATGTCCGCCAAAGCCGTTGTTCAGCAGTGTCGGGCACTGGAGCGCTTCGCCGACGGCGAGCTTGCTGCTGGGATAGACTTCCTTGAGGTAGTCGCCCGCGGACATGGTGCCCGCGCTGCCGCTCGTGAAAGCCGCGCCAGCAAAACGGTCGCCTTCACGCTTGATGGACTCAAACGCATCCGCAATGGCTTTGCCGGTGACTTGATAGTGCCACACGCAGTTGCCCATCTCTTCAAACTGGTTGAAGATCATAACATCTTTGCGGGTGTTCTTGAGTTCCCATGTTTTGTCGAAAATTTCTTTTACGTTGCTCTCGCAGCCCGGCGTGGCAATGATTTCGCCAGCGACGGTCTTGAGCCACTCGAAACGCTCTTTGCTCATCTCCGCGGGGAGAATCGCGATGGAGTCGCAGGCAAGCAACGCAGAATTATACGCGCCACCACGGCAGTAATTGCCGGTGCTCGGCCAAACTGCTTTATGGTAGGTGGGGTCAAACTGGCCCGTCACCAGACGCGGCACAAGACAGCCAAACGATGCGCCAACTTTGTGGCAGCCCGTCGGGAACCATTTGCCGGTGAGGATGATGATGCGCGCCTTTACGCCGGTCAAGGCGGAGGGAATCTCGATAAAGTTCACGCCGCCGAACTTGCCGCCGGATTCTTTCGGCTCGTTGCGCCAGCTGATGCGGAAGAGGTTCACGGGGTTAATGTCCCAAAGGCCAACATTCGTCAGCTTCTCTTTGATGCTGTCCGGAATCAGGTCCGGATTTCGCATCTGGGAGATTTTCGGGATGATGATGCCCTTCTCGCGCGCTCTGTCGATGCTGTGCTGAAGGCCTTCGCGGTTTTTCGTCAGGTCGATCATGTATTTCACTCCTAAAAATATAATAGATAGTAATGCCCTATTTCTCTATCAGCATACAACAAGAAGTATCGTTTGTAAACCCAAAACGGGCAAAAAATATGAAATATATTTATGCTTTCTAATTTTTTGTTTGGGAGTTGCGCGGTTTTTCGATCTGGGACATATTCAAATATGAACTCGCGTCAATGACCGCCATATTTCTCGTCAAACGCCAACAGCAGATCGACCGCTTCCCCGTAGCTCTTAATCCCACTCTGTTGCGAATTGTGCTTGAGATACGCGTCGTTTCTTAGATCCGCGCTCTGCCGCACTTCTCCGGAAAACGCATCCCAATACGCGTTATAGGCTTTGAAGTCGCGCCAAATCGCATCACCATATGTCTCGGTCGCGCTCAAATACCGCTCGCTGTCCGCGTCGTAGAGCGCGTTGCCGGAGACGATCAGCGCATAAGCGAGGCCGGAATAACGGATGTTTGGATCGCTGGAATTCATGCACGCGAGATATCCCGTCAACTCCGCTTCATTTTCGCTGGCGATGCCGGTTTGGTGCGCCATCTCATGCGCAGCGGCTTGATACAACAGCAATGGCGGCTGATCCACGTTGACATTTGGCTCAGCGGTGAGACCGATATAGATACCCGATATCCCCTGCCAGGACAACCCACGTGACCAAATAATTCGTTTTGCGCGGGTGGTATCGGACTGGAATACTGGAAATTTTGCGGAAAGCGAGGCGTAAGCCTGCGGCATTGCGGAAAACAGTTCTGCTGTGCTTTCCTCAGGAGAGAAAACGCCATTCTCATCCTCATGCAGCGTCTCACGCAAAGCGCGCGCCTGAGCCGCGGTCTTGCGTACAAACGCCTCCAGCTCATCGATTGAGCGCGTGGTGACATTCAGTCCCAATCGTTCGGCTAGCGGTTCGCGAAAATAATTGAATCCCCATGTCACATAAAAAAGATTGAGAATGATACCGCCTGCAAGCAAAACAGAGGCAACGGAGCCAAGCAGTCGCCTGAACTTGATTTTTCGTAACGCGAGTTGGATCAGTCGCGTCAGAATGAGTGCTACAACTCCGGCAACGAGAGAATACAGCAACAATTCAGCGATCGAAAACGGCACAAGGCAGGTAGCCGCAGAAATTGCGCGGCGAATTGCATGATAAACGCCCTCACTATAGTGCTGCTCGATCCAAGCGCTCTGCCCAGCCAGCAAGCGCGGCCAACTCAGCCCCAATACAATTAGCGCCCCCGCTGCTAAAAATCGCGCAGCGATTGCCAAGAATCCGATTTGATTTTTCTTTGTTTGATCCAATTTCGCCATGGAGCGATTATACCACCGGATTGTGGCTTAATCTATACTTGCGCAGCCTTCCCACACTGTTTTTTCTAGCGCAAACGCCCATCGCATGGTACAATATGCGGTGAGGTTATGGTAAATGGAAATTGGACTTTCAACGGCGAGTTATTTTCAGAAACTGCAGATTGAGGATGCAATTCTCGACATCGGCGCGCATGGCGTTCGAGTTTGCGAACTCTTTCTCAATACATTTTCGGAATATGAACCGCCGTTTGTGGAACTTTTAGCGGAGCGGCTGGCACAAGCAAGCGTCAGCGTATTCAGCGTCCATCCCATGAGCATGCAGTTTGAACCACAGCTCTTCTCCATCCACCCGAGACAGCGCGAGGATGCACTGAATATCTACGAGCGCGTGCTTGCGGCAGGAAAGCGCGTCGGCGCGCAGTGTTATGTGATGCACGGGCCTGCGCGGCTCTTCGGCGGAGTAAAGAATATCGAATTAGCGCGGATTGCGCCGATTTTTCTCGACCTTGCCGAGCGTGCAGCGGCATATGATATTCAGCTCACGCTTGAAAACGTCAGTTGGTGTGTGTTCAACGAGCCGGAGTTTGGTGTTCGTTTGCAAGAGTTAACAGGCGGAGTAATCAAGCATACGCTGGATGTCAAGCAGGCTGTGCGCAGCGGATATGACCCCGTCGATTTCATCCGCGCGGTAGGTGAACATATCATCAATGTTCATCTTTGCGATGCGACGCGGCTGCCATCCGGCTTAGTACGGTATGATATGCCGGGATTCGGCGAATATGATTTTGCTACAATGTTTAACCTGCTCGAGAAAAAAGGATATCGCGGCCCCGCTTTTATCGAAGTATACAGCGATATGTACGAACAGATTCCCACGCTCTATGATAGCTTAGCGCGCGTAAAGCAGATCACCTCCACTTCCTTCAGCGAAACGACCCGCTGAAATTTGTTTACAGTTGCGTGCTTTTCGCAATACAAAATATATGATAATATACGTTGATCAAATTTCTTAGAATCAATTGCAGTAACATTTAGCTTACGATAACAACCATTTGAACCAACGGGAGGAAACATCGATGTACGAACGGTATTTGGACGAAACCTGGCGCCAATCCATGCGTGTCAAGCTGGACTTTAACAACATGATGTCCGATCAGCTCGGTAACCGCGGCATTTATAGGCGCGAGCTGGAGGGTATGCAAGGTCAGCTGGACGCGGCGGTCGCAAGCATGCGCGCCAAGCGCCCAATCATGCGCTGGCGCGAACTGCCCTATAATCAGGATGAAATCGTGAAGACGATTTTAGCGGACGCGGCGAAAATCCGCGAAGAGTTTGACGACTTCGTCGTGCTCGGCATCGGCGGCAGCGCGCTCGGCCCGACAGCCGTGCAACAAGCGCTCAATCACTTGCATTACAACGATCTTTCGCGCGAAAAGCGTAACGGTCCGCGGCTCTTTGTTGAAGACAACATCGACCCCGAACGCATGGCGGCTCTTTTAGACGTTGTTGACGTGGAAAAGACCTGCTTCAACGTGATCAGTAAGTCCGGTGGCACCTCCGAGACCATGAGCCAGCTACTCATCATCTCTTCTTTGCTGCATGAAAAACTCGGCGCGGATATCAGCACGCACCTTTATGCTACCACGGACGAGAGCAAAGGCAATCTGATCAAGATCGCAAAAGCCGAGAACCTCAAAACATATTTCATTCCAGAAGGCGTCGGCGGCAGATTCTCCGAACTCTGCCCCGTTGGTCTCCTCGCTGCTGCCGTCTGTGGCATCGATATCCGCGAGTTGCTCGCGGGCGCTGCGTTTATGGACGCGATTTGCGACAGTCAGCGCGACGTTTGGAAAAACCCCGCCTACATGCTTGCCACACTTCAAGTTGCCAGCATGAAGCGCGGCTGCAACATCAGCGTCATGATGCCGTATGCGGATTCCCTTCGCTATATGGCGGACTGGTATGCGCAACTTTGGGCGGAATCCCTCGGTAAAAAGACAGACTGGGACGGCAGCGTCGTCAACGCGGGACAAACGCCGGTTAAGAGCCTCGGCGTTACCGATCAACACTCGCAGGTGCAGCTCTATACCGAAGGCCCGTTTGACAAGGTGCTTACGTTCCTTGCGGTGGACAAGTACCGCTGTGAAACCATGATCAGCGACGGCTATTTTGATGTGCCGGATGTGTCTTTCCTCTGCGGTCACACGCAAAACGAGCTCATCGCTGCCGAACTCAAGGCGACGGAATACGCCGTCAGTAAGAGCGGACACCTCAACCACACGATTCTGATGCCGGAAGTCAACGCCTTTACGGTTGGTCAGCTCCTCTTCTTCTTTGAGATGGCGACGGCGTTTGCAGGTGAGCTGCTCAACATCAACGCCTTTGACCAACCCGGCGTGGAAGAAGGCAAAAAGGCGACCTATGCGTTGCTCGGCAAACAGGGTTATGACGAAAAGCGTTCAGAGCTTGCCGCCATCCCCGAAAAGAACGAAAAATTCATTATCTAAGCATATGCTCACAATTCGGTCGCTCACAGCGGCAGACAAACAGCAGGCAAGGGAAATTTGGGAGTTGCGTTTTCACGACTCCCTTTCCTTTATCGACTGGTTTTTTGCCGAGCGATTTTCGCCCGAGACATCGTTTTGCGCGGAGGAAGACGGGCGCATCATCAGCATCACGCACGGCTCAGTCATGCAACTGCGTATACGGGGCACCGTGTTTCCCGCGATGATGATCTCCGGCGTTGCCACTTTGCCGGGTTATGAAGGTCGCGGCATCATGAAGCAAGTGATGCTCGCGCTCTTTTCGGAATGCAAGCGTCGCAACATTCCTCTCGCGTTTCACCATCCTTCGCATTTTTCGATCTATCGTGCGGTGGGCGAATTCCCCTGTTACGACGCGCTGTTTCACACGCGGGAATGTGAACCAAACTCCCCCGTTACTTGGGATGCGTTGCCTGACGCGCAAGCGCTTTTGCGCGTATATGAGCAAACGACCGCGCGCTATAGCGGTTGCGTCATTCGCTCGCATTCCGACATGGAAAAACGCATACAGGATCTCACCTGCGACGGAACAAAGTTTCTACAGCACCAAACGGGTGGTATCGCTGATGGGTATCTCTTCGCTTCCGAGGAAGAAGACGGTTCTCTCTATTGTGAGGAAGCGCTCGCCACGACGCAAGCGTCATACGAGGCTCTAATCTCACGTCTTCCCATCAACAGCGTCGTCAAGCTCCCTCCCGATGTGAACCTCAAAGGCAACTTGCAGCCCTGGGGCGTGATGATCCCTGTCGATGTCCCCTATCTCCTGCGCGCGCTTTGCGGAAACTCCGAAGCATTCCGTCTGGAAGTGCTCGACGGCATGATGCCCTGGAACAATGGCGTGTTCGACGGCGCGGGTAAGCGCACAGAGCAACCCGCGACGGACACCCTCTCCGTTGGGCGCCTCATGCAATTCCTCTGCGGTTATCTGCCATTTCAAAATTCATTCTCACAGGAAATATGCTATTGTGCTGACGAGTATTGACCAACGTTGATGACACTTTTTATCGCTTTGCGAACGTCCGTATGCTTAAATTAAGATAAATTAACACTTCTACAAAGGAGAACCCTCATGTACGATATTGTATCTCTCGGCGAACTGCTCATTGACTTTACCGAGAGCGGCATTTCCCCCGCTGGTCAGCGCCTCTTTGAACAAAACCCCGGCGGCGCGGTGACCAACCTACTCTGCGCGGCTTCTCAGTGCGGCGCTAAGACCGGTCTTATCGGCAAAGTCGGAAAAGATATGCACGGCGCGTTTCTCAAGCAGGCAATGGTTGACGCAGGAGTTGATATGCACGCACTCATCGAAGCAGATGATGTGTTTACGACGCTTGCGTTTGTTGCGCTAAAACCCAGCGGAGAGCGCGAGTTTTCTTTTGCCCGCAAACCCGGCGCGGATACGCAGCTTCGCGCCGACGAACTCGATCGCGACATGCTCACGCACACGCGCGTGTTTCACACCGGTTCTCTCTCGCTCACGCAGGAGCCCGCGCGTTCGGCAACGTATGAAGCCATCGATATCGCAAAAGCCGCGGGCGCCGTGATCTCCTACGATCCGAACTATCGCGCGTCGCTCTGGAGTGGAAAAGACGAAGCCATACGGTTTATGCGCTCACTGATTGCCACTGCGGACATCATGAAGGTTTCTGACGAGGAGCTGCCTCTGCTTACGGGAGAAATCGATCCCGAAAAAGCGGCGGATCTGTTGCTCGATCAAGGGGTCAAGATCGTCGCCATCACGCTAGGTTCTGAGGGTGCTTATATCCGCGTTGGGAAAGAGAGCCGGTACGTTCCGGGTTTCCGCGCAAACGCGGTAGATACCACCGGAGCCGGCGATTCGTTCTTCGGCGGATTTCTCTACCGCTACCTCGCCTCCGGAAAAACACTCAAAGAAGTCACGATTGCAGATGCCGCGGACTATACCCGCTTTGGCAACGCGACCGCTTCACTCTGCGTCGAGCGACGCGGCGGAATTCCCGCCATGCCGAAACTAGCGGAAGTATTGCAACGGTTGAATCAATAACGAAACTGCATCTTTTGCCCCGCCTCAAGGCGGGGCTTTTCTTTTATCTCTCGCATCGTGTTGAGTATAATATATTTAAATTGTATTTTAAAAAACAGGTTTTGTTAAAATCAGAAAAGAAACTTGTTGTATCCTAACATCCGTGTTACAATTCTGTTATACGGAGGATTGCACGCATGATGAATGAACGAATCGCAAAAGTTCGGGACTATATCCAGTCCCGCGGCGAAGTGAGTGTTTCCGAATTGCAGTCGCTCTACGAGGGCTATTCTTCCATGACCATCTGGCGCGACCTCAAGCAGCTCGAAGAGCAGGGCTACATCCGTCGCGTTCACGGCGGAGTGATCTCGATGCAGACCGCGGCGTTACAGATTGAGGGTGTATATAGCAAGCGAGCCAGAGAAAATACACGGCAGAAAATTGCAATCGCACAAGCCGCCCTTTCGCTGATTCATTCCGGTCATGCTGTTTATCTTGACGCTGGCAGCACGCTCATGACCGTTGCCAACCACATCAATAACGACCGCTACACGATTATCACCAGCGGTGCGAATATCGCCATCGAGCTCTCGCAGCGGCACACGTGCGACGTATTGCTCACCGGCGGACAAATCAGCGAAAATACGCTTTCCTGTTCCGGTGCACAAGCGGAGGCATTTATCTCCAGCATCAATATCGATCTTGCGCTCATGTCTCCATCCGGTTTTTCTCTGCGCACCGGATTTACCAGCGGCAGTCAGAGCGAGAGCCTCCTCAAGCGCGCGGTGATTTCAAAAGCGGCAAAGGTCGTCATGCTGATGGACAATTCAAAAATTGGGCGATCGCTTCCATTTACGTTTGCGCATCTATCCGATATCGACATGCTGATCTGTGATGCGCCGCTTCCGCCGGAAATTGCCTCCGAAATCAAGGCGCAGGGCGTCGAGTGCATCATCGCAGAATCGTAATGGTCTGAGAAAATCGCTCAATCAAATATTATAATAAACCAACAAAAAACTCCCGCAATGCAATGCGAGAGCTTTTTTATAACTTCCGAGCTT
>Ga0302289_1000823_pt1 | contig 11274 bp, 9 predicted proteins | sample III_Fen_N1_2_FD_194552 | JGI IMG/M metagenome (GOLD analysis project Ga0302289, IMG submission 194552) | Peat permafrost microbial communities from Stordalen Mire near Abisko, Sweden - III_Fen_N1_2 | ecosystem: Environmental > Terrestrial > Soil > Wetlands > Permafrost | place: Sweden: Abisko... | reverse complement strand
AATTAAAACACGACTCTCCCTTGCGGTTACTTTGATGCATAACCCATCTATTCTGCTTTTAGACGAACCGACAGTCGGCATCGATCCGGTCCTGCGCAAATCGATCTGGGACCGTTTTGAGGCGCTTCGGCTTGAAGGGAAAACTATCATTGTGTCGACCCATGTTATGGATGAAGCAGTGCGCTGCCAGAGGGCGGTGCTCCTGTACGAAGGCCGCATGATCGAAAATGATACGACCGGGAATCTGCTTGCGAAGACCGCAGGCGGCAGTCTCGAAAACCTGTTTTTTGCAGCGAATAAGGCAGGTGATGCCGTATGAAAGGTGTAATTATCCGTATTCTGCGGCAGATGGGAAACGACAAAAGAACGCTTGCACTTATGATTATTGCGCCGATTATTATTCTGACGCTGCTGTATCTGCTCCTTGGTGAAAGCTCGTATATTCCGAAGATTCTGGTCGCGAAGGATTTCCCGGCGGTGCTTCTGACGGAACTGAAAAAACAGGATGTCGAAGTATCTTTTCTGGATGAAGGCGCGGATGCTGACGCGCTCCTCAAAGATAAGTTGGCCGATGCGATCATCACTACCGGGGCGGACGGGATGCAGATCCGGATGCTTGAATCAGGCAATTCAAAGGCGGCTCTCATTACGACCGCACTGAAGAATGCATCTTCAGCCGTCAACCCTCCGTCCTCCATGAACCTTACTTTTATTTACGGCAAAATCGACAGTACGGGATTCAACAGTCTGGGTTTTGTTCTGCTCGGCGTACTGTCCTTCTTCTTTGTGTTCATTATTTCCGGCATTTCCTTTGTCCGCGAGCGCGAAACCGGGACTCTGGAGCGCCTGATGGCGACCCCGATAAGACGTATTTCCGTCATCGGAGGCTACACGGTCGGATTCGGCATTCTTTCGGCCGTCCAGAGCGCACTTATGATACTTTATAGCCGGTATATCCTGGGCATGGAATTTGAAGGCCCGGTCTGGCTCGCTGTTATCATTATGGTGCTGCTTGCTTTTACTGCGGTTTCGATCGGGGCTTTCGTGTCCATTTTTGCGAATAATGAATTTCAGGTTATGCAGTTCATACCGTTGGTGGTCGTTCCGCAGATGTTTTTCTCGGGCCTGATTACGTTGGACACACTTCCGTACGGCCTCGGGAATCTTGCCTGGTTCATGCCGATCTTTTACGGATGCGACGGTCTCGAAAAAGTTCTCATCCGCGGCTATGGAATCGGGAGTATCTGGCGGGATCTGTGCATGCTGATTGCCTTCATTCTGTTCTTCTTTGTTCTGAATGTGCTTGCTCTGAAAAAGTATAGAAAACTGTAGAAATATCGGGAAGCCGGGAAACAATCGGAAAGAGGTCAAAATTATGATGTGGTCACTTAAAAAAGCATGGTACCGTATATTTCAGTTTTTCTTCTATAATGCCTGCTATCTGCTGATCTGGCGAAAGCCGGAAATGATCCGCGGGGCGGGAAGTCTTGAGCGGCTGCCGGACGCCGTTACATCACGGGGTCTCACACGCGTGCTTGTCGTCACGGACAAAGGGCTGATGTCGACCGGGATACCGGACCGGCTGCTGCTGGCTCTGGACAAGGCGAAAATTGCATATGCACTTTTTGACAGCGTGGAAGCCAACCCTTCGATCGATACGGTTGAAAGTGCCCGGGAAATGTATGTGGCCAACCGGTGTCAGGGGATTATCGCCATCGGCGGAGGCTCGGCGATGGATACCGCAAAAGCGGCGGGTACGCGTATTGCCCGGCCCAAAAAATCCATTCAGAAAATGGGTGGGTTCCTGAAAGTCGGAAGAAAACTGCCGCCGCTCTTCATGGTTCCGACCACGGCCGGAACCGGCTCGGAAACGACGATAGTCGCGGTAGTTACAGACCGGAAGACACATCACAAATTTGCGATCAGCGATCTGCACCTGATCCCGCAAGTGGCGGTACTCGATCCGGAACTCACCATCGGCCTGCCGCCGTCCATTACAGCGGCGACCGGCATGGATGCGATGACGCATGCGGTGGAATCCTACATATGCCGCGGAGTACCGCGCACGAGTGCCCGACAGGCGGAAGACGCGATTGCCCTTATTGTAAAGAACATTGAGAAGGCATACACGGACGGCAGCAATCTTGAGGCAAGGGAAAACATGCTCACGGCCGCTTTTTATGCTGGCGCCGCCTTCACCCGCGCAGGTCTGAACTATATACACCCGATCGCACATACGATGAGCGGACTGTATAACGAACCGCATGGCCGTGCGAATGCCGTCATTATGCCGTATGTGCTCGAATATTTCGGACCCTGCGTGCACAGGAAACTGGCGCGTCTCGCCGTCGTGGCCGGAATCGAAACGGCCGGAAAGAGCGACGCCGATGCGGCGGCTGCATTTATCGGTGAGATTCGCAGACTCAACCGTGCGATGAATATTCCGGAGACTTTTGATTTTATTAAGGCCGAGGACATTCCGAAGATCTGCGAGTGGGCGCTGCATGAAGCGAATCCTTTCTATCCGGTTCCGAGAATTTTCGATAAAGACGACATAAAAGCGATCGTAAGGATGATCATGCCGCACGCATAAAGGAGGAATCAGCCATGGATATTTCTGCTATTGTTCAAAAACAGAGAGATTATTTCTACACGGATGCGACAAAGAGTGTGAAATTTCGTCTGGCTGCTCTGAAGAAGCTTCATAAAGCCATTTCCGAGAATGAACGCATGATTTTTGATGCGCTTAAAGCCGACTTGAATAAGAATGATTTTGAAGGATACATGTCCGAAGTGGGCATCGTCCTGGAGGACTGCCGGTTTGCGATCCGGCATCTGCGCGGATGGGCACGCCCGCGACATGTTCATACGCCGTTTGCCCAGTTTGCTTCCAGAAGCTTCGTTGTGAAAGATCCGTACGGCGTCGCCCTGATCATGTCGCCCTGGAATTATCCCTTCCAGCTGACGCTGGCCCCTCTGGTCGGAGCCATCGCCGCCGGCAACTGCGCTATTATCAAGCCTTCCGCCTATTCACCCGCGACTTCGCAGGCCATAGCCAATCTTATTTCCGCTATTTTTCCGCCGGAATATATCAAGGTAATTCTGGGCGGCCGCGCAGAGAATTCAGCCCTCCTCGAGATGAAGTTCGACTACATTTTCTTTACCGGCAGTACGTCCGTCGGACATCTTGTGATGGAAAAAGCGTCGAAATATCTGACACCGGTCAGTCTGGAACTGGGCGGCAAGAGTCCGGCCATTGTCGACGAGACGGCGAATATCCGGCTGGCGGCCACGCGGATTGCCTGGGGCAAATATCTCAACGCGGGACAGACCTGTGTCGCACCGGATTATGTTCTTGTTCACGAGAGTAAGAAAGAAGAACTGATCCATGAACTCCGCCGGGCCATCAAGGAGTTTTTCCCGGCCGGCGCACTGAAAGACGACAGCTACGTCCGCATCATCAATGAGAAACAGTTTGAACGTCTGATTACCTACCTTCCAAAAGAGAAACCGGTCATCGGCGGCAAATACGACCGTGCCAAGCTTCGCATCGTTCCGACCGTGCTCGACAATGCAGCATTTGACTCGCCGGTTATGCGCGAGGAGATTTTCGGGCCGATCCTTCCGCTGATTTCCTATACAAATATCGACGATGTCATCGCGATCCTCCGGGATAAGCCGAAATCCCTTGCGCTGTACCTTTTCACATCGAAAAAAACGACCGAAAAGAATATTCTCCGTTCCATCAGCTTCGGCGGCGGATGCATCAATGACACGATCATCCATCTTGCGACATCTCACATGGGCTTCGGCGGTGTAGGCGGCAGCGGCATGGGCGCGTATCACGGGAAACTGACTTTTGACACGTTTACCCATCTGAAGAGCATCGTTGACAAGAAAACCTGGATCGACCTGCCCATGCGGTATCGCCCGTATACGAATTTCAAATTCAAGCTGCTGCGGATGTTTCTGAAATAGAAACCGCCGCAGACTCGATTCGCAAAAGATAGGAGATCACTTGCACACACGTCCGATTGTTGTGGGCTGCGGCCCGGCCGGGATATTTGCAGCGCTCGTACTTGCACAGGCCGGACTGCGTCCGGTTCTGCTCGAGCGCGGAAACGACGTCGACAGCCGACGGCAAAGGGTTCTCGACTTCTGGAAAACGGGAGTTCTCGACACCCGCACCAACGTGCAGTTCGGCGAGGGCGGCGCGGGGACTTTCTCGGACGGAAAACTCAAGATCGGCAAACGCGATCCCTACAAAGTTAAAGTGCTCACTGAGTTCGTCGCAGCCGGCGCTCCGGAAGAGATTCTGCATATCGGGAAGCCGCATATCGGCACGGACCGCCTGCACGATACAGTCAAGAACCTGCGCAGAAAAATCATCGGCCTTGGCGGGGAAGTCCGGTTTCAGACGACCGTTACGGACATCCTTCGCAGCGAAGGTCGGGTAACCGGTGTTAGCTGTATCGAAAATGGACAGTACACGGAGATTCCCGCGGAGAACGTGATTCTCGCCATTGGCAACAGCGCACGCGATACGTTTGAGCAGCTGCTGCAAAGCGGCGTTCATATGGAACAGAGGCCTTTTGCGGTAGGCGTTCGCATCGAACATCCGCAGGAGCTGATCAACCGCATCCAATACGGCAAAATGAACGGGCCTCCGCCTCCGACAGCGGCGGACTACAAAATGGTGGTTCACCTGTCCAACGGCAGGGGCATCTATACTTTCTGCATGTGTCCCGGCGGCTCGGTCGTCGCGGCAGCATCCGAAGAGAACGCCGTTGTAACGAACGGCATGAGTGCATACCGGCGGGACGGAAGAAACGCCAACAGTGCGCTCCTGATTACCGTCGATGCAAAAGATACCGCCAGTGATCACCCTCTGGCCGGCGTTGCTTTCCAGCGAAAAATCGAAACAGCGGCATACGCAGCCGGCGGCGGCGGATATAAAGCGCCCGTCCAACGGCTGGAGGATTTCCTTACGAATAAAGACACGACGGCCTTTGGAGACGTCGTTCCGACCTATCGGCCCGGCACCGGATTCGCCCGCGTGGAATCGTATCTGCCGCCGGACATTACGGATTCCCTTCGACAGGCGCTGATCGAAATGGGCGAATGGATGCCCGGATACTCCTATCCGGATGCGATTCTGACAGGCGCCGAGACCCGCAGTTCCTCCCCCGTACGCATTACGCGCGGAGAACAGCTCGAGGCGATCGGAATCCGGGGATTGTATCCCTGCGGTGAAGGCGCCGGATACTCGGGAGGCATCGTGTCGGCGGCCGTCGACGGTGTGCGTTGCGCGGAGCGGATCATGGGGCATTCATTTGATGATGTCAAAAACGAACGCTGAGCTACGAATTCTGCAGCAGAAAGACGAAATAGCCCGTTTTTCAGCATTTTTTGTGTGATATGCCCTACCCGAAAAAGCACGCAGAACATGCCGGATAAGGTACAATAGACCGGCACTTCGATTTTATTGAGCCAATTTTCAGCGCGAAACGCGCAGACCGATAGGAGATCCATGACAGAAATTAACCTCGAGGCCATGACACATGGCGGCAAATTTCACGCAGATGATGTGTTCTCTGCAGCTTTCCTGCGGATTATGAACCCGGATATTCGCATTTTACGGACGTTTGAAGTTCCCGAAGATTTTGCGGGGATTGTTTTTGATATTGGATTCGGAAGATTTGACCACCACCAGGAGTCGGCAGAAGTGCGTGTGAACGGTGTTCCATACGCGGCATTCGGCCTTCTCTGGCGTGCGTTCGGAGAGAATTGGCTGATCCGTTCCGACTGCCCCGAAGAGCAGGCGCGCAAAGAATCCGCTCACTTCGACGAATCCTTTATTCAGCCGCTCGATCTGGATGACAACACCGGATGCGGAAGTCCGGTTGCCGGCATGATCGGCATGTTCAACCCGAGCTGGGACTCGGACAAATCTACTGAAGAGTGTTTTGATGAGGCCGTTGCTTTTGCGTCCCTTGTGCTGCAGAAGAAAATGGACAGCATTCTGAGTGTGCAGCGCGCAAGGCAGCTCGTAGAAGAATCCCTCGCCGAATCCAAAGATAATATCGTGATCCTTCCCCGTTTTGCACCATGGAAAATGATTCTGGTTCCATCGGACGCGGACTTCGTCGTATATCCTTCGCAAAGAGGAGGATTCAGCGCGCAGGCCGTTCCGGCCGATACGTCGACCAAAGAACTGAAGTACCGTTTTCCGGAAGAGTGGGCCGGCAAATCGAAGCTTGAACTGTCAAAGCTCTCAGGGATCGATTCGCTGTCCTTTTGCCATAACAGCCGGTTTCTGATCTCTGCGGATTATATTGCAGACATCATCCAAGCCTGCAAAAAAGCGCGAAACATGCATATCGCGCGCTACGGACTCTCGTTCTGACATGCAAAGCCATACATGCCATGGCAACGGGTTTTCATTTTTGGTAGAATAGGGGGCAGGCATCGCCTGCTTTTTCATTCGGTGAATTCACCTGAACACACAAAATCCGCCCGCCCGCACCTTCGTTGCTGCAAACGAGACAGGAATATCAACCATGCTGTTATCTGCTGAGAAAATTTCGAAGAGATTCGGTGAAAAAATCCTCTTTGACGAGGCGTCCCTTTATCTGCTCGAAGGAGATAAAGTTGGGGTCATCGGTGTTAACGGTGCCGGCAAAACGACGCTGCTCAACATTCTTGCGCAGACGGAAGATGTCGATGACGGCAAAATCATGAAAAACCCCGGCGTACGGATCGAATACATCCGGCAGGACCCGGTTCTCGATGATCGGCTTACCATTCTGGAACAGGTATTTCTCGGCTCCACATCCGCTCACAAAGAAACACAGGAATATGAAGCGAAAACGATTCTGACGAAGCTCGGGCTTACGGAATTTGACAAGAGCGTCAGTGATTTGTCCGGCGGACAGAAGAAGCGAGTGGCCATTGCCAGTGCGCTGATTCATCCGTGCGATGTGCTGATTTTGGATGAGCCGACGAACCATCTGGACAATGACATGGTGCAATGGCTCGAGGATTACCTCGCCAAATATTCCGGCGCGATCATCATGGTCACGCACGACCGGTATTTTCTTGACCGAGTCACACGGAAAATCATCGAGATTGATAAAGGAAAACTCTATACATATCCGACGAACTACTCGCAATTTCTGGAATTGAAGGCACAGCGGGAAGAGAGTCTGCTCGGAACCGAGCGCAAAAACAAAAGTCTTCTGCGCAAGGAACAGGCATGGATGCTGCAGGGCGCCAAGGCCCGCGGCACGAAAAGCAAAGAACGGATCGCCCGGTTCGAAGATCTGAAGGAGAAATCCTTCCGCACGGAAACAGCAGCGCTGGAGATGGGCTCCATGTCGACGCGCCTCGGCAAAAAGATCGTGGAACTGCACCATGTTTCCAAGAGCTTCGGCGACCGCGTAATTGTGCGGGATTTTAACCACCTGATCGCCCGCGACGCCCGAATCGGCATTGTCGGCGCCAACGGGTGCGGCAAATCCACGCTTCTTAACATGATCAGCGGAAGTCTTGCACCGGACAGCGGAACGGTTGTTTTCGGCGAGACGATCCAACTCGGCTACTTTACGCAAAACAGCGAAGAAATGGACGTTTCTCTTCGCGTGATCGAATATGTGCGGAACATTGCGGAGACCATCGAGACGCCGGACGGTAAAATTACGGCCGCTATGATGCTGGAGAGGTTTCTTTTTCCGCCCGACCTGCAATGGAATCCGATCAGCCGTCTTTCCGGCGGTGAACGGCGAAGGCTGTATCTTCTCGGTATCCTGATGGGCGCGCCCAACATACTGCTTCTGGACGAACCGACGAACGATCTGGATATTCAGACGCTTACCATTCTCGAAGATTATCTGGAATCTTTCAAAGGGCCGGTCATCGCCGTGTCCCATGACCGGTTTTTCCTGGACAGGGTCGTCGATACGATTTTTGCTTTTCGCGATGACGGAACGATGGAGAAATATCAGGGGAGCTACACGGAGTATGCCGCAAAAAATGCCGCGGAAGCGGACGTTCTTCCGGCAGTCACGAAAAAAGCCGTTCCGGAGAGGTCCGGAGGACGGGACAAGAAGAAACCGGCCTTTTCCTATAAGGAACAGCGGGATCACGAGACTATCGATGCCGATATTGCCGCGGTAGAAACGCAAATCAGCGATACGGAGAAGCAGATGCTGATCGAAGGCAGCAACTATATCAAGCTGCAGGAACTCATGGCGCAGAAAGAATCTCTCGAAAAAACGCTGGAGCAGAAAATGGAGCGCTGGGTCTATCTGAATGATCTGGCGGAAAAAATCGAGCAATTCGAAAAAGAATAGAGTGAGTGTTTGCATAAGGGGGATTCTATGAGCACCTTTTTTATCCAGTTTCCGAACAGAGAGGATCTGGATCGTTGTTTTGCATCCGAGGAATACAGGACCATAATGGATTTGAGAATGCAATCGGCAGAAGGCAGAGCCTTAATAATTGAAGGAATAGAGGACGGTCTCTATGCTCGCTAAAGGTTTTCGATTCGGAATGCTGCTGCAGCTATCGATTGGTCCGATGTGTTTATTGGTGTTCAATACGGCGGGAACACAAGGTGTTTGGATGGGACTGCTCCTCGTCTTTGCCATTGCTCTGGTGGACGCTGTTTATATTGCTTTAGCCGGGATAGGCGTGGCTTCTTTCATCAACAGGAAACATGTCAGACTTGCAATGAAATGGTTTGGCTGCATCGTTCTGGTTCTTTTCGGTGTGAATGCGATTCTCAGTGCCTTCCATGATTCGCTTCTACCGAACGTCCGGTTGTTCTCATCTGCCGGAGAATCCGCTGATATATTTATTCAGGGAATTGTGCTTACGGCGTCCAACCCGCTAACGATTATTTTTTGGGGAGGGGTATTCTCTGCAAAAGCTTCCGGTATGAGCATGAACAGACGGCAGCTTCTGATTTTCGGTCTGGGATGTGTTCTATCAACAGTCGTATTTTTGTGTGCCGTGTCGGTCTTGGGCAGCGTCGTCAACACTTTCTTGCCGCAGAAGGCTATAATGGGGTTACATGTGATTGTCGGCTGTGTCCTCATAGGTTTCGGAATCCGGCTTCTGCTGAAAAAGGATTCTGCGTTAACCGGTGTGAAAGAGAACTCTTTGGAGGAGGAGAGATGAAAGATTTTCCGGATTTATGAAGAGTAAAATAGATCACATCGGTTCCTTTGAACAGAATACACAGGACATTGACGGGTATTATTATGAAGGTGCCGACGGTACGCAGCTGGCTTTTTGGACATGCTATTCCGACAGGGCGTCAAAGAAGCACACACATGCATTCGGAGGCAAACGCATACTCGGACATGCCGATGGTATACTATAAAAGAACCGGAAAGATGCTGAACGCAACAATTTGATAACAGATGAAAAATCCATGACGACAGCGGATGTGCCGCATCATCCCAAAGGAGAATATATATGTCATTTAAAAATCCGGACAAGCTGAAGAAGAAGAAAAAGCCCTTTAAGAAACCTGCGAAGGGGTCCGCTCATACTCCGAAAAAGACGCCGGAGGATGTTGCCGATAAGGAATAGTCCCACCGGAGCGATATGGGAGGATACAAGTATGCGGATTCTTGTGATCGGAGCGGTAGCTGCCGGAACGTCGGCGGCTGCGAAAGCCAGAAGAAATAATGAAGAGGCTGAAATCGTCGTGTATGAGAAAGACGCATACATCTCGTATTCCGGCTGCGGTATGCCGTATTTTATCGGCGGTCATATCAGTAAGGCAGAGGAACTATTTCCTCGCGATCCGGCGTTTTTTAAGAGTAAATATAACGTGGATATCCGGACCCGGCATGAGGTCATGGCGATTGATCCGATCAAAAAAACGATCGAAGTCAAAGAGCTGACAACCGGAACGGTTTTTACGGATGCATATGACAAGCTCATTCTGGCGACAGGCGCAGCGTCCGTGATTCACCCGATTCCGGGCATGGATTCCGGGCATGTTTTCGCACTTCGAAACATCGTGGATATGCAGCGTATTTCAGCTTTCATTGAGGAAAACAAACCGCAGCGCGCCGTGATCATCGGGACCGGATTCATCGGCATGGAAATGTGTGAGAATCTGACCGATCTTGCTGTCAAAGTCACGATGATCGAAAAACTCCCGCAGGTTACCCCGGGACTGGATGCGGACATGGCATTTCTCGTACAGGAACATGTGGAAAGCCATGGAGTGAAAGTGATTACCGGCGTAACGGCTGTGCAGATGGACAGTCAGCAAGTGACTCTGTCGAACGGACAAATCCTTCCGACAGATCTCGTTATTTCAGCGACGGGCGTCCGGCCGAATACAGTGCTTGCAAAGCAGGCCGATCTTGTGCTCGGAGCAACGGGCGCCATTCACGTCAACAGCAAGATGCAGACGAGCAATCCGGATATTTATGCATGCGGAGACTGTGTCGAACAGATGCATCTGATTACACGCAAACCGGTCTACCGTCCTTTGGGATCAACGGCGAATAAGACGGGACGAATCGCCGGTGACAGCGTCACCGGCGGATCCCTTGAAAGCCGCGGTATTCTCGGAACCGGCATTTTCCGGATTTTTGACCTGACGGTCGCACAGTCCGGATTGTCCGAACGGGAAGCCTCACTCGAAGGGATGGATGTGGTTGTCTGTCACAACATCAAGCCGGACAAACCGGAATATATGGGCGGCAAAGATATCATTATCAAAGCACTTGCAGACCGGACAACCGGACGGCTGATCGGTGTGCAGATCGTCGGTGAAAACGGCGTTGACAAGCGCATTGATGTCTTCGTGACGGCAATGACTTTCGGTGCGAAAGCGGAAGATCTTTTCCATCTCGATCTGGCTTATGCACCGCCGTATTCCACGACAAAAGATCCGGTCATGTATACAGGTATGATTCTGGACAACGCCATTGCACATGGCCGTGAGCTTGTTGCGGCGAAAGCGCTGGACGAGCTGATGGAATCAGGTGAAAAGTACAATCTGATCGATGTCCGGAGTCCGGGGCAGTACAATGCCGGCCATATTTCTTCCGCGGAGAATATACCGCAGGAATCGCTTCGCAGCCGTGCTGACGCACTCGATAAAGATGTCGTTACCATCACGTACTGCAACAAAGGCGTGACCGGGAATGCCGCGCAGAATATTCTCTTAAATAAAGGATTCCGGAAAGTGTACAACATTTCCGGCGGCAACAAAACATACCGGAAATGGAAGAACATTCAGGTAAT
>Ga0302289_1000822_pt1 | contig 11283 bp, 6 predicted proteins | sample III_Fen_N1_2_FD_194552 | JGI IMG/M metagenome (GOLD analysis project Ga0302289, IMG submission 194552) | Peat permafrost microbial communities from Stordalen Mire near Abisko, Sweden - III_Fen_N1_2 | ecosystem: Environmental > Terrestrial > Soil > Wetlands > Permafrost | place: Sweden: Abisko... | reverse complement strand
CAAAAGAAAAATCCTGATCAAGGGTCTTTGAAACATTGAAATATGAATAGCCTTTTGACCAATATTCTTCAGGAACAACTTCAATTATAGTATTTGAAAATATCGCAGCTCCGCCTGTGCTCCAATCACCGGTTAAAAACTTCTCCTTATATCCATACTTGCTGTCACCTTGAGAAACAGGCGCATATTCCGGCGGAACAACTATTCCTTCGCCGACAGTCAGTGTATACGAATTTGTCCCGATATTTCCTGCTGCATCCCACGCACTGACTTCAACCGGGTACGTCCCGGCAACAAGATTAGAAAGATTTGCAGTATTATTATCGTCCAGTGTGACTTCCTTACCATCAACAAGTAGCTTTCTCCCGGTTACTCCCGTGTCATCGAATGCATCTATTTCGATAACGGCACTGTCTCCGGTGATATATGTATCTTTATCAAATAGGGCCGAAACTATGGGAGGTGTAGTATCCTTCTTTTCGACCACTGTTATGTCACTTGTAGATGAAATTCCATCAAAAGCTGAAAGCTTGAGTTCATACGTGCCGGGCATGCTGAAAGTGGCCGTTGTAACGGCTGCTTTGCTATTCGCAAAAGTAACATCGCCGGGGCCGCTGACTTTCTCCCATGTAATTTGCGGTGTACTGTAAAGGTATGCATCGTCGGTAACAACACCATTTAGCTGAATGGGTTGGGAATCTGTGACTTGCATATCATTGCCCGCATCCACGACAGGTGCCGCATTCTGCACTTCAACAATGACCGTATCAATTGAAGTCAAGAATCCGTCAAAAGCCGAGAGCTTGAGTTCATAAATACCCGGTATGCTGAAAGTGGCCGATGTAACAGCTGCTTTGCTATTCGCAAAAGTTACATCGCCTGGGCCGCTGACTTTCTCCCATGTGATTTGCGGTGTGGCAAATAAAACACCGTCGTCGCTTACAACGCCGTTTAACTGAACGCCTTCGGATGCCTTGATCTTTGTATCGGCACCGGCATTGACTATTGGCGCCGCATTCTGCACTTCAACAATAACCTTATCACTTGAAGTCACGAATCCGTCAAAAGCCGAAAGTTTGAGTTCATACGTGCCGGGCATGCTGAAAGTGGCCGTTGTAACAGCAGCTTTGCTATTCGCAAAAGTTACATCGCCTGGGCCGCTGACTTTCTCCCATGTGATTTGCGGTGTGGCAAGTAACATGCCGTCGTCGCTTACAACGCCGTTTAACTGAACGCCTTCGGACGCCTTAATCTTTGTATCGGCACCGGCATTGACAACGGGTGCTGTGTTTAGAAGGCTAATGTCATCCGCGCTGCCTTTCACATTGAATTGACTGCCGCAGAAAAGAACTTTGTCAGCGATAACCCGACCGTTTATCGTGAGGGTATTCACGTTGAAGGTGACTTTACCGTGAGGTGCATATAGAATTCCATTGATCGTAACATTGTTGCCGCATATCGTTATGTCTCCATTCTGTGAGTAGAGCACCAACTTGTTTGCGCTTAGATAATTGAGTGTGTCTATGTTGAACGATATATTCCCGCCAGCGATTACGTAGCAACTGCCTGTAAAAGTTGAGCTGTTAAAACTGACTGCATTCTCCACTTTAATGGACTGGTTAAGAAAAATATTACTCTGATTGAAGGTAGCACTGCCTTTGTATGTCTTATATCCCGCAGCCTTCTTAAGTATGGCCGCATCCAGGTTCGGCATGGCTATCACGGGAGAATTGGGATTCCTGTTTGTAATATTCATAATCCAGCCGTTTGTGATAATCGATTTGACGGCATCCGCACGTCCGATTAAGTAGAGTTCCGAACCGGAGCATAGAAATGACTTACCCGTATAGACATCTCCGGTGATAAAGCTCTTCCAGCAACTCAGCTGGAAATCTGTACCTGCATTTGCAGCGAATATGGTGTAATCCAGTGCCGTTCTCGCAGTGCTTACAGGTGTGGGAGTTGCCGTGGGTGTTGGTGTTGCCGTAGGCGTAGGGGTTGCTGTTGGTTTGGGTGTTGCCGTTGGCGTAGGGGTTGCTGTTGGTTTGGGTGTTGCCGTTGGCGTGGCGGTTACCGTTTTGACTGCACTATTGGTGACCGTTCCCAACTTCGAACTGACTCCTGCGCTTGTGCTAGCCGCAAATACCGGCACTTTGAGTCCGGTACACATGGAAATCATCATAGCAAATACCAGCAAACAGGAAATAACTTTCTTTCCACCCCTCATGAATACATACCATCCTTCTTCATTGGAATTCTGTATAACCATCTCGCAATACAAGTACTAAACATCTATCAAATTTATTACCCAATTTAATGAATATATAACGCATTTAGTAATGTAATTGATTTGAAGTATTATGTCAATATGAATTGAGACACCCTGTCAGCAATTCACACCTTGAAGAACCTCTTTCAATGCAATCAAAGAATTCTACACATATTACTGCCGCCTTTACAGGAAAGGTATCCATAATCATAACCACCCGTCAAACGGGTGGTTTGCTCCAGGGCTATAAGCCCTTGTTACCTGCCAGCGTCTCAAGACGCTGGCTTTTCACATTCGTTCAAGCCTCTACAGCAATTGCCGCTTTGGCATGTCCCTTAAAGGGACGTTTGTATTACTTGCTACCCTTAAAAGGGTCCTCATACTCTTTTACACTCAGTTTGTCTATGGCTAGGTCGTGTTTTTCCTGTTCCTGAATGTATTTTTGAATGGTTGCTTCATTAAGTCCGACCGTGCTCACGTAGTACCCCTCCGCCCAGAAATGTCGGTTTCCGAACTTATACTTCAGGTTTGAATGCTTCTCGAAGATCATGAGGGCACTTTTGCCCTTTAAGTATCCCATGAAACTGGATACACTGATTTTCGGGGGTATGCTTACCAGCATATGTATGTGGTCCGCCATGAGTTGGCCTTCGATGATCTCCACTCCTTTGTACTTGCACAGCAGCCGGATGATTTCTGCTATGCTGGCCTTGTATTGATTGTAAATTACTTTCCGTCTATACTTTGGGGTAAAGACGATATGGTACTTACACATCCATCTTGTGTGCGCTAAGCTATTCGTCTGATTTGCCATTGAATCACCTTTCTTTTGTTGTAGAGGCTTGAACATCTCTACTCTATTACGAAGGGTGATTTTTTGGTATAACCTATGGCCCTGGGGCTGTTGCAAAATGAACAGAAATTGTTCAAGATGCAGCAGCCTCTATATTTCTGAAAAAATACAAAAAGGCAGGTTCGAAAACCCGCCAAATTGTGTAGAATTACATTGTGCAATATAACTCAATACGTCCCGACTATAGCAGATTCGGAGACGGAAAACAACTGGTTTTACCAATCGATACAGAAGTCCTTATTCCGGCGAATGACTCGGTGAGACTGCTAAGCCAAATGATGGAGGAATTAGAATACAGCAAGCTGTATGAGGCGTACTCCCCCAAAGGGAGAAAAGCGGCAGTAGCACCCAAGAGTCTGTTCAAAATTCTGGTATATGGATATATGTGCGGTCATTACTCATCCCGTGCTCTGGAAAGAGCCTGCTACCGGGATATTAACTTCATGTATCTTCTCTCGGGAGACAAAGCTCCGGATTACTCGACCATCGCCCGCTTTCGCAGCGGACGTCTCGATGGCGTCACGGAAGATCTGTTCCGACAGCTGGTAGAAAAACTGCACGAGCGTGGGGATGTGCGTTTCGATACGCTTTTTATCGACGGAACTAAGATCGAATCGTGCGCCAACAAATACACCTTTGTATGGAAAAAGGCCACGGAAAAGAACGAAGCCAAACTGCAGGCCAACGTTAAGAAGCAGTGGGCACAGATGTTCGGGGAAGAAACGGTTCCCGAAGAGATTCCTGCAACGGCCATGCGAACCGTCTTACAGATGCTTCTGGAGAAGATTGAATCCCTGGGAATCCAGATGGTGTACGGTTCAGGGAAAAGAAAAACCGAGTTACAAAGAGACGCTGAACTTTGGACGGAGTTTCTGGACAGGCAAGCCAAGTACGATGATTACAACCGCCTGTTTGACGGGCGCAACAGCTTCTCCAAAACGGATCCGGACGCCACGTTTATGCATATGAAAGAAGATCACATGCAAAATGCCCAGCTCAAACCTGGATACAATATCCAGATCGGCGTGGAAGGGGAATATATTGTCGGAGTCGATGTCAGCAGTGAACGATCCGACCAGATGACGTTGGTACCTTTCCTGAAGCGGCTGGAAGAACTGTACAAAGAGAAACGGTTCAAGGATATCGTAGCGGATGCTGGTTATGAGGGCGAAGAAAACTACCAGTACCTCAAAGAAAACAAGTATCAGACCTACATAAAGCCGCAGAACTACGAAAAGTCCAAAACACGAGCCTGGCAGAAAAATCCATACCGCCGGGAGAACATGGCATACGATGCGATCGAAGACAGCTATATCTGTCCGCAGGGCAGGAAACTCAAGGTAATTGGATTTCGCAGGAGAAAGTCTGTGTCCGGATATGTATCCACAATAACAAAATACGCATGCGAAAACTGTGTGGGTTGCCCTCACAGAGAGAAATGCACCAAGAGTCAACAGAATCGACAAATGGAAAATTCAAAACCCTTCGCTGAACTGCGAAAAAACTCTTTAAAAAACATAACCACTTCCAAAGGAATTCTCCTGCGCATGAATCGGTCCATCCAGGTCGAAGGCGCCTTTGGAGTCATAAAAGAAGACAGCGGATTTCGAAGATTCCTGATGCGGGGAAAGAAAAACGTCCGAACGGAATTCCTGCTGATGAGCATGGGCTATAACATAAACAAACTCCATGCCAAAATCCAGGGAAATCGATGTGATCAGCTGCTTCACGAGAAGGAAATCGCCTGATACATAGTAGAAAAAGCGGAAAAAAGTAAACCGCTGAATTTACTGCGCCCAAAACACAAATAATCCACATTAAGTGCATACCCCAAAGCCTCAAATGCCCCCGTAGAGAGGTCGTTTGAGGCTTTTACACCAAAAAACACATAAAAAGAGGCCGCTGCTCCGGTGATTTTTCAATCACTTTTGCAACAGCCCCTTTTTTGTTTCGCGCTCGTTGGCGCTCAACGGACTAAAGTCACAATAAAACTCCCGGCTCAATCTTTACGATCGAACCGGGAGTATCTGTATGTCATTGGATTGGATTAGAAATCTCTGGATCTGGATCCGGGTCTCGGCGCATCATTTTCCGGCATGGGTGTCGGTTCTTTATGCGGTTCGAAGGATTCTCTTCTGTTTCTGTTCTCGGGACGGCCGGCAGGTCCTCTGTCGCCGTGATCACCGCCGGAATGGCTGCGTTCTCCGTCGAATCTCGGTCCGCGGTCACCGCCGCTGCTGGGTCCGTGGCTCGGTCCATGATCGCCGTGACTGGGACCATGATCACCAAAACTGTCTCTGCGCCCGCGATTCGGACGATCACCCATCGGACGGTCGCCCATCGGACGGCGAGGTGCTTCAGAACTCTCGGTGAAACCTTCCGGCTTCTCCGTGCAGTCTCTCATAGAGAGATTGATACGTCCCTGATTATCAACTTCAAGAACCTTGACTTTGACCTTGTCGCCTTCTTTAACAACATCTTCTACCTTGTCAACACGATTCCATCCCATCTTGGAGATGTGAACCAGTCCCTCTTTACCGGGAAGGAATTCAACAAAGGCACCGAATGCCATCAGACGCGTCACGACGCCGTCAAAGATCTGTCCAACCTCAGGGTCATTAACAATTCCGTTAATGATGGCAAGAGCGCGCTGCGCCTTCTCAGCGTCCGGCGTGGAGATGAAGATTCTGCCGTCATCATTAATATCGATCTGTGCTCCGGTGTCGGCAATGATCTTGTTGATCACTTTACCGCCGGATCCAATTACTTCACGGATCTTGTCAATCGGCACCTGTGTCGTAATAATGCGCGGTGCATATTTTGAAAGCTCCGTGCGGGGTGCGGGCAGGCAAGGAAGCAGAACATCATTAATGATCTGCATTCTTCCCTTGCGTGTCATTTCAAATGCCTGACGAATGATTTCAATCGACAGACCGTCTACTTTGATATCTACCTGAATGGACGTAATGCCTTCAGAAGTTCCGGCAACCTTGAAGTCCATATCGCCGAAGAAATCTTCGATACCCTGAATATCCATGAAAACGAGGAAATCGTCTTCATTCTCTTCATTTACAATAAGACCCGACGAAATTCCGGCAACAGGACGCTTGATCGGTACGCCGGCATCCATAAGAGCCAGTGTGCTTGCACAGACGGAACCCTGTGATGTGGATCCGTTGGACATCAGAATCTCGGAAACCGTGCGGATTGCATATGGGAAATCCTCTTCGGAAGGAAGCACAGGCACAAGAGATCTCTCAGCAAGTGCTCCGTGTCCAATCTCGCGTCTGCCCGGTGAACGGGTCGATTTCGCTTCTCCGACGGAATAGCCGGGGAAATTGTAGTGGTGCATATAACGCTTCGTAACTTCACTGTCCAGGCCGTCCATCATCTGGGACTTGGATAGAGGTGCGAGCGTACAAGTGGTTAACACCTGTGTCTGACCGCGCTGGAAAAGGCCTGTGCCGTGAACGCGAGGCAGAACACCGACTTCACAGGACAGCGGACGAATCTGATCGAGAGGACGGCCGTCAACACGAACATGTTCTCTGAACAAATAGTCGCGGACGACTTTCTTCTCGAGCTTGTAAATGGATTCGCCGACATAAGGAAGATAATCTTCGTGCGTCTCGGCAAGGTACTGCTTGAGTTTCTCGGTCAGTGCCCCGACTTGTGTATCACGGACACTCTTGTCATCGGAAAGAACTGCTTTACGCATGTCATCCCATCCGAAAGCCTTAATATAAGCAAAAACTTCAGCGGGAATCTCAGATGACTTGTATGCAAATTTCGGCTTACCGATTGCAGCAACAATAGAATTCACAAATTCTACGATTTCCTGAATGGTCTTGTGACCGATCTCAATCGCTGCAAGCATTGTCTCATCGTCAACTTCATCCGCGCCGGCTTCCACCATGCAGATCTTCTTCATAGTACCAGCGAGAGTAACATACATACGGCTGACACTCCGCTGCTCTTCTGTCGGGTTGATGACAACGCCGTCATCGATCAGGCCGAGAATGATTCCGCCGGTAGGTCCCGCCCACGGAATGTCGGAAGTGGCGATCGCGATGGATGTACCGATCATTGCTGCAATTTCCGGGGAACAGTCCTGATCCACGGAAAGAACAAGATTGGATACCGTGACATCGTTACGCAGGTCATTCGGAAAAAGAGGACGGATCTGACGGTCAATAACGCGGGATGTGAGAATGGCTTTCTCGGTAGGTCTTCCCTCACGCTTGATGAATCCGCCGGGAATTTTGCCGACCGAATACTGTTTCTCTTCATAGTCCACGGAAAGCGGGAAGAAATCGATCCCGTCACGAGGAGATGTTGAAGCAGTCGCTGTTGAGAGAATTACTGTCTCGCCATAACGGACCAGACAGGCTCCATTAGCAAATTGAGCGAGTTTGCCGGTTTCCACGCTAAGCGGACGACCGGCCAGAGTCATTTGAAAAATCTTTTCCATAAAAAAATACCTCCTGGATTAAAATGAATATACCGAAGTCACCCAGGGCGGTAGCTTGTAGATTCATGTATCGTGCTCCGGAGAAATCTTTATTGTTCCGTACGATCCATCAATCTACCCACTACGACCCGCTAGCATGACTTGTGCATCAAAACTAGGTCTATTATACCCTATGTGTCATGTCGTTTTTGCAACTTTTGTGAAAATCCCAAAAAAGGTGAGCTTTGCAGCTCACCTTTAAAGAAATTCTGTTCTTTACTTTCTGATTCCGAGCTTCGCAATGATTGTTCTGTAACGCTCTACTTCGATACGAGCCAGATAATCAAGGAGACCTCTTCTCTGTCCAACCATCATCAGAAGTCCACGTCTTGAATGGTGATCATTCTTGTGTTCCTTGAGATGTTCGGTCAGGTGATTGATGCGTGCTGTCAGAATGGCGATCTGGACTTCCGGAGACCCTGTGTCTCCCTCTTTCAGACCATATTCCTTGATAATTTCTGATTTGTTAACCTTGTCCATAATTACCTCCTACAAAAGTCCTGTAGCAAAGTACATGGTCGGACGATCCATGAACTGTGACTACGGCAAAATACTTAAGGAGTGTATCACAATGCAGGCAACATGTAAATATATGATTTCCGCGTTCGCTTCACCCATACATCAATCCGGCATCTGATTGCACTTACTATTTTGAAATCTTTTTTAAGATGGAGCGGGCCGCCTGCACACCGCTGGCTCCAGCCTGCGACAGTCCGCGTGTGATACCTGCTCCGTCACCGATCGCATAGAAATTCGGCAGTGTCGTCTCCAGATCCGATGTCAGGCGAAGGCGTGCGCTATAGAACTTCACTTCCACTCCATACAGCAGCGTATCCTGATTGGCTGTGCCCGGCGCGAGCTTATCCAGCACATACATCATCTCGATAATATTGTCCAGATGGCGCTTCGGAAGAACCAACGACAGATCCCCGGGAACTGCATCGAGAGTCGGATGAACAAAGCTCTGCGGCAGTCTGTGTGCATTGGTCCGACGGCCGTCAATAAGATCTCCAAACCGCTGCACCATGATGCCGCCGCCGAGCATGTTGGACAAAGAAGCGATTCTTTTACCGTATTGATAGGGCTCGTTAAACGGTGTCGTAAATTTGTTGCTGACCAGAAGCGCAAAATTTGTGTTCTCGCTTCGAAGAGCCGGATCCGTATAACTGTGGCCATTTACCGTGATAATCCCGTCCGTATTCTCCGTAACCACATACCCGTACGGGTTCATGCAGAAGGTGCGTACAACATCCTTATATTGTCTGGTTCGGTACATAAGTTTCGCTTCATACATAGCGTCCGTAATTTCCTTGAAAACAATGGCCGGCAACTCAACTCGAAGGCCAAGATCCACCTGATTGTTAATCATCGGAAGCTTGAGCTTGTGACACTGATCCGCAAACCATTCGGCGCCTGACCGTCCGGGAGCAGCAATAAGATAATCGCATTCGATCTGCCCGATAGTCGTATCAAGCCGATACCCGCCATCCGAAAGCGGAGAAATCTCATCCACTTTTGTATTGCAGGAAAGATCCAGACGTCCCTCCAGCCATTTCGCCTGCGCTTCAAGAATCTCGCGGTTGCGCTCTGTGCCGAGATGTTTGCACTTGGCGTCCATAAGATGAAGATCCAGACTGATCGCTTTACGTCGAATGATATCCCCCTGCGGTGTTGCTGTAGAGAAAACCTCATCCGTTGCTCCGAAAATCTGATTGACAGAATCCACGTACTCAATCAGGCGCATAACCTCATCGTCAGGAAGATAGTCATTCAGCCATCCGCCGAACTTCGTCGTAAAATTGAATTTACCATCCGAAAAGGCACCGGCACCGCCGAATCCGCGCATAATCGCGCATGGCTTGCAGTTGATGCAGCTCTCCACTTTTTTGCTTATGATCGGGCATGACCGCTCTTCGATCGGTGTTCCCTGCTCAAGCATGATGACTTTCAGAGCAGGATTACGGCTCGTGAGTTCATACCCGGCGAAGATACCCGCTAAACCGGCTCCAATGATGGCAACATCGTATTTTGGGGATTCAACCATCTTTCATTCCCTCTTTTCGTGGTGCAAATAACTCTGTGATTTGCCCGTCCGATTATCATTCTATCACAATATTCTGATCGATTTTTCTCCAACTGTAAACCTCAGCATAGGCAGAATATTGATACGGCGTGACCCCTAAAGACAGTAGGTTCAGTGTGAGCATCGACAGTATCCACCATCCGATAAAGGACAAATCCAAAAGGAAAAGCTTGCCCTTCATTCCTTTCGACATGCATATGCTGAGTTCAAGAGCTTTTTTTGCTCCATATGCAGGATTTTCCGATAGAATAAAAGAGGTAAACATATATGCGTATTTACGATTAAGAAGAATTACGAGATAACCTGCTATTCCGATGACGAAGAACAACGCAAATATTACATAGACATAAGCCGGAATCAGCTGCATCTGATGAACAATTTCATTCAACAAAGCCTGGGGATCGGTAACATCTCCGTTTCCTGTTGGATCCATTGCGGTAATTGATTTTAAAACGACAAAAGTGATGAAGAAAATGATGCCGAAAGTAAAAGGTATCAAACAAAGACTGCCGACAAAACTCCATATCATAACCCACAGCGTCATCCATCCCATGCCTGCGACAGCACCCATAAAGCTGCCGGATTTGAACATGGAGAAAAGTATTTTGATGGAAGGCTGACCGTCAGATGTTCGATTTGTCAGAAACCATCTGGAATACCCGACCGACAAAGGATTCGTAACAAAAAACAGCGCAAGTAAGACAAGAAAAGAGATCAGAAGCGAAATGAGGCTTAACCCCATTGACTGAAAAGAACTATTCAGACTTCCGGCAGCAGATGTTGCCGCACCATTGGCATTAAGCGTATTTTCCAATTGATTCAGCTGCGTCGTATCCGCATAAAGACGAATGGTTGAAATAAACTGCTGAATAAACTGCATTGTACCTGTCAGAATAAAAAACACGAGTGTAAGCAGGACGGCAGGCCAGATGGTTCCTTTCAGATGATCCCAACCCTCTTTCTTCATTTCCTTACATGTCCACATTCTTTCTACCTCCATATATTTCTATTTTTTTAAAATGATGCACTTTCAGATTTTCGTGTCAAATAGAGTTCCGTGTATGTTGCATAAATATACGGCATAATAACAAAGGTCAGCAGACCGCATGAAAATGCCACAAGAATCCACCAGCCAAGAAATGACAAATCCAGGGCGCAAATGTTCGCTTTTTGTCCTTGTGTCATTTTTTTACTTCGATTCATCGTATCCCGATATCCAAGGCCCGGTTCTTCATTCAAAATGAACGGGACATAAAAATACGAATAGTACCTCCTCAGCAGAATTAGCATGGAGAGAAACGATGCAATAAGGTAAAGCAGTAACAGAATCAGTGCAATTTCAATCCATGCGGACGCACCGGACATGCCCGTATGTTCCTGCACTGATGATATCACTTTATCGGAATAGCGGCCAACTAATATTGTGCAGACAACCGGCAGAAGAAAAGGCAGCCCGGAAACGGCTCCCCACAGACATAGCCACAAATATCGCCATGCCATTCCTTTAACAATAACGGCATAATTATTGGAGCGGAATATGCCAAAGATCGACTCGAAAGCAGGTTTCC
>Ga0302289_1000815_pt1 | contig 11351 bp, 9 predicted proteins | sample III_Fen_N1_2_FD_194552 | JGI IMG/M metagenome (GOLD analysis project Ga0302289, IMG submission 194552) | Peat permafrost microbial communities from Stordalen Mire near Abisko, Sweden - III_Fen_N1_2 | ecosystem: Environmental > Terrestrial > Soil > Wetlands > Permafrost | place: Sweden: Abisko... | reverse complement strand
CGCACCCGATCGATCCAAATTATAATTACAATTATCCGCAAGGAAACACCTATGGCAATCAGCAAGAGTATTATGCGCAACAGCCACCCGTAGGCTCTTACGCTCAGCAACCTCCTGTTGGTTCCTATGTGCAGCAACCTCCCGTAGATGGTTATGCGCAACAACCGCCTGTGGATGCGTATGCGCAGCGGCAGAATTCCGGGCGCTATCCGGAAAATCCCGACAGCGTGTATGCAACGCGTCTGCAAATGACAGATTATTCCCAACGCAGCGCGACATCCGCAGACGAGGATGGTTATCCTTACGCCGCGCGTGGCACAACAGGACGCACGAGCATGCCGCGCGAAACCGACGGCTACGGCTATACCGGACGCACCGCAACTTCTCGCACTCGTATGCCGGAAGATGTTGAGGAATTCACCCCGCGTGGGCAGACCTCGCGCACGCGCATGCCGGGAAGCGACGATGGCTATACGCCTCGTTCCGCCAGCACGCGCTCGCGCTATCCGCAAAACGAAGATCGCTACCCTTCCAATATGGACGAGGATGACGAAGAATATGAACGTCCGCGCTCCGGCGGCAAGAAGAAGCGCACCAAGTTCGGCAAGTTTATGCACGCGCTTGGCCTCTATCTCGCGCAGCTGCCTTCCAGGACGCTGATTATCATCGGCGGCGCTTTCGCCGTGCTACTCGCCGTCGTGGTTCTTATAGCAGTGCTTAGTGCCAACAGCGGACATACCGAACGCCCGGATGACGGGCAGCTCGCCATTACGGACCAAACGCCTACGCCTTCCCTCGCGCCAACGAATACCCCTGCCCCGACCGAAGCGGTCTCTCCCACGCCGGCGATCCCAACCCTGACGGAAAACATCGCTAAGGCGGGTACGGTCAGTGACTTGATGCCGGCGATTCAGGAACGTCTGGTCGATCTTGGCTACATGGAGAAGCCCGCGGAAGGTTATACCACGAAATTCGGCCCGACCACCAAGACCGCCATCCGGCTCTTCCAGCTGAAAAACTTTGACGACCCGAAGAGTTGGGACGGAATCATTGGCACCGGCACATACACGCTCTTGATGAGCGACGATGCAAAAGCATATTATCTGGCGCATGGCGATGGCGACGACCGTACCAAGGTCATCACAAAGTTGGTAGAAGACGTTACCGCTCTGCAAAACCGTCTCATCACGCTTGGATATCTCACGCCCGGCAGCGCAACGGGACTGTATGGCAACACCACCGTGCAAGCGGTACAGAAATTCCAGGAATACCATGGTCTTCAACCGATCGATGGTCGAGCAGGTCAGGAAACGATGAAATTGCTCTACAGCGCCGAAGCAATGACTGCCGAAGTTGGCAAGGCAAACAACAAGTCCAAAGCTACTGCGGCGCCGAGTACCTCACCGAGCACCTCGCCGAGCACAAGCCCGAGCGCATCCACCACCGTAGCCCCGTAACCCAAATAGCATCGCAAAGGGCGCCTGACCGGCGCCCTTTTTACGTACTTGCTTCCCATAAAATTTTTCTGGAATCATGCAGGAATCTACAGAAAATCTTTTATTCGTTTTCGTCTTTGGAAGAATATCAGGCTTCAGAAGATACGCTTTATTCTGATTCGTCTTTTAGAAACACGTCCAGCATCTCGATCGGAGCATCCATGCGCTTGGCTGTTTCTTCGCGCGTCATTCCCTCGCTCAGAAAACGGCGCGCCACATCGCCCATGTGTTCCCCTACTTCTATGATATGGCCATCCAAATCATAAAACCGAACGACGCGCTGCCCCCAACTATGCTCCTTGAGGTCATGCACCATCTCCACATCAAACACACGAAGTCGAATGTAAAAAGATTCAATTTCGTGCTCCTCAAAATAGAGCTCGGCGTTGTTAGCGCCATAGACGATATCGTCCGCTTCCCGATCGATAAACGAGAGCCAAGTTTGCTCATCTTGCAGTGATACACCGTTGGTGTAAGCAATATACACCCCCTGATCCATAGCAACCTTGCACCCCAGCAGGCCTTCGTAAAGCCTTCTTGCGCGACTGATATCGCGCACGACCAGCAACGTTCCCGAGAACTTCATTTGCGTTTTTCTCCTCTTTTGCGTCCTTTGGACAGAATAACTGAGAAGATAGTATCATAACCATGCTATCAATTTCCAGCTTTTTCATGTTCGCTCAACAAGCAAGCAGCCCTACGGAAAGATCCGCAGGGCTGCTGTTCGTTGCGTTATGTTTTACGCGTTTATTTTACTTCGCGTTGGTCGCGTCCCAGAACATCTTGAGACCCGTACCGGTTACGCCAAAGCCCGTGAAGGTCGTCTGCGCAAGTACGTCATCAGCGTAGTACACGATCGGGATGATCGGCATGTCGTTCATCAGGATCGCTTCTGCTTGATGGTACATATCCATGCGCTTTACGCTGTCCTGTTCGGTTCTGGCACCGATAACAAGCTCATCGTACTTCGGATTGTTGTAGTGACCATCGTTCGTGCCAGCGGTGGACGTGAAGAGGTCAAAGAACGTTGCGGGATCCGTGTAATCGCCGATCCAGCCCTGACGAGCGATTTCGCAATCGGACGTCTTGCGGTAGCCCTGGAAGGTTGCCCAATCCATGGTGGCGAGTTCAACGTTAATGCCCAGGTTCTCGCTCCACATCTGCATGATCGCCTCGGCAACCGCCTGGTGGCCGGTGTTCTCATTGATGCTGATCTCGAGTTTCGGGAAGCCCTTGCCATCCGCATAACCTGCGGCAGCAAGCAGTTCCTTTGCCTTAGCGACGTTAGCTGTGTAATCTGTCGTCAAGTTTCCACCGACGGCGTCGCCAGCGGTTTTACGGAAATCGCTGCCAGCAGTGGCATCCGCGATGCCGTACGGGATCAGCGAGTAGGCCGGAATGCGGGAGTCGGCCCAAACGGTTTGGTTGATGTATTCGCGGTCGATTGCCAGCGAGAGCGCCTCACGGACATTGACGTCCTTGAGGACTGCCGCGCCGCCGTCGATCTGCTGGATCTCAAGGTAGTACAGACCGATTTGACCGTACTGCTTGTATTCAGGTGTCGAACGCAGAGCGGCGAGCTCGTCGGTCGGGAACGAATCAGCAAGATCCAGGTCGCCGGCCTTGAATGCTGCCAGAACGGCGTTGTCATCATCCGAAAGCATGCAGGTCAGCGTGCCCATCTTGGTGGATGCTGCATCCCAGTAAGTGGTGCTCATCGTCAGAACGAGCTGGCTTTCATGAGCAAACTCAGTGAGAACATAACGGCCGTTGGAAACCTGAGAAGCTGCTTCAACGGACCAACCCTCGGGATTCGCTTCCACGATATCCTGACGCAGCGGCATCAAGCTCGGGAACGCTAGAAGATCCTTGGTGTAAGGAACGTTCGCGGTGATATCAAACTCCAGCGTCTTGTCATCGACAGCGGTGACGCTGAGCTTATCCGGGGTGATAACGCCATCACGGACGTCAGCGCCATTGGCGAAGAAGTCCTGACCGATGTAGCCGTACGAAGAACCGGTGGCCGGGTCGCACAGACGTCTCCAGGAGTAGACGAAATCGTTGGCTGTAACGGGCTTGCCGTCACTCCAGAAGATGTCATCACGGAGCGTGGCAACCACGTGCGCGGTGCCATCAGCATTATCCGTAATCGTGACGTCTTTGGCCTGACCGAGCGAGAACGAACCGTCGGTGTTGGGGCGATAGAGACCTTCATACAGATGTGTGATGTAGATCATGCCGTCAACCGATTCATTCATGTTCGGGTCGAGCGTTGCGGGTTCTGGGCCAACGCAAACCGTCGCACTGGTTTCAGGGACAGTAATCGGCGCTACGGTAGCGGCAGGCGCATCAGTAGCTGCCTCCGGCGCAGTGGTAGCGGCAACTTCGGTAGTACCCGTCGTTTTGCAAGCAACCATGCTGAATGCAAGAGCAACGATCATGACGAGGGTAAGTACCAAGGCTAGAGTTTTTTTCATTCCAACTTCCTCCTTATTTATTTACAGGCACTGGCCTGTTGGGGACACTTTTAAATTTCGCCCGCAAAGTGGCAGGCAACATAATGTCCAGCGCTCAGCTCTTTGAGTGCGGGGCCCTGCTCGCGGCAAATCTCCTTTGCGTACGGACAGCGCGTAGAGAACACACACCCTTTGGGTGGGGTCAGCGGGTTGGGGATTTCTCCCTCCAGAATGATACGCTTGCGAGCCCGGTTGATCTTCGGATCAAATGCCGGAATCGCCGAAAGGAGCGCACGTGTATAGGGGTGAAGAGGATGCGCATGCAACTCTCGGGTATCGGTGATTTCTACGATTTTACCGAGATACATGACTGCGATACGCTGGGAAATATGCTTGACTACCGCCAAATCATGAGCGATGAACAAATAGGTCAGCCCCATGTCCCGCTGTAGTTTCTCGAGCATATTGATAATCTGTGCCTGAATCGAAACATCCAGCGCGGAAACCGGCTCATCGCAAACGATAAACTCCGGTTCCACAGCCAACGCGCGCGCGATACCGATGCGCTGCCGTTGTCCACCGGAAAATTCGTGCGGGTAGCGCGTCGCCTGTTCGCTATTGAGCCCAACCTGATCCAGAAGGCGCGCGATGTGTTCTTTACGCTCGTTCTTATCGTGTGCCAGATGGTGGATATCGATCGGTTCACCAATGATATCGCCTACTGTCATACGCGGGTTCAGCGAGGCATATGGGTCTTGGAAAATATACTGCATCTTGCGACGGTAAGGCTGCATGTTTACCTTTGTAATATCCTTACCATTGTAGATGATCTGGCCCCCCGTCGGCTCATATAGCCGAAGCAGTGTGCGTCCGGCGGTTGTCTTACCGCTTCCGGATTCGCCCACAAGGCCAAGTGTTTCGCCCTTGAAAATATCAAGCGAAATATCATCAACTGCGCGCAGCATATTATGGCCGGACTTCTCGCCCTTGATCACGAAATACTTCTTTAGGTTTTTGATCTCTAGTAATTTATCCATGGCTCAGCGTTCCTTCCGGTCGTATTGGAGCCAGCAAGCCGAATAATGACCCGGCTCCAACTCAAAATACGGTGGTTTCTCCGTCAGGCAAACCTTCATGCAATGTTCGCAGCGCGGCGCAAACGGGCAACCCGCGGGCGGGTGCATCAGGTCAACAGGAGAACCCTCGATCGGCGTGAGCGGTTCGCCTTCCATTTGATCTATTTTGGGGAGCGAGCGAATTAGGCCGATGGTATATGGATGCCTAGGATTGGTAAACAGGCTCTCGATCGGGCCAAATTCCATGACCTCGCCGCCGTACATGATGATAATCTTGTCGCAGATGTCCGAAACGATGCCAAGATCGTGCGTAATGAGCACGATGCTCATGCAGCAACGACTCTTAAGATCTTTCATGATCTCGAGGATTTGCGCCTGAATCGTTACGTCGAGCGCAGTCGTAGGTTCGTCTGCGATCAATAGCTTTGGTTCACAAGCGAGGGCCATGGAGATCATTGCGCGCTGGCGCATGCCACCCGAAAACTCGAATGGATACTGCTTTAAACGACGTTTCGGGTCGGGAATCCCTACCATGACCAGCAATTCTTCCGCGCGCTTGAGTGCATCCGCCTTCTTCATCTTCAGGTGTAACATGAGCGGTTCGCAGATTTGGTCGCCTACCGTATAAACAGGATTAAGCGAGGTCATCGGATCTTGAAAGATCATCGCGATATCGTTGCCGCGGATGCTGCGCATTTCGGATTCTGTCAGGCTCAACATGTCAATGCCGTTGAAGCGAATGACTCCGCCTACAACACGACCGGGAGACTGCAACAAGCGCATGATGGCATAGGCCGAAACGGACTTGCCGCTGCCGGATTCGCCAACGATGCCCAGAGCTTCGCCCTCGTTCAGAAACCATGACACACCGCGAACGGCCTGAACCTCTCCGCCCGGTGTAAAGAACGAGACTCGTAAATCTTCTATATCGATTAAATGCTTGTTTTCCAAAACCGCACCTCTACTTCTTCATTCTGGGATCCAGGACGTCTCGGAGCGCATCGCCCACGGTATTAAACGCGAGAATGATCAGCGCGATAATTACAGACGGAAACACCACGCGCGTCGGGAAAGAATACACGCCCTGCAGCGCATCCGTCACCATCGAGCCCAGGGACGCGAGCGGCGCGGAAATGCCAAGACCGATGAAACTCAAAAACGACTCAGTAAAGATTGCCGCTGGAATCTGCAACGTAGTTGTTACGATAATTGGGCCGATGCAGTTAGGCAGGATATGTCGCCGAATAATTCGACCGCCATTTGCGCCCATTGCGCGGGCTGCCAGCACGTACTCCTGCTCTTTGATGCGCAGCACCTCGCCGCGCACGATGCGCGCCATTGTGCCCCAGTACATGAGCGCAAACACGATCAGCATCGAGAAGAACGCCGGCCCCAACTCGCTAATGCCGGAGAACACCTTGCTGTTTTGCAGGATATTCTCCAGAGGGCCCTTGAGTGTCGCCGAGAGCAGAATTACCACCAACAGGTCTGGCAGGGAATAAAGAACATCTATGATACGCATCATGATGTTATCTGTCCTGCCACCGACAAAACCACTGATCGAGCCATAGAGAGACCCGATGACAAACGTCAGCATAGCAGCGACAACACCGATCGATAGCGATATTCGCGCGCCATACATGGTACGCACCAATAAATCACGTCCAAATCGATCAGTTCCGAAGGGGTGCGTCCAGTTCGGGTTTTGATCTTCCTGTCCCTGGTTGAACTGGTCGTAATCATAATGAGAAAGCATTGGGCCGGCAAACGCAAAGAGGAAGAGTATGATGATCAGCACAAGTGCGACCATCGCAAACTTATTCTTGCGGAAGCGGCGCATGGCGTCTCTCCAGAGAGACGTTCCCTGACGAATGACAACAAGCTCTTCCTTTTCTTCGTCCGATGCCGGAACAAAAAGGTTCGGGTTCACATGCATGCTCAACGGGTTGAGACGCAGACTAACTTTGCTCATTTTTTCTTCTGTATTATTCATGGTCGCCTCGCTTATCGCAGCTTAATTCTGGGGTCGACCATGCCATAGATGAAATCTACGATCAGATTCATCAAAACCATGATGCATCCAAGAAAGATAGTTGTCCCCATGATCACGGGATAATCGCGGTTGGACACACTGTCCACGAAAAACCGCCCTAGTCCAGGCACGCTGAAAAGCTTCTCAACCGCAAATGTGCCGGTGATGAGAAACGCGGTGAGCGGGCCTACATAAGAGATGACCGGGATGACAGAGTTCTTCAGCGCATGTTTGAAGTTGACGACAAATGCGGAGAGACCCTTCGCGTGCGCGGTTTTAATGTAGTCCTGCCCAAGCGTTTCCAGCATGGAAGAGCGCGTCAGCTTCGTGATGTAGCAGATTGGGTAGAACGAGAGCGATATCACGGGCAACACATAGTTCGCTGGTGAGTCGCTCCAAGTAGCAGGCGCAATTTTTAATATTGCGCAGAATATTACTAATAGCAATGTACCTAATACAAATCCCGGAATCGAAATAAACACCGTCGTAAACAGCATAACCAGACGGTCGATCATTTTTTCATGTTTGATTGCGGCGATCGCGCCCAATGGAATTCCGATTGCCACGGCAAGAATAATAGCAAACAAACCCAGCTTCGCGGAATACGGGAATTTCTCGGCGATGATGCCGGTTACCGTACGCCCCTTCTTTTGAAGAGAAGTGCCCATGTCTCCTTGGCTTAATTGCTTTAAATATATCGCATATTGCGTTGTGAGCGGTTTATCGAGACCGTATTTCTTCTCGAGGTTAGCTTTGACCGAATCCGTCATTCTTTCCGAAAGGAACGGACTACCGGGTACCATATGCATTAAGAAAAATGTTGCTGTGATTAGAATAATGACGGCCAAGAGTGCAGAGAAAATTCGCTTAAATACATAGTTTAGCATGTTTTGTTACCACCGTGTTTCTGTTTCATCCACAGTACCCCCAAAAGTATTATGAGACCTAGATGATTTCAATTTCTGTTTGATTTAATCTTCGCCAGCCGAGATTGATCAGCAACGCATCCTCGGTAACTTGATCGCGTTGGGTGCGATCCAATCAAAAACGCGCTGCATCTTCGCGGTGTTCGCTCCTCGCGCTTGATCGTTTCGAATATTCTTGCGCGTTCGCTTGCTCGTGAATGCCCCGCGATAGCGCAAAAGTGCTTGGAACAATCATTTCGGGCGTAAGTGAATACGCCCGATTCTTACTTAAATAGTAGCTCGATCTTCTAACCAAGCAATTATATTATATATAAACATATATGCACGCATAAAGTCAACAAAAAATTCACATCCTTGTTAAATTATGTGGCAAAAATCCTTATTTTACGCCGTTTTTTTGTCAAACGAGTAACGATCCTCCTTTTCTTGCAAAACGTTTGTTTTTGAAAGCAATTAGTTGTATAGTCATGCATTACTATCAAATTTTATGCAATTAAATCAACGAATTTTTGTGGTCTTTGGGCATATCTCGCGGTATAATGATGTATTAACTGTTGCAAGGAGACCGAAATGGAGTTTTCGCCCGCGACCCATAAAGATCTGCCGGAGCTCATGCAGCTATACCGCGCCGCAACGCTACAAATGGATGCGCAGGGCATTCCGCAGTGGGATGAGATCTACCCCGACCAGCTCGTGATCGGCGAGGATATCGCCCGCGGGGAAATGACACTGGGAATGATTGACGGGCACATTGCCGTTGCATTCATGCTTGAATCCTGCGCCGAAGGAGATTACGAGCGCGCACAGTGGCGCTATCTTGAGCCGCGTTTTGTGGTACTGCACCGGCTCTGCGTTCACCCCGACTTTCAGGGAAGAGGCGTTGCGCGCAAAACGATGGATTATCTTGAGCGCGAGGTGCTCGCCCGTGGTATATGTACCATTCGGTTGGATGCGTTTTCGCAAAATCCCGCCGCCCTGCACCTCTACGAATCGCGCGGGTATGAGAAAGCGGGCGAAATTCGATATCGAAAAGGTCTGTTTTATCTTTATGAAAAAAAGCTCATTCCTTAAGAGAAAGCAATTATATCTATTCTATCTTTGTGAAAAAAAGCTCGTCTCTAAGTGAAAACAACAAAATCTGTTTTAACTTTATCAGAACATGCTGATCCTAAAAAGCTTTTCACCTTTAATCGTTGGAGGAGCGTATGGCGGACTATAAAAACGATATCGATTGCATTCTCTCGCACCGGCAGGACAACGGCGCGGAGTTTTGGTCTACGCCTGACAATAATATAATCAAAGGCGGTCCGTTTTCTACTCTGGAAGCGACATACATGCTTGCCGAACTAGGTTTGGACGCTACTGACCCCGTACTCGGCGGCGCGGCGGCGCTCATCTGGCAAGCGCAGCGAGAAGACGGGCGGTTTTCGCTCGTTCCAAAGAGCAGCATCTTCCCCTGCCAAACCATTCACGCCGCAAAAACCCTGTGCTATCTCGGTTTTGCTCAGGATGCACGCCTGCAACCCACGTTCTCGCATTTACTCGAAACGCAGTATAGCGACGGCGGTTGGCGCTGTAATAAGTTTTTCTTCGGTCACGGGCCTGAGACGGAGGCCTCCAATCCGGGGCCAACACTGTCCGCGCTGGACGCGTTCCGCCAAACGCCGCTGGCTAATTCAGATGAGCGGCTCGATCGCGCGGTGGAGTTTTTGCTCAATCATTGGACGACACGCGCGCCGCTGGGACCCTGCCATTACGGCATCGGCACACTGTTTCATCAGGTTGCGTTTCCGTTCTTGGCCTACAATCTTTTCTATTATGTGTTTGTGCTTTCGTTTTACGACGCGGCTCAGCGTGACCCCCGCTTTCTAGACGCGCTCTTTGTTTTGCAGAGCAAATTGCGTGGCGATCAGATCATCGTTGAGCGTCCGCACGCAAAACTCGCCAAGCTCGACTTCTGCAAAAAAGGCGAACCCAGCGAGTTAGCAACGGAAAAATACAAACTTTTAGTGGACAATCTCAAGTAACGGAATGCCTCGCATTGTAAGTGGGGCTTTTTTTGACCTATTCGGGAGATTACAGCCGTCGCACCCGCTCCATCTCACGCTTGCTCGCCAATACCTCCACCGCGCTCTTGCCGTCAAAAACGATTACCGCGCGCGGCGGCAACATATAGTTCCCGCGCAGGCAGGCGCGCTCCACGATCGCAGCGGTGTAAAGGTCGCTTCCCGTTACGGGAGATGCGAGAATTAGGCAAAGGTGTCCTTGCGCGCTGAGCAGCGATAGCGTTTTTTCGCTCGGCAACCCGTCCGTGTTTTCGCAGAGCAGTATCGTGCGATCCGGCACCGTGATATCTTCTATCTCACCGCCAAAATCAGCAACCATACTTGTAATTGCTCTACCCCAGTCATGCGCCGCTCCGCCTTCGAGCGCGGTGGAAAATCGTATACGCGGATGCTCCGGCGCGTCTGTTCCGCGCGTGATCAACCGCTCGACAAGCAAACGCGCTTGTAAACGGTATCGTTCAAACGGCGATTCTTTTCCGCCCGAGAAGAAACGCAATTCTCTATCACCCTCTAGCAGAGGGCGCGCTAGCACAGCCGCTCCGGCTTGGTTTGCCGCAAGCAGCAGAGACAGCGTATCTAGATGAATTTGCCCGCCCTGCGCTCCGTCTGCAATTGCGGCACAGATACATCCTTCGAGCGAGCAAGTTTTTTCGTTTAGTCTTGCGGTAAGCAAATGCATCAGCGTGTTTTCGCCCGTTGCTTCCGCGCTGAGCGCAAAAAGCAGCTTGCGATTCGTCCAATCTCCTTGCAAAAAAGCGTCTGCGTCAACGGTTTCAAACGGAATACCCGCAACGGCGTATTCCAGGATATCCCCCAGGCGCGTATGGTGCCCAACGGAAACGATGACGATCTTATCGTTTGTTTGCTCGTTTAATTCTGTTTTATTTTGTTGGTTTTGCATACTATTATGATACGGGAAAACACAAAAAAAGCAAGGCGGCAAAACCTTGCTTCTTATTTTGTCTTCGTCGGTGTTGGTGATGCCAGATTTCGGCTTTCACTATTTTGGGGTTAGTTTAGAGCCGCTAGATTTCGGATTTCGCCGCTTCTGCCGAAGTTGTATTCGGCGAAACCGCCTTTTTGCCGAACCATTTTTTCCAAGGCAGTTGGGACATAATGATCGCGGCAAACACCAGCGCGCAGCCGAGCAGCTCCCGCGCGGAGAGCACTTGCCCCAGAATCACCCAGCCTGCCAGCGCGGAAAACACGTTCTCCGGACTTAATAGGAGCGAGGCAGCCGCCGGCTCTACGCGCCGCTGACCCAGCATTTGTAGCGTATATGCGCCGCAGCCGGAGAAA
>Ga0302289_1000808_pt1 | contig 11419 bp, 9 predicted proteins | sample III_Fen_N1_2_FD_194552 | JGI IMG/M metagenome (GOLD analysis project Ga0302289, IMG submission 194552) | Peat permafrost microbial communities from Stordalen Mire near Abisko, Sweden - III_Fen_N1_2 | ecosystem: Environmental > Terrestrial > Soil > Wetlands > Permafrost | place: Sweden: Abisko... | reverse complement strand
AGGTCTGTCCCTCGATCGCCGACGGGACGATTTCGATTCGGGCGAACCCCTTATCGATGGGCAACCGGGAAGACCCGGCCCGTCTGGTTTTTACTTCGAAGACAGGGAAAGGCGTTGCCGTATCCCTTATCGATCTCGGAAACCGGTTTCGGCTGATTATTCAGGCGGTCGAATGCAAAAAGTGCGAAAAAGAAATGCCTGATCTGCCCGTTGCAACTGCTTTCTGGACACCCGAGCCAAGTCTTGCGGTCGGGGCGGAGGCATGGATTCTTGCGGGAGGCGCGCATCATACCGCATTCTCCTATGACCTGAATGTTGCACAGATGGAAGAATGGGCCGCGTTTATGGGCATTGAATGTGTAATTATTGATCAGGACACGAATATCCGCACGCTTAAAAAAGAACTTCGATGGAATGCGATTGCATATCGATAATTAGTTTCTCAGAAGAAGGAGGACAATCAGAATGCTGGAAGAACTCAAACAGCAGGTTTATGATGCGAATATGGCGCTGCCGAAAGCGGGACTCGTCACGCTCACCTGGGGCAACGTCAGCGGGATAGACCGGGAAAAGGGCCTGATCGTGATCAAGCCCAGCGGGGTCGGGTATGACATGCTGAAGGCAGAGGATATGACGGTTGTATCTCTGGACGGATCGGTCGCAGAAGGCAGATACCGTCCGTCGTCCGACACGCCGACCCATATTGAACTTTATAAGGCGTTCCCCCAAATCGGCGGAATTGTACATACGCATTCATCCTGGGCGACTTCATGGGCACAGGCCGGACGCGCAATTCCGTGCTACGGGACTACACACGCCGATACCTTCTACGGAGAAATTCCCTGTGTCCGAAGCTTGCAGCCGGAGGAAATCGAAGGTGATTATGAGAAAAACATCGGGCTCCTGATTGCTGAATATTTTGCCGGCAGGGACTATGTCGCCGTTCCTGCCGTTCTGTGCTGCTGTCATGGACCTTTTTCGTGGGGACACAATGCAAATGATGCTGTTAAAAACGCGATTGTGCTGGAAGCCGTTGCTCAGATGGCCGCGCAAAGTGAGATGCTGCATCCGGATATTCTGCCTGCTCCGCCTGCGCTTCAGATGAAGCATTATCTCAGAAAACACGGACCGGGAGCATATTACGGGCAGGGTGAATGACCGGACAAATCTGCTATAATAAACCTGATATTACGGAAGAAATTTTCATCAGTGAATAGCCAGATACGTCGGTAGAAAGGAAAGATGAAATGTTTAAGGTCTTTCTTGTCGAGGATGAAATCGTGGTACGCGAAGGAATTCGCAAGACGATTCTTTGGGAGCAGTACGGCTTTCTCTATGCCGGAGATGCTTCGGACGGAGAACTTGCGCTTCCCATGATTCGCCGGATTCAGCCCGATCTTCTGATTACGGACATTAAAATGCCTTTCATGGACGGGCTGGCGTTGATCGAACTGGTCCGCAAGGAGCTTCCAAAGACAAAGATAGTCATTATCAGCGGATATGATGATTTCACTTTTGCTCAAAAAGCAATCGGCATGGGAGTGGAGCAATATCTGCTGAAACCGATTGCTAAGGAAAAAATGGTGGAGACCCTGATTGTGCTGCAGATGAAAATGGAAGCCGAACAGCAGCAGCGGGAATACCTTGCGAGGTTTCAACGCGAAGCTCAGGAGTACGAAACATTTTCGCGCAGAAGGTTTTTTGAGAAAATCGTCACCGGAGGTATGAGTGTCCTGGATATTTCGGAAACCGCCCAGGCTATGGGTATCGACATAAATGCCCCTGTTTACAATATTGTTCTCTTTTCTTTGAATAACGCAGAATATGACGGAAGTGCTCCAGAGAGCTATACGGACTCGCTCGCGGATGTACAGGACAAGGTCACGAACTTTTTCGTCAGCCGCCCGGAATTGATTTTGTTCCGGTGGAATGTCACAACGTACGCTGTGATGGTAAAGGGCGGCCAGGACGATATTGAGGAACGGACCCGTGACTGCTTCGAGAATACCCGGAGACTCTGTACCATGGCCGGACGCGACGTGGACTGGTATATTGCATGCGGCACGCCGGTATCACGTCTTAGCGCTATTCCGGTCTGTTTCTCCGATGCGAGCCGGGTTCTGTCTTATCGATATCTCTGCCCTGAGGAGCATATCCTGTCTGAAGCAAGTATTTGCCATATCCGGAAAAATGACAGTTTTCAAACGGATACCGGCAATATGGAGATCGGCCAGGAGCGTATCCGGAATTTTTTAACCAACGGTACGGTAGATGAGATGGATCGCTTTATTGATCAACTTTTCCAAAATGCCGGAGACAAAGCCGTTTCGCAGCCTGTGTTTTGCAGGTATCTGACGATGACGGTATACTTCGCATCCGCAGAGTATCTGGATTCAATCGGCTGCCATGCGGACAACGTCTGGCCTGCTGAGCTTCGGCCGAAAGATAACGTGTCGACGAAAGAAGAAGCGCGTCGGTATGCACGCCAGTTCATGGAGCAGGCAATCAGGCTGCGCGACAGCGAAAGTAAAAAGCAGCAGCGCGATCTGCTGACACAGGCGATCCTATTTATTGATGAGAATTATCAAGACGAATCGATTTCACTTGACAGAGTAGCCAGAAAAGTTAACATCAGCCCAAACTATTTTTCGGCGATGTTCAGTCAGGAAGTCGGGCAAACCTTCGTAGAATACTTAACAGGTAAACGGATCAGTGAAGCGAAACGAATTCTGCGTCAAACGGATCGGAGGTCCAGCGAGATTGCGCCCGCCGTCGGTTATAAGGACTCGCATTATTTCAGTTTTGTGTTTAAAAAAGTTGCCGGATGCACACCCAGTGAATATCGAAGAGGAGTCAAACAGTGAGACGAATATTCCGGCTGAAAGAAAAAACGGGAAAACCGGCTATGAAGAGCAGTCTCTGGAAGATGATTCTGATCGTCGCGTTTCCGCTGATAACTGTTATTCTCGCGATCGCGCTTATCGGGATCGCTTATGCGCTGCAATACAACGCAATTCTCAACAACGTCACCACGGCATCAGACTTCAACCAAAACTTCAAGGATGATGTTGACCTGAAAATGTACTATTTCGTAATTCACAGTCAGTATTCGGAAGGTCTTCCGATCGAAGAAGTGCAGGCGGCGGAGACCATAGCGAAAAAACTCATCGACACGACCACACAGAAGGATAGTCTTCGCGCCATCAGCAGCGTGCTGAATCTGTGTCACAATCTTGAGGATAAAATGCAGCAGATTGCGAAAACGAAAGACTACGATTCCCGCGTTGACCAGCTGGAAAACAACAGCTACATTCTGACGGATCTGATACAGACGTACATGTACACGTACCTCTATTACGAGGCGGTGCATCTGAATGCCCTGCAATCGACCATGATTTCGAGTATGATCATATTTATGGGTGCCGCCATGGTGCTGTCACTGGTGCTTTTATATTTTCTTTTGATTAATTCGCGAAAACTAAGCCGCAGGATTGTTCATCCGATCGACATGATATGCCAGAGGCTGGAAGCGATCGGAAAGGGCAGTCTTCAGGTTTGTGAACCGATTCAGGCCAACGTCGAGGAAGTACAGCTTCTGTCGGATGGCATTGAGAACATGGTCGGGCGTCTGACGCAGCAGATCGATAAAAACACAGAGCAGGAGAAACAGCGCCGACGCACGGAATTGGCTCTTCTGCAGGCGCAGATCAATCCGCATTTTCTCTACAATACGCTGGACACGATTGTCTGGCAGATCGAGTCCGGAGAAATCGGAGAAGCCGTTACGATGGTCGGCAGCCTGTCGAATTTTTTCCGTTTTTCCTTAAGCCGGGGTCAGAATGTCATCACAATCGAAGAGGAAGAAAAGCATATTCGAAGTTATCTGGAAATCCAGCGGATGCGATATCGGGATCTAATGGAATTTGAAATTGAAATTCCGGATGATCTGACAAGTTATATTCTGCCCAAACTCACCCTGCAGCCTCTCGTGGAAAACGCATTGTATCACGGTATTAAAATTAAACGGCGGAAAGGCTTGATCCGAGTGACCGGAAGGGAACAGGACGGAAGCCTGATCTTAGAAGTTCAGGATGACGGATTAGGCATGACGGCGCAGCGTCTGGACGCCGTGCGTGCATCTTTGGCGGAAGACAGCGGAGAAGGGTTTGGACTGCGGACCGTGCACCAGAGAATCCAAATTCTGTTCGGAAAGGAATACGGCTTATCGATCGAAAGCACGCTCGACGTGGGTACCCGGATTATCGTGACGATTCCAATGAAGACGAATGACAAGGAGATGGGAGCATGAAGAAACGAATTCTGGCGATGACTGCATGTCTGGTATTTCTATTAAGCGGCTGCGGGAAACAAGCGCAGCCTCCGGCAAATGCTTCTGATGATAAAGGGGACAGCCTGATTGTGGTTGGTTTTTCACAGGTCGGCGCTGAATCGGAGTGGCGAGTGGCCAACACTGAAAGCATTAAGGCCGCGCTGAGCGAAGAAAACGGATATGAGCTGATCTTCGACGACGGGCGAAATAAACCGGAAAACCAGATCCGTGCAATCCGTAACTTTATCCAGCAGGGTGTGGACTATATTGTTTTTTCTCCAATTGTCGAAACGGGATGGAACTCGATTCTGCAGGAAGCAAAAGATGCCGGCATCCCTGTCATCGTGATCGACCGTTATATCGAATCCGAAGAGAACGGCTTGTATACAGCGTATATCGGCTCGGATTTCCGGAAGGAAGGCGAAAATGCCGTTCAGTGGCTGGAGAAACTGATGATTAAGCAGGGAAGAACGGAAGACCCGATCCAAATCGTTGATCTACAGGGCACGATGGGATCATCCGCACAGATCGGACGGACGGCTGCTCTGGAACAGGCAATCAACCGGAACGCCAACTGGGTCATGGCAGATCAGGTGTGCGGTGATTTCACAAGAGCAAAGGCATATGAAGTCATGTCCGAAATACTGACGACGTCAAAAGATATCGATGTCGTTTATTGCGAGAATGACGGCATGGCACTGGGGGCAATTGATGCACTGGAAGAGGCTGGACTCAAATGCAATGCAGACGGCGGTGTGATCGTCATCTCTTTCGATGCGACAAGAGAAGGACTCAAGTACTGTCTGGATGGAAGAATTGCGCTGAATGTGGAATGCAACCCGCTGCAGGGACCGTACGTTGATGAAATAATCAAACAGCTCCAAAACGGGGACCCGATCAAGCAGGAGCAGTACATTGAAGAGACTCAGTTCGACTTCCTGACGGTCTCGCAGGAATTGATTGACAGCAGGAAATACTGATGCGGAAAATATCGACGTAAACACGAAGATTCCGCCTCGGAAAAAAAGTTCGGAACTTAAAAAATGATGTTTTTTGGCGATTGCACCGCGTGCGGAGGCAGTCGCTTTTTTACTGTAAACGGCTGAAAAAATACGGTTCAGTCTTGTCGCCGGCTGATGAAAAATCGTGATGGTTAGCTTTCTAATCGGAACGGTTTTATATTTTATTCTGTTGATCCGCGGTCATTGTTATTCGGTTTTCCGTGTGTTAGAAAGTTGTCGGGAGAAGGTATATATTCATCGGCTAAATTCTTGAATGTATATACTCACTAAACAAATTTTGAAAGGAAAAAAGAAGTATGAAAAAGCTCATTTCAATTGTCCTGGTTTCCTTACTTGCATTTGGATTGGTCGCATGTACATCGAAAACGTCAACAAAGAAAGACGCGCTGATTCGCGTGGGGTTTGCTCAGTGCAAAGCGGACGAATCCGACTGGCGCAAGGCGAACACAGCGTCTATGCAGGACGCATTCAGTGAAGCAAACGGTTTCAGCCTGACACTTGCTGACTCCAACAACGATGCTGCAAAGCAGGTAGCCGACGTCCAAGGATTTATTGACCAGGAAGTTGACTACATTATCATCGCCGCCGTCAATATGGACGGGTGGGATACAGTTCTTGGCAACGCCAAGGCTGCCGGCATACCCGTTATTCTTATGGACCGTACCATTAATGCCAGCGAAGACTTGTATGTCTGCTGGGTCGGCGGCGGTTTCTATAACGAAGGAGTCAAGGCTACCGATTGGATTGCCAAGAGATTCACCGATGCTACAAAGACGGTTGGAATTGTTGACTTACAGGGACAGTTGGGCGCATCCGCTCAGGTTGGACGCAGTGCGGCTCTCGATGATGCACTTGCTGCGAACAGCAACTGGACTCTGGTTGCTCGTCAGACAGGCGAATGGAGCACAGATACAGCCAAGGAAATTATGACTACATGGATTCAGCAGTATGGCGACGCGATCAATGTTGTTTACGCTGAAAATGACAATATGGCAGACGGTGCCATTCAGGCTCTCGAAGAGGCCGGTATGAAAGTTGGCGGAGATGACGGCGTAGCTATTATTTCTTTCGATGCAAACAGGGCTTATCTCCAGATGACTCTGGAAGGCAAGATCAATGTCGACGTAGAATGCAATCCTCAGCTTGGACCGAAAGCAGCCGAGATTGTTAAACTGATCGAAAGCGGCGGAACACCTGAGAAAAAGGAGTCCATTGATGAGACAGCTTTCTATTATGACACCATTACTCAGGCAATGATTGACGCTCGTTTGTATTAATCTGCACCAACCCTTACGAACGCTGTTATCAGTGTAAATTGTTACGGATACATGGTTCGGGGAGGTCTATGATTTCCCCGAACTATGTACTGTAATCAGATTCATAAAATCAATAACATTTCAACAAAGGCGGGCTTACGTAATGGAAACCACGAAGCAGGAACAGAACAGCCCCTTTTTAACGATGAAGGGTATTGGAAAATCATTCCCGGGCGTTCGTGCCCTCAGGAATGTTGATTTTACGTTGCGCCACGGCGAAATCCATGCACTGATGGGAGAAAACGGAGCCGGAAAGTCGACACTTGTCAAAGTGCTGACCGGTGTTTATCTCATGGACGAGGGAAGCGTCAGACTCGATGGTGTTCTCGTCGTGATACGTTCACCGCAGGAGGCACAAAAACACGGGATAAGCACCGTGTACCAGGAAGTGAATCTATGCCCGAATCTCACAGTTGCGGAAAACCTTTTTCTGGGGCGTGAGCCTCGTACAATGGGGCTAATCAACTGGAGACAGATGAACCGCAAAGCTGCGGAATTATTGAAAAAGCTCAATATCTCTGCGGATCCGACGGCCGAGCTGAATAGCTACTCGATCGCAATCCAGCAGATGATTGCGATTGCACGTGCTGTGAATACAGAATGCAAACTACTCATTCTTGATGAACCCACATCGTCCCTTGACGCCGATGAGGTAAAAAAGATTTTTACGCTCATGAGACAGCTAAAAAATAGCGGCGTGGGAATTATTTTTATCACCCATTTTCTCGAACAGACATATGAGATTTGTGACCGAATAACGGTACTCAGAAACGGGGAACTGGTGGGGGAATATGAGGTAGAAAAACTACCGCGTCTTGAGCTTGTGACAAAGATGATGGGCAAGGAGCTTGAGAATCTTTCGGAACTTACTGTTGACAAAGACGAATCGAGGTTTGAAGGCGAGGTACCAATTATGGAAGCCTGCAATTTGTCCAGCGGCACTTCCAGAGTTGCACCCTTCGATCTGAAAATGTACAAAGGCGAGGTTGTCGGGTTTGGCGGCCTGCTGGGGTCCGGACGAAGCGAATTGGTGCGGGCGATATATGGTGCTGACAAAGCTGTCCAGGGACAGCTGTTCATAAAAGGAAAAAGTACAAGGATAAAGAATCCTTTGGAGGCAATGAAGCAGGGAATGGCCTATTTGCCGGAGGACAGAAAAGGCGATGGCATTTTTGCAGATCTGTCGGTGAGGGAAAACATCATTATCGCACTTCAGGCAAAACACGGAATGTTCAAGCGATTGACCCGAAAGGAAATGGGAAAATTTGCCGACGAGTATATTCAGCTGCTCAAAATAAAAACCGCAGGCAGCGAGACGCCCGTCAAGAGTCTGTCCGGCGGCAATCAGCAGAAGGTCATTCTGGCACGCTGGCTGCTGACCAATCCCGAGTTCATTATACTTGATGAGCCGACGCGCGGAATTGATATCGGAACGAAAACAGAAATTCAAAAACTCATACTTAAGCTATCGGACGAAGGCAAGTGCGTGGCCTTCATTTCCTCGGAAATGGATGAAATGCTTCGAACATGCTCGCGAATGGTCGTCATGCGAGACCGGCAAAAAGTCGGGGAGTTGATTCAAACGGAGCTCTGTCAGGATACAATCATGCGTACAATCGCAGGGGGGGAGGAAGGCAATGAGTAATTTCAACATTGGGAATAAATCATACCTGCCTGCTTTAAAGCCACTTGCCATGAATTTGCTTCGCAGTCGGCTCACTTTCTCATTGGTGATTTTGCTCATCGTTGTGGTCCAGAATATTATCACAACACCGACATTTTTTAATATTTCCATCACCAACGGCTTCATTTCGGGCTATATACCGAATATTTTGGATGAGGCCAGCGAACTTGTAATTGTAACGCTGGGCATGACTTTGGTTATTGCGGTATCCGGAGGTGTAGATATCAGCGTCGGAGCCATAATGGCGATTTCAGCCGCTTTTTGCGGTATGCTTCTGAACGGCGCGGAATACAGAACGGATGTTTTTCATAGCCCGTACATTTTGGCGCTGTTTTTCGGTCTGCTTGGCGGCGCGCTATGCGGTGCATTCAATGGCTTTCTGGTGTCGGTGTTGAAAATCCAACCGATGATCGCTACGCTCATCTTGTTTACGGCTGGGCGATCGATCGCAAAGCAAATTACATTTGGACAAACGATTTATATTATGAACCCCCAGTACAAATGGTTAGGCGTTCAAATACCCGGCGTACCGGTCCGGACAACCATTATTGTCGCCATTGTAATCATTGCACTGGTGGTGTTGTTCACAAAGCTTACAAGTTTTGGTCTTTATGTCCAAAGCGTAGGGATCAACGGATCGGCATCCCGCCTTGTGGGACTCAATTCCCGTGTCATCACATTCATGGCATTCGTTATCTGTGGAATATTGGCCGGAGTTGCGGGGCTTGTCGGGTCCAGCGGTGTTGGAAGCGTAAATTCCGGAGAATTGGGCTTGGCGATAGAGATGGATGCCATCTTGGCTGTGGCCTTGGGCGGCAACCTGTTGAGCGGCGGCAAATTCAGCATAGCGGGCTCTGTGATCGGAGCCTATACCATCCAGGCGATTACAACAACTTTATATGCTATGAGCGTGCGCGCGGATCAGTTGAACGTTTTTAAAGCGGTTATCATCATTATGATCATTGTTGCCAGCAGCGATGTGTTCAAGGAAAGAATTAAAAAATTATCCCGAAAAAAGAGCAGCAAGAGTATGCCGGTCGGAGGTCAAATAAATGAAGGACAATAAAAAAAGTGCTATGGTAAGCCCGGATTTTTTGATAAAGCGTAAAGCACTGAGCAACGCAATGGTACTGCTGCTGATTACAATTTCCCTATATGTCCTTCTCTATGTAATCTCATCCGTCATGTTTGTAGACAGCAATTTCTCAAAATACTCAGTATTCTTCAACTTGTTCAACAACAAGGCCTATCTGCTGATGCTTGCCCTGGGGTTAACAGTTGTTATGATAACCGGCAGCATAGACATTTCCGTCGGCGGTGTAACAGGATTGATCAGCATGGTGATCGCCACGATGCTGATGAAATCCGGTGTAAGTGCGATATGGTCAATCCCGGTGGCGCTGGGAATAGGAATTGCGTTTGGCATTGTCCAGGGCTTTTTGGTCGCCTATATGGAAATCCAACCATTTATTGTAACGCTGTCAGGCATGTTTTTCGCGCGTGGAATGATCAGTGTAATCAGCACACAGTCCGTGCCCATCACAGACAAGCTATTCATGAGTTGGTCGAGCGCAAAAGTATATATTCCGTTTTTGTACAATGCGCGCAGGAATGGTACTTCTGACGTAGCGTATCTCACTCCTGCAGCAATTGCGGCGATCCTTGTATTAATCATCCTGATCATCGTTCTCAAAAAGACGAAATTCGGACGTTCTCTGTATGCGGTCGGAGGCAATCCCCAGAGCGCGCTGTTGATGGGCATCAACGTCAAACGAATAAAGTTCATGGCGCATGTACTTTGCGGACTGCTGGCCGGTATCGGAGGCCTTCTCTTCACGCTTTTGTCTCCATCCGGAAATCCCGGGAACGGATATGGCTATGAAATTGATGCTATTTCGTCCAGCGTAATCGGCGGCATCATGCTGAGCGGGGGGCTGGGACTTCCTATCGGCACTCTTTTCGGCGTGTTAATCAACGCACTGATCGAGCGCGTCGTGCCGCTGCTGGGTATCGTTGAGGCGTCCTGGCCCAGAATTATCACCTCCGCATTTTTGTTTGTCTTCATCGTTCTTCAGAGTGTGTTCGCCGGCGCAGGGAAAAAAGGCGGCTTCAAGCTGCTGCGGCCGGAATGGATGAGGTTCAGGAGCAGGAAATAATCGTTGATTACCACCGCAACCAGCCGTCAGAGACTTGCGAGCAAAACAAAACAAAAAACACAAAAAACCGGTTCGGCGAAGTAAGGCGCCTCCTCTTCGTCCTGCACATATCAGCATATGAAAGAGCCGCAGCTGGAATGAAATGCACCACCAATATTGGATGAATAACGTTCAGTATTTGGGGTGCATTTCACGCGGGGGAAATGGCGCTCTATGCCAACGACGGATTTGATCTGGTTTTTGCCGGTCATGCTCACGGAGGCCAGTTCCGGCTGCCGGGGATCGGCGGGCTGCATTTCCAACACTTCATATACATACTCCTCGAAAGCGATCCATTTGGCTGTTAGGGGTCTAACTATTTCAAAATGCCTTTTCTTTTTTCGATCAAGGAAATTAGAACCCTGTGCTTGATGAATTCTTTTTGGGATGTTGTACGAAAGTCGCCAATATTGATTATTGTCGTATCATTATGGATTCTTGCGACTCTATCCATCATACTGTTGGATCCTGCAAATATCTTTATGGCCTATAATTTTCTGGGGACGTTTTTTGGAGTTATCATTTTGGTAGGCGGATTTCGGGTGCTGGAAGCGTCGATAGCCATTTCAAAAATAAAGAATAGAAAAGAAACGAATGAACCGGACTATTTCGAGTTTTCGGACGCGTGCATCGCCGGTTACAGTGATGGAACACACGCAAATTATTCATGGAGATTGATAAACCACGTACTTGAGACGAAGCACTACTTCATCCTGACATATGACCATACGGAAAAACTTGCCCTACCGAGAAGATGCTTTGATGATCAGGAGCAACTTGATTCCTTTTTTGCGCTTTTGAAGGGAAAAGTCACGAAAAGAAGACTGCATTTGAAGCATTTACCGGTCGGAATTACGGCACCGGATCGGTTG
>Ga0302289_1000804_pt1 | contig 11492 bp, 8 predicted proteins | sample III_Fen_N1_2_FD_194552 | JGI IMG/M metagenome (GOLD analysis project Ga0302289, IMG submission 194552) | Peat permafrost microbial communities from Stordalen Mire near Abisko, Sweden - III_Fen_N1_2 | ecosystem: Environmental > Terrestrial > Soil > Wetlands > Permafrost | place: Sweden: Abisko... | reverse complement strand
GTCGCCGCTGCGATGCCGAAGCGCGCCGGTGAAAACGTAGTCGAGACCGCCTGTGGTGGTGGCGACGAGCTGGCGGAGGTTTTCGGTCGACCACTCGGAGGCAAAGATCGCGTAGTGCTCCTTGCCGGCCATGCCGATGGCGGCGGTCGGCGCGTAGTGGGGGCAAAAATACATCGTCTCGCTCAACCAAAGTGGCAGGCCGCGGCTCAACCGTGCGAGAGCGTCCTCGGGCTGGCCCATTTTTTGCAGCCAGTCGGTCGCGTCCGGCAGTGCGAGCTGCGCAAAGGCGACTCGGCGCAGACGGCCTTCCTTTGGCGGTAGGAGATTAGTTACGCCCTCTAGGCCGTAGGACCAGATCGGGCGGCTGATACTGACGAGGTGGATGGACGCAACCGGCGGCGGGGCGTCGTCGGCTCGCGCGTCGGAACTTTCGCCTCCGGTCGGAGGTGGCGCCAGCTGACCGCGACGCTCGGCTTCGAGCAGCTCGGCGAGCGCGTTGGAAAAGCCGTAGAGGCGCTGTTCGAGTTCGGGCCGCTTGAGCGCGAAAAGGATGTCGAGCAGGTGTTGCGCGGCTGTGGTGTTGCGCGTGGCAAGGTAGGCTTGCAGGAGATTGAGACCGGTTGCGGGTCCGTGCCGTTCGGCGTCGTAACGCGGGGCCACGAGTTCGATGATCTGTTCAACGTGTCCGCAGGAACCGAGGTCAGCAGAGAGGGCAACGAGCACGTCGGGACGGTCGCCTGAAACGGTGAGTAATTCCTCGTAGATCGCGAGCGCGCCCGGCAGATCCTTGGCCTCGAGTTTCCCATGCGCAGCGAGGAGCTGGGCTTGGACACTGCCCGGAGGCGGTGTAGCGGAACCGTTTGGTTCGGTGGAGTTGCTGGGGGTGCCTTTGTTGGGGGCGAAACGGTCGAAGAAACCCATGGGACAAAAGCAAAATGATGCGCGGGCGCGGTGCGACGCTATTTTGGAGGACGAAGAGGAAATTTAACCGCTAATGAACGCTAATTGACGCTAACAAAGACAGGGAACGGCGCGGAAAGGGTTGGAGGGTTTTCTTTTGAATTCTGCAAAAGAAATTGGCGCAGATTAGCGTTTATTAGCCGTGAAATTCTGTTTGTTCCGACGACGGCTGAGCAAAGCCGCGCTCGCTCCCACGGCCGCGCCGACGATGTGGGCGAGAGGAACGCTGCGGACGCCTTGGGCGGTGAGTTCAGGGTTGAGGGGCTGCCCGCCACGGCTGGTTTCAATGACGACTTTCAGTGCAAACAGCGCCAGCACCGCCAGCCACACCCAGCGTGTGGCGGGTTCGGTGCGCAGTCCGTGGGCGGCGAGCGCTACGAGCACCCCGGCCGCCACGCCGGAAATGCCCGCGTAAATCGCCATTGCCGGATCGAAGGCCAACAGCGTGAGACTGATCGCGAGAGGCGAGAGCAGAATCGTCCCGCGTAGTGCGGTCGGGTTTCGTCGTTCCAGCAAGGCACCGGCTGGGATCAGGATGGCGAGATCCCAAAACAAATGGCTGGCCGAAAAATGAACCCAGTGGCCCGTGATCAACCGCCACCACTCGCCGTGCAGGATCTGCGCGCGATTGTAGGCGAGCGCGTCGAATGCTCCCGGCCAGAACCACGCGCCAACGGCAAGCGCGCCTGCAACGAGTGTGAACCAGGGGAGATGGCCGAGTTTGGACTTGTCGGTTGGTAGGGCTTTGAGGGGCATCCGGAAGGTTTCGGCTTGGCCAAGAGGGCAGGCCGTGGCACTTGAAGGTCAATGAAGATTTTCCAGCGAGCGCTGCATGCGGTGGCGGTGGTTGTAGTCACGGCGATGGCAGCCGTTGTAGGATTTGTGGTGCTGATGGCTTGGGCTTTGGTGCTGATTCCTGACAACAGGTGCTATGTGGAATGGGTGATGATTACGGTTGCGGTTGTGTTGGTTCTGCTGGCCGCAATCGGAATATCGAAAGAACTTAGGTATCGTTGGTTGTTCTCGACTGGAATTATTCTCGCGGGGTGCTTGACCTGGCTTTCCCACGACGATCCGCGGGGCTATACGCCCCAAAGTTCGGAGCCATTTGCCACAAAGGATTCTAAGGGTTTTCGGGTGCTGGTTTGGATGGTACCTGACGTGCCGGGCAGCCGGCTCAAAGAGCGGAATGATGCGAAGCCGTTGGCCAACGGGCTACGACTTCCTCCAACCAACGTGCAGTGGGCTGGATATATTGCGGAGCACAGGGACGAGATCATTGCAGCTTGGGAGGGGGATAAATTGGGGGATGAGTGGGTTTCCGCCCTCGTCGGTGCAGAGCCATGCGGTCTCGTTTCTGATCAAGTAAAGACCTCAATGCTTCGGTTTTCTGTAGTGCGCGAGGTTTTCGAGATCCGATACTTATTTGCCTGTGTAGCTTTCGCTGACGGCAAATCAGACGAGGCCGCCCAAATCATTGGAACGTCAGTCTGTGCCCTCAGTAAGTTGAGCCGTGGAGGCGGAACTATGGTCAACGAGATGATCTCAGCTGTTTTACTCAAACGCTCCTACCTGACTTTAAACTATCTGTTGGATTCAACGAGCTTCAGTTTGGAGAGAAGGCATCAGTTATTGGTTGCGCTCAAGGAGGTGTTGGGCGGAGCAGAGGTTTGTAAACTGATGTTTAACGCGGAGCGTTTTTTTGCGCACGAAACAATTCCTGACAAAGTTACGTCCGAATTGTCGCAAACGCTGAGCTCGGATCTATTTCTTGATGGTATTCATCCTCTCACCCGCTGGGCTGTGGGATCGGCTCATATAGCCCGGTTTCTAATCAATCCTCGGGGTGCGGGGAGAAGATATGACCAAGCTCTTCAGCAGATAAGCCAGGCGGGACAGAAAAGAAAAATGGAGGAGATGGGACGCCTTCTTGCGCGTGCAAAGGAAAGTCGACTCGATACTTTTAGGCTCAAAGATCCTTTAGGACGGTTGTTTATCGTGTCATCGCTTCCGGCCTTTGAGAAGGTCGTCAACAGTATGTGGGAAATTGATGATTTGCGGCTCGATTTGATTAAACGAATTGAAGCGGTAAAACCGTAAATCCGCTTTCCCGTTTGACCCGCTGGCGGGGCGGGGTAGGTAAGCGCCTCCTTCTTGTGACGCCTTCGCAATCAAACGAATCATTTGCCTTCGCGGTAGGGACGGTCCGCCGGGCCGTCCGTCTGCCCGGCGCGCCCAGCGGTCGCGCCCTACCTTCGGCTGCAATCGGCGATTCCTAATGAACCGCGTCTACATAAAAACTTACGGCTGTCAGATGAATGAGCGCGACAGCGAGGCGGTCGCGGCGATGCTGCGCGGGCGGGGTTACCGGATCGTCGCCTCCGAGGATGATTGCGACATCCTGCTGCTCAACACCTGCAGCGTGCGCGATGCGGCCGAACAAAAGGCCATCGGCAAAGCAGGCTATCTGCAGAAGCGCAAAAAGAAGAACCCCGATTTCATCCTCGGCGTGCTCGGTTGCATGGCGCAAAACCGCGGCGCCGATCTGCTCGAGAAATTGCCCGATCTCGACCTGATCGTGGGCACGCAAAAATTTCACCAGGTGCCAGGCTACCTCGACAATCTGCGCGCGGCGCGTGAAGCCGGCATCCCGATTGGCGAGACGATCATTGATATTGCAGAGGAAGCCGGCTCGCAAAACACGATTCGCGACCACCTCGTCGACGAGGCCGGTAACGCGCCGCAGGTGAGTGCGTTTGTCTCGATTCAGCAGGGCTGCAACATGGATTGCTCGTTCTGCATTGTGCCGAAAACGCGGGGCGACGAACGTTCGCGGCCGATCGACGAAATCGTGCGCGAATGCGAACAGCTGGCGGAGCGCGGCACCCGGGAGGTCACGCTGCTCGGGCAGATTGTGACCAGTTATGGTCGCCGCGACTACGTACATGAAGGCGGCGTGTCGCCGTTTGTGCAGCTGATCGAACGCGTCCACGCGATCGACGGCATCAAACGCATTCGTTTCACGTCGCCCCATCCGCGCGGGTTTAAACAAGATCTGGTTGAAGCTTTTGGGCGGTTGCCAAAGTTGTGCGAATACATCCATCTGCCGTTGCAGTCGGGCAGTAACCGCATCCTCAAGGCGATGAACCGGCCGTATTCGCGTGAACGTTACAAGGAGATCGTCGATTCGCTTCTGGCGGTGCGGCCCGACATGTATTTTTCGACCGACGTGATCGTGGGCTTTCCGGGCGAGACCGAGGAGGATTTCGCGCAGACGCGCGAGCTGTTTGAGGCGTGCAACTACGACATGGCGTATGTATTCAAATACTCGATTCGCACGGGCACGCCGGCCGCGACGCTGGGCGATCAAATTCCTGACGAGGTGAAGGAGGCGCGCAATCAGGCGCTGCTTGAGATCCTGCAAAAAAACTCGCTGCGCCGAACCGCGACCTTGGTTGGCAAAACGGAGGAAGTGCTGGTCGAAGGGCCCGACAAATCAGGCGAACGTTTCACCGGGCGCACGCGCGGCAACCGCGTTGCGATCTTCGAAGCGAGCCCGCGACTGGTTGGGCAGCTCGTGCCCTTGCGGATCGAGCGGGCGACGGTGAGTTCGTTGTACGGCGAGCTGGTGCTGGCGGAGTGAACGGATTGAGTTTCCCTCTTTCGTCTTTCTCGTTCTCTTTATCTTTCTCCTCATGCAAGCGTCATTTGACCACGAACGCCTAAAGGCCTATCAAGTGGCGGTACGTTTCTGCGGTTGGGTGACACCACTGCTTGAGGCGATTCCGGCACGTTTTGCAGCGCGGGATCAGTTGGATCGTGCCTCCACTAGCATTGTGTTGAATTTGGCGGAAGGAAACGGGAAGCGTTCTTATCCGGATCGCAGCCGTTTTTTCGATATTGCGCGGGGTTCGGCGCTGGAATGCGCCGCCTGTCTGGACGTTTTGGTAGTCCGGTGCCTTCTTAATGAAGCACTTGCTGTTGAAGGCAAAAAACAACTCTTGGAAATTGTCTCAATGATCGCTGGGCTGATCGCTCATTTTTCTGGAGATGGCCGGGTCGAAGAAGACCCGGGCGTTTACGGTGAGATGACGGATAAAGAAGAAAGATTAAGATAAAGAGAAAGATTACCAATCAACATGTCGCTCACGCTCGCCACACTTTTGCCCGGTCTGCTCCTGATCGCCTTGGGTGTGCTTTTTTTCGTCAACAATTCGGCCATCCAGTCGACGATCAAGGCGGTGCCGCGTTCGCAGGTGGGAGCGATTGTTTTTTTTGGCGGCGGTGCATTGTGGTTTATCTACAACGTGTGGAATGTTTCCGCGGCCGATCTGGTGGTGTTTTCCACGCCGCAGCCATGGGTCGTGATATTTGGTGCTCTGGCGGGGCTGGCATTTTTCTATGTGCCGGATTTTCTCGCGGTGCGCGGGTTGTGCGTGCTGACCCTGCTGGGAGGCTGGCCGTTGCTTATGGCGGCGTATATGGAATGGGATAAACCGCAGCGGTTGTTCATGGTTTCGGCTGTTTTTGTGGCTGTTTCGCTCGCGATCTATCTGGGTGCGGCACCGTTTCGACTGCGCGATTTTTTCCAGTGGCTGTTTGCGATGCGCTGGCGCTCGAAGGCGCTGGGCACCGTGCTTTTTGCCTATGGAGCGTTGCTGGTTGCGGTGGCCTTCACCTACTGAACGACGCCCGCCCAATGCCACGTCCTGCAAAAACCAAATCGCGCCGCGTGTCTGCGACCAACGCCAAACCCGTCAAGCCGACGACCAAGCACCGCGCCCGTATCAGGCGCAGCCCAAAAACCGCCGCTCCGGTGCTGCTCGTGTTGGCGGGACCAGCTGGTTCTGGCAAGACGACGTTGTGCAACCGCATGGTTGATGAGGTGCCGGGATTTGCACGGGTGATTACCGCCACGACACGATCACCGCGACCGGGCGAAACGAATGGCGTGGATTACCATTTTCTGTCGGCAGAGCAGTTTGAGGCCAAGGTGGCGGCGGGGGAATTTCTTGAGTGGGCCTGGGTGCACCAAAAAAACCGCTACGGTACGCTGGCGTCGTCGGTGTTGGGTCCGCTGGCCGAGGGCCGCAGTCTTGTGATCAACGTCGATGTTCAGGGCGTGGAAAATTTCCGCCGGGCTGCGCGCGAAAATCCGTTGCTGGCGCTGCACATGGCGACTGTATTTATCGACGTGCCGCTTCCCATCCTGCGCGAACGCATGGTGAAACGGGGGCAGGACAGCGAGACCGAGATCACCCGTCGGCTCGGCACGGCGGAGCGGGAATTACGTGAAGCCGGGAAATTCGATTTCAAGATTGAAAGCCGCTCCAAGGATAAGGACTTCAACGCCTTACTGGCAATCTGGCGCAAGGTTTCGGCGCGAGTGAGGAAAGCCCGCAACGGTTAAGATTCGGTTATAAGGCCCGGTTGGAGACCATTGGGGAAAACCTGTTAATAACTTCGACTGGCAATTTATTGTGTGAAGCTGGCATGGTCGGCGCTTCTGTTTGCGGTCAGCCGCTACCGTTACGGTTTGGTGAACTCTGTCGTTGGCCATTTGTTGCCAGTTGACTCAGGCCCGCCCGCCGTTTGCGCTCCGCGACTGACCAAGCCGCCGGTTTCCAGCCCGGTTCACATCACACCCGTATCAACTACTAACACTATGCGTTCCTACCGCATCAGATTCACCACACTCGTTTCAATCATCGGCCTGCTCCTCGCCAGCGCCCTATCGGGGCACGCGCAAGGAATCACCACGGCCGCGATCAGCGGTTTTGTCGCCGACGCGGACGGCAAGCCAGTGGCTGGCGCAGCGGTCACGATCCTTCATGAGCCATCTGGAACTCGCGCTGTCGCGACAACCCGTGCCAATGGACAATACAGCGCAACGGGTCTGCGTGTCGGCGGGCCCTACACAATTTCGATCAAAGCGCAAAGCCTCGTCGCCCAACCGCAAAAGGATATTTTTCTTACCCTGACGCAGGAAGAAACGGTTAATTTCACGCTTTCCAGCGAGGTAATTGTTTTGGATGCATTCCACGTGACCGAAGATAGAAATGCGTTGTTTGACGGGAGCCGCATGGGCACTGGCACATCCTACTCGTCCTCCGAAATCACGGTAGTCCCGAGCATCCGGCACGATGTGCAAGATATCGCGAATATGGATCCGCGCATAAGCCTCACGATCAATACGTCGACCGGCGAGTTTGCGGTTTCGGCTCAAGGTCAGAACAGCCGATACAATTCTTTCCTAATCGATGGCATGCAATCCAACGATCCGTTTGGCCTAAATGCCAACGGAATGTCTTCAACTCGCAGTCCGATCCCGCTCGATTCGTTAGCTGGTTTGAACATTGAGCTGAATCCTTACGATGTGACTCGCACTGGCTTCACAGGTGCACTGATCAACGCAGTGACCAAGAGTGGTACCAATCAATTTCATGGGGAGCTTTACGGTTTCTATATGGACAAGGATCTTCGCGGCAAAAACCCCGGCACTGGACCGACCGATCCCTTCAAGGGCAAGCGAGACACTTACCGCGATCATACGATTGGTTTTAATGTCGGCGGTCCGCTGTTGAAGGATAAACTCTTTTTCTTCGTCGCGTTTGAGGACTACAAAAAAACTGCGGCTCCGACGAATGCCCAGCAGATCTTCCGTCCGAACGACACGGATGCAATCACTGCTGCGGCAAAAGTTTGGGGCTACGATCCAGGCACTTCCGTAGGCGCATTAACGCAATCGGCCCAGAAAACCTATCTCGCCAAGATCGACTGGAATATCAACGACGACCAGCGCGCGACCTTCACCTACCGTCGCGTGGATGGAAATTTTGCAAATCCTGCTGACTACAACGGTTCGACGTACACCTCGTTCAGCAACCATTGGTACCAGGCAAATCGCATTTCGGACAACTTCAGCTTGCAGCTCAACAGCACTTGGGCGCCGGATTTCCGGACGGATGCGGGGTTTGCTTATATCAAGTACAACGGAACAGCCACGCCGAATGGCGCCCCGTTCCCCGAAGTTTATATCAATGGAATAGCTGGCACCAATCTTGTCACCGGCCAAGCAGTCACTGGCCAGGTCGATCTCGGTACGAACTATTCCTATCAGTATAATTCGCTCAACACCAAGGACCACAACGGGCATTTCTATGGTGAATATTCGTTGGGAGCGCACACCCTGAAAGTTGGCGGCGACATGGACAAGGCCCGGTCGGTCGATCAATTCGTACAATATTATTATGGGCGTTACGCGTTCGCCAACGTCGCTGATTTCGCCGCAGGCAAAGCGAATTACCTCCGCTACAATCAAGCTGCCCCCGGTTTTACTATCGATGACTCGACCGCGAACTACTCGCTTACAAATCTCGGCGCACTCGTGCAGGACACATGGAAACCAAATTCCCGGTTAACGATTGTCGGTGGCGTGCGGCTTGACTACCCCTATCTCGATAAGAAGCCGCTCTATCTACCATCGTTCTACAATACATGGGGCTTTGCAAATAATACAACGGGCAGTGGCAACTACACGATATCACCTCGACTTGGATTTAATGTTGATCTGCCCTTTGAGCGCCACACCCAGGTTCGTGGCGGCATCGGACTTTTCCAAGGAACTAACCCGGCGGTCTGGATCGCGAATGCCTTTACGACCAACGGATCGACCAATAGTGTGGCTCTGCCGCCAGGCGGCAGTGCATCAAGCACCACGAGCCCCACACCAGCCAAGACGTACATGTTTAACGCTGATCCGCTCTATGTACAAACACTAGCTCCTCCACCCGCGCCGACTCCCGATATCAACCTGATTGATCCAAATTTCCGCACGCCGATTTACTGGAAGAGCAATCTAGCTTTCGATCATACGCTGCCCTGGCTGGGCATTGTCGCGACGGCCGAGGCCAGTTTCATGAAAGTCGAAAAATCGATTTTCCTCGAGTCGCTCAATCTTAACAAGACAGGCACGCTGCCCGATGGCCGCGATTTGTACGGTGTTAAGCTTCACAGCAATTACGGCAGCGTACTTGAACTAAGTAATACCGGTAAAGGTGGTGGCGAAGCCTATACGTTGAGCTTGGTCCGACCGATGAAGAAAGGCTGGTCGGCCTCGGTCGCCTATACGCATTCTCACACGACAGAGGTGCAGGCGATGACCTCCTCCGTCGCTTTCTCCAGCTTTAACTACCGTGCAAGCGTCAACCCGAACGACAACATCGCGCGCAATTCTTACTACGCCACGCCGGACAAATTTGTCGTCAGCGCCGCAAAGGAGTTTAACTTCTTTGGCAGGAAAGGCGCCGAGACAACCGTGGCTGCGGTGTTCCGCGCTCAGACCGGCCATGCATATAGTTGGGTGTTTGCCAGCGACGTGAACGGAGACGGGACTAACGGTAACGATTCTTTCTACGTTCCGACGGGCCCTGACGACGCAAAAGTCACCTGGGCCGACGCCACACAGAAGGCAAATTTCTTCGATTTCGTCGAACATTCACAGCTGAAGAAATTCAAAGGCCAAATCGTTGCTCCCTACAGCGCCTACAATCCCTGGCAGAAGACGGTTGATCTGCATTTTGAACAGGCCATTCCGATCCATGGCTCGGTTAAGCTCTCTGTATTTTTGGACTGCCTGAACTTTGCCAACTTGCTGAACAAGGATTGGGGCATCGTGGATGGTTTGGATTTCGGCACGGGCTACAGTGGCTACAATCGCAAAGTTGCGAGCGCCACGGTCGTGAACGGGCAATACGCCTACACCTTCACCCCGAGCACGCTTTCTTCGCAGCCGACCTTTATCGATCTCTCTCGCTGGCAATTCCAGATCGGCGCCAAGTTGTTGTTCTAGTCGTTGATAAAACGCTTCGCTTTCAAGCGGCCGGTGAAAACCGGCCGCTTTTTTTTATGCTTCGTTTTGCGTAACGCCCCAACTGTGCGATCGACAGTAACGAGAAACCGGCGGGGTTCTGTTACAATCCCAGCAGGCTGCCGTTCTGTTTGAGCCAGCGTTCGGCCTCTTGCCACGATGGGCAGACTTCCTCCACCCGCGCCCAGAAACGCGAGGAGTGGTTCATCTCCCGCAGGTGCATCAGCTCGTGGTAAATGATGTAGTCGCGGACGGGATACGGCGTCTGCACCAGGCGCCAATTCAGCGAAATCACACCGCCGGTCGAACAGGAACCCCAGCGTGAACGCTGGTTGCGCACGGTCACCTGCTTCACCTCAACGCCGGTCTCGGCCGCGAGCTCCCAGGTGCGGCCGGGTAGTTCAACTTTTGCCCGCCGCAAAAAATGCGCTTCCAGGGTCGGGCGCAGGTCGCCGGCAAATTGTGGGACGCGAAAAACATCAGCACCGAGGCAAACGAGCGGCCGGTTTTGTCCCGGGGTAGTCGAAGGATCATTCTCCGCAGCCTTGCGGATTTCGGTCATCTCGCCGCGCCAGATTACATGGGTGCCAAGGGTCCAGAGATCAGCGCCGGTCGGGCGCTGGCGCTGACGCGCGCGGGCCCGGTCGAGCCAGTCGCGGTGTTGGTCCACAAAGGTGTGTGCTTCGCGCTCCGAGCCGCGTGCCGGTATAGTCGCCACCGCCACACCATCGCGCCGAAGGGTGAGCCGGTAGTGGTGGGCGCGCGCGCTGCGCTGGAAAAGAATTTCCGGCGGTGCCTTGTGTACGCCGGATTCCGGCGCGAAGGCATCAAACAGACTTTGCTGGACTTCGTCGCTCACGTTGTCGGAGCAGTCAACGCATCGGCGGCACCGACGCCAGCAACTTCACGCAAAAAAGCTCCGAGACATTCAATGTGGAACTCAGGAATACTGGAATCGATCTGGAGGAGGGAGGAGGACCTAATCTGGAACACTGGAACTCTGGAACGGAGGTCGAGTGTGGTTCGGGGGGGTATTCGAGCTTTCCTGAGTTTCCCTATTAAAACCAGAACGGGTTATATGAGGAAGAACGGAAATCCGGTCATTTGTTCATCCGCCAAATTGCGGATGTATTTTCCCGAGTTCCTGTGTTCCAGATTAATTCTTTCAGGAGGTTACAGGAGGCCGGTCAGGCAGCGGCCGAGTCGCGGCAGCAGATAGTGGTCGGGGTCGAATGAGAGCAGGACGGCGTTGGCCCGGCCGAGAAAACGTTCGCGCGCCACAAAACCGAAATAGCGCGAGTCGTAGCTGCGGTCGCGATTGTCCCCCATCATGAAGTACTGCCCGGCCGGCACGGTAATTTCGTCAAAGTCGCGCAACGCGGCCTGGTGCGTCAGGCTCATAATGGGATGCGAGACGGTACCGAGTGTTTCGGTCAGGACGACGGCATTCTGTTCTTCGAGCGGAGTGGCGTAACCGCGCCAGTCTTCACCCGCTTTGCTCCAAGCGACGAGTTTGCCGTTGATCGTGAGTTGATTCGCATGCAGAGCGATCCGGTCGCCGGGCAGTCCGACGACGCGTTTTACGAGGCGTATGCCGTCTTGCGGAGAATAAAACACGGCGATTTCACCGCGCTGAGGATTGCCCCATTGCGCCAGGTGTTGC
>Ga0302289_1000801_pt1 | contig 11516 bp, 9 predicted proteins | sample III_Fen_N1_2_FD_194552 | JGI IMG/M metagenome (GOLD analysis project Ga0302289, IMG submission 194552) | Peat permafrost microbial communities from Stordalen Mire near Abisko, Sweden - III_Fen_N1_2 | ecosystem: Environmental > Terrestrial > Soil > Wetlands > Permafrost | place: Sweden: Abisko... | reverse complement strand
CTTCGGCAGGCGTAACTAATCGTCGAACGGCGAAAAAAAGCCGAACGGGGCAACCAGCGCCGTTCGGTCTTTTTGCTATTTCAGGTTAAATGGCTTTAACAGCTTGTCAACCAGAACGGTTTTTCCCGCATCGTCTTTCATTTCGACTTTTGCGAAAATCCATCCCTGAATTTTCGCTGGGTCGACTCCCGCCGCGATGAACGGCTCGGGATTGAGCACGAACACAATATCCTTGTCGTTTTTCGACATATCCCGCGCCCATTCAAACATATTCCCGTTACCGAGCTTGATACCGTAGTGATCCAGTTTTTCGTGGTACCCGATACGTGAGCGCTGGTATTTTACCATCTCCGCGAACGTCGCTTCGATCGATTTTTTCGCGTCTGGTGCGAAAACGTCGGAACCAAGCTCGAAATGAAGCATAAACTTTCCGTCCTCAAGCTCATATTTAATTCCCTCGGCAGGAGGGAGTTTTGTGATGTCGAGTCCCGCCGCGATAAAAGGCGAAGCGTCAAATACGAACTCTGCGTCCGGTTTTTCCATATCGGCCATTCCGCCGGTTGCGGCGTTCCGTGAAAAGTCCGACGACAAGTGGAACTGATCTCCTTCGGGAGATGATATGCTCCATCCGTAGTCTTCCTCGGACCAGGCAACTCTGTCGAGCGAAGCGGCCGCGACCGCCGCAAACGCAGTGTTCGCGTATTTTGCGACGAGGTCCGTGGATGTACAACCAGCGAGTGAAAAAATAGAAATTATAATAGAGACTGTAATTCCGGTAATCGTGACGCCATGCGGCGCTCTGTTTTGGGAAATTTTCATAATGGCTCCTTTGCTTCGCCAACAAGTTGGCTCGTTGGACGATACGTTTGGTCTTTTCGACGATCAGCCTATTTTCGTAACCTGATATCCGGCTTCCGTGACAGCGTTCGTGAGCGCCTCGTCATTCAGCGAGTCGCCTTCGACCGTCGCTGTTTTTTTATCGAGATTTACATCGGCGCTCTTTACGTCCGCAACGCCTGACAGCGCGGTTTGTACTCTCTTCACGCAATGCATGCAGCTCATGCCTTCTATTGATAGCGTTTTCTTCATGGTTATACTCTCCTTTGAAACTATTTTGCTGTTTTCCGTACGGAACGGTTTGAAATTCTTGAGACGAAGCGCGTTCGTCAATACCGATACCGAGCTCAATGACATCGCGGCCGCGGCGAATATCGGATTCAGAAGCGGGCCTCCGAAAATATGGAGGACGCCGGCGGCTATCGGAATGCCAAGCACGTTGTAGCCGAAAGCCCAGAACAGGTTTTGCCTGACGTTTCGTATCACGCTCTTCGAAAGCCTGATCGCGGTCGGCACGTCCATGAGGTCGCTTCTCATCAGCACGATCGAGGCGCTTTCCATCGCGACGTCGGTGCCGCTTCCGATCGCTATTCCCACGTCTGCCTGCGCGAGCGCAGGGGCGTCGTTGATCCCGTCGCCCACCATGCCGACGCGCTTGCCCTGTGCCTGCAGCTTTTTTATTTCCTCGGCCTTGTCTCCTGGCAATACTTCGGAAAGAATTTTATCGATCCCGACTGTCCTCGCTATCGCTTCCGCGGTTTTTCTTGAATCGCCCGTAATCATGTATACTTCGATATTCATTTCATGAAGCGCGGCGATTGCCTGCGCGCTCGATTCCTTGACGACGTCCGCGACGGCTATGATACCCGCGTAGCGTCCGTCGATAGCAACGTGCATCGGGGTTTTTCCCCCGAGCGCTAAAGCGTCGGCTCTTCGTACGTTCGTGTCGATTCCCGAAGCGGCAAGATGCCTCGCGTTTCCGAGGAGCACTTTTTTCCCATCGATAACGGCCGAGATCCCGTAACCGGGAATGGCGGTAAATTCCGTCGCGGCCGGAACTGAAAGTTTTCGCATTTCGGCGGCGCGGACGATCGATTCGCCCAGGGGATGCTCGGATCCCTTTTCGGCGGCAGCGGCGTATGCGAGAATCGCCGCTTCGTCGAAATCATCCGATGGAAGAATATCCGTCACTTCTGGCGTTCCCTTCGTGATGGTTCCCGTTTTGTCGAAGACAATCACGTTGATCGTGTGCGCGGTTTCGAGCGCTTCGCCCGACTTGATGAGTATGCCGTATTCCGCTCCCTTTCCCGTGCCGACCATGATGGCTGTCGGAGTCGCGAGGCCGAGGGCACAGGGACAGGCGATTGTGAGCACGGCGACGAAAACAGTAAGCGCGAATATCGTGCCAGCGCCGAAGACAAGCCAGAGACCGGCCGATACGATAGCGATGCCGAAAACGATCGGAACGAAATAGCCTGAAACGATATCTGCCAGCGCGGCGATCGGAGCCTTGGACCCTTGGGCGTCCTCGACGAGCTTGACGATACGGGAGAGTACGGTGTTCTCCCCGACGCTAGTTACGCGGAATGAGATCGATCCGTTTTTGTTTATCGATGCGCCGATGACTTTGTCGCCGATATTTTTTTCTACCGGCATACTCTCGCCGGTCAGCATCGATTCGTCGATCGACGTGCGTCCGGTGAGTATTTCTCCGTCCACGGGAATTCTCTCTCCGGGCCTGACCATGACGGTGTCTCCTTTCTCCACTTCGGATATCGGTATTTCGATTTCTCCGCCGTCTTTTATAATGGTGGCAGTTTTCGGCTGAAGCCCCATCAGCCTTTTTATCGATTCGGACGTTTTTCCCTTTGATATTGCCTCAAGGGTTTTTCCCAACAGGATCAGCGTGATGATGATACCGGCGGTTTCGAAGTAAAGACTTTCGACGAAACGGAATTCGCCGTTCAGGATGCTCGCGACGCCGTAAAGACTGTATATCACTGCGGCAGACGTTCCCATCGCGATGAGCGAATCCATGTTCGGGCTTCCGTGAATGATTGCCTTGAAGCCTATGACATAAAAACGGTAACCGGCGGCGATTACGGGAATAACGAGCGCGATTTCGATGAATGCATAGCGCAGCGGATAGTTCATTGCGTTCATGAAAGCGGGGAGCGGCCAGCCAAGCATCGCGCCCATGGCGATATAGAGAAGGGGAACCGCGAACGAGGCTGATACGATCAGCTTTGATTTAAGAACGCTGATTTCTTTTTCTTTTGCTTTCTTGTGCTTGTCGACCGAAGCGCTGGCATCGGTTTCGATGGCCATCGGTTCATATCCTGCTTTCACGATTGCCTGCTTGATATCCGAAAGCCGAAGAGTTCCGGCGTTATAGCTTATTGCGGCTTTTTCGGTCGCGAGATTAACCGAGACGCTTGTTACTCCCGGAAGTTTCCCGACGGCTCGTTCGACCGCCGCAGAACACGAAGCGCAGGTCATTCCGCCGATTGGAATCGTCACTTGTTTACCGGCAGCGTCCGTGATTTCTGTAGAGTTTCCATAGGCTTGCGTATAGCTGTCAGGTTTCATGTTCTTCTCCCGTACTATCTTAAGGTAATGCAGCCGATGTTCAAAGTCCAGAACAACAGCCGCCCATCGCGTTTGCCGCGCCTGATTCAGATTCGGGAACCGCCAGCGCCGGAATCGGCAGGGATACGCCTGATGTGGCTGAGCCCTGCGAGTTCGCGGTGTCGCCGACGACGGTGATCGAACTTCGAATCATGCCCATCCAGCAGCTGTACGCTATCGTCCCCGCTTTCGACGGAGTGAATTCTATCAGGTTGTCTCCGGGAACCAATTTTTTCCTGATACCGTATGCAGGTACGATTACCGTGCCATTGCATCCGGTTATATCTTGTTCCGCGATGCGTATCGTCCATTTAAGGGGAACTCCGGCTTTGACCGCAAACGGTACGTAATTCCCGTTTTTGAATTCGGTGACGATGCTTTGCGCGCCGTTTGCGACGATCGTGTTCTGGAGTGCGGCAGACTGCGACTTTGCCCCTGAACCTTGTGTTCCCGTTGTTTGAACGATGGATGGATTTCCCTGGAACGGCAGAGGAATCCCCGCGAGGGTCGCCGCTCTTGCGAACGTGACGACGCCTAGAAACATAACAAGTACGGCGCTAGCCTTTACCATCATCGGGACTGCCTTGCGCGGCAGAAGCGTCGCGGTTACGCCGAACAGGAAAAGGAGCGGAACCGTTCCAACGGAAAAGATCAGCATTGAAAGGGCCCCTCCGAGCGCGCTTCCGGTTCCGAGGGCATAGAGCTGCATGGTTTGCAGGGGACCGCAGGGCATGAGGCCGTTGAGAAGTCCTACTCCGAAAGGACCTCCCTTTTGAAGGGATACAGATATTTTTGCGCCGGCATCGCGCAGCGGTTTTGGAACAACCTGCCGAGCGCGAGGAAACAAACGGAGAAGTCCGAGCATCCTTAGGGCCAGAACGATCATTAGAAGACCTGCCAACCCCGCGATAATGCCTTTGACCATAGGCGAAAAATTGAATACCGATCCTGCTGCCCCGACGATTCCTCCGATTATTGTGTATGCGATTACCCTTCCCGCATTGTATTTGAGCGCGGGAAGAATCGACTTGATGCGCTCCGCGCCGGAAGTTTTTTGTGGCGCGCATTCGACTTGCGTAGCGCCAAGGCTTTGCGAAAGGGCTATGCCTCCGCACATTGCGACGCAATGTATGGACGTAAGAATTCCAATGGCGAAAAGCATGGCGTATCCGATCGATGCGTCGATTCGGGGTAGGTATGCGAATAGACCGCTTGAGCCGGCAATGAGGTATGCGGCAACCAGCAGCAACCCGATGCCGAGAGCGATGGCCGTTCCCGATCCCTTGCCGTCTCTGACGGTATATCCCGCTTTCCCGATTGCCGTTTTGATCTCGTCAACGGCGATTTTGGAATTGTCATATTCTGCTTCCGCCGTGCCTCCCTGAAGGCTTGCTTTCGACGAAATCACTCCCGTAAGCGACGCAAGCGTCTTCGTGATTCGGGATTCGCAGGATGAGCAGGTCATTCCGTCTACGTACAGGATAATGCGTTGAATACTCATATCGATAATTCTCCTCACTTTCTCAGATACCTGTCATGAGTATATCGATCGAGTGTGAACGCCGTGTGAATGCTCCGTGCGCGTGCTGTGCTTTTCGCGGGCTCCGCCGGTTTATCCCCCGAAGCGCGGAATTTTGACCGTAAAACGCGCGCCGCCGAGAACGGAGTCAGAGACCGTAATCGTTCCGCCGTGGGCTTTCACGATTTCCGACGCGATGGCAAGCCCAAGCCCCCTTCCTCCGGATTCGGTCGACCTCGATTTGTCAATGCGGTAAAAACGCCCGAATATGCGCGCGCGTTCGGCTTGTTCGATCCCGGGTCCTGAATCCTCGACGCTGAAGCTGACGAAGTCGGCGGTTCCGGATTCTTCGCGCACGAGAATTTTTCCGTCGGGCGGCGTGTATTTGATCGCGTTCGAGATGAGGTTATATATGACCTCTCCGATGCGGACATAATCTCCTTCCGCGACTGACGGTGTTTCGCTCTCCGACGCGAACTCAAGGTCTATGGCTTTTTGGGACGAGGCGACTGAAAAAAGCGAAAGGGCCCTACGGATGGTTTCGCGGAGATCGATGCCTTCGCGGGAAAAAGAGAGCTCTCCCGATTCTATGATTTCAAGCTCTCTCAGCGTATCGATGAGCCGCGAGAGGCGAAGCGTTTCCTCATGAACGCTTTTCAGCGTCTCCGCGTTCATCGGGAAAACGCCGTCGATCATTCCTTCGATAGTTCCCTGAATCAGGGTGACGGGCGTTCGCAGCTCGTGCGCGGAATCGGCAATAACCTGCTTTTTCGCCGCGTCGAGGCGTTTGAGTTCGGTCGTCATGTCATTGAACGCTGCGGCAAGCTCCGCGAGTTCGTCATCTCCCTGTATGACGACTGTATCCGTAGCGTCGCCGGACGTTATTTTTTTTGCCGCCCGGGCAAGAGACGCGAGGGGTTTCGTAAGGCGCAGCGTGAAAAGGATGCCGAGAAGAAGGGCAGCGCACACGGAGATGACAGTCGCGAAAAGTATGGATTCGGTAATCGAGAGCAAATACCTCTCGGCTGCGCCCGTGAGCGCGGAGTCGATCATCGACCCGACGAGGACGGTGCCCTCGCGCACGCCGCCGACCGTGACCGGAATGCCGTGCGAGATATGCTTGTAGGGATGAACCGTGCCGGTCAGCACTCCCGTGGTGTCGGCGACGATCACTCCGTTTTGGTCCGCGACTACGACCCGGTCTGCGAGCAGATCCCGGAAAACGGTTTGGTCCACTTGCAGGCGCGTGTCTATTTTTTCCGAAACCAGATTCGGCAATTCCCGTAAAAACGGCTGAACGTCATCCCACTTTTCTTTCGATTGCCAGTAATCGCCGAGAATTCCCGCATATACTTTTGCCTTCGCGGAGTCGCCTGAAAAGACAAATGAGCGAAAGACCGTTTCCGTCGAGCGCTGGACCAGCACGAAGGTTATCACCGCGCTCAGGCTTACGACGACAAGAAACGAAAGCGACAGCCGGTATTTAAGCTTCATGGTTTTGCTCCATGAACCGGTATCCGATGCCGCGCACGGTTTCGATGTAGCGCGGGTTGTCGCTGTCGTCGCCGATAGCCTTGCGTATGTTTTTGACATGCGCGTCAATCGTCCTCTCGTATCCTTCAAAGGCTGTTCCCGACGAGGCTCCCAGAATTTCAAGGCGGCTCCATACGCGTCCGGGCGACTTTGCCATGAACATCAATATGTCCATTTGAACGGTAGTCAGCTCGACTGGTTTTCCGCCAATCGCGCATGTCCTTTTTTCCGGATCGAGAACCACCGTTCCGTTAATTATTTTTCCGGAAGCGTGACTTGCCGGAACGGCCTTGCGGCGGAGGATTGCCTTGACCCTGGCGACGAGCTCGCGGGGACTGAAGGGCTTGCTTACGTAATCGTCCGCGCCAAGCTCGAACCCGACTATACGGTCGATTTCATCCGTGCGTGCGGTAAGAAAAATTATCGGGATATCGGATTTTTTGCGCACTTCCCGCGCGACCGAAAGGCCGTCCATTCCGGGCATGTTGATGTCAAGGATCATACAGTCGGGATTTTTTTCGCTAAAAACTTTCAGCGCATCCGTACCGTTCAATGCTTGCAGAACGGCGAAACCGGAGGCCTCAAGGTAACTTGCGACAAGAGCGGTTATTTTTGTCTCGTCGTCCGCGACGAGTATTGTCTCTGTCATACTCTCTCCTGAGTCAGCTTTTATTTTCCCGGAATTCGCGTGCCCGTCGTGCGCATCGCGAGGCGATAGACATGACGGCTAGCCGTGATGAAAAGCGTTTTGCGGTCGGAGCCGCCGAAGCAGACGTTCGCCGTCCATGACTCGGGAATGGCGATGGTTTCTGTTTTCTTGCCGCTCGCGTTGAATATCGTGACTCCGTTGCCCGTCAGATAGAGGTTGCCTTCCGAGTCGATCGTCATGCCGTCCGAGCCCATGTCGCAAAACAGTGTCTTGTCCGTAAGGCTGCCGTCAGTACGTGTTTTGTATTTCCATGTGCGGCTCGCGCCGATGTCCGCGACGTAGAGAACCTTGCCATCGGCGCTGCCGATGATTCCGTTGGGCGCGGTGAAGTCGTCGATGACGCGGACGGGTTTGCCCTTTACGGGCGCTTTTCCCGTGCCCGTTCCGGGCGCAAGATAATAGACCGCCTGCTTGTCTTGCGGCATGGACGTATGCGTCCACCATGATCGTCGATAGAAGGGGTCCGTAATGTAGATTCCTCCGTCGTCGCGAACGAAGGCGTCGTTCGGTCCGTTGAAGGCTTTTCCTTCAAAGCCCTCTGCGAGAACGGTTTTCGTGCCGTCAGGCGCGATCAGCCAAAGCTCCGTTTTTTCGTCGGCGCAGGAAATCAGGTTTCCGCTCCTGTCAAAATTCATGCCGTTTGACCGGCCTGCGTTTTCCATGAATACCGTAACCTTGCCCGCGAGGTCTATTTTAAAAATACGGTTTGAGGGCTGATCGGTAAAATATACATTTCCCTCGCGGTCGGCGCAGGGGCCTTCAGTGAATTCATACGTCCCCTGTATCGTCTCTATTTTTGCCCCTTTCGCGATCGGTGAATCTTGCCCAGCGGCGAGGGAAACCGCAGCCAAACACATGGTGGCCGCAATCGAAAAATTTTTTGTAGGCATGGTAAGGCTCCGTCTTGTGAAATAGATAGTTCCAGTTTATCATACATTATGAATAAAAAACTTGAGCGCATTCACGAATTATTGCTTCCGCTCGCCGGATTCGGCGCGCTGGTATGGTTTTTGATCAGGGTTATCCCGAAGCCGAGCAGGGCCCGGTATCCCTGCATGCGCGCGGCCGCCCCCCTCGCTTCGTCGTTCGTCATCGGTCTTTTATCGTTTGCCTCGTCTGTGCTATTTTTTAAAAAAGCCCGCGGATTTTTCTATCGTTCCCGATATGCGATTTTCGCGTCCTGCGTTTCGGCAGGCCTGGCATTCGCGTTCGTTTCGGCCGTTCAAGTTTCGCCTTTGGCCGCCGCAGCCGCTGCCGCGGCGAAAGATGCCGTCAGGCTTCCGAATGACGGTCCCAATATGCCGATGGGTCAGGGTCAGGGAATTTTTCCCGGACGCGTCGTCTGGGTTCATGACAGCGCGTCCACCGACGAGAACTTCGCCAACGGCAACCGCGCGCCTTACTGGTTTGACTCCAACGAGACAAATCAGTCTGTCGTCGACACCATGCTGGAGCGAAGCCTTCGCGAACTGACCGGGGAAGTTACCGTTGCGGACTCCTGGCGCCGCCTGTTTGCGGATTTTAACGTCAAGCACGGACGGTCGGGTACGGCCTACGCCAAGGGCGAAAAGATCGTCATAAAGATCAATTTAAACGGCACCGGTAATGGTCCGAACAACGTCAACACTTCTCCTCAGCTCTGTCATGCCCTTCTCGGCGAGTTGGTCAATACCGTCGGTGTGGCCCAGAATTGCATATACCTCGGTGATCCGAATATCACAATGAACAAGGATATGTATGCGATCATTTTAAAAGATTTTCCGAAGGTTCATTATTGGGGAAAGGGTTTTGGGTTCGAATCCGTCAAGCCGACAAAGAAGGACGTAATCTTCGCGAGCGACGGCGGCATGAAAGATCCGCTTCCGCAAGCGTATGTCGACGCGGCATACATGATAAATATTCCGGTGCTGAAGAAGCATCATCGCGCGGGAGTTTCGCTTACGGCCAAGAACCATTTCGGATCCATTACGCCGTTCAACTCAAACGGCGCATTTAACTGGCATTACAGCCTGCCGGTTCCGGACGGAAACGCCGCAAACACGAACGGCAATTACGGCGTATACCGCTGTCTCGTGGATTTTATGGGCCACGAGGATCTCGGTGGAAAGACCATTCTCTATCTCGTCGACGGCCTCTGGGGATCGATCAACTGGGGACACCCCGCCATAAAGTGGCGGATGGCTCCGTTCAACGATGATTGGCCTTCTTCCATTTTCGTTTCACAGGATGGGGTCGCCATAGACTCGGTCGGCTTTGACCTTTTGTTCAACGAATTTGACCGTAACCATCCGACCGAGGGCGCATACGATTCCAGGGACGATCATGGCCCGTTTCCTCACTACAACGGCGTCGACGATTATCTGCATCAGGCCGCCGATCCGAGAAATTGGCCCGCGGGCCTGGTCTATAATCCCGAAAAAGACGGTACTCCCTTAGGCAGTCTCGGAACTCATGAACACTGGAATAATTCGATCGACCGTCAGTATACGAGAAACCTCGGCGGTTCTTCGGGAATCGAGCTTGTCTACGTGGAAGGCGCGAAAAGCGCTTCGGTCAGGAATGCCGCTTCGACCAAGTCGAAGAGCGTGACCGCAGGCCCGACCGCGGGCATTGGGGCGAAATCGGCTGAGGGCGCGTCGAGTGGGGCTGCGGCTGCGAGTGCAAGTACAAGCGCGAAGGTATACGGCGAATTTGAAGACCTCGCGCTGTTTGATGCGGCTCGCGCGAAAATTCCCGCGATGAAAAACTGGAATGAAAAGAATGTATGCGACGATTCTTCCGGAGCGACGATTCAGGTAAAAAGCCTCGGCGCCGGTACCGGCCGGGGCGAGGTTTATCTTGACGGAAAGAAGGTCGCGGATGCCGACGGGTTCGGGCAGTTCTGGTTTGCCCTTCCCCCGGGGACATATACCATTGGCGGAAAGTGCGCGGGCTACAGGGACGTTTCCGCAGGTATTACGGTTGCCGCGGGTGAGGTTATGTATCGGAATTTTTATATGATGAAGCAGCGCTGACGGGATTGGCGAAGACTCACCTTGACGCAAGCAGCACGATCGCGTACCCGTCATGATCGGCGGTCGTCGTGTCGGACGTTTCGATCGTGTTTCCGAGGAAATCACGGCCGATGACTTTGTAGATCGAGAGCGAGTTCATTTTATCGCAAAAATCATTTCGTGCCAGGTTGAAGGAGACGAATAAATGATTCACCCCTTTCAGCACCGTCGGCCGTTCTCTGCTGAAGGCGCCAATGAAGATCCATGAGTCTTGATATGATGAGGCACCCATAATTCTGCCATGATTGTTTGTTTTGAAAAAATCGTGGTTTGCGAACGCTAAATGTTTGCCGTAGGGTATTTGCTCATAGTCGACATTATTGATTTTTCCGCTGTATCCGGATGAGTGGCCCAGCTCGTCCTCATATCCGACTTTTTTGCATTCTGCCAGAAGTTTGGCGATGGCTTCCGCCTCCGAGCTTGAGTAGGGGTCGATTATGATAATGTTGATCGGTTCCCTCAGCGTTTTACCGAGGTATTTTACGCCGCGCCAGTTTGCGCAAGCGCCGTTTTTTTGTATGAGCCATCCGTTTATCGGGGGTAGCTGATTCAGGTAGTTAACGGATGGCTCGGCCGCGAAACAGTTCAGGCAGAATGCTAAAATCAGACTTGTCATTTCCGCTTTTTTTATCATGATAAATCCCGTTGCTTTCGGCTACTTGCCGTGCTCGACCCAAATCAAATCATCTGTTTTATACCCTAGGGATTTTGCCAGCGATACGTAGTTTGCCTTGACGTCATCCGGGATGGTCTTCATGCGAGAAAGAATCCAGAGATATTTCAGATTGTTGCCGGCTATCAATGCATACTGATACTCGCTATCGAGCGCGATGACGTTGTATGCCGCATAGAAGGGCCCAAAAAAAGATACCTCGAGTTCGGCCTTTGTGTCCGCGCCCCTGAAACGCGCCTTTCCCGCGGCCTTATCCCATTTATCAACTTTATAATTGTAACCGGCGTTCACGACGTCGATCATGCCGTTTTTTCCGACCGAATATTCCGCCGTCGTATTGTTCAGGTTTTTTTCGAAGGCAAAATCGAATCGGGCAATTTCATACCACTTACCCAGATATTTCGCCTTGTCAAATTTGTCAACGGCCTTTGCCCCTTGCGGTATGGTCGCGCATCCGGAAAATATAACGGACAAAGAGAAAACAGCCATAATTCCATAAATCGATTTCATATAAACCCCTTGGAAACTTTGTTGGACGATGCCTGGTCACGCTCATTATAATGC
>Ga0302289_1000800_pt1 | contig 11527 bp, 9 predicted proteins | sample III_Fen_N1_2_FD_194552 | JGI IMG/M metagenome (GOLD analysis project Ga0302289, IMG submission 194552) | Peat permafrost microbial communities from Stordalen Mire near Abisko, Sweden - III_Fen_N1_2 | ecosystem: Environmental > Terrestrial > Soil > Wetlands > Permafrost | place: Sweden: Abisko... | reverse complement strand
CTGCCAGCGTAGTGGCTTCGATCGCTCCGGTGCGATATTCCAGGGCCCAGTCGCCGCTCCGCAGGGCGCTGCCGGTGGCGTCGCTGGAGGCCGCGACATCGGCTCCGGTGGCTTTCGACAGGTCGTTGATAAAGGTCTGTCCATCCTGGGTTTCAGCAATATCGCAACCGTACAACAGCAAGTCACCACCGGCTTGGAGCGCCCGCCCCAACTCAGCCAGCTCGGCCTGCACTATCGCATCCGAGAGACTGCTATCAACGAGCGTGGTACTGCCCAGATGCAACTGGCCATCGGCACCATGTGACAGGATGCTGATCGAGTCGTAGCTGCTTTGTGTCTGCGCCCATTTGGCGATCTGCGCCAGGCCATCTTTGTTGCCGTCAATTTCGACAATGCCTACGCCTGCCCGAATGCTGGCTTCCAGCGTCTTGTAGTCAGCCACCGAGGTGTCGACAATGACAACCTCCTTCTTCTGGTCATTCTTGCTGGTATCGGCGGCGCGCACTTCAACCGCAGCCGGCATCTCCGCGATCTTGGCCGGTGCCGCAGTGTCGGCTGCAGCATGGGCAGCGTCGACCACGGCGGCGCCGTCGAACATGAAGCGCGGCTCCAGCGCGAGCCGGTGCGGCGTGCGCTGCAGACGTGCCCTTACCGGCCAGGCTACAACAGCGGCGAGCGGCTCAGGGAGATGGTGTATTGTGTTGTTCATGGCGATGGTCCCGCAGTGAGGTTGAGGCCAGCGCTCCTGGCGTCAGGAGCGTATCAATGTGTTGTCGTCAAAACTCTGAACCCGTCACTGCACATATTGGGCTAAATGTGCAGCAACCTGTTGGTCCAGCGCTGATCGCCAAGCTGTCGGCATGACGGCGCCAATCATTGCGTCGAGGCGGTCAATGGCAGCGCGCATGGCAGCATCAACAACCGTCTTTTTGGCAGCGCTGTTCCACAAATACGCCTTGGCCAGATGTTCGGCAGACAGCATGCCCGTGTCAGGATCAACAGGGAATTTTGCGTATAGCAAGGCGGTGGGCAGGTAGGCTGGCACGTGACCTGCACTGGCAGCCGTTTCCAGCCAGAATGCGCCAACCTGCAGGTTGGCCGGACCACCTTCGCCCTGCGCCAGCATCAAGCCGAGATGATATTGCGCCTCAGGGTTGCCCAGTTCAGCGGCCTCCAGGTACCAGGCGCGTGCGCGCGGCAGGTCCTGCGGCACAAAGTTGCCTTGCTGGTAATAGTGCGCCAGCCGCAGCATGGCTGGCGGCGAGGAGGCCTGCGCGACCGGCATGCACAGGGCGATGCCACGATGGACATCCTGCGGCACACCTTGGCCCTGCATGTAATAGTCAGCAGCATTGCAGGCCGAAATCAAATGCCCGTGCTGGGCGGCCCGTTCGTACCACTTCAGGGCTTCAGGAACATCCGGTGGGCGGCCAATACCCTGCGCCAGGCAATCGGCCCAATTGTTTTCGGCAGTCGGCACTTTGCGTTTGGCAGCTTTCTCAAACCAGGTACAAGCTGCTGCCGGATCACGCGGGCGACCCCAGCCTTCCTGATAAAACATGCCCACCACAAACTGCGCCAGCGCGCTGCGTTCGTTCTGACGTTGGTACAAGGCATAAGCCTTCTTGTAGTCTTTTGCAGCGAGTGCCGCCTGTGCGGCATCCAAGGCTTTGTCGAGCACCTTATCTCGATCGGCATGCACCACTGCGCTGCCAAGCAATAGCGCGGCCATCAGCAGCATGTGAAGGCAAGCGTGGCGAGGAGTGTTCATGCGCAAGCGGGCAATGACAATCAAGAATGCAGCGGCTGCGCTGGGTGGCAGTGCAGCCGCTGTGGTCAGTTGGAAGACGGAAACAAGCCGTTAACGGCAATGAAATACCGTAGTGCAATATAGGACGGCATGATATTGACCGGTGCGTTGGTGCCGGCCACGGCAGTGGCTCCGCTGATGGAGGCATTGAACGGCGTCAGACTGGCTGATGGCGTACCAACCATGGTCGTAGTCGCGGTGCCAGACAGCGTCGTGGCCGGATTGCCGACAAAACTGACCGGGGCCGTACCACGAATGCTGCCAGTACTGCCTGCCTTCATGGAGACCGAGGGGATGGCATCGGAATAGATCTTCGCGGCCGCGCCAGAGGTTTGCGTCAGCGAGGCGTTCGCGGGCTCGTTGGTGATGGTCCCGCCGCGTGAGGCATAGAGTTGCAGTGCACTACCGTCAACTGAGGCTTGTACGTTCGTCAGATTCGTGGTGGCGGTGACCGACGACAGACTGGTGGTGAAGCTGACATTCTGGAAGTTCAGCGACACACCGCCACCTGTCACCTGAATCGGCGCAGCAGTGGCGTTCAGCGCGTGGGAATGCATCGGCAACTGTGCGGTCGTCAACTGGATGGTCGGGGAATTGTCTTGCACTGCACCGACTGCGTAGTTGAGACCGGTAGCGGCCTGACGACCGGCGCCAACCACCACACGCCCTTGCAGATTGGGCAGATTGAATGCGTTGACATTGCCACCGTAAGTGGTGCCGATGAGGGCGTACAAAGCCTGGTAGGCATTGGTATTGAGTGCCTGGCCGTTGGCCAGTACATAGCTGTCGAAACCAGCAGCGTACTGACTACCTGCTACGGCCATGATGCAGACCGCCGAGATGAACGGATCAGCCGAACAAGCGTAGCTGGGGCCACCCGCTATCAGTGCTGTCAATACACCGACTTTGGCAATGTGTTTACGTGTTTGACGCGATTTGTTTCGCATGGGCCTTCTCCTTTGGTAAGAACGTCAATCTATGGGTGTTGTTCTTCTGGGGGGAACATCACAGCACCGCTCATGCCGGCCATCAGTTCATTGAATTTCCCGTCAACCATACCAACCACCTTGACCGACTGGCTGACCGGGTCAACCCTGGCTCCCAGACGCTGAACCTTGGCCGGATAGGCCTTGCCGGTTTCATCAATGCGGATCTGGAAGGTGTTGCCTGGTTTGATCCAGGCCAGCCATCTTGACGGCACAATGAACTCCAGTTCCAACGCACTGTCATCGATGATTTCCAGCAACGTCTGGCCTGGCTGAGCGAATTGCTGTTCACGCACCTTTTGCTCCGCCACACGCCCGCTGAAGGGTGCGGCGATGGCGCATTTGCCCACGATGGCCGCTTGTGCGGCGAGGTCGGCACGGCCTTTTGCAACTTCCGCTTCGGAGTTGTCGAGCTCCACCCTTCCGACCGAATTGAGCTCAGCCAGGCGCTTGTTGGCTTGCCAGGCCTTGTCGGCCCCCGTAAGGCTGGCCCTGGCTTTGTTGAACTGCGCGTTTTGGACTGCGCAATCGAATTGCACCAGGATCTGGCCGCGTTGAAAACGTCCTCCCTCCGTCACCGGCAAGCGCGCAATGACGGCACCGATTTCTGCCGCAATCGTGGTGAACCGCACCGGGGCAAGCTGCGCCCGGATTTCGCGTTTGTCCAGTATCCCCGACGATGGCGCAGGAGTCGGGTTTGCGGCAACTCTGACGGTGGCTGCCGGTGCTGCCTTGAGCAACTCGGCGGCACTGGCCGCGCTTGGCAACGAGATGGTCATCCCAGCGGCAGTGACAAGCATCACCGCTGTTGTCGGCAAAAAATGCCATGGTTGGCGAAACGGGATGGTTTGCATGCCTGCCATGCCTACTTGTTGGTGATTGGCAGTTTTCCGCTATCCCAATCCTGAAGTGATTGGTGCACCACTTGTGCCAAATCCTGAATCGATTCGCTTGCAATGTCACCGATGACAGGTTCCATTCCCAGGGAGGCTTGTAATCGCGATGAAGCGGTGTGGACCGCAGCCATTGCCTGATAACAGCGTAGTTGCGCCAGAATCAGCGAGGTCTGCTGCGACACGTGTTCGAGCTGGGTTTGTTTCTCAGCCAAAGCCTGATTGGCGACATGGTCGGCGATGCGGTTTTCGACATTCGCAATGGCGTCTGCACGGTCGTACTGATGCACGGCATTGGCGTATTGCAGGCGAGCGATGTGCAGTTGTGTCAGCACAGCCATTTGCGTCACCATGCGTTTTTGCTCGGCCAGACTTACGCCAGCGTCGGCCAAACGTTTCTGGCTGGACAACGCAAACAGGTTAAACAGGTTGAAGGAGACCTGAACGCCCGCTTCGCGCCAGTGCTGGTTGATCAGATAGCTATCGTCACTGCTCTTATAACCATAGTTGAAGGACAAGCCAGGGAACAGTCGCAGCATGGTGCGGCGAGTTTCCTGCTGGGCAATGCGAGCGTTGTACATGCTTTCGCGCAGATCGGCATTGCGTTGCAACGCCTGCTCTTCAAGCTGGGCGATGGGCAGATCGAGCCAGGTTCTGGACAGTTCCATGGACGGCGCTGCGACGGTGTAATCGTTGCTCAGTGGCAGCCGTGTCAATGAAGCCAGTTCGATGCGCGCTGCGGACAGCTCTTGCTCGACGGTTTCCAGCATCCGCAGGTTTTCCAGCAACTGACGCTGGAAGCGCAGTGCTTCCAGTGGGTTGCGCAGTCGCTCGTTCTCTGCACGTTCAGCATCCTTTAATGCCCTCCCGGCATCAACGATGGCGCTTTGTACCTTGCCTTTGAGTGATTGGGCGGCCACCACGCGCCAGTAGGCCGTGCGCACATCCTGAATCAGCGTATAGAGTGCCTTGCGACGGCGTTCCTGAGCAACCAGCACGCGGTCAGCGTTTTGCTTAGCAGCGTAATAGCTTTGGCCAAAATCCAACAAGCTCCAAGAGAAGGTCAGATCGGTGGTGGTTGCGCTGCGGCCAGAGGAGATAAACGGGTTGGCCAGCGACTGCTGTCCGGTCACCGAATCCTGGCTGCGGGTAATGTAGTCATTGTTGCGATCACGGTATCCGGCCGACGCCACCAATTTGGGTAGCATGTCAAAATTACCGACCTCAAGCGTCCCGGAGGCCAACGCCTCTTCCATCATTTTCAGGCGGTGTTCTGCGTTGTACTTGATGGCACGTGCAATGGCCTCGTCCAGTGTCAAGGGGCCGTTGAGCGGTTCAATGTCTTTGCTAAGCGCTTGCTTGTCGGCTTGCAGTGTGGCATATATTTCTGAGTGGCTTAGCGCTTGCGGCTCAATGGAGGCACATCCGGCAACCACAGTTAACACCAGGCAACTGACTGCGAGACGGCGAAAAGGACATGGCGTGCGAGCGGACTTGGAATTGTCGATTGGCATGCAAAACACCTCCTGAGAGCAGTTTTATTATTTTGTTTGCCATTTCCCAACTCATGGACGAAAAAAAGATTGCCCTTTGTCACAGACCCGTACTTCGCCTCCCGGTCTGCTCGTGATGAATACCGCGCCGTTGTGTTGGCGAGTTCATTTTGCCAGTAAAGTGGCCGCGCTCATTCAAAAAGAGCCTCCAGACCGTGGCTCAAATCGGACAGTGGTGGCATCACCCCGCGGGCATCCCGATGGCCGCTCGTGCTCAACGCCGAGGGCCAGTCGGGCTCCAGCGGTAAATGCAGCCGTCTTGCCACTGCCACCGGATAGCTGTCCAGTTGGGTCTTGTAACCCAGCCCCAGCACCTCCACGCCCGCGCGCCACGACCCCAGGTGCACCCAGGCAGCCGACTCGGAGAACGTGGGTGCCGCCAGCGGCTGGGCTACATGGCGCAGGGCATCCACAAGGGGCAGCGGAAAATTCCAGACTTGCGCCAGTTCCGCCGACACATCACCATAGTGAAAACCAAAAATGTCGAGCTCAAGTTGGGCCCGTCGGGTATCAAGCACACTCATCTGCCGGTTCAGCGCCACCAACTCGGTGGGCATCACCACATGCATGTGCAACTGGCCGATACCATGCAACACGCCCAACGTGAACACCTCATCAGCATCCACCTCAGCCTGACCCGCCAGCCAACGCGCCGCACAAGCTGTGTACAGGTTGTAGCGCCAGAACTGTTTCAGGTCGAGCCCGGGCGTGGCCTTGAAAGCCGCTGCCACCGTGCAGCCAATGACCAGGTTACGCACCATCACCAGGCCTAGGACATCCAGCGCCGCCGCAACCGTGCTGATGGTGCGAGGCACACGGAAATAGGCCGAATTGGCCAGCCGCAGCACCCTGGCGCTCAGGGCCGGGTCCAGCGAGATCTGTGCGGCAATCTGGCTGCTCGACACATCCTCATCTCGAAAACTGGCAATGAGTTGCTGACCCACTTTGGAGATGGTGGGCAACTTCTCTGGCTGATCAATCAGGTGCTTGAGTTTCATGCGCTCACTTTCTACACTTGGTTAGCTGGTTGCTCAGCAGACAACGGCCTGTCAGCGCCAAGTCAACCGTTGCAACTGGATTGACCACCTGCCCCAGGCTCAAAAACGCATTCGCCTGGGTGTCTGGCCAACCTCACTCAAACAAAACCTCCAGGCCCTTGGTCAAGTCTGCCAGCGGGGGCATTAACAGCTGCTCATCTGGACGTGCCAGGGCTGCCAAGGCAGGCGTCCAATTGGGCTGCAGGTACAGCCGTTCCCCCACATCAAACGGGTAGTTCGCCACCTGATCTGCTTCGCGCCAGCCCAGCACCTCGGCACGGGCGAACCAGGCCCCCAAATGCACCAACGCCGCAGCCTCCAGAAACTCGGGCGCAGCAAGCGGGTCAACAATGTGGCGCAGGGCATCGGCCAGCGGTAGCGGCAGATGCCATGCCAGCGCCAGTTCAGCCGACACATCACCGTAGTGAAAACCCAAGGTTTGCAACTCCAGTTGTGGGCGCCCCGGGTGCAGCACATTCATTTTTTGATCCAGCGGGGCCATGGTCTGCGGCATGATGGTGTGCATTTGCAGCTGCCCAATCGCATGCATCAAGGCCAGGGTGAACACCCGGTCGGCATGACAACCGGTGCGCTGGGCTAACCAACGCGCGGCGCAAGCAGTCTCCAGGTTGTAGCGCCAGAACTGTGGCAAATCCAGGCCGGGGGTGTCCTTGTACGCCGCCGTCACCGTGCTGCCCAGTACCAGATTGCGCACCATCACCAAGCCAAGCATCTGCAGCGCCGCATCGACCGTGCCGATGGTGTGTGACACCTGAAAATACGCCGAGTTGGCCAGCTTGAGCAGCTTGGCACTCAAGGCCGGGTCGGCGGCAAGCTGGCTGCTGATCTCAGTCACCGACACTTGTTCAGCACTAAAACTGGCCATGAGCTTCAGACCCAATTTCGGAATCGTGGGCAACTTGCTGGGGCTGTCAATCAGGCTTTTGAGGTCCATGGTGTCACTTTCTCAAAGGGCTTGCGCGCGCCGCCATTCTCCGCCATCCCACACGCTGCGGGGGCCAGATCTGGCGCAAAGCCTAATCCAACGCCAGGCGGGCAAAGGTTTTTCTGAACTTGGCGACCTTGGGTGCCGCCACCGCCATGCAGTAGCCCTGGTGTGGGTTACGTGCAAAGAAGTCCTGATGGTAATTCTCGGCCACGCTGTAGTTGTGCAAAGGCAGCACCTCGGTCACGACTGGGCCCGCGTAAATGCCACTGTCCACCAGTTCCTGGATGACGTCTTGTGCCACCTGCCGCTGGCTGGGGTCCGTCAAATAGATGCCGCTGCGGTATTGGCTACCGTGGTCGTTGCCTTGGGCATTGAGCGTGGTCGGGTCATGGATGACAAAAAAGATCTCCAGAATCTCTCGCAGACTGATCAGGCCTGACTCAAACACCAGCTTGACCACCTCCGCGTGGCCGGTGCGACCAGTGCAGACCTGTTCGTAACTGGGTTGCAGCATCTGGCCATTGCTATAACCCGACTCGACCGACTGAATGCCCTTGACCTTGGCGTACACCGCATCCAGGCACCAGAAGCAACCACCGGCTAGAACTATCGTTTCTGTTGTCATATCAATACCTTACAAGCATTTTGGTCATTTCACTTTTTCAAGCTTTATCTGACGGCTGTTGAGCACATTGTGTGCTTGTCACTGCCAGATCCGGCCAGCCGTAAAAATGGGCACGCACCTTCGGACCATGACCATACCCAAAAATCAAGCGGCTGATTTGGAAGTGCTACTCGGCAAATACACACCCGTTCTGTACTGTACCGGTGCAGCGGGCAAAAGCAAGGTCAATTCTTGTGCCGACATCGCCTTGGCAAACAGCCAGCCTTGATAAGTCTCGCAACCATATTGGCGCAGAAAAGCCAGCTGAGCATCGGTTTCCACGCCTTCTGCGATCAGTTTCATGCCAAGGCTGTGGGCCAGCGCAATGATGGCGCGCGAAATAGCTGCATCGTTGGTGTCATGGGGAACTCCATCTATGAAACTCTTGTCAATCTTCAGTTTGTGAATCGGCAATGCCTTCAAATACGCCAGTGAAGAATATCCCGTACCAAAATCATCCAAAGCCACCCTGCAGCCTAAAGCCACCAAGGCATTAAGTTGACCCCTGGCTTTCTCGGGATGGACCATGGCCAGAGACTCGGTGATTTCAATATCCAACCATTTCGCTATGGCCCCGGTGCGTCTCAGTGTGTCGGCAACTCGCTCGCACAAGTCAGGCTGGAGAAACTGTTGCGCTGAAAAATTGACGGCCACCTGCACCGGCGTGCCCGTTCGCATCCAAGCAGCAATCTGGGTGCAGGCCGTCTCAAGTACCCAGTCTGATAGCGACAAAATGAGCCCGGTTGACTCCGCAACCGGTATAAATCTGGCTGGAGACACTTGCCCCAGCACCGGGTCAACCCAGCGCAACAAGGCTTCAACACCCACGATGTCACCCGACACCACATCGACTTGCGGCTGGTAAAGCAAAGTAAGGGTACGCAGACGAATGGCGTTTTTCAAGCGCATGTGAATTTGCATATCCTCATGCACGCCCCGCTCCATATCCGGCGAATACAGGCAACAGGTGCCGCGACCCGCCGCCTTGGCGGCATACATGGCCATTTCGGCATAACGCAGCAGGGTGTCAGCATCTTTGCCATCATCTGGAAAAGACGCAACGCCGATACTGGCACTCAAATTCACATTCAAGCCTTGCACTTGATAAGTGGCACGCAGTTCCAAGAGCAGTTTGGCGGCGACTTGGGTTGCATCAGATTTGCCAGCAAGACCATCTAACAAAATGGCGAATTCGTCACCCCCTAACCTTGCCAGTGTGTCGCTTTCGCGCAAGACTGAACGCATGGGTTGAACCACCTGAACAAGCAAGGCGTCACCTGTGGCGTGACCAAAGGAGTCATTGATGGTTTTAAAGTCATCCAGATCCAGCAACAGCACAAGCACGCACGAGCCTAAGCTGTCCGCCCGCGTTAAAGTCTGCTGGAGTCGCTGGTAAAACCAGCTGCGATTGGGCAGCTCGGTCAATGCATCACGGAAGGCTTGGTCGTGCAGGGTGGCTTCAAATTTCTTGCGCTCAGTCAGATTGTTGATATAGACAATAGCGTGCCGCTCGTCCTCGTCGTCGCAGAACCCGACTGAAATATCCACCGGCAGCATGCTGCCATCGCGACACAACAGCTGCTCGTCGAGCATGGTCACCGCACCTGGATCCGGCTTCGTGAAATAACTCTGTATTTGTGCGTCATGTATGCCGCCAAGGCGCTCTGGCAACAGACGTTTGATGTTCTGCCCCACCAAGTCTTGCTCCGGATAACCAGTCAGCATCACCACGGCGGGATTGGCTTCCAAGATGGTGCCACTTTTGTTGACCCACAGGATGCCGCTCGGCGCAATGCTCAGTGTCAGCTTTTGACGTTGGTGCTGTTTTGCCATGCTCGCCAGCTGCTGGCGAAGGGACTCTTTGAGTGTCGTCTGAAACAAATACAAATAGGCGGCCACCATATACACATGCCCGATGACATGGACAGCCTGTTTGTCCATCATGCCCAGCTTCATCACAAAGATATCTGAGATGGACAGCAAGCCCAAGGTAAAACACATGGCGGTGAAGTGCTCTCGCCTCAAGTTCCTTCGACGCAGCCACAACACACCAAAACTGATCAGGTGGATGCCAAAGACCAGCCATGACATTCCAGCAAGCACCGATGGCAAGTCGAGGCCCACCTCAGATAACTCAGAGACACGGTTTCTCCAGAGCCTGTCTATCCCCCAAAAAAGACATACGACCAACAGCACCGCACCCAGCCCCTGACGCTTTTGCAGCCGACTGACGACGGGAATATCGGGAATTAGCAGATACCCCAACAAGGCACCGGCAGCCAGGGCACGTGCCGCTGGCCAAAGCAAATCCGTTAAGTGTGTATTGCTGGGCGTTGGCCCATCGGCCATGTGAACAATTCGCATGATGTGCAGGAAATCCAGCGCACCTACGCCCAGAAAGAGCAAGCCCAGCATCACCATCGCGCCCTTGCGCGGGGACGCCAAGGCGCGGAAACCCGCAACAAATATCTGCAAGGCGGCCATGATCACCAACAACTCCAGCACCGAATGCAACCAAGTCAAGGTTTTGGGTTTGATCACCACCTGATGTCCTGTCTGGGCCCCCCACCACAGCAAAGGAGCGGCAATCGCCAGCAGCGCCCAACTGATGAGATGTTCAAGGGGTTGCATAGGTTTGAACTGCATGGCAGTAAAGCGGTCTAGGCCAAAAACCGATCTTGTTCTCAGGGTCATCAAGGGCTTCATGGTGCCGTCCGTTGGCTTTGGCGGTCAATGTTCTGCAGACCTTTGCGCATTGACTGGACTTGTAGCTGCACACATTCCAGCAACCCATCCAAGTCCGTCACTTTGTCAAAAAACCAGTCTGCACCCAACGCCAGACAGCTCTGACGGTAACTGTCATTGCCGTGAAGGCTCAGTACGGCAACACGAAGATAGGGTGAAAGCTGTTTGAGCGAGCCAATGATCTCCAGTCCGAGGCCATCTGGTAACTGCATATCCAGAATCACCAGGTCAGGAACATCCTCTCTGGCACGCTGCATCGCCTGTTTCAATGAGCCTGCTTCGGCAATGCAAGCAACACCCGGAATAGTTTGAAGCAAACGACAAAGACTGGTTCGAACCAGATTTGAATCGTCAACAATGAGCAAATGAAGGGACATAAATACATACTGCCAAGTAACGCCTGGTTGAACAATCGGCCCATGCTGAAATGCAAGTAAGCAAAAACCAGGGCTGGATAAGACATGTCCTACTCGTCGACGGCAACCTGGCGCAGTGTTCGACGCAATAAACCGTCGCCCAAGCCGCTGATGCAAGAGTGGACTGATCGGCTCAGCCTTTTGAGCAACTAAATGGCTAACCATCACCGCACCATCACCCCCGACAACTGCAGCATGATCTCGCGCCCAATGGCCGTCAGGGGCACGGATTTCTCAACCCCGCCGCGCTTGACCGCCTCCTTGGGCATGCCGTAGACCACACAGCTGGCCTCATCCTGTGCCACGGTGCGTGCGCCCGCTTTGCGCATCTCCGCCAAACCCGCCGCACCATCGTCACCCATGCCGGTCATGATCACCCCCAACGCATTGGCCCCAGCACACTTGGCCACCGACCTGAACAACACATCCACCGACGGCCGATGCAGGTTCACCAGCGGCCCATCCATCACCTCC
>Ga0302289_1000793_pt1 | contig 11614 bp, 6 predicted proteins | sample III_Fen_N1_2_FD_194552 | JGI IMG/M metagenome (GOLD analysis project Ga0302289, IMG submission 194552) | Peat permafrost microbial communities from Stordalen Mire near Abisko, Sweden - III_Fen_N1_2 | ecosystem: Environmental > Terrestrial > Soil > Wetlands > Permafrost | place: Sweden: Abisko... | reverse complement strand
CGAATCCATCGGGACGCCGTTGGCTTTTTCAGGATATATATCCAGCGGACTGAAATCTGCCCTGTTCGGGATTCCCGTTGAGATTACGGGATCGATTGAAGGATCTCACACCGGATTCCTGCGCGCACAAACGCTCATTGCGCTCGGTCTGCTTCCGGGCGATCCGCACTGGACAGTATATGCAGGAAATATTTATCCGGCTCATTATGATTCTTTCGGCACGGTCTTTGCGGCAGTGACAGATTCCGAGGCAGGTACTTACATCGGCACAACCTTTTGCGCCGGAAATCTTCGAACGGGTTTTGCGTATAATATCCAAACAGGCAGACCGGCGGGCTATGCCGCGTTACTGTATCCAAAAACCAAAACGTCTATTGCCGTAAAAACCGAAACATCGATGGAATTTCTTGTCGTTCCCCTTATTGCGGGCATTCGTATCAGGCAGATTTACCGGAATGCGCGTATTGCGTGGAGTCCCTGTCTTGGCGCGGAAAGCGGTCCGTCGGGATTTGACGTCGGAGGGGGAATACATTACAGACATTCATTGGTATATCTCGGAATGGACATGGCGTACTCGTTTTTCGATGAGCTTGATTTGTATATCCTTTCAGCGATTGGAACGAGAATCGACCAACAACGAACCTGCCTTGCCGATGCTTCAAAAATATTGAAGGAGGCGACATCGCAAGAAATCCTCGGAGAAGGCGGAATACGGCTGTTCATGCCGTCCTCGTTCGCAAGCAAACCCGAGTGGGGAATCGCTATCGCGGGCGGAATGGAATATTACACGACGATCAGGTACGGATTTTTCCCCTACTTCAGACTTGCGCTCGTCTCGAACTCGGGCCGACCGGTAATCGGGCAGTAATTATCAAAGCTGCTCGAAATGCCAAATCGAAACTTTGTCTGCGGGATTATCAGCAATAATCCTCTCGAACGCCTTTTTTGCCTCGGTCTTGCGATTTTCGGTAACGAGGGCAACGGCGGCCTCAAATTGCTTGTGCGAAGAAGCCTTTGATTGCCGGCTTTCTCCCGGATCCTGGTCAAAAACCTCAAAGACCCCGATCTTTTCTTCTTTACCCTTAAAATACGTCGTACCGATAAAGCGCGTCATAAACGCGTCAGAATCCTCAAGCCGGTTATAAACGTCACGGCTGATCAAAAGCAGGGAGCCTGTTTCCTTCGTCATATTTTCGAGGCGCGAGGCAAGATTCACGGAGTCGGCGATAACCGTCGTCTGCATCCGCTTCGCTTCTCCGATCGTTCCCATCATCATGGTTCCGCAATGGATTCCGGTCCCCGTAGCGATCGGGGGAAGGCTTTCTTTTTCGCGCTCAAGATTCAGCTTTCGAATTTCCAGAACCATATCCAGGGCGCAGCGCACCGCATCGTCGACCCGTCCCGGAAATATTGCCATGATGCCGTCGCCTACGTACTTGTCGATGAATCCGCCATGACGCCGGATAATGGGCGCGATGCGCGAAAGGTAATCATTCAGAAAATTAAAAGTTTGCTTGGGCGTCAAATGCTCCGAGATGGTCGTAAAACCGCGGATATCCGAAAACATGATGGTCATGTCTTTTTGTATCTGGTCGCCAAGCTCCACGTCGATGATGCTTTCCTTGGAGAGAAAGGTAAGAAACGCCTCGGGAACAAAACGTTCCATCGATCGGTTCAGCTTCAGGAGATGTTCCTGATAATTCTGTATCTTGTCCGCCATGCCGTTGAAGTTGTTTTTTAGGTCATCAAGTTCCTTGATTGAGGACTTGAGCTCCGCGCGCGATGCCATATCCGAATTACCGAAGCGCCGGACGGCGTCGGTAAGGGAAATGATAGGCGCGCTGATCCGCCATGCGAGCAAAAAAGAACCCAGCATGATGATAAGGAGAAGCCCCCCCGCGACGATGAAGGCAACAAGAAAAACAGAGGACATAAATGCCGAATAATTTTTATTCGATATATCGACGCCCAGAGATCCCAAAAAAACTCCTGTCTTATGGTCAAATATGGGAGCGAGTCCCATGAGAGAGTACGTTTTATAGTCGGGATCGAAAATAAAACGGTCTCCGACCTGCGGGGTCTTTTGGGTCAATGCAAGGATTGTCTTTTGCTGGTCATGGATGTCATATCCGAGGTTAAACCCCGAAATGGAATCGCTCGCCTTTCCCGTGCGGGATTCTTCCTCGCGAAGAGCGAGCACGTCGGCGTCGACGACAAACCGCGCGCGATCGGGACTGGAATCAGGGGCGAGGATATACACATAAAGAATCAGAGAAGGATTAGTACTGCGAATTTTATTGAGATAATTGGAAACGCTTGCATATTCAACCGTAGTCTCGACCTTGCGCGAGCCCTGATCGTCGAGCGCAGGATTTAGTTTCTCGATCAAAACGCCGAGATCCTGAGTATTCACCCCTTCGGCTCCGAGAATTGCGGTCGCCTTGAGGCGATCCGATATCTCTGCAAATAATCGCGACTCCAGGGTTATATATAAACTTGAAAATATTATCGCCAATACTATCAAACTTGAAACAACCAGAATTGTCCCGATATATATCCTGTATTTTATGCCTGCCATCATCTTTCCTTTCATATACATAGTGATGGGAAAAATCCATTTTGTCAAACACTTGCGAAACGGGAGCGAAACTGATATATCTTGAATAATGATAAAAGTGTGTTTGATTACTATCTTTTTTTCTCTTTGCCTATATTCAACGCTTTACGGCGAACCAAATACAATGCCTGTCGGCGAAACGGGAAAAACAGAAACAAACGACGCGCTTCATTTCAGGTTTTATATGAAAAACGACTCCACGGCATCTCTCTCCGACAGTGACTGGGATGATCTTCGTTCCTTTGGGATGTATTACGGAATTTCATGGAAAAAATGGGCGTTTGAATTCACGCAGGATGGACTTACAAACAGGGGAACAAACTCGGCAGACAGAGGCCGAATAGACGAGGCGTACGGGATGCTTTCCCGTAAACTTTTCCAATTTTCGGGAAAGCACATAACAAGCGGCTTTACGGCCGGAGCCGGGATGCTTGCACTCGGGAATAGTTATGGATATGAGATACAGAAATCGTACCATGCGATGATCCTTAACAAACGGCCGATTCCCGACGTTTACGACACTATTGAAAAAAACGTTTTTTGCATCGCCTATGGGCGCACGCAGCTTACGGCGCATTTCCCCGTTCTTCCGCTGCAATTTTCCGCGTCACTCGAAAAAGGAATCCCGGATTTTTACCGCGTTCAGACTTTTGCCGAAACCGGAAATATCGAAGGCTTGTTTGGATTGTCAATGTTTATCGGGTATGTTTATGCCGGTGATTATGACGGGTTAGGAACCACTTTTATCAATACCGTAAATTCCGAAAACGGCGTAATCATTGGCGCGCGTTTCGACGCGGGGATACTTGAAACGGGAATATCATATGACGCCACGACCTCGCGGCAGGCAGGCTATCTGGCAATCAGCTTTCCGGCCGACAAAGCAACAGCGAAACCCTCACAAAAAGGAATCATCAGTTCGATAGATTTTAATGTCTATCTTTTCAACCCGTCAGTCCGTGTCAAAGCGGCAATACCGGGAATACACCTGCCGCTTTATTTTTCGGTTAACCCCGTCATCGGCGTTGATTCGGGAACATTTCAGCCAACAAGCGTGCAAGCAAATGAAACGCTCAATTACCGGTTTCAGGAATGCTATGGCGGCGTTGATCTTTCAAGAAGTTTCACTTCATGGCTTGACTTGTATGCGATGGGTGCGCTCGGTATCCGTCAGGAGCAAAAAAGGACGAGACTTCTCGAGAAATCGCAGATTCTCGGCCAGATAACCGAACCGCTTTTCCTTGCCGAGGGCGGAATGCGCCTGTTTCTTCCAACTTCCCCCCGTACCGATATCCGCTGGGGGCTCGATGCGGGCGGCGGTATCTGGTACTCAGACACTTACGATTCCGACATCCGCCCGTACGCGCAAGCGAGGCTTATCGCAATGAACGGATGGAAGCAGTCCAGGCGGCATAAGTGAACGGGCGCGCCGGCGAAGAGAGTGCCATCGAAGAGCTCGCTGTTTTTTTTTCCGGTCTGATCGCTGAAATAAAATTCCTTTATCCCGGCGGTCATTTTCCCGATAAAAACGCCATTCTCGTTCACTCGGCGCTTTCATCTTTCGGCATCGTTCCGGGGGCAGAACGATCCGTGACGGAAGCCCTCGTCCGCTCCTGCGAGCGCGAGGGCCTAACCCTGGTAATGCCGGCTCACGGCGGAAATAACCGCACGGGAAAAGACTGCCTTGCGATGGGAAGAATACCGGAATATTTCAGGCGAAGGCGCGGGACCAAACGATCAGCGCACCCGGACCTTTCGTTTTGCGCGAGAGGGCCTTGCGCGAGAAAGATTCTCCGCAGCCATCGCGCACGGACGGGAGTCGGAATGGAATCGCCCGCGGGAACGCTCTACCGGACGGACGCGATTGTCCTCATGCTGGGAACGGGATATGAGTCGTGCACGGTCATGCATTTGGCCGAATATGCCGAAGCCGAAAGGATGCGCGCGGAAAACATGGTTCCCGACACGGTTACGTGCTGGAGCAAGGGAAAGTCATGGGAAGAACCGGCATTTCGCGCCGAACGATTTCCGGCGCTCGGCGAGGCATTTGAAAAAGAAAATCCGGAACATATCGTCATCCGCCCGCTGCCCGACATTAGCTCGCAGAAAGGACCGGCACGATACGGGCGCGCAAAGGCGATGCGCATTCGGGACCTCGTTGATTTTTCCATAGACAGATACCGCTATTTGAGGTAACTTTACCCCGTATGTTGCGATTTTTAAAACGTATTTTTAGCGCGCGAAATGCACCGATCGTCGATCCGGATATTTCTCCGGAAGAATTCTGGCAAACCGATTTCAGCAAACCCGCACGATCCCGTTTTCTTGACGAAACGGGCGACTCGTATTCAGCGCGAATTTCCCAAGCAGGGCTCACCCTCGCCTTTGAAAAAAAGAACGTGTATGCGTGGACTATCAACCCGATTTACCAATACAAGGATTTTATACTCGAGGCACTGCTGAAATTTCCGGAAAGCAAAAACTCGCGAACCGGAGCCCTCACTCCGGACGGATCGACGGCGACGCTCTCATGCGCGGGTTCCATGTCCGCGGGCTTTCTTTTTCGATATCAGGGCGAATCGACTTTCTACGGCGTGCTGCTCTCGGACGAAGGCCTTATCCGCATGGACGCAGTGGTAAACGGAACGCCGATGCCCATACTCGGGTGGACGGAGATCCGCAAAACAGAAACAGGAGAGGCGTTCAAAGACGTGGAAGCGCCGCCGTACATTACAAATCCTTCCGTATATTCTTTGAGAATTATTTCTCAGGGGACAAGTTTCACGATCATCGTAAATGACGCGTGGATTGCCGAATGCGCGGATGACACCATTCAGTCTTCCGGGCGAGTTGCCTTTGCCGGACAAAACTGGGCAAAAGCGGATAAAACCGAGGCAATATTGAAAGCCATCGCGATCGATTCGCGTCCCGTGGAAATTGAAACGATCCAGACGCGATGGAACCAGTACATAAAGATACCGCCCGAGGCGCATATAAATCTCGCCAGAACCTGGTTCGCAATGGGACGATACGTCCCCGCGATTCTTGAGCTCAAACGCGCATGGAAAGGACGAAAACCGGGAACGGAAGAATTACTTCTGTCAGGGCAGGCATATCTCGCGCAACGGCTGCTTCCGGAAGCGGAAGAACAGGTGCGAAAGGCGCTCTCGATAGAAGCGAATAACGAACAGGCCGCGGCAGACCTTGGCGGGATACTGTACCTGCAGAACCGGTTTATTGAACTTGAGGATTTACTGAACACGCTTTCAAGGGAATCGATCGAGCAATCCGCGTTCATCGCCAACCTTGAGGGACATTTGCTCAACTGGAAAGGCCGCCATGAGGACGCCGCAAAAGCATATCACCGGGCGAGTTTGCTGCAAAAGAACCAGGGATTATTTTTCCTGCACGAGGGCAACGAATGGAAAGCCGCCGGAAAATCGGAAGAAGCGACCGTTGCCTGGCTCGAAGCCGCACGGCTTTTTCTTGGCGACGAATCCTATGACGATCTTGCCGAGGTTATACGCCTTCTCGAAGAGGCCTCACCCGGTGATCCGCGAGCGGCGGGAATCACGGGTAAATACCTTTATGCGACGGACAGACCGGAGGAAGCGCTCGAAAAACTGGAAACTGCGATTCGCGCAGACGCTCCCGATTCTTCGGTCTGGTATATTTACGGAATGCTGATCGCGTCGAAATCTTTGTCGCAATCGATAACGGCGCTCAGAAAGGCCGTAGAACTCGAAAGCGCTTACGGCCCATATCATTTCAGGCTCGCCGAAACTCTTTTTTTCGCGGGCGAAGACTGCGACTCGGAACTGGAAAAGGCGATCGCGGCGGACGGAGACAATGGATGGGCGTATAATCTCGCGGCCTTGAAAGCCCTCGGAGAAAACAACCTCGACGCCGCAAAAGCCCATATCCTCGAAGCGCGCAAAAAACTTCCCGACGAAATATCGGTACTGATAAACTTCGCCGAAATATGCAGGCGAACCGGAGTCCTCGACGAAGCGCTTCCGCTCCTTGATACCGATAATCCCGACGCGCTCCGCGCCGGGGCGAATCTGCTTGTCGAAGACCGGCGCTTTGAGGAAGCAGAGGCATGGTACATCAAGTCGCTGAGATATCGCCCTTTTGACGCCGGGACGCTGACGGACCGCGCGGCAAACTGCCTCGAGCTCGACATGCTCAACGAGGCCGACGATCTTTTGGGGCGCGCGCTTGATATCGAAACCTCTCCGCGCATCTATCAGCTTATAAGCTACCTCGCAGGAAGGAAAGGCGAGTTCGCCCGCTCGGAAGTCGCGCTTCAGCAAGGTCTTTCCGAATTTCCGGATAATCCCGACCTCCTGTACGAATTGAGCGGCGTGTATCTCGCGACAAAACGGCCGAAAAAGGCCGCAGAAATAGCGGTACGCCTCAGAAACGCGGAGGATTCGGAGCGTTCCGATCTTCTCGACGAAGAAATTTCGGAAACTAACACAAACAAGATTGATTGCTTTTCATGCGGCCGGGTTTGGTGCGTGCCGAAGGATATACCGGCGCAGGGCTCCCTGCATCTGACGGCCCAGCCCCCGGACGAGCTTCCCGCAGGAACATGCCCGGAATGCATGAAAACATATTGCATTGGATGCGCGAAAGAAGCGCTCGGGGAAGACGGACGATTCAGATGCAAGACATGCGGGGCAAAGCTTAAGCTGATAGACCAGAACGCAATCTATATCCTGAGCAAATGGCAGGAAACGCAGGACTGACATTGAGCGCGCGGAAGCGGACCCGCAGGACGAAGGACAAAAAAAAGGATCGGGCAACAATCGCCCGATCTTTTTTTTTCTTACGGTTTCATGCTGACTTGCCAGGTAGCGTCAAGCTGATCCCGGGCGTTCTCGAGGGACTCGATCGCCTTTTGAAGCTGGTATTTTGCCGACAGCAGGTTGCCGTTAGCCAAATCAAGATCCGCCTGCGATGCCTCGCCCTTTTGCAACTGCAAATCCGTTTCGGTATACGACAGCTCGGACGACTCCACGAAACGGTTTGCATTCTCGTAATTCGTCTGGGCTTTTACCACCGCATTCTGCTGGTTCAGCCAGGCGGTCCGCACGGAACGTTCGGTATTCGCATAGGACCTTTCCTGCATCGCAAGGTTTTCCGACGCGGTCGAACTTGCTTTTTGGAATATCAGATCGGGAGAAAATGAAACCTTCGCGGTTACCGACCAGTCAAGCGTATTCGAAACGTCCGCCCCTACCGAAAGATCGGGAAGAGTCGTGCTCGAATTTTTCGATTGCTTCGCGGCGTCAAGATTCGCCTTTGCGTTTACCATATCCGCGGACGATTCGACCCAAAGGTTTTCATCGACAAGCGTTCGTCCGTCGACGATAGTCAGGGCGTCAAAATCGGTCAGGGCCGATTCTGCCAGGCCGGTGCGGAGCGAAAGGTTCTGGATCGCAGTTGACAGATTTGTCTGAGCCGTATCCAGATCGCTCTGGGCGCTTATCAGCGTCGAGTAGATGGTTATTTCCTTCGATGACCGTTCCTTGCCAAGTTCGACCAAATACTGAATGCGCGACAGATCGTTCTTGGAGGTTTGCACGACCGCCTGCCGCCAGGCAACTTCGGTCTGCGCCGTCAAAACGGCGCGATATTCTTTTCTCGCGGAAAGAAGCGTATTGCGGATTGCGCTCTGGGCGTCTACAAGAGCCTTGTTCCACGCCGCTTCCGCAGACGTGTCGACTTTGGCGAACGGAATCAGGCTTAATGAAACCGAACCGGAAGTCGTGCTCGCATCCGTCGTGCCGGTAACACCGAGCGAAAGCCATTTGGCCAGCGGAATGGCGAGATTCGCGGATACCGATTTTTTGAGCGCGTTCGCGGAGCTGCTGCTCGTGCTACTCGCCGAATTTCCCGAAGAACCGCCGGCTGCCGTCGACGAACCCGTTGAGGATGCCGTGGCGGCTTTCTGGCTCAACGACCCCGAGAAAGAAAGATTCGTGCCAAACAACGAAGCCGATTTGAACAAATTGTTCTTGGCGATCTCAAGCTTGCTCCTTGAATCTGCCAGGGTCGAGTCATGGGCGAGAGCTTCGTTCATGACGCCATCGAGACTGATTGCGGAAAGGGGCATCAGGGCACAGGATAGCAGGCTCAGGGCCACCGCTACTTTTTGCGCCGTGGATAACAATGTCTTTTTCATGTTACGACTCCTGTAATACCTTTATTCCTTTAACCCGCTTACGATGGAGGATGCGGCGGCTTTGGCCGCAGGAAGCAAGCTGAACACAAAGGCGAGAGAAAGCGCCGCGATTGGCGCAAGCAATGTCCTGATTTCGAAGATTCTCGAAGTCAGGTCAGTCGATCCGATTCCGAGCGCCGTAAGGTAGGGCACAAGGATTTCCCGCATCGGCACCGAAAGGGACGTGGCGAGAAGTAGACCGATGATTCCGCCGGCGCCGGCCAAAGCCATGCTTCGGAGGCACAATTCAAACGTACCGCGGGCAACGGTCATACCGATTGCCCTCTTCACGGCCATCTCCTTCGCGCGGTCAGCCGCATCGACGAGAAGACCCGAAACTATCCCAAACGCCGCGATTATCAGAATAAGGAAACCCAAGCCGGAAGTGACCAAAGAAAGATCATTAAGCGATTGTCTCGCTTTTTCGATCGTCGACACGCCGGGGCTGTCGGGAGATCCTTCCCAGGCAGTAACCTTTATTTTTGTGCCTGCGCTCGTTTCAAGATCCGTGCGTATCGCGGACTCGATATTCTTGACCGTCGTACCGGAAATACGGGCGGCAAACATTCGCACGGGCATGGTGAAATTCATTCCGGTCGGAAGCAACGACGTATACGGAGTGATATAGTCCGCTATTCCGTAGTTGTCTGCCTCAAAGCGAGTGGGATCGGAGTAGACACCGACGATTTTATAATTGCTCCAGGACGACATTTGCTGAAAGGCATTTGCGCCGCGTCCGCCCGCAAGAGCGGTGCCTGACTGCGCCTGGGCTCCTCCAGCCTGCGTTCCTCCTGCCTGCGTTCCTGTTGTCGCTCTCTGCGGAGGCATGCGGAAACCATTGTCAACGGCGATAATCTGACCGGCGGCCGAAGAGACGTCGCCGAACAGGGTTTTCGCCGCACGCTCGGAAATGACCATTACCTTTTCTTTCGAAGTAACGTCAGCGGCCGAGAAAAAACTTCCGGACAAAATCTTGAGGCCCATCACGTCTGCGTAAAAATTATCCGTACCGAGGACCGACGACGGCTTCCAGTATTTGTTGTTTACCTTGATCTGTTCCATCGGCATCTGGTTCACGATAGCGACGCTCTTTATGCCCTTCACGTCCGAAGTGAAAATTGCGCTGTCTTCGGCCGAAAACTGAAAAGGCCTCGTCCATGAAAGATCGCCATTAACGCCGATCTCGGCGTTTGCTATGACGATCCTGCGGTCCGAACCGCCCGTAGTCGATTGGACCAGCCTGTCGAGGCGCGCGGTAGTCTGCATCGAGAGCCCTAGGGCTCCCGTGCCGATTGCCGTGGTTAAAATCAAAAGAATATTTCGCAGGGGATGCGTTTTAATGACCCTGAACCATTTGTTTACGATCGTGTTCATTCTGTTTCTCCTATTCCGTGCGCAGCGAGTCGGTAATCACGAGAGACGAACCGTTCTTTGCCGGAATCGCGGCAAAAACAAGCGAGACGACCAGCGCGCCGATACCGACCGCGACGAGTACCGGCAAGTTTACCGATACGGGTATGCTTTGCTGCGACGAACTGTTCTCGAGCATATTCGCGAGAACGTTCACGACTATGGGCGAAAGGGCGATTCCGCAAACCGCTCCGGCCATCCCGATCATCGAAGCCTCGATCATTATCTGGCCGAAAACCCTCATGTTCCATGATCCGAGGGCTCTCATGATCGCTATGGGTTTCTTCCTTCGCATGACGCGGCTTGTCATCAAATTGAAGAGGTTGATCGCGGCGGTAAGCGCGCTCGCCGCCGCAAGGATCGTCATAAGAGTCAGAATCCTTTCGCGTTTGGTGACTTCCTTATAGAACATGTCAAGGTTCGCCTCGGCCATAACCGAACCGGCTCCGTGAATCGAGTTGAAATAATTCTCGAGCTGGATCGCGGCTTTTGCGGGAGAACCGGTGCTTTTTGTCGTGTAGGTCAGGTTGTTGTACCGCGCACGGGCTGCGGCGCCTGAACGCATTGCCTGAGTCGGGACAAAAGCCATTTCGTTGTACGTTATATTTCTGCCGGAGCTGTTCCATTCGTCATAGGCGAGCACTCCGATTATATTGTAGGTCGTGTTGCTGAGGACCAGTTTCTTTCCAATAAGATCGGCGGGGTTCGTCACGCTCGCATACACCTTCTTCGCAAGCGTCGCGCCCAGCACTACGCCCGGAGTTCCCGAATTGTCCCCCGCGTCGGAAAAGATATCGCCGTATTGAGGCTTAAGCGAATATGCGGCGAAAAATCCGCCCGAAACCATTCCGCCGTTGATTTGCTCAAGCGTCGGTTTTTCAAGCGTCGGATCGATAACTTCCTGAGGCTGGTTAAACATACCTGGAGGTCCAAAGCCATCAGGAGGGCCGCCGGCATTTGCGGCCGCGGGTCCCGCTGCAGCCGTAGTTGTTGCACCCGTTGCGGCGGCTCTTGCCGTTCGGGTTCTTGTCGCACTGGGTGCATTTCCTGTTGCCGCTTCGGTTGCGCCGGTTTTTGCCGCGGCTTTAGTCGTTATATCCTTTGAGGTAGCGGCCGTCGCACCCGTAGCAGTTGCAGCGGCTCCGGTTGTTGCCGTCGTAGTTGCCGTTGTCGCTGCTGCTGTACTACCGGCATCAGGGGGAGGTCCACCGCCATCTCCACCGGGTCCACCGCCAAAGCCGCCGCCAAACCCGCCGAATCCGTTTGAACTTGCAGTACTTGCGGTCGTGTTGAACGTCCTGTACTGAGAGTCATAAAAAGAATCTACGTCGGGACAAACGTCCATTGCGGCCTTT
>Ga0302289_1000791_pt1 | contig 11646 bp, 10 predicted proteins | sample III_Fen_N1_2_FD_194552 | JGI IMG/M metagenome (GOLD analysis project Ga0302289, IMG submission 194552) | Peat permafrost microbial communities from Stordalen Mire near Abisko, Sweden - III_Fen_N1_2 | ecosystem: Environmental > Terrestrial > Soil > Wetlands > Permafrost | place: Sweden: Abisko... | reverse complement strand
AGCTTGACGTTTTTAGCCAGGGCCTTGGCGATTTCGACGAGCTGCTGCTTGCCGACGCCGATGTCCTTGATGAGAATTCTCGAGGACTCAGGCAGACCGACCATTTTAAGCAATGAGTCCGCCTTTGCGTACGCTTCGTCCCAATTTATATTTAAGTAGGAACCTCGTTCATTGCCCAGAAACATGTTCTCGCCAATTGACAAGTAGGGCACCAGGGCAAGTTCCTGATGAATGATCACGATTCCTTTGTTTTCGCTGTCTTTAATAGTGTTGAATTTGCATTCTTTATCGTTAAAAAGTATATCCCCGGTATATTCCCCATGCGGGTAAATACCGCTAAGAACATTCATCAGGGTCGATTTACCGGCTCCATTTTCCCCGACGAGCGCGTGAATCTCGCCTTCCGTAATTTCCAGATCGACGGAATCCAAAGCCACGACGCCTGGAAACGTTTTGGTAATTTTTCTCATCTCAAGAAGAGCGCTACCCAATTTATCCTCCCAGCATACATTAAAAAATACAGACAGGCGGAACTTCCGCCTGTCTGTAAATGTACGCGAACTCAGTTCGTGTTATTACTTGACAGCGATGTCAGCTTCTTTGTAGTAGCCGCTATCGATAAGAAGTTTCTTGTAGTTATCGAGAGTAGCGAAAACAGGAGCGCAAAGGAATGACGGAATGATTCCGGTTCCATTGTTGTAGGTCTTCTTGTCGTTAACCGGTACAGTAGTTCCCTTGACGATCGCGGTGGTCATTACAACAACCTGGGCGGCGAGTGTGCGGGTATCTTTGAAAATACTCATGCTCTGGATTCCCATGAGCATGTTCTTTACAGATGCCTTGTCGCAGTCCTGTCCGGTGAGGAGCGGGAAATTGGCTTTGGTATAACCGGCGCCGACGAGAGCATTGGTAACACCCTGTGCGGTGGAGTCGTTGGAAGCCATAACTGCGTCAAGTTTTACGCCTTTCGGGCCATACTTAACGGAAGTGATGATGTTTTCGAAGCGTTTCTGAGCTTCTTCAGTTGACCAGGAGGGAGTTGCGCATTGTGCGAACGTTGTCTGGCCGGACTTGATAACGAGCTTGCCGCTGTCGATATAGGGCTTCAGGATGGAAAGAGCACCATTAAAGAAGAAACCGGCATTGTTGTCTCCGGGATCACCAGTGATGAGCTCAATATTGAACGGGCCTTTTGCAGTGGCAAGTTTCAACTGGTCGCGGAGGTATGTTCCCTGGATAACGCCAACCTGGTAGTTGTCGAATGATGCGTAATAGGATACGGCGTCACTGTTCATGATCAGGCGGTCATAAGCGATAACGGCGATTTTCTTGGCTTTCGCTTCTTTCAAAACTTCAGTCAAGGATGAACCGTCGATAGCAGCGATAATGAGTACCTTGCAGTTACCAACGATCATGTTTTCAATCTGGGCAACCTGGGTCGGAATATCATTGTCGCCAGCGAACTGGAGATCAACGGTGTATCCGGCTTTCTCAAGCATCGCCTTCATGTTAGCTCCATCCTGGTTCCAGCGCTGGAGACTCTGGGTGGGCATCGAAACACCGATCTTTGTCGCAGCAAAGATACAACCGGTTGCCATAATGAGAGCCATTACAGTCATTACGATTTTCTTCATACATTTTCCTCCAAAGAAAAATTAGATGGTTTAGTATAAACCGGTTCAAAGTATATGTAAATCGTAATTTTTTTTACTTTTACGGGGAAAAAAATAGCCAATCGTATAAAAACCAGCATCCATACGGGTAATATATTTATGCTATTTTTTTACCCGTTCAGGAGCATTCCGATATACATCCTCTTCGGAGTGAAATCCTTCCCCAATAATCGTAGTATCCATGTTATTCTTGAAAACAGCCTTGGGCGTCTCGATGAAATAAGGAATCATTATACCGGAACCGTTATCTACCATCAAATCCGGTTTCAGTTTTTGTTTGGTCGCGATCTGTACGGCAACTTCCGCAGCTTTCGCGGCCAGCCGTCCGATCGGTTTATAAACGGTCATGAGCTGGGTTCCTTCGACTACCTTTTGGCATGCGCCTATATCGGCATCCTGACCGACGACGGCAACCTTCCCCGCGAGCCGATATTCGGACAGAAGCTGAATTGCCGCGCCCGCAATCTGGTCATTAGCACAGGATATTGCGTCGATATTTGTCGACTTTTCAAGGACTTTGCTTATCTTTTCAAGAGCCTCATCCGAACTCCACTCATCAAGCCATATTTCCTCGACAATATGAATTTTCCCCGATTTCACCACGGGGTCGATGATCTCGTGAAAGCCGCCGTTAACCTCAAAACTGTTGTTATCCCGGACGGAACCGTTAACCACCAGATAATTTCCGGCAGGAACCGCACCGAGAAGGGCTTTGGCGAAAAGACGCCCGACTTCCCTGTTGTTGAACGAAACATATGCGTCAATCGGCACGCCCATGATAAGCCGGTCGTACGCAATTACGGGGATTTTTGCGTCCTTCGCCTTTTTTACGACGCCCGAAAGCATTTCGGAGTCGTGCGCGATAACGACAAGCACGTCGATTTTCCGCGTGAGAAGAAAATTGATCTGCGCGATCTGTTCTTTGGTTCCGCCGGCTGAAAGCTGAACGATGACGTCGGCGCCGAGATCCCGCGCGGCGCCGGTAAATATTTTCACGTCCTTGTTCCACCTCTCGATGATGAACGTATCCGTCGCGATCGAAAAACCAATGACAATTTTATTTTTTGGCTTCGCCTTTTCGCCCAAACCGCATCCAGCCGTCATAAAAACAATACAGCCAATCGCAAAAAGCGAAACGACGCGGGCGAGTGCGCATGTAAACGATCTATTCCTCATACAATCCCCTTTGGGCATACATGCTCGGAGAAATTCCCACTATCTTGCGGAATATCTTGCTGAAATAATTCGGATCCTGATATCCGACGGCAAAGGACACTTCCTTGATGCTCGACCGGTTTTCTCGTATCAGCTTTTCGGCGCGCTCGATGCGCAATACGGTCAGATAGTCGATGAAGCTTGAATTCATATGCTCGCCGAAAAGCCGGCTTAGGTACGCGGGTGACACGCTCGCTGCTTCGGCCGCGTCATGCAGCTGTATTTGCCTGACAAAGTTCTCGTCGATAAAGGCAATCGCCTTCACGAGAGGCACCGGAAACTTACCCGTTCTCGTCTGCCTCGCGCACTGATACAGCCTGTTGAATGACGAGAGTGCCCAGGAATTCCACTCCGCGAGATTCGCGAGCGGCACGATTTCGTCCGCCGGCAAAAAAGGGGGAGATTCCTCGGAGTGGACCTGGTAGCAAGAGGTACAGTCATCGATAAGAATAGTGAAAAGGGAGATCATCTTCGCCTTGGCAAGCGCAAAGTCATACGTACCAAACACTTCTTCCCAATAAGCGCTGAAGAGCGCCCTTACTTCATCGAAAGACGAAAGCCCGATCTTGCGCCTGATCTGAATAATCCTCATGCGCTCCCTGAGCCGGATATCGGTCTTGTCGCGCTTCCTGTTTATTTCCTCAAGCGCTTCCCCGCAAGAAAGATACAGATCGTAACCCGTACGGAGAGTTCCGCAAGCGCTAAACGAAAGGATCGACTGAGAAACAACCGAAGAGAGAATCTCGTTTAAAGTTTTTTCAAGAGCATCCCGCTGTATTTCTCCGGGAAAAAAATACATGCCGAAATTAAGATGCTTGATGAAAAAAAACCGATACTTGAATTCAAGATGAACGTTAATCGCGGAAAAAGTCGGCTCTTGCTCTGAATCCATGCTGATAAAGGCGACCAAGCCCTGTTCCGAACCAAGATCAAGCTGCTCGCACAGATACTGCCAGCGCTTGGGTTCGATCTCCCTCCATATATCTTCTTTCATAAATTGCCTGACGACATCGTTCTCCGGCGAACTGACCTTGGAAGAGCGCCGCCTCACGAGCGTCGCGCGGATTCCCTCGAGCGTTTCGATAAACGTTTTTTTCGTAACCGGCTTCACGAGGTATGCGTGAACGCCAAGGGGAATGGCTTTACGGGCCAGGTCAAAGCGCTCGTAAGCGGTAGAAAGAACGAAAACGACGTCGGGGAATTTATCATGCACTTCGGCGATCGTATCGAGACCGTCAAGGCCGGGCATGTTGATATCCATAAACACGACGTCCGGCCTGAGCTCATACATCAGCTTTATGGCCTCGTACCCCGAACGCGCTTTGCCCGCAAGGGAAAAACCCTCGATGCCGCTTTCGAGCAGAAAGCCGTAGCTTGAAAGCACGGGTTCCTCGTCGTCAACGATCAGTACGGTATACATAATGTTTTTCCCGTGTCGATTCTGATGCGAATATCCGTGCCATTACCGCCGGAAGACTTGATAACCACGACTTCCGGGTCTTCGGGAAAAAAGAAATACAACCGCTGTATCACGTTTTCGAGACCCATTACCTTGGAATGGAATTTATCAACCGGAACGGGATAAAGAAGGGCGTCAATGCGATCCTGCGGCATCCCCACTCCATTGTCCGCAACGGAAAGAATGAGCCACTTATTCTCGAGAAAAATCCTCACGACGATTGAGTTGCGCTGATCCGTTTCCTTAAACGCATGAACCACGCAGTTTTCGACTAAAGGCTGCAAAATATACGAAGGAATCGTGTATTGGTCAAGAAGGTCCGGAGGGCAGTCGAGCACAAGGTCAAGATTTTTGGGGAACCTGACTCCGAGTATGTAAAAATACGATTCAAGTCCTTCGATCTCGTGCCGGAGCCGTACGAGCACATTCTGCTGATGCAGGTTGTGCCGGAACAATTTCGCGAGATGTTCCATATACTCTCCCGTACGCTCGGCGCCTTCGACTATGGCGAGCTGCAGTCCGGTATTGAGCGTATTAAAAAGGAAATGAGGGTTCATCTGGGCCTGAAGCGTATACAGCTCCATCCGCCTGATCATTTCTTCCATCCTCATATTCTTCACTCGTTCCTGCATATATTCCTGCTCGACGTTTCGCTGCCATTTTATTTCTTCTATATAAGTATGTATATCGCGCTTCATGCGATTGAAGGCATCAACGACCCTGTCTATTTCGTAGAGGGACGTCATTCCGATATCATCGCTCTCGAAATTCCCGGCCGAGATCTCGGTTGCCATGCGAGAAAGGTTCACCATCGGTTCATTAATCTTATCAACGGAATAAATAATCAAAATAAAGGAGAAAAGAGAAATGAAAATTATGAACAGCAAATTCCACAGCTGAATATTGCGCGAATTGGTTATAAAAACCTCATAACCGGCGAGCTGATCCGAATAACGGGAACTGGAAATGCTTTCTATTTCCTGATTGATATAATCCAGAAGCTGCTGCATCTGATTATACAGATTTGTATAGCTTTCAATATTCATCCCGCGCTTTTCATCTATCGCGATATCGGCAAGATCAAGATATGAATTGACGAGCGAATACACTTCCTTTTCACTCAAGTCTATCGGATCGACGGGAGTATAGGTATAGGACGGAAGCATCCCGTGGATTTTCTGAGACAGGATAAGAAGCTGTGACAGGGCGTCGGATGATTTGGAGGAAAGATATTCCAAAAACGGTTTCTGGAAATCGCCGAGCTCTGACTGCACTTCCTTGACATATCTCTGTTTTTCGAAATTTTTATTTACCAGTTCCTGTATCTTGATCGTCGAATACAGGATGTATGACGCGGAGACGACAAGGATCAGCAGTACGCCGAAAAAGGACACGAGCATCTGGATACGGAATGAATTTTGCATTCCCCTCTTCATAGCCGATCCTTCTTTTCCTTGCTCTCGTACGACTCGAGATTCTCTGCGGTCACCAGAGAGATTCCGGTGTCGACGGAGTTCGACGTATACCCCGATTTGCACAGCTCGGCAAGCGAGAGTATCGCCTGATATCCGATATTTTGGGGATTCACGACAAGTGTTCCCGAAATCACCCCCTTCTTTATATAATCGAGGATCTCCGGATCCGACCCGAAACCGATAATCTGAATGCGACCGACAAAATTGAGATCGATCAGTGCCTGGGTGCCCGCGAGGGTATCGTTGGTATCCGTAAAGATTATCGTGTTGAGATCTCCCTGACTTCGGATCAGTCGGTACACTACCTGTTCGGCCGCGCGCAAGCTGATATCGGTGCGGTAACCGGAGGCGGAGGTGAGAGTGTGGTCATTGACGGCGACGCGTATGCCCATCTCCACAAGTTCGCGTTCCGCATACATCGAGGGATTCTTGTCGCTGTAGATTACCGCAAGATGAATTCCCGCGGCGCGCCATGTATGAATGAATGATCCGACTTTTTTTCCGAAATCGTAATTATTCGTCCCGATGAAGGGCCACGGCTGATTTGCCTGAATATTATGGTTGACGAGAACGACGGGAATGGACTTCTTTCTGAGCTCTTCCAGCCTGTTTTTGGTAATAGAGTCGTCGATATCCGGACAAACGGCAATGCCATCGGCCCCTATCCATTCGGCCATACTCAATCCGGTTCCGGATTGATCGAGGGTATGAACCGAGAGGGCGGCGTTGCAGTCGACCGCCGCGCGCCGCGCGCCGATAACGATTTCCGAGAAAAAGGTGTTTCGGGTATTCGGAATATACAGAGAAAAGTGATGTACGGGAGTATTATGGGTCTCGTTGGACGGTACCTTCTGCAGAAGATTGCGGACAAGATACACGGATACGCATAAAGAAAACAGCGCCAGTATTCCCGACGCGATCAATCCGGCCTTGATATACGGTTTCACGAGACTGAGTATACAGTCACTTCAGGTCATTGGCAAGAAGACGCTCAGGGCGAGGTAAGCCTTTCGAGTTTTTCCAGATTCTCCATCGCGAACTCATTGTCGTTTCCGCAAGTACCGCTCGAAGCCTTGAAATTGGCGCACACAGCCGGATAATCTTGCCTTCCGTAAATCCGGCAGCGATTCTCGCCAGACAGGTTCACGCACCTGACGCCGGCCGGTTTTCCGAAAGGCATGCCGGGCAGCGCGGAGCTTATCGAGACGACGATGCAGCAGGCCGCGCAGCCGGGACGGCATGAAAACGCCTCCATGGTTTTTCCGCTCACCAGTAATGTTTCATCAATTCAGTAACCCAAACGGGCTGAACGACTGGCGCTGAAGGAAGATATTCGTTGAACACTGGTTTTATATCCAGCACGGGAGTACCGTCTATCGCGTCAAGCCCGGAGACGTATATTTTCTTTCCCTCGAGTCGGACAAGGCGAACGATTGTCGCTCCGATCAGGTTCGGCCGGGATTTTTTTCTTTGCGCGAAAATACCGACCTTAGGCCATTCGGGGTTTTCCCGCGGATGTTCAGCGCCGTATGAAATCTTGCCGGGATCGACTTTATTAAAATAGTAAAGAACCTCAATGTGAGAAAAATCCCCGAGGCCGCTTATGCTTTCCTCAGGGATCCCTTCGTCAAGCTCGATCCATGAGCCAACCGAATCCCAGTCGTCGTCGATCGCATCAACGCGTTCCGAATGTACCGAACCGATTGAATGAAGCGTGATTTCCATCTATACCTCGCGTTTTCCGCACGCGCGCCGCGTTATGCGCCTCACGCGGGATTTTTGTCAGTTAGAACTTGCCTCCGCCGATCTTTACGCCGATGAATCCCGAAAGACGCCGGGTTACCAACGACGAAGGATTGGTGTTCTTTACAACCCATTCGGTCTTATCTTTTCCCCACACGACACTGACGCCCGTCTCTACGCTGAAGTGGTCAAACGGTTTGACAGTGAAGGACGGCGTCACTATTCCCGAAAGGTCGATCCAGTTCTGCATCCACAGAATCGAAGCAGAGAGCTTGTTGTTGCCGAAAAGTTCCGACCATGAAAAACTGGCGGCGCTGTTATGCCTCGAAAGATAGCCGAACATATCGCCTTGAGTCAACGTCGGAGTGGTTCCCGGCGAGTGCGCGGTCTCGGCAAAGTATCTCGTCACGTACTTGTCGAGATATTCGCCGTCGTTTGACGCTGAAGCGCTAAAAAGATATTCGGCATATCCCGTAAAATGCCAGTCGTTATTGACGTACATCGAACCGAGCGTGGCGCTGTAGTAAAAACCTTTCGTGTTTTTTTCCGTCTCGTACACGACCGGAAGCGAAACCGGGGCGAAGGGATTCGACGGCAGGGCCGTGTCGGTCAGGCGGTAAGAATCGAGACCCCAACTCACGACCTGATCGGTGAAGACCTGGAATTTCCCGATGCCCGTCGAAAGGCTCACGACGCCTTTCGGCGCGAGACTTCGCTGGTAATAGGCCCCGACGGAAAGGTCCGCGTTCCCTATCAGCTTGTTTTTCGGAACCTCGAGAAAGAAATCTCCCTTGATTCCGGCGCCCGCATCGGTAAGACGCGCGTCCGCGAGATCTGCGGGGAGGTAGGAATCTTTGAGCACGCCGTAAACGTAGAAATTGTTCATGCCCATGGGAAACGATATTCTCAACGCGAGAGGACCTTCAAGATCGGCGGACGGATTCGAGGGGTCCTTGACGCCGACGCTCAGGGGATCGGCGATCTGGTAAAAGCGGCTCAAGCCCCAGCCCGCGGTCTGCTTGCCAAAACGAAAGAACAATTTCTCGTTCCAGTCAAAGTCAGAAAAAAGCTCGAATATTTTCGCCGTTTTAAAAGGATAGTCCGCCGTAAATTTGCCGAAGACCCGATAATGTCGGTCGGGCCGCGCGTCGAAAGAGATCCGCGTTCCGACCCCAAAGCTAAAATTGTCGTCGGGATTACGCAGTTCTTCGTTCGTCGGCTGAAGTTTTTCATAACCTTCGGTGAACTTGGCCGAACCGGTGAAGTCTCCGGCCCAACTGAACGAGGCGGTATCCATGATGGCTTTTTCGGGCTCGGCAACGACCTTTGCCTCGTCGATGACGGTCGAGCCCGAATCCGAGAACATGTCGTCAATCTCGTCGGCTTGCGCAAACGAGAGACAAAACGCAAGAGCGCCGAGGATCGCGCAGAATTTTTTCATGCCGGCCCTCCCGATCATTTGTTAACCCGCTCGAGATAATCCTTGTTGAATACGTTGTCCGGCAATTTGGTCACCGACGTATTCGCGAACGTAAGCTGGGTTTTTTCGCCGACTTTCAGGTTGTCGACGATCAGCATGCTCATGGGAACGAACTTCCCGTCGACGGTCTGGTACTTGGGATAAGCGATAGTTCTCATAAGGCGGTCGGATACCGAGTAGTGCTCTTCCTTCAGGACAAGGTAGTTATCCTGGCGGATCCATATCTTGCGCTTGGCGACGGCTACCTTGTTGTCCTTCGCGGTCAGCATCGCGACATACACGTCGATCGAACCGAGTTTGGCGGCCGATGTATCGCCGACGGTATAATCCTTCGCGAGGGAGCTCGCGCTGAAGTCGGAGTTCTGTGCGTCGGAATCCTGGAAACTTTCTTTCAGGGACGAATAGGCAAACTTCCGGCTTTCGGGATCGTAAAACCAGAGATCGTCGCCCGCGCAAAAATAACCCTGACCCTTTTGAATCTCGGGCTTCAGAATTACCATCGTAAACTTTTTCTCGACGTCCCTGCGGAAATAGCGGACCACGATGGAGGAATCGTCCTTCCCGGGTTTTTGGCTTACAACGGTAACTTCGGCGGAGAAATCGCCCTTCTCGAAGTCGCCCATCTCGTCGATCCTCGTAAGGATTTTATTCCAGTCAAGGCTAGCCGTTTGCGCCGACGCGGACGAAACCGCGACAAGCGCTATTATCAGATACGCTAAAATCTTTTTCATCGAAAAACTCCTATAGTTGTGTGCGAAGCGCCTCGGCCGGCTGCATCCTCGCGGCCTGGCGCGCGGGAATCAGGGCTGCCAAAACCGTGAATATAATAACCATGATAAAAGACGCAACAAGCATCACGGGACTGATACTGTATCCGACGTGACCGTTATCGAGGAAATACGCGAGTTCGGTAAACGCGTCAAACTTGAAGAGCCCGATTATTTTCAGAACGATAAAGCCGAGCACCGCGCCCGGGATCGTCCCCGCAAGCGCGAGAAAGAGGGCCTCAAGAACGAACAGGTTTCTGACTTGCTTGCGCTGGGTTCCGACCGCGCGCATCGTGCCTATCTCCTTCGTCCTTTCGAAAATGACGATCCGGTACGTATTCACGAGACCGACCATTACGACTCCGATGACGATGAGGAACAAAACGAAACTCGCGGCCTGCACGCCGGTAAGGATGCTCACGAAACTCCCGAGTTCGTTATTCAGATTCGTAATCAGTGTTTTCGTTCCCTTGAAATCCTCTTTCTTCAGGTCGCCCAGAATCGTGTCCGCGCTCCGTCCGTTAACCTTAGCGGAGGGCACGAGACTGTACTTGCTCTTGAGAAGATTCTGGAGGATCATCGTCTTTGCCTCGAGATTCGAATAGTCCTTCAGCACGAGGCCGAACAGATTGTACGAGCCCTTGGGCATCTCGACATAGGCGTCCAGCTTGTCGCGGTCGACGTAGGCGGAATAGTCCATCTGGGTCTCGAAGATTCCCTTTACCTGGAACTCTGCGACGTTTTGCTGTCCGTGAATGGTGGAAAGCTGAACGACGAGAGTCTCGCCGATAACCTTCGGCGCGGTGTCGAGCTGTTTTTGCTTCAGATCGGCCTCGGTCTTCTTGATCTTTGCGTCAAGCGTTTTCTCGAGATCGAATTTCTTTCCGCCGGCGCGCCACTCGACCTTGAGGTCGCGCCTCATCAGGGCGCGTTCCGTATAGGACATAGTCTTTTTCGGCAGAAGGCCGATAAGCTCGGCGAGGGTGCTCGAGATCAGTATCCCGTCGCTGCCGGCCATGGCGGTCGCGCTTCCGGCGACCATCTTCAGACTGGACGCGAGCTTCTTGTCTTCGTTCCAGTCGATGCCCGTTATCGAGCGCGATGCGGCGTCCGCGCCGAAGATCACGGTTCCGAGTATCGAGGTCCGCCGAGTCAAATCGGTATACACGAGCTTCGAGGGCTTTATCGCGGCCATGAGGGCCGCGTCGTCGGTGATCATGTCGATCATCTTGCCGTCGGAATCCTTTTGGACCTGCAGGAAGAAAATATGGCCCGATATCATGTTGGAGAAATTCTTCTGCAAACTCGACACGAGGCCGCCGGTTACGCCGTTCACCACGACGAGGATAAACATACCGAAGGCAAGCGCGCCTCCGAGAAGAATGCTCCGCCTTTTCTGGCGGCTGAGATTTCTCAGGGCAATTTTTGGCAATATCATATCAAGCTCCTAATCTGTGGTAATGGCTTTGAGAGGCGAAACCTTCAAGGCGATGGATACTGGATACATCCACGAGAAACCCGCGACGATGCCCATGAAAACAAGCGACATGGTGATCGGCGCGGAGCTGATCGTGGGACGAAGGATCCCGCCGCCGCCGAGAAACCGGAGCGCGTCGTTGTCCGTCGAAATGCCGACTTTGTTCAGCGCGAGGATAATCAGCGCGCCGATCGCCAGTCCGATCGCGCCGAACACAAGGGTGATAAATCCCGTTTCCGCGATGAACATCCTCCTGATAAATCCCTTTTGCGCGCCAAGTGCCCGCATGGTTCCGATCTCGCCCGTCCGTTCCATCACGGAAACCACGAGGGTGTTCATGATGATTATGATCGCGAC
>Ga0302289_1000790_pt1 | contig 11655 bp, 10 predicted proteins | sample III_Fen_N1_2_FD_194552 | JGI IMG/M metagenome (GOLD analysis project Ga0302289, IMG submission 194552) | Peat permafrost microbial communities from Stordalen Mire near Abisko, Sweden - III_Fen_N1_2 | ecosystem: Environmental > Terrestrial > Soil > Wetlands > Permafrost | place: Sweden: Abisko... | reverse complement strand
CGTTGCAGATGAATAAGGCGAACGCCACGGGCCGCGCCATTGCGGCGAAGGGAGATTGATTTGATTCTTCCCTCGGCGATTAGTGCATACAGGTGGCTGCGTCCTAATCCTGTCCACGGGCAAACAGCGCCCGGCTTTGGCGTGCGAACCCACTCGGGGCGGGCGGCTTGTATCGTAGGTGCTTGTAGTTCTGTAGTTGTCATAGGCGTCATGGAATTTGGTTGAACGCCTATATCTATAGCATTTCATTTTCCCCCATTTTAACAGTTCGTCGCCTCTCCCGCTTTAACTGCCTTACAATCCCTCGCAAAGGCAATGAAATGATGTATGTTTGCCAACAGTTTTTACAGACGAATAATCCTCACAAATAAAGCTTGGAGCATATTTTCAGCAGGAGGATTTCGACTTGTATTCAGTATCTAAATACATGTAAACTAGCCTCTACACCTAAACCATCCCGGCTGTTACACCAGGCGAGAGACCACAACAAACACTCTGCAAAAGTTTAATCGCGCATCGAGGCCGCCATGTAGCCAGCGACCGAGACGGTGCCGTTCGTCCAGCCCGTGACGGTTGCGCGGATCGTCTGGCCGCTTTTCCTCCGATATTCGCTGGCGTCGGCGCTCTAGCGCCGGGCAGAAGCAAGCCGTTCGATTGGCCGACGCCTTCTGGCGCGTTATTGATGGTCATTTCTACAGTTTTCTACATGTTCTCCAGGTTTTAGGCAAAAACTAAACAGCTATCTAGTTGTAGAATAGCTGTTTATTAAACTGTAGGTACTGCCAGGAATTGAACCGCCGATTACCGCCAAGGCTCAAGGAGGGAGCGCAAAGGCCAGCTCTAGGGCCAATTCAATCTCTGCCATTCCGTGCATTCGCCAGACCGCGCTTACGTCCAAGGCCAACGTTTACGGCAATGCGACGTGTCTCCATTTCCAGATGAGAGTACCGCGCGGTTTCCTTTGGGTCCGCATGGCCAACAAGCGATGCACGCACGTCCTCAGCAACGCCCGCATTGGCGAGGCGTGAGACGAAGGCATGGCGCAGGGAATGGAATGTCTTTCGGCTGAACTTTCGGGTTCGCCCGTCCTTGGCTGTGATGACATCGGCACCGACATTTGCTTGCCCCATAAGCGTGATGAACTCAGCGGACAGACCGGCGCGTCCGCCAATCTCACGACCTGCAAGAGTTGGGCAAAGAAACTTTGACGCCTGTGTTTTGGTTTGGCCCGCGAGTTTTTCAAGGTACGCAGCGAGCCTGTCAGACATCGGCATTTTCAGCTCCTTGCCCTTACGGCTCGTTTTCTCGGGAACGAACGTAATGACACCACCAAGGAGGTCGATGGCCTCCCATTTAAGGTTTGCCGCGTCGCCAAGGCGCATCCCAGCGAATGCCGCAAGCATTATGGCTGTTGCCCACTCTGTCCCTTTGGATGCGGTGAGTAGGGTCTCAACTTCGCCCGGTGTGAACGGTTCGCGCTCTTCCGCGATGGCGTCAGGTAGGTGAACCCCTCCGGCCGGGTTTGATTCGATATATCCCGCACGGATCGCCGCGTTGAATGCCGCCCGCAGAATCTTCGCGTTCAGCACAACCGTCGTTCCCGACCTCCCGAGCTTAATGTCGCGATTTACGAAGGCCTGAACGTGAGACGGCTCGATTGCCTTTAGGTCAAAGGCTGCTCGCTCGCCAAGCATCGTAAGAAACTCTTCTGCGATCTGCTTGTAGCGCTCAATTGTTCCTGGCTTGCGCTTCATGTTCGCAACCCATGACCGGAGAAACTCGTCTGCCCTGTTTAGGGAAATGCGCTTGCCGGTGTAACGTTGCCACATCGACCGGACAACTTTGTCGAGTTGCGCCGCCGTCGTGTTGTCGGTCCGCAGGGTTCCCCCTGCCCCTTCCAGCTCAAAAGCAATGCGCAGAGCTTTGGACTCGTCAGTTTGCTTTGTTGATCGGCACACCCAAGAGCCGTCCGGCCCCTTAAATGCAGCCATGAAGAACTTACTGCCATCGCGGCGATATACGCTTGCCATGTAGAAAACTGTAGAAAGACACGGACGTCCGTCAAGGTCATTCCTGACTTTTTCTCCTCTGATAACCAAATCCTAGAGGGAGCGGCGGGAAGCGTCGGTTCAATTCCGACCCGCGCCTCCATCTCCAATCTGTTTAATCTAAACAAGTTAGGAGATTTTTACAAGCCAATGCAGCAGAAATGCAGCAGATTTTGTCCCTTGAAAGGGTGCTTTTTCTGAGTATTTTCATGCGTGGCCAAATACGCCAGCGTCTATACCCGAGCGCATTCACCCTACTGGTGGATTTCCTTTTGGTGCCCGCGCCGACAGAAGCGCTGCCACGAATCGACGACCTACCGTCGCGACCAGGTTCAGGGGAAGCGCCGGGCCCTCGATCTCGCGAATGAGAAATCGAAAATCGCTGGTGCCGACAAAAGCGAGAAAGGACAGGATCGCTGGGAACGGTGGGTCGAAGATTTTCTTGCCCAGCGATACCCCGGCGAGAATCGCGCGAAAACCCGCGTGCGGATGATTGGCGGATGGAAGCAATGGCGCGAGTTTTTGACCGACACTGGACTTCGCATACCTCGCGCCCTGACCTATGAGAACGTACTCGCCTTCGTGAAATGGAGGTCTTCTCAGGTCAAACCGAGTTCGGGCAAGGTTGTATCAAAAAACACGGCGCTCTGCGATGTGCGCATCATGGCGGTCGTAATGCGCGAAGCTTGTCGACGTGGTTTTGCCGATGGCAACCCGTGCGACCGCCTTGGAATCACGAAGGATCCGTCGAAGGAAAAGCCAGAAATGACGGATGCCGAAATCGACAAGATTCGGGACGCATTGAAATCCCAACCCGAATGGATGCAGGTCAGCTTTGAGATCGGAATTCACCAAGGATGTCGGTTGACGGAGACCGCAGTGCCTTGGCACCGGATCGATCTGGATAATGATCAAATCACTTTCGTCGCCAAAGGTCGCAACGGTAGGCCCCACGAATTCACAACGAAAATTCACCCAGGACTCAAACCGCTCCTTCGATCCCTGAAGACAAAGAACCCAGAAAGCAAAACGACTTGTACCCTCCCCTCTATGGCCGCGAAAGACTGGCATTTTTTCTTTCAAGGCACCTGTCTTCCTCATCTCTGTTTTCACTGCACGCGAGTCACTGTGGTCACACGAATGGCACGGGCTGGCGTACCCATCCAGCAGGCCATGGCGTTTGTCGGTCATGCAAGTGAAGTAATCCATAAGGTATATCAACGACTAAAACCGGCGGATACCGGCAATGCAGTGGCTGCAATCAATCCGGGAACTGCGGCTGCGCTCCCAACACCTGTCGCTCATTCCAATACTAATCTCTTGATGCAAGCTCTCCTCTCAGACCCCGTCATCAAGCAGCGGATGCTTTCCCTGGTGGCCTCAAATGATGGGAAGCAACAAAATCTGGGTGACGTTCCAGCCATGCCATAGCACGACTTACCGTCGTGTAACGCCCACCGATAAATGGAGGGTCCTGATAAATTACCCCGGCGATTTTCATGCCTTTGGTAACCCACGTGCTCACGCCCAGGGCCCTTGCGAGCTGCGTGGCGTTAAGAAGTGGTTCGAAGGACGCCGCTGGATCAGTGCAGCTATTGGCTATGCCGACGAGGCAGAGTTGCCGGCCTTGGTCAACGAGCTCCGATTTCCCATGATGCCTTCACGCATGACGCGGGGATCACATCTCAGGTCGAAAAACAAACTACCCTGCCTCGGCATAAAACGGGGCTTGCAAATACCGGGTACAGCGCCGCGTCCCCTTTTGGGACTTCCAGACCGATATCTTCAATCGCTCAGACCGAGATCCGCTTATTTTCGTTTAGTAAATTCTCGCCTGCGGGGCGCACGTTGCGCCCGACCCATTTTCGTTCAATTATTTCGGTTCGCGGTGGGAAAATATTGGCCACAAAGAAAAGGAACCAAGTCGTCTTGGCTCCGTCACAGATTCCACTTTTGTAGGTCGCGAATTGTTAATCCTGCTTATGGCTCTGCTTCCAAATCTAATATCAAATCACCATGACTATTTTTCTATCATATTTACTATCAACGTTATATAATACTATTATAGGCCCTCAAAACCGGAATTTCGCTCGCAAAATAACTTTTCAAAATCTTCGCCACACGCATGTCGCCCGGTTTCTTGGAGGAGCAGCGTGCTTAATGGCGTTGAATGCTTCCGCAGCAGAACAACCTCTCGCCATCGATAAAGCAGGCTCTCACATTGAAATCCAAGTGAAGGCGACAGCCGATTCGTTTGTTGGAAAACTCACTGAATACGCCCCCACAGTTCTCATCGATCCGGCAACAGGCAACGTGACGAGCGCAAAGTTCGCTTTTCATTTTAAAGACGTGAAAACCGGCAACGAAAAACGAGACCGCGAGATGAATGTCTGGCAGCAAACGGACAAGTTCCCCGACAGTGATTTTGCCCTTGAAACGCTGGCACTTGCCACTGACGGCAAGCTCGTGGCAAAGGGTGCACTCACGTTGCATGGGGTTACGCAGAAGCTTTCGTTTCCCGTGGTCATCACCCGCAGTGAAGCGAAATTTACAATTGAGGGCGATGCGACAGTGGATACCCGAACGTTCGGCCTGCCGGTGATCCGAAAATACGCCCTATTGAAGGTCGACCCATTGGTTGTGGTTCATTTTCATTTGATCGGCACGATCTCCTCACCGTGAGCAGGCAAATGGCTTCGCCTGACTTCCGCGATTCCTTCTCTCGGGTGTTGTTGCACAACAATCCCGGAGCGTCGGCGACCGAACCGAACCTGCAAGCGGCGTTGGCGGAGTCGGTGTCGAATCCCGGAGGCCTTTTGCGGGCCGGATTGGTGTTGTCGGCGGCGGCACGGCACGGGCTCGACTCATCCAGGGCAGAACAACTCGCGTGTGCGCTCGAATATTGGCATCAAGCCTCGCTGATTCTCGACGACCTGCCGTGCATGGATGATGCAGAGCGACGACGCGGTTTGCCCTGTCTGCATCGTACGCATGGCGAAGCGACGGCGGTCCTAGCCGCGCTTGCTTTGATCAATCGTGCGTACTCTCTCGTGCAGCACGCGTTCTCAGCGGATTCAGCAGAAGTGCGGCAGACGGCCTGTGATTTGGTTGACCATGCACTCGGCGCTGCCGGCATCCTCGGCGGCCAAGCATGGGATTTACGGTTCGGCAGCGCCACGCGCGCACCGCGCGAGATCGGGCGGATTGCCTGTCGAAAGACCGGAGCGCTCGTGTGGCTGGCTTTGAGTCTGCCGCTGTTGTCGTCGGGCGCCTGGCAAGAAGAGCAGCGCAGCTTACGCGCCCTGAGTGTTTACTGGGCGCTGACCTATCAAGGGATGGACGATTTGTTGGATTTGGCGGCTGTCGGCCGAGAAAGTGGAAAAACGGCAGGACGCGATTCGGCGCTGCACCGCCCGAATCTTTCCATTGCATTTGGCGTTCCGGATGCCCGTCGCCGGATCGAGCGATTGCTTGGCCAGGCGGAACTGCTGGTGCTGGCGCTTAGTTCCAGAAATATGAAATGGACCTATTTGGCTGACTGGCATGAACGGCTTTTCACCTCCCGCTACCGCCTGCTTATCGCTGCCTGACGTGCAATTTCTATCGCTCATCCTAGTCAATCTGCGCCGACACCGGTTGCGTGCACTCATTGGCGTTGCTGGCATCGGATTTGGAGTGGCGGCGATGCTTACGATACTCGGCATCGTCCATGGAGCTATCGGTATGTTCGAACATATCCTCACCACCGATAGTCACTATCTGGTGCTGCAGAAAAATGTGTCGGATCTTTTTTTTAGCGCGGTAAGTGACGAAGAGAAATCCGTGATTCGTGCGCTGCCTGATGTGGCGTCGGCACATCCACTGCTGTTCGGCATTGTATCTTCGCCGGGCTTTCCAGTGATCACGTGTTTCGGTGTGGAACTTGACGATCCGCGCTTGGAACGTGCGGAATGGCAGTCCGGCCTGCGCGCGAATTTTGGACGCCACCCGGGAGAAATCTTTCTCGGATCGCGCGCGGCCGGATTCTTGCACGCACGCCTCGGCGAAGTCCTGCTTATTGGCGCCACCAACCTTCGAGTTGGAGGAATTTTAAAGACGGAGAACGGATTTGAAGATGGCGGCGTATTCCTGCCGCTGGAGGCGGCGCAGGAATTTTTTCATCGCGCAGGCGTGTGCTCGGTCGTGGCGGTGAAGTTGCGTGATCGTTCAGCGGGCGCGGCCTTCGAGCGGGAGGTCGAGGCGGCCTGTCCTGGATTGATCGCGCTCGAGAACCGTGAATTTAACCAGAGTTATCATTCTTTCCGCATCCTCAAGATGACGGCTTGGGCCGTTGGTTTGTGCGCCTTTCTGCTCGGGGGACTCGGCGTCGCGAACACGATGCTACTTTCGGTTTTCAGTCGTATCCGTGAAATCGCTGTGCTGCGGGTTTGCGGGTTTTCGGAGCGGCAGGTGGCTTTGCTGATTTTCGGCGAAGCGGTCACGGTTGCCGCAGCTGGCCTCGCTCTGGGGTTCACACTCGGCGCTGCAGTGCTCGTGATCCTGCCGCATGTGCCGCAGTTTCAAGGCTACGTGCAGGCTGACGTGTCTCCGACCGTTTTAGTCGGAATCGCAGTGACGGCCATTGTGACGGCAGTCGCCGGCGCGATTTATCCGGCCCGTTTTGCTTCGCGGATTCAACCAGCGGAGGCATTGCGTTATGAGTGAAGCGACGGAAACCCTCGTGACGGCGCGCGACATATGGAAGAGCTACGACAAAGGCCGTGTGACCGTATTGCAGGGCATATCGCTCAACATCCAGGCCGGCGAGATCGTCGCTTTATGGGGCGCGTCTGGTTCGGGCAAGAGCACGCTGTTGCACCTGCTCGGCGGGTTGGACCTGCCGGACCGGGGAGAAATGCGGATATGCGGGCGAGATCCAAGCGCTGACGCGGACCGACTCGAATTGCGTCGGCGGTACCTCGGGTTCGTTTTTCAACTGCACAATCTTATCCCCGACCTAACCGTCACCGAGAACCTGCGCGTGCCGGGCTTGGCGGTTAACCGCCCGCAGGCCGAGGTGACGGCGAGGCTGCGGCAGCTAGCAGAGCAGGTTGGGATTACTCATCGGCTCGACCACCGTATCCAAGACTTGTCGGGAGGCGAACGCCAGCGCGTGGCCATTTGCCGCGCTCTGATGAACACGCCGCGGTTATTGCTGGCCGACGAACCTACAGGTTCCCTGGACGAGGCCACAGGCGACCTGGTTTTCTCTCTGCTAAAGGATATGGCCGAGCGCGAGGGAATCGCGGTGCTGCTGGCAACTCACGAGCGGCGTTTTGCCGAGGCCTGTCATCGGCAGTTACGCGTACGCGACGGCCGGGTAACCGAAACATGAATACGGGCGTGAAAGATGAACCCCGGATACTGGCGGTCCGCGTAGTGGCGCGTCATGCGCTCGGCTGGCTGGTGGCCGGAAATGCAGTCGGTGTACTGTTGGCGGCGCTTTTGTTTTGGCCGAATCTGAATAACCTCTTGGCGCCGCTCACTTATGGACGCTGGCTGCCACTGCATCTCGATTGGCAGTTGTATGGTTGGTGTGCCCTGCCCTTGGTGGCCGTACTGCTAGCATGGAGCCTTGATGAACGGCATCCCAACGTAATTTTCCACACTCGGTTGGCTCTAGGCGCTTGGTCGTTGGCTTTACTCCTTGGAGGAATCGCATGGCTCGGGGGGATTACGAGTGGAAAGATGTTTCTCGAATGGCACAGTTGGGCGCGTCCCCTGCTGCCGATGGCCATGCTCGTGCTGTGGGTCTTGTTGGCTTCTCACGTCTGGTGGCGACGCGATAACCTGAGCCGTCGGGCGATGGCTGCACGGTTGCTTGTGTTACTAGCGCTCATCGTAGTTCCGGGCACGCTGTACTGGTCAATGGGCCGCGATGTTTATCCGAGCGTAAATCCCGACAGCGGCGGCGCGACCGGTGCTAGATTGCTGGCATCGACCCTCGGCATCGTGGCGATCTATGGTTTCATCGCAGAAGTGGTGGGAGTCACTCGCCGCGCGGGTGGCGCTTGGTATTGGGGCTATTTCATTCTTTCCGTCCTGGTGTGCGTCGGGATCGAACACGGCAATGCGTCTCATCACGAGGGAATGCAGGTCCTCGGACTTGCGACGCTGCTCGGTTGGCTGCCACTGACGTGGGTTTATTTTGGAGGTGTCGTCAGGGTGCCGGTGGCACGGCGATGGTGGTGCGCGGCGTTCGCCTGGTGGGCGGCATTGGTGGCCTCGGGCCTTTGGACCTTTTTGCCAGGAATTTCTGAGCGATGGAAATTCACCAACGTTATGGTTGCGCACGCGCACCTCGCCATGGCGGGGCTGATCACCAGTGCGAATCTGGCGGTGTTAATGGAATTGCGTGCCATAAAAGATCTACGAGGTTTCTGGTTTTGGCAGGGTGCCTGTGTCGTACACGTCGCGGTGTTGCTGGTGCTTGGTTGGAGGGAACAGGCCCACATGACTGAGTTGTTTCTTTCGGGCGTGTGGCCGCAGACGATCTACGCGGTACGCCTTGCGGCGGGATTCGGAATGCTGATTGTTTCCGTCAAGTGGTTCGTCGCTTCGGTGCGAGAAGGGAGGATGGCGCAACCATGAAGCACGCGGCCAACCCACCCTCGATGGCCCCGGTCGTGGCTACGGTCCTCGCGATTGCAGCGACCTACGGATATTTTCTTTTATTCGCAGAATTTGCTTTGCTGGAACTGGCAAAACCGTTGTTTGGCGGCGAAGCCGCGTTGCGGCCGTTGCTTGCGGTGTTGTGTGGGGGCGGAGTCGCGGGAAGTCTTCTTGCCGCGTGGCGATTTGAAGCAGGGTGTTTTCGTGGTGCGCTTGCGGCTGGCTTTGTCGGGTGCGCGTTGTCGGCCGCGGCGACGCTCTCCGTAGGACGGACAGGGTTGTGGTGGGCAGCGGCTGGCGTGGGCATGAGTTTGGGCTGGACGACGGTGACCTTGTCGTCGGGACTGCGTGCGGTTGCCGGAGCAGGTCGACTAGGTCTTTGGTGTGGTTTTGGTACTGGGCTAGCGTATGCGGTGAGCAATGTGCCGGCGGTCTTTGCGGCGACTCCGCAGTTGCAGACGATGATCGCGCTCAGTCTCGCCCTGTTGGGAGGAATTGCTGCGAGCTTCATGCAACCGGGAGTAAGCGAAGTTGCGGAGACACCGGACTACAAATCAGTCGGCATGTTTTTGTGGAGTGTGATTTTTCTGGCGTTGGTGTGGCTCGATTCGGCGGGGTTCTACGTTTTGCAGCATACATATGCGCTACGTGCGCAAACGTGGGGTGGCGAATGGACGCTCTGGGGGAATGCGATCACTCACCTGCTGGGTGCATTGCTGGCGGGATTTGCACTCGACGCGCGGCGAAGCGGTGGCACGGCGCTCGTCGCGTTGGTATTATTGGTATCCGCCGACACACTACTAAACCGCGGCGTGGGACAGTTTGTTGGCACCCGGATGTGCTACACGATGGGTGTATCGGCCTATTCAGTGGCCCTTGTATATTATCCGGCGATCGGTGGACGACCGTGGCCAGCAGCCAGGCTTTTTTCCGTGGCGGGATGGATTGGTTCAGCACTCGGGATTGGGATGGTCCAGGATCTGCACGCCATCCCAGTGGGGTTCATCGGCCTTGCGTCAGGCGTGGTATTTATCGCGTTGGCGGTGCGCCATTGGTCGCTACGAGGGCGCACTGCCACACTATTGATCGGGTTGGGGGCGCTTTGCTTCAATCCGCGTCCGCTCCGTGCGGACGAAACGAATATCGCGCGCGGCCGCGAGGTTTATCTCGCCGAGGGCTGCATCAACTGCCACTCGCAATATGTGCGGCCCGGAGTGGCGCAGGAGGTGTTGTGGTGGGGGCCAGCCAGACCGCTGGCAGAAACCTTGGCTGAAACGCCGCCGCTTATCGGCCTTCGCCGTCAGGGACCCGATCTCATGAATATCGGCAACCGGCGTTCGCCTGATTGGCAGCGTCTCCACCTGATTCGTCCGCAAGCGGTTTCCCCCGGTTCGAGAATGCCGAGTTATGCCTATTTATTTCAGGCAGACGATGGCCGAGGCGAATCCTTGGTCGCCTATCTGGCGACGTTAGGATCGGAAACTTTACCGGCAAGACTGCAACAGGTGGCCTCGTGGAGTCCGACGGCGGAAGCGATGGCCGCGCCTTTCAGCCCAACTGACGCGCGGCAACAATTCGGACAACGGTGTGCATCGTGTCACGGCATTGACGGCCGGGGCGATGGACCGCTTGCCGTACAGCTTTCGCTAAAGCCGCCAGATTTTCTCCACGATAATTGGCGGCACCTGCAGCCTAACGAACCCGTTCGCGAAGTTGCGTTGGCGAGAATTATCAAATTTGGTGTGCCCGGCACGGTTATGGCCGGCCACGAATACCTTGATGATTTTTCGGTGGTTCAACTCGTACGATTCGTCGAGGCGATGCATCGTTAACGGGCCTTCCTAAGGCGGTGCTATCCTGTTCGGCCGCTTTTGATTGTCGTTCCTTGGCGGTCAGACATTTACGTTTTGCAACGACAAACGTGGCGGCATCGCTGCGTGGTCCGGGCTAAAAGACAAGTGGGCATGCCTCCCGATTCTCCAAGATGGCATGCCTCGCACGCTTTGTACCGAGACTGAAGGAGCAAACGTTTTTAGTGACTATCGCCGTCGTGATCCACATCAACGGCGGGCGGTGGTGTGGATGCGGTCTGACTTGGAGCCTTCGCTTGGTTTGAGTTTGCCGCTGCCTGCTTGGCGGCCAGCTGGCGCGCCAGCATTTCTTGGTAAGCCGCCGCTGCACTGGAGGATGAAGAGCTTATGCTATTGATTGAAGACATGGTTGGATTTGGTTCACCGGCCGGCGTTTCTAGACGGTAAGCCGTCAAGGCCTGTGTAACTAAGCTAACGGAATGATTGCTGAATACTTTAACTGATAAAGCCTATTAGCTGGGTTAACGCCATTGAGTCGACCATTCGTCCGCCTAGTGTTGGCGGGAACCTTACCGCAGCGGTAGAAAATCGCTTCGTGGCGGCCATCGTCGTAACCGCAACTATGGTCTTTAACAACTACTCACAGCACCTCGTGAGGCCTGTCGCCGTGGTTTCGCCGACGGCAATCACTGCGATCGCCTGGGAATCACGAAGGATCCATCGAAAGAGAAGCCAGAAATGACGGATGCCGAAATCGACAAGATACGGGACGCGCTGAAATCCCAGCCCGAATGGATGCAGGTCAGTTTTGAGGTCGGAATTCTCCAAGGATGTCGATTGACAGAGACCGCAGTGCCTTGGCACCGGATCGATCTGGATAATGATCGCATCACTCTCGTCGCCAAAGGTCGCAACGGTAAACCCCACGAATTCACCACGAAAATTCACCCGGGACTCAAACCGCTCCTGCGATCCCTGAAGGCCCGGTACGACGCCTGCATATCCGAGGCCTACAGTCTCACCCGCAACCAATGTTTTGATACAAGCTCTCCTCTCAGACCCCGTCATCAAGCAGCGGATGCTTTCCCTGGTGACCTCAAATGATGAGAAGCAACAAAATCAGGGTGGCGTTCCAGCCATGCCAT
>Ga0302289_1000788_pt1 | contig 11660 bp, 9 predicted proteins | sample III_Fen_N1_2_FD_194552 | JGI IMG/M metagenome (GOLD analysis project Ga0302289, IMG submission 194552) | Peat permafrost microbial communities from Stordalen Mire near Abisko, Sweden - III_Fen_N1_2 | ecosystem: Environmental > Terrestrial > Soil > Wetlands > Permafrost | place: Sweden: Abisko... | reverse complement strand
ACGACGGCCGAGGGAACGCGGACGAACGGAATTACGATAACGGTATCCGCGGACGGGAATCTTTTCGTCAACGCGGATAAGGTCCCGATAGAAAGCCTCGACGCGGCCCTGCAGTCGCTGTCGGTGAGCGTGCCGAAAGAAACCGTCCCGGTAAGTCTGGAAGCCGACGCGCTCGTCCCCAACGGCACGATCGTGAAGATTCTTGACTCGCTCCGCCGCACGGGTTTTACCGGCGTGAACCTGCGCACGAAAGAATGAACGCGATAGAATTATCCGACAGAAAAAGACTCATCCATAGCAGCCTTGTTTCGCTCGGCTTCTGGTTCGTCATCGCCATGATAGTGATCCTTGCGCCGGTTACGAAGAACGTCGTCGTGGAAGAAAAATATCCCGTGGTGGCGATAAATCTGACGGCATTGCCTCCGGCTCCTCCGGTTCGGAGCGTCGTAGCTGAAACGGCGCCGGTTGTGCCTGCGGTTTCTTCGGTGCCAGCCGCCGCACCGGCCGCGGCGAAAGCCGCCGCACCGGCCGCGGCGAAAGCCGCCGTACCGGCCGCAAAAGCAGTTACGCCCAAAGCCACCGCAGCGAAAGCGGCGACTGCAAAGGCTGCCCCCGCAAAGGTTTCACCCGTTAAGCCGACGGAAAAAACGGGAGCGGTCGCCGGTCTTGGCATTCCGAATTTTTCAACTCCGATCGCATCAACGACGGGAACGACTGATGCATCTGAATCGCTTGATTTTTCCAGCACGACAGAAAGCTCGCATCCCGCGACGGTTTCCAGGCCCCGCGGAGGAACGCCTGCCGCCGAACTTGAAGGGGCTGCCGCCACGATCTCAAAGGATACCGGAACGAAGAAAGTGTCCGGAAGCGGATCGGCAAAAACCGGCGGATCGGGCGCGGTATCGTCCGAGACGGCATCGACGCTTGCGCAGATCGCGGGATCGGCGAAAAGCGGAACTTCGAATGGAAGCATGAGCGGAAATGCGAACGGGAAAGCGACCGGCAGCGGATTGGCTGGGTCAAGCGGGACAGGATCCTCCGTGACGGGTCTTTCATTTGACGGAACTCAGCGAACGCTGTTGTATCCTTTAAATCCTTCAATAGCGCTTCCCGTATCGCTTCGTAAACTCATCGATTCCGATCGTACGGTAACTGTCAGTTTTTCCGTCAAGGCAGACGGTTCGGTTCCCGGAGGCCTTATCGTTTTTACTCCGACTGCGATCCTTCCGGCGGAAATTCTCGATTACCTCAGAAAGGAATTTTCGAGCTGGAGATTCGAGAAAGGCGGCGAGGATGGACAGGCCAAGTTTCTGTATAGTATAAAAGAGGAATGATAAGGGATATAGACGCCATTGCCTTTGATATCGACGGAACTCTGTATCCGAACTTGGCCCTCTATCGGCGGCTTGGTTCCTTCCTGCTTTTCAATACGCGATTTCTCGTTTGTTTTGGCAAAGTGCGCAAAGAAATCCGTATCTGGCAGGAAACACATCCCGGTGAATCTCATCGGGATTTTTTTGCCTGGCAGGCTTCGCTCATGGCTCCGTATCTCGATGTCTCCTGCGCGGAAGCCCAACGTCTCATCGATGAAAAAATATATGAAGGCTGGAAGCCGATCTTCTCGCGGGTAACGCCGTTTCCCCATCTTCCGGAAACATTCCGCGCAATGAAGGAATCGGGCCTTAAAATCGGCCTCTTGTCGGATTTTCGCCCTGACCAAAAAGGCGATATCTGGGGTCTGTCCCCGCAATGCGACGTGATTATCGGTTCCGAGGAATCCGGGGCGCTCAAACCGTCACCGGTTCCCTTCAGGGCGCTTGCCGCCGCTCTCGGCTGTTCCTGCGACCGGATTCTGTATGTCGGGAACAGCGTCCGCTCGGACGTTCAGGGGGCATCTGCCGTCGGAATGAAGACCGCGTGCATCATCAACCCTATTGCGTCCTTTCTAGGCTTCACCGCGCGCGGAGCCGATATTTCCTTTGCGTCCTATCGCCAATTAACCCGTATTGTGCTAGAATAATCCATTATAATTCGAAAAAAGGGCAGGATCGGCAATGGATTTTTTTACTCCCGGAAATATTATAACCCTGTGTATCACCCTCGTTCTGGTTATTCTTTTCCGCCAGGTGGACAAAAATAATCGTTCGCTGGAAAAAATCAAGAAATTCGGCGATAAACTCAAGGACGATCTGGATGCCTTTATCAAGGAACGCACGGCCAAGCTTGAGGAATCAACGATCGCCCTAAACGTGGAACAGACCAAAGCAGTAGCCGCGGTGAAGAGGCTTGAAGCCATCCGCGACGATCTCGCCCAAAAAGAGGCCGTGCTTCTCGAACGCACAAAAGCGGTCGAGGGCTTTGGAAAACAAATATCTTCATATGACGGAACCATCAAAAAACTTCTGGAAATGACCGCGCTCGCGGAAACCAACCTTTCGAAAATAACGGCAGAATCGGATTTTGCCGACTCTCTCGGAAAAAAACTCATCCAGTCCCAGAGCCAGCTTGCGGAGATTTCCGCGGCGATTCCCGCCATGAAAAAAACCTTCGAGGATACGAACCGTTCCCAGCTCGCCGGAGTTCAGTCGGACACGCTCGCGCAGGTCGCAAAAACGGTCGGAGAGCTTGAGACCCGGGTGGAAACGGCATACCGGAACGGGAACGAGCTCCTTTCATCGACGGCAGAAAAATTCAAGGAACTCTACCAGAAATCGTACGCGGAAGCGGCGCGGCGCGCCGATGCGCTCGAGGACGGAGCGTTCGTCAAACTGAAAGAACAGGCAACCGAACGCCTTGCGAAATACCGCGAAACCATCGAAGAGCGGACTCAAACCCTGCATGAGCAGACCAAGGAGCGCCTTCTTGAAACCCAGCAGCTTCTCAAGAGTTTCAAGGCCGATTGGCACGCCGAAGCCGGGGAATACCTTGAGGCAACGCGCGCCGAAATGAGGGAACTTGACCAGCATAACGGCGACTCGGTCGGACGCCTTGAAGAACGCCTCCGCTCCGCAGAAACGCTTGCCGACTCCCGCGCCGAAGAATTGCAGGCGGCTCTTCATGGCCTTGAAGCCGAGGTAGAGGCGTCGATCAGTGACGTCTCGCTCAAGGCTTCAGCCTCCATTGCCGCGCTTGAGAAAGAAATCAAGCAGAAACTGGCCGAGTCGGGAACCTTCGCGGAAACTCGCACGGGCGAGATCGAGGCGACCGTCGCCAAATTCGAGAACGCTCTTGGATCGTCGATAGCGGCTGTCTCCGGTAAGGCGGAAGCCGCGATCGAGGCGCTTGAAGGCGATCTTGAGCGCAAAATTGCCGATTTTGGAACTCTTGCGAATAGCCGCGCAATCGAGGTCGCCGAAAGGGTAGCTCAATTCGAAAAATCCATTGGATCGTCAATCGCCGACGTGACCATGGTCATCGACTCCCGTCTCGACGAGTACAAACAGGACGTTGATTACCGTCTGGTTCAGTTCGACAAGTTTTTCGGCGATACAGAGCGCCTTGACGCTCAGCTTCGCATTTCGATGCAGGAAACGGAAAAGCGCGTGTCGGGGGACTTTGCGCTCTATACCCAGGATCAGCAAGCCCGTCTCGATGCCTTTTCCAAAAAATTGCTCGGTGAGGCCGAAGGGCTTTCCTCGCGCATGCAGACTCTCGAGTCAGGCCTTAACGAACTTAAAAGCCGCGCTTACGAGAACGTATCCGAAAGGCTCAAGATATTCGAGGATGATTTCTTCGCGGATCTTTCCAAGCGAAGCGACGCGATCAACGCATCTCTCGAGCACTGGAAATCAAACGTCGACGAACGAATGGAGGCCCTGTCTGCCGAAAGCGAAGGCGCCCGAAAGGACGTCGAGGCCGCGCATTCCCTCCAACTCAAGGAGCGGCTTGCCGAGATCGGCGAACAGTACCGCGCGCAAACCGCCAGGCTCGAGGAGCAGATCACGGCCGTCGAGGGCGAGCTCCGGCAGCGCATAACCGCGAGCGACCATTCAATACTCACATTCGTCGAGCAGTTTCGCGCCGAGTTTGCGCAGGCGCGGGAAACCGCCGCGAACCATACCAAAAACGAACTCGATGCGCATTCCCTTCTGGTGCAGGAAATTTTGCGCAAGCAGGAACGTGAGATCGAGTCACGGACTAAAGAATTCGTCACGACGATCGAGTCCGCGAGGACAGATTCCGAAACCGTTCTTGAGTCGATACGCAACGGCTTTGCGGTCTGGCAAACCCGGAACGAGCAGCAGATCGCGGAGGCAAAGGTCCTTCTTTCCGACAAGGTGGCTTCCCTTTCCGCCGCAACGACCGCGGCGATTGCCGATCTTGACGGCAAGTATCAATCCAACTACCGCGAATTTATCGCGAAAACAACCGGGGAACGGAAGCAATACAAGGATGAGCTTGACTCTCTGAAAAAAGAAATAACCGCGGCAAATGCCGAATTCGACAAACGTTCTTCCGAAGCGCTCGCGCTCTTTTCTTCCGCTTACGAAGCGATGTCTTCAAGTGCCGACAAGCGCGTTCGCGAGAGCGCGACCGAAACCGACCAGACAGTGCGCGCTCTCAAGGCGATGATTCAGGAAATCAGGGAGAGCATGGAGCTTACCAAGGACAAGCTGTTCCAGAAGATTCAGGGCGACTCGGCGACGCTCGCTCAGACGCTCGAGGACATTGACAAAAAGCAAAAGGGATTTGTCGCGCAAACGAAGATATTCGAGCGCGCGGACGATCTCAAGGTCGCGCTCGAGGGCGATATCGAGAATATCAAAAACGAAATATCCCGTCTTGACGTATATCGGGACACGATGACCACTCTCGAGCAGCAGTACGGAAAGATCCGCAAGCTCGAGGAAGACGTGTCTCAGAAAGTTACGCGCTTTATGACCGAGAAAAAGCGGATCGACATTCTCGAGACCGATTTTACGAAGCTTCTCGGACTTTCGGATTCGATCGACAAAAAAATGGGCGAGCTCACGCTCTCGAACGACGATTTGCAGCAATATCAGGTTCAGATCCGCAGATTCGAGGAGAGCGTAACGGAGGTCAATACGCGGTACGAGAGGCTTGAAAAGAAAGCCGTCGTGCTCGATCAGACCGTAACCGGCATAGACAAGGCTTTTGAGAGTCTCAAGTCGCTGGAATCGTCCGTTCATGCGTACCGCGAGAATATGTCCGGAATGCCCGAAGAACTCGAAAAGATAAAACGCGACATTACGACGCTGCTTGAAAATAAGGACAAGACAAATCTCATCGTCGAGAAACTTTCCAATCTGGATATGGTACTCGACGACGTCGAAAAGCGCACCGAGAAAATGCAAGTCTCGCGCGAGTGGCTTGCGCGGACGGAAACGCGGCTCGAGGAAATTTCAAAGCAGTCGCAGGATCAGCTCAAGCTTCTCGGCGATATAATGAAGGACGACGGCACCGCTAAAAAGGCGAAAGGCGCCCCTCCGATCGGAATCAGGGAGAACGTGGTCAAGCTTGCGCATCAGGGATGGAAGGTAGACGAGATTGCGCGCGCTCTGCATCTTTCGCGCGGCGAGGTTGAGCTTATCCTTGAACTTCCTCAGAAGTAATTTTCGACAAGAGGCATGTTGCCCATACTTCGACGGCTTCGCCGGTTCCGACCGGTCCGAGGCCTTCGCCCGTTTTGGCCTTGACGAACACGCAGTCAGGATCCACTCCGAGTACGAGCGCGATAGATTTCCGGACTTCTTGCCGCCAGGGCAAAAACTTCGGTTCCTGCAGCGCTATGACGCAATCGATATTTTCGAGACCCCAGCCTTTATTGCGAACCGACTCCCAGGCCACGGCTAAAAGCTTTTTCGAGTCGGCGCCCTTCCACTTTGCGTCCGAGGGCGGAAAGAATTCGCCGATATCGCCGATCGCGGCGGCGCCGAGCAAGGCGTCGATGATCGCGTGCAAAACTGCGTCGCCGTCGGAGTGACCGTCTTCCCCCTTGTGAAACGGAATCGTCACGCCGCCAAGAACAAGCGGGCGTCCGGCGACAAGTCGGTGAAGGTCGTAGCCAAGTCCCGTGCGTATCATTTAGACGTCTCCCTGAAAGGTGATTTTTTTATTTTCCCTTGTGCCCGCGACGACCTGAACGTCGCCCGCGTAGCGGCCCCAAATTTCCGTGTCGTCGGTGTATTCCTTTCCGTCATCGGCTGCCTTCAGGTGCGCCGCAAGAAGCTCCGCGAAGCGAAAGCCCTGGGGCGTTTGTACCGAAACAATTCTCGATCGCTCGAGGTGCCGAGCTATTTTTCCCGATGCGTCGATTTCTTTTTGCGTGTCTATCGACGGAATTCCCGGAACCGCGGCGCCGATTCGCTCCGTAGCGGCAATGACCTCATTGATCGTTGCCTCCGTTACCCAAGGTCGCGCCGCATCGTGGACAAGTACCGTATCGATCGGATTTGACGACGAGAGCGACTCGAGCGCGACAAGACCGCGCCTCACCGATTCCTGCCGCGTCGAGCCGCCTTCCGTGAATGAAAGAGTAATCGCCTGCGATGAGAGAGCTTCGGCGATCCGTGCATCAGCGTCGATAGTTTTTCGGGCGAGGCTTTCTCCGTCTTTGGGAACCGTTATGAGTATGTACGAAAAACCGTGAGTTAGTAGAAAAGTATGAAGCGATGACGAGAGAACGGAAACACGGCCGACTCCGCCTTCTTCAAGCGGCAGGTATTCTTTTTTGACGGTTCCTCCCATTCGCGAGGAACTGCCCGCAGCGGTCAGAACAAGGGCGCGAACCATTTTTTATTCGTCGGCTTCATCGCCCTCGTCACCTTCGTCTCCGACTTCTTCTTCGACGATCTCGCTTTCGATGAACTCGTCATCGTCCTCGAGCATAGCCGTTATGTCTTTTGCGACGCGGGGAGCTTCGGCGCCGAGGGGCTCGAGATGCGAATGAATGAGCGTTTCAACTTCGCTTCGGGGAAGATCGAGGGAGTAGGTTATTTCGTCCTCAAGAAGTTTGCGCGCCGAGTCGTACAGTTTTCGTTCGAGTATCGGGAGCTCCTTGACCTTGCTTCGGTGATATAGAGAACGCACTATCGTAGCGATATCGATAACGCTTCCTTTTTTCAGGAGGTCGAGGTTAATTTGATAGCGAAGTTTCCAGTCGGAAGGTATTGGTTCAAAATCCTGCGAGATCAGTTCGAGGGCTTTATGTGCCTCGTCTTTCGAGACGATTGCCCGGATGCCGAGTTCTTCTGCCTTCAACACGGGAACCATGACTGTCATGTCGGAAACTTCAAGATAGATAACATAATAGAGGATCTGTTCGTTCTTGAAGGATTTTTCCTTGATTTCCGTAATTTTTCCCACGCCCTGGCTGGGATAAACGATTTTTTGGTTAACCGAAAAGGTAGTTGATTTAGCCATATTTAAAAGAGTATAGCACAAAAAAAGGACAAGGTCAAAGACCTACTGGTCTTTGACCTTGCCTTGTCCGTCACTTCGCGAGCATTGCAACTCCCGGCAACGCTTTTTTCTGCGAGAACTGGATAAACTTGAAAGGATGGATATCAAGCGCGTTCGTATACCATCCCGATATTCCGTTTGTATCGATTACGTTGAGGGACGGATTATGCGCGATCGGCATGATTACTCCATCTGCGAGCAGAAGCTTTTCCGCTTCGGCCAGTTTGGCATACCGGTCTTTCGTCACGTTAATCGATGAAGAAGAAAGTATTAGCGCTTCAAATTCAGGATTGTTCCAGCCCGAATCGTTCAGGCTCGACGCAGGGCGGAACATTTCAAGGAACGAAAGCGGATCGGCGAAATCCCCGATCCAGGAGGTAATTCCGAGCGTATAGTCGTTGTTTCTGAGAGTTCCGTAATAGGCGGTATACGGCGTCGCGCGTATATCGACTTTGAAACCAAGATCCATCCAGGCTTTCTGGATAATTTTGGCGAGCGAAATAAACGCTTCCGAGTCTGGAATGCTGATAACGAGGGGCGCAAGCGCGGACGGGTCGCTTATTCCGGCCTCGGCAAGTTTCTTTTTTGCGTCGTCCACGTTTTGCGTTTCGATCCCGTCAAGTTGCGGGTATCCGGCGATGGGAAACACGAGCGTTTTCGCGGGAATGAGATAGTTTGAACGAAGCTCTTTCCACGGAATGGCAAGAAGCAAGGCGTTTCTTACCCGGCTGTCGGCTCCGGGACCCCAGGTACTTCTGAAGAAAAAGTACTCGGTAGAGAACATCGGAGTGAGATGAACGGTTGATGATCCAATAATCTTGCTAATGGAAGTGGATCCCGTAAGCCATTGAATTTCGCCCCTGTTGAACCGCGTCGTAAGAGTTTCCCCGTCATCGCTGAGGATAAGCCGGAATGAGGGAATGGCGACGTTCGCGGCATCCCAATACAGGGGGTTTTTCTCGAGGATTATCTCGTCAGCCGAGATTGATTTGACCTTGTACGCCCCGCTTGCCACCGGCTTGTAATCGGCGGGGATTTTGTCCTTCAGGGAATCGCCCAGCTGCGCGGGATGAATCGCGCTGAATGCGTGATGGCAAAAAATTTTCTTGAGATATTCCGCGGGCGCGTTTAGCTGAACTACCAAAGTACTGTTGTCGGGCGCGATTATTCCGACGGTCAAAGGATCTTTTACGCTTCCGGTCCGGAACGCAGCGACGCCCTTGATCGGGTCGAGGAGGGATGCATAGGGAGCTGCGACCGAAGGATCGAGCAGTTTCATCCAGGATTGGCGGATAATTCCCGCGGTTATCGGGTCTCCGTTCTCGAACTTCGCGTTTTGCCTGATCTTGAAAGTCCAGACCAGTCGGTCTTTGCTGACCGATTCTGACTCTGCGAGCGCATTAATCGGATCCAGCGTCAATGGATCATATACGTAGAGGCCTTCAAAGACCGATGTCAGTATTTGCGCCTCGTCTGCGTTATAAGCTTTATGAGGACGCCATTCGGGAATTGATTTGGATATATTCGCCACGAATTCAGTCTGAGGAAACGATGTCACTTGCGCGGAAAGCGCAGCGCTAGCCACGGCGGCAAGAATGAGAAAAATTGTGATGCGTGATTTAAACATTGGTTATCCCCAGTTTTTTCAGCTGTTGCTGTTCTTCAACCTGAGAGGAGTATTCAGCCCTGCACTGGTTGGCTTTAACGAGATTATTGCGAATTGCGGAAATATCTACTTTGACGCCCCTGATATTGTTTCGTATCTCCGGAGGAGCGTTTTGCTTGAAAAAGTCATCGAGACCCGCGCATTGCTTGAGCGTTACGTTGAGTTCGGCGACATGACGGGTCAGCAAGTCCAGAATTTGCTGTTCTTGCATTTGTTCGATTTTTTGAAAAGCCGGGGACGAGCGGACCGTAAACCCGTTGTATATTCTCGCGCGGCGCTTGATTTCTTCGATAAAAGTCGTAAACACGATTGTTTCGCGCTTGCTTGTTTGCGTGAAAGGATCCAGGGTATTGATGATCATGTCCTGATGCTCTTCAGGCCTGTTGAATGCCTTGCGGATGAACTCGGCCAGTTTTTGCATGAACCCCTTTTCGATACTTTGCATGAGGTGTTCGTTTTCGATCAGTTTCGTAGTTATATCGTCAAGCTGCGAGCCGGTTGCGCCTATTGCCTTGATACCGTCCATTAAGAACGTTTTCGGATTTTCTTCCTGTATAGTCTTTTTCGAATCCTGTTTTGTGCTCGTCAATCGGGCAAGAAGGTCTCTTTGGAGAATCTCGTGATCGGGTGAATAATCCTCCTTCAGAATTTCTTCGATCAATTCGGTATAAAAAGGCTGGTCCTTCATGTTTTGCGAAAAGGATCTTTTAATTTCTTTGAGCGCCGCGGATGTTCCTGACGAAAGCGTTGCCTGATCGATGACGACGGAGGGCATAACCATCTTGCGGACCGCGATTTTGTAGCGTTCCTTGTGGAAATCGGTCAGACTTTTTAGCGTTTTGGTGATGGAAACCGACGCGCGGCTGAGTTGACCTATCGAATCGTTGATAATACTTATTGACATGGGGTCATTGCCGTTCCGGACGTTATTTATCAAGTCTGCCAGTCCCTTGGTGTTCGGCTTTGAGGATGAGGTGGAAAACGATTCCCATGCGAAGGTGTGGCTTAATTCAATCAGTTTACTGATGCGGTCGGTAGTCAAAAAGTCGCAGGTGAACTGATAGTAATTGTGCATAAAGTCCAGCATTGCCTCATAGTGCGACAGTCTGGTTCCGATCACACCGGCTCTTTCGTTTTCCGTAAATGAATCATCCGGAGGTATTTGGATTTCTGATACTTTGCTGTCGTACTTGTATGGATTATCGTACAATATGCCTTTTTTAAGCAAAACTGTCTGAATAGTTTTTACCGAGCTCTGTGATATGCGGAATTCTTCCTGAAGTTTCGGGAGGACAACAGAATCGAACATTTGTTGGCGTTCCATAATCGCCTGAAAAAGCAAATCACTAAAACTCTTTGTTTCTTCCATACTTAATTAAGTATTAACCAAAATGACCAAAACCGCAAGTCATACATGCTCCCTGTACCCCGATCCGCCTTGACAGCCTTAGTCCCGGTGTATATTCTCGTATTAACAACAAAGACGGAGACGAGTAGTTACCTCAAAGCGATCAAAAGAGAGGCAATCCGGCGCGGAAGTCAAAAGACTGATGCCAGGGTGCAAGGTTGCCGGTCGCCCGTAACGAAAACCACTCCCGAGTTGCCGGAAGGAACCTTGCGAAACGTTTCCCCTGAAGGGTCGCCGTTTCACCAGTATTATTCCCGGCCGCAATCCGTGCGTAAACGGCGATGAGCGCGCTCCCTGTCATAGGGAATCGAAGCGGGGTGGAACCGCGGCGAGGACAGTAGTCCTCATCGTCCCCGCATGGTGAAGTACTTTCGCCAGTCTGGCCGTATAGCCAGTCCGATTTCCATATTTCAGAAGGAGCTTTCCATGAATCCCTCTATCCCTCCAAAATCCGACAGGCTTGATCTCGTTCGCCACAGCACCGCTCATATCCTTGCTGCTGCCGTCATAAAACTGTATCCCGGCACAAAAGTCGCCATCGGCCCTTCGATCGACAATGGTTTTTATTATGACTTTCAGCTTCCAAAACCCATTTCTCCCGATGACCTCGGCGAAATCGAAAAGGAAATGCGGAAGATCATGAATGGCAACGTCGAATTCGTGCGTACCGAAGTAAGCCGCGCTAAGGCCCTTGAAATCTTTGCGGACGAGCCGTACAAAACCGAGCTTATCAACGATCTCCCTGCGGATGCGGTAATCTCCCTCTATCAGTCCGGTGAATTTACAGACCTGTGCCGTGGCCCCCACGTCGCAAGCACCAAAGAATTAAACGTCCAGAGTTTCAAGCTGATGAAGACCGCCGGCGCTTACTGGCGCGGGGACGAAAAACGCCCGATGCTTACCCGTATTTACGGAACCGCATGGGAAAAACCGAACGATCTCAAGGCTTATCTCGATATGCTCGTCGAAGCTGAAAAACGCGACCACCGCAAGATCGGACGTGAACTGGACTTATTCCACATTGATGACGAAAATCCGGGGCAAATTTTCTGGCACGCCGACGGCTGGACTATCTACCGCATCGTCGAGGATTACGTTCGCGGAAAAATAAAGGAAGACGGTTACATCGAGGTAAAGACTCCGTTCCTGATGCCCCAAAGTCTG
>Ga0302289_1000784_pt1 | contig 11728 bp, 13 predicted proteins | sample III_Fen_N1_2_FD_194552 | JGI IMG/M metagenome (GOLD analysis project Ga0302289, IMG submission 194552) | Peat permafrost microbial communities from Stordalen Mire near Abisko, Sweden - III_Fen_N1_2 | ecosystem: Environmental > Terrestrial > Soil > Wetlands > Permafrost | place: Sweden: Abisko... | reverse complement strand
TTCACACGTTTGATGAAGGCTGCCTCGTCCTTGAGCACGGCGCTGTCATTGAACCAGATGGAGGGGCTGGCCGAGATGTAGGCCGCATAGGACTCGGGATGGGTGAACATCTGGTGCAGCACCATCAATCCGCCCAGGGACTTGCCATAAAGAATCTGCTTCGTGGGATCGACTGCATAGTGCGCGTTGATGAAAGGTCGTATCTCCTCTTCCAATATACGCAGATAAACCTCGCCGCCGCCATTCTGACCGGGCTTGGACGATGGAGTCGACCACGGGGTCAGCTCGAAGGAGCGGCGTTTGTGGACCTGGTCGTTGTCATCGGTGGGGAAACCGATCCCGACGACAATGACGGGGCCAACCTCGTAGGAGCTCTCCGTCGCGTTGATCGAGGCCGGGGCAAAATACCAATTGCCGTCGATCACATAGAGAACTGGGTAGCGCTTGCCGGGTTCAGCCTTGAAGGGCGTGGAGACAAATACGCGGTAGGTCTCACCATTGATTCGCGACTTGAGGTCGTACTGCCGCGCACGTGGCACGGTGGCGTCAGTTTCGGCTACCAGCTGAGTCACGGGGGCGTCCGCGGCTCGGGCGGTTGAGCCCGGAGCGAGAGCGAGGGCGCAGAGCAGAAGGAGTCCGAAGATACGTTGGGTGTGGCGGGTAGATAGGCTCATGGGCTCAAGTATAATAATCCGCGCATAAAGAGACAGATCATTTAGAGAATCCTGACGTGGAGCATCTCAGACTGTTTTGTAGCCGCGGATCCGGCTGCTGATCGCAGCCCTAACCAGCACACGATGAATTTTCTCTTTCTTCATTATCGTTTTTTTCCGTCAGGGCTTCCGGACTCGGATGGGATAAAGAGGAAAGAGAACGAGAAAGAGGAAGGATTTGCGGATCGGGCCTAATACCTTGGAGCTTGCTCCGGCTTGGTTGTAGCCGGCCTCGCTGAGGCCGGTTCCGAAAAATTCCGGGGTCAGCGACCCCGGCTACACCAAATTGGTTCGGTCGAATACGTCGAAGCTTGCTCCGGGAATATTGCCGAACATGGAAGAAGGTACAAAACGCCGCGCGAAGCACGAAGTAGGCAACTCACCCTTGGCCTGGCGGGCAATCACCGGGAGTTGCGAGACGTGGTCAAATGCCAGCGCTGGCAGAGAGGACAACGATAGGCTTTGCTCGTACGCTCGACGCCGCGCAGGAGTGCCGCGTCAAGCGCATCGCCTTCGGTCGTGTAGCGGCGTTTGCCGGTACACATGCGTTGCTGTTCTTCGCGGGTGGGCTTCTTGGCCATGGCGGAGAGTTGCGGTGGGAGACAGCGATGGCCGAAGGATCAGGTATGCGAATTGACCTACCCTTGCGCGGGAACGGGTTTCGGGCGCAAACGCAGCGAGAGAACGTGGCACCAGAGCAGCACGGCCAACAGGCTTGACAGGGCGCCGCTGGAATCAATCAGCACGTCACCGAAAGCGGGCGTGCGTCCGGGGACGAAGGATTGGTGGAATTCGTCGGTGGCGGCGTAGGCGGCGGTGATGAGCAGGGCGATGCCGGCGGTCTGCCAGGAGAATTTGGCCAAGGGTGCAGGCAGCGTGTGCCTGAGTGCGCGAAAGACCAGCAACCCGAGCACGGCGTATTCGGAGAGATGGCCGAGTTTCCGCACGATGAAGTGGACGAACTCAAACTGCTCCGGCGTGGCGTCGGGTTTGATCCACCTGATCACGGGTTCGATGATGCGAGAGGAGTGCTCCGACGAGCCGAGGTCCGTGGACATCGCAAAGATGAACCCCATCCAGAGAATGACGGGCAGCCAGTGTTTGAAGACCTTCATGGCTGCCGAGCAGAGCGCGGGACCGGGCGAATCTGCAAATACAAAAAGGCGGATTAGCGGGCGGACGCGAGGTCCTCGTAGATCTCGGTCCGGAAGCGTGGCGTGCAGAGAGCGAGAAAGACGAGAAGCCGGTGACGGTGCCAGGCGGTACCATTTGCCTTAGTTTGGCACTTGAGTTTTACGCGCATGCCGTTGGGGGATTCCTCGGCTTGCGAGTTCGGGCGGGATGATTCTGTTGGTGGGCAAGCGTGCGATTCAAATTTCAAAGAATGGTATATTAACGACACCCATCATCCGTGAACACTTCGCCTAGTGAAACACCCGGCGCCTGGCGCGCTGTGCTGTTTTTGTTCGTCGTCGCAACATTGATCCCCGAGCTGCTCATCGGCTCAACCCCGCTGAGTCGAATCCACCAGTTCGTGTTTCAATTCCCTTATTACGGCTCGGCCGCGCTCGTGATTCGTGAGGCGGTGATCCGGTTTAAGCTCAGCCGTGCGGGCCTCTTGTTGCTCGGCCTGGCCTTTGGCGTGATTACGGAAGGACTTTCCCTGCAATCGATCTTTAACCCGCACTTCCTAAACCTCGACATCTCGTACGGCCGGGCCGCCGAAGTGAACTGGCCGTGGATGTTGTACATGGTTGGTTACCACGCCATCTGGAGCGTGACGATCCCGGTGACACTGGCTGAGTTGGTGTTCCGTGAACGACGCCAGGAGTCCTGGCTAGGAAGGATTGGCCTTGGGGGCTTCCTCGTGCTGTTCGTTGTCATGGCCTTCGCCTTCCACGCGATCTTCGTCAAGATGTCGAATTTTCGGGCGCCTACGCTCCCGTATGCTATCGCAGCTGTTGTCGCCGGGCTGCTCATCGCCGCGGGGCTGCGGCTGAAAGCGCGACCAGCGCCTGCCACTGCGCGTCCGGTGCCCAGCTGGCTTCCTGGGATCTTTATGGCTCTCGCGGGCCTCTCCTGGCTGCTGCTTTACGGGATTATTTTTCACAAGCCGTACTTCATGCCCGCGGCAGACAACCTGGCCTTTGGGCTGGTGCTGGCGGTTGGGTTCGGACTGTTGCTCCCTCGCTGGGCGCCCGCTGACGCGCCGGACCGGCGACAATTCTCGCTGCTCGCCGGAGGTTTGGCGGCCAACACCGCATTCGGTTTTGTCGTGGTCTCTGCGTCGAGGTTGGATACTTACGGCCAAATCGGCATCGTTGTGCTGCTGGTCGTTGCACTCGCCGTCCTTGGACGAAAGCTTGGGCGCGAACCAGGGCAGGCAAGTAATACCGCGGACGTTATAAGGTAGGACGCGACCGGACGTGTACTGTACCCGGTGAAGGAGGGCCCGCTGCGCTGGTCGTGACGGAGCACTCCCCACGTAAGGCATCTGCAGTACGCCGAACGTTGTGGCACGTTCGTGACAGAGGTCGCGATTATTTCTGCTACCCTTGCTTCATGAAATTACACGATATTACCCCTAGTGTTTGGGGCCTGACTATGACGAAATATCTTCTCTGTATCGGTCTCTTCACTACAGCCCTGCTTATGCCTCGCGTCGTACATGCGGCCGACTCAACAGCCGCAGAATTATGGTTCGACAAATGTGCACGCTGTCACGGCGACACGGGTGCAGGCGACACGCCTTTGGGCCGGATGCTGAAAGTTGCAAACTACGGTTCAAAGAAAGCGCAGGAGGCGCTTACCGATGAGCATCTTTTCAAGCTCATCCTCGAAGGGAGAACCACAAACCAGAAAAAAGTCATGCCTGCCTTCAAGGAAGAGATCACCGAAGGAGAAGCAAAAAGCCTAGTAAGGTACATCCGATCGCTGGAAAAATCCTTGTAACTACTTTCAAGACTAAAACTCTACTTATCTTTGCGACCCTTTTGGGCGGACTTTATGAACCTCCCAAAGTCCCGGTCCTTTCTTCTCAGCTCCAGCAACGTGTGAACGAGACCGTAGTCATCCGTCGGCGCTTTTCTCAAACCTACCTAGTCGCCTACGCATGGGAATTCGTGAGGGCGGTGGTGGCGGTGAAGAAAGCGACCAGCCAATTTCGCACGGGAGGTTCCGGCATTATCGATGAACAACAACAGCTCGTGATCAACTTCGGCAACCCGCGCGACGGCGGCCTCAGGAGCGCATTCGACTTTGGGGACGAACCATTCAGTACAGCCGAGAGCAGTCAGATTGGTGTGCGTGATTTCCATTTTGTCGTCTTTGTTTCAAAAGTACTTTTATCACCGCCAGACTTTCAGGAAAGCGCGAAAGAGTCCGGCAGTGCGTAGCGGGAATGCGAAAGCTGAAGAATGAATCAGAAGCATTATGATTAGTTCGGCTAGGTGTAGAAGCGGCGATCTCGAAATAGGTCAGATTACCCCGGCTCTTCGCACCGCTATAATCACATGACAGGACATTGCACGGCACGCCGAGTCAGGTGTCGCCCTCGTAAATCGCCAGTGCGCCGATCATCAATGGCAGGCTGGCGCTGAGGCGGATCGACAACGCCGTGCGGGCCGAGGCAAAGACAGGCGCAACCAGCAGCAAGGGCAGGTGAAGAAGAAAAGCGACAATGCTGGCGATCCATGATGGACGCTCCTTCGCCTTCGCGATGATTTGTCCGGTCCCGGCGCGCCGATCAAAAGGACAGCACTGCGGAACGTCGCAACCGCAGTCAGCTTCTTGCACAACCCCGACTAGATCAGTGGTGAGGTATTGCCTTCCAAATCTTCATAGTCCTCCGGCTTAAAACGCGGCGTGCAGAGAGCAAGAAAGACGAGATCGTGGTCGCCGAGATTAGTGATGCGCTGGCGGCAAAGGGGGGGAATGAGCACGACATCGCCCGGGCCGACCTCCTGCGGTGGCAGCTCGCCGGCCTCGACGCGGCCCCGGCCCTCGAGGATGACGTAACGCTCGGTTGTGTCCTTCAGCCGGTGCCAGCGCGTGGTGACGTGGGGTGCGACCCGGGCTCGGGCGATGGACATCCCGGGATCGTTGGCGCTGTTCGAAAGTTCGTTTATGAAGCACGACTCCGGTGTGAAAAATTCAGCGGCGGGATCGAGGCGAAGAATGGCGGCTGGCATTTGGAATTAAGGCAGGTTGAAGAAAGATCGCTGTCAACTTTGCCGACCAATGTGTTGTCTCCCAGATAACGTTGGTAAATCAAAAGCAGATTTTGAATGGGGAACTCAGGAAAGCCGGAACGGACATGGCTCTATACTCCTGCACTCTTTGATTTTCCCGTTTTCCTGAGTGTCAGACTGTCGCTTCGCTCGGTACCACATTCAATTTCCGGGATGCTTTTATAAGGTTACTTACAGGACGCCATACTAGCGTGAGCGGATTGGCGGTTGTCGTTCGTTGGTGACCAAGGACGGTGCGATGGGGGACGCGCCTTCGCCGAATTGTTTCCGGATGTGGCTCAAGACGGCGGCGATTTCGGCATCAGGTAACTGCGCAAATGCGGGCATGGTGTTGTTGTAGGGTTCGCGGTCGGCCGGCAGGACGTTGGCCGGTCCACGCAAGAGAACGCGGATGAGCTGTAGGGGATCGCCGGATACCAGGGCGCTGCCGACCAGCGGAGGTTGCATGTTGGGCACACCGCCGCCGTCGGCCATGTGGCACGTTGCGCAGTTTTGCGCGTAGATTCGGGCACCGTCCGGCGAGGCGTTGTCGGTGGTTTTTATTGAGCCAGGCGTTGTGGTTGCCGGGATAGTTTCGCTTTTTTCACCCGTGTAGATGATGCGCCACACCCGGCCTTTTTCCGAATCGGCCACGTACAACGACCCGTCAGGACCGACCGCGAGACCACAGGCCCGGAAGCGGGCGTCACGCGGTGACATCAATACGTCACGCCCGGCAAAACCGTTGGCGAAAACCTCGTAGGTGCCGCGTGGCATGCCTTTTCCGTCGCAGGGCACGAACCCAACACAATAGCCCGCTTGCGGGAGTGGCGCGCGATTCCAGGAACCGTGAAATGCGATGAACGCTCCACCGCGGTATTTGGCCGGGAACTGCTCGCCGCCGTAGAACGCCATCTGCAAAGGCGCCCAGTGCGCGGGGAAGGCGACGAGCGGATTAGGCCATTTACCCGGTTCGGCGCGCTTATTGTTATCACCGCCGTACTCCGGGGCGACCATGCGCTCTTTCCGCAGTACGTCGTAATAGGTGAAGGGCCAGCCGAAGTTCGACCCTTCGCGCAGTTGATGCATTTCTTCGCCGACGCGTTCAGCGTTGTCCTGATCGTTGTAGTACTGTGGCGCGACGGTGTTGAGCTGGTCGCGTCCCATCATGACGTAGAAGAGTGACTTCGCGGTGGGATTCCAGGCGACGGAAAGGGCGTGGCGATGGCCGGTGGAAAAATGAAAACCGTCAGGCTGGCTCTGGTTGAGTTTATTCGGATCGAAACGCCAGAAACCACCGTGGGAGCGCAGAAATTCCGTGGGGTCGCCGCCTTTTGCCCCTAGCGAACGGTCCGGGTCGCCAAAGCCGTTGGAAGGCGAGCCGACCTCGACGTAGAGCTGACCGTCGCCGCCGAAGGTGAACGACTTGGCGTTGTGCTGGTGACCGTCGGGCAAGCCGCGAACAATTGTCTCGGGGTCACCGGTCGGCACGAGTTCGCCGGGAGTTAATTTGTAGCGGTAAACGGCGTCGTTGGTGGAATGATACAGCCAGCCGTCGTGTAGAGCGATGCCGGTGCCTCCGCCTGAGCCGAACTCTTTTTTCACGTCGGCGCGGCCGTCACCGTGGGTGTCACGCAGGGCGATGATGCCTTTTCGCTGGGTCTTGACGTAGATGTCGCCATTTGCCGCAACCGTCATGAAACGCAGCGGGCCGAGGTTATCCGCCACCACCAAAGCCCGAAAACCTGGTGGCAAGGAAATCGCACCATTGTCGGGATCGGGCTCGGGCAGGGCGGCACGAGATTGAAACGAAAACAAGAGACCGAGAGCCAGGACGGGAAGGTGAGCAAAAAATCGAAGTTTCATGGTGCGCAAGAATTGGCGGCGCAATTAACCATAAAACCCTAATTTGTCACATGGTCCCAGGCTTGTCTGATGCCAAGGCCCTCCCTGAAATATCCAAGCGAGCGTTTTATATTATATCGTAGCCATAAACCGACCGCTGATCGCCATGTCTCGATTCGGTGGGATAACCACTGATGGAATTCCTCAATGAGGAATTCTCTTGAGTGTCCTCCGGCTGATCGCCTGCGGGTACGAATTCAGGGGTCTGCTGATCGCAGACCTGGGCTTATTAAGATAATGTCGTAGCATCTATCGGGTAGCCGTGACCGCTGTGCGTGCCAAAACCAACGCGACGGGCACGGCGAGGACGCGGAGTTTAGGATTTGCACTCTGCGAGCTCCGCGACTCTGCGTGCGAAAGGATCGCTAGCCCGGTGACGGCAGGGTCGGCTCACCGAACTAAAAGCGAGATATAATATAACGGTGGCATGATCTTGCTTAACTCGGTGCAGCGGGCGGAGCTTGGGGTCCAAGCCAGTGCGCGGTTTTTGCCGTTCGAAGATTTACGGGGTAAATGGAGCCATTTATGGGGTAAACCCCCTACGGCGGACAGGCCTTGTTGCCGAAGTTTCTCACAAGCGACCGGTCGCAGGTGCTTCCATGCCGCTCTTTCAACGTAAACGCTCAATAATAAAACCATGTCCTCGATCTCATCAGTGACCTCTTCAGTTCAGCAAAGACTCGATCCGGCTGATTTCTTTAAAAAAGCCGACACCGACGGCGACGGTAAAATAAGTAAAACAGAGCTGACCGGCATGCTCAAAAATAAGCCGAAGGTCGGCGGCGCCTCCAGTGGCGATAGCTCCACTAGCTCCGATGAAATCGACAAGATATTTTCCGAGCTTGATACGAATGGCGACGGCTCCATCAGCGAGTCCGAAAACAAGACACACATGGAAGAAATGGCAAAAAATGGGCCAAAAAAACCAGAGGATTTGTCGGGCAGCTCGCAGGCCTTTGACCAATTTACCGAGGCGCTCAAGAACAGTAATTTGTCCAACGACGATCTCAGCACGTTGCTCAACCAGTGGGTGGCACAGCTCAAGGAAAAGGGCAGTTCCACAACCTTGTTCTCCACTCAAGCCTAAATCAGCACCCACGCGGGGTCGTGGTAGAGCACGACGCCGTTAAGTGCATTTCCTCGATTGTGGATTTTCCCAAGGGTGCCGCGCCTTAAGGGACGCGGCTACCGGTAAGGTGTCGTAGCTGCGCCAATTAAGGCGCGGTGTTTCGAAAAGTAACCGAGTAGGACTAACACCCTGCTTCGAGACGTGACTGTACTTCGCGGATGCCGCGCGTGATGGGCAGCTTGTCGCCACCGCTGAGCAGCATCACATGCCCGCCGCCGTCCTGGCGTATTTCCCGCACGCGATTGAGATTGGCGATGGCGGTGCGGCTGATGCGGAGGAACTGGCCCTTGGGTAGGCGGATTTCCAACTCCGTCAAGGTCTCACGCAAGACGTGGGTTTCGCGGCCGACATGGAGAACGACGTAGTTGTTGGCGCTTTCGATCCAGTCGATATCTGCCGCCGGGACCACAATCATGCGTTCTCCCATCCGCACGATGAGACGCTGCAGACTTGGGCCGGTATGCGTTGGTTCGGCTGCGAGCAATGCCCGGGCGCGGTTCAAGGCCTGATGGAGTCGCGCGGGCGGGCAGGGCTTCAATAAATAGTCGGCTGCCTGAAGATCAAACGCCCGCAACGCATGTTCTTCATGGGCGGTGACGAAGATGACCACCGGCCGCAAGGTGCCTGGTGTGAGGGTGCGCGCGACTGCCAGGCCGTCGAGTCCGGGCATCTGCACGTCGAGCAGCGCGACGTCGGGCGTGAGTGAGCGGATGGCGACCTCGGCCTCGGTGCCGTTCGTGCATTCGGCGACCACTTCCACGCCTGTTTCCCGGGAAAGCATGTCGGACAGACGTTGCCTGGCGAGTGGTTCGTCATCGGCGATCAAGACGCGCAAGGGAGGATGGGTGGCGGACATGGTGCAACTACCGCACGAGGGTTTGACGCTGGCAAAACAGTGGGGACGAAGCCGTGCTAATCGGGGATGAGCTTAACCCGGCGGAGCCGGAACCAAAGTAGCGAGGATTGAGGAGCGAGAAGCGAGCAGGACGGAACTCCGAGCTTCCGCAGCCATCGTCGCGAACGTTATCGTTGTTCACAAGCGAGCGAATAAATTCAACAGTTGGGTGTTCAGGAACTAGGAACAACCCGGTTATGTAGGTGGCGCGCTGGTCGCGCCACGTTGCGAGGCAAGCTCGCAACCTACACGGAAATGAACCGGATGGCTGGAGATTGCGCCCCTGCAAAAAACCAACGGCTACCATCTAGCCCAACCGCCTTTACCGGGCGGTTCGCAATTTTTCCTGCAAGTCACGCAAGCCGCGAGTCAGGGTGAATTTGGCCCCGCTTTGTAGGAAGACCACAAATTCTCCTGCGCTCAAGGTCTGGACTTCCCGGATCGCGGCGAGCCGGACGATACACGAGCGGTTGAGGCGAAAAAACTGGTGCGGATCGAGTTCCGCTTCGAGCGCGGAGAGGGTTCGGCGCAAGATATGGTTGCCGTCGCGAGTGTGTAAAACGACGTAGTTGGCGGCGGCCTCAGCCGATTCCACGTCGCTGGTGCGGACGACGACGTAGCGTTCGTTGTTGCGCACGAGAAAACGTTCGACCGGCAGGTTCGCGACTTTTTTGTCTTCGATCAGTTCGACCACCCGTAGATCGCTGCTGGCGGATTTACTGTTTGCGGTGATGTGCTTGCGCGCCCGTTCGAGGGCGCTGGCAAAGCGTTCGCGCGGGTACGGTTTCAGGAGGTAGTCGAGTGCGTGTAATTCGAAGGCCGCGACCGCGTGTTCGGCGAAGGCTGTTGTGAAGATCGTGCAGGGGAGCCACTCGTCACGCACGGCGCGAAGCACGGCGATGCCGTCGGGCGCGGGCATTTGTACATCGAGAAAGAGCAGGTGCGGACGAAGTTCACAAATGGCGCGGATGGCATCGTCGCCGTTGCCTGCTTCACCGACGATCTCCACGTCACGTTCGCCCGAGAGCAGGCGGCGCACGCGGGCGCGGGCAGGGGCTTCGTCGTCAACGATAAGGGTGCGCAGGTTCACGAGGAGATACGTCGCAAAGGAATTTCGATGCGAACGAGCACACCACCTTCTTTGGCTCGCTCCAGTGAAAAAACATGCCGGTCGGGATAAAGCGCCGCCAGGCGCGCACGGGTGTTGGCCAGGCCGACGCCTTCTTGGAACTCAAGTTTTTGCCCCGCTTCATCCGGCGCACCGTTGGCCCTGCCGCCTGTATCCGCTATTTCGATGCACAAGCTCTGACCTTTGGTGAAGGCGCGGATGTAGACCCAACCGGGCGCGCGGTCGGGCGTCACACCATGTTTGATCGCGTTTTCCGCGAGGGGCTGGAGCAGGAGGGTGGGCACTGCGATATTGGCGGCGTCGCGTTCGATCTCGTATTGGATGTTAAGCCGGTCCGCGAAACGGACCTTTTGGATCGCGCAGTATCTTTCGAGTAGTTCGATCTCCTCATCGAGGGAAACCTCGCGGCGGTGTTGCGCAGCGAGCACGGCGCGAAGGAGCTCGCTGAGCGAGGTGATCATCTCTTCCGCTGCCTCGGGATTGTCGTAGACGAGCTGGGTGATCGTGTTGAGGGTGTTGAACAGAAAATGAGGGTTGAGCTGCGATTGGAGCGCGATGAGCCGGGCTTCGGCCAGCAGGGCTTCGGCCCGCAAGGCGCGACGTTCACGCTCGACGCTGCGGCGCTGCTGGGCGACCGCATGGGCTCCTGCAACCAGCATCCAGTAAATAGGTACAGCAAAACGTGCGCGGTCGAAAAAACGAAACCACGCAAAACGCACCGGATCGAATGGCGGACGTCCAGGACGATCGCGATCATCTTCAGGGCCGTCCTGGGGTGGTTTTGGGTGTATCTCCTGTCGAGGGTTACGATGATGCGGAGCAAGCAGTTCGCGGTTCAAAGAAAGTGAAGACATGGTCGTCTCGATGAGCGCGACAACGAGAATGCAGGCCAACAGATGCGTAGGCACGGCCCAGCGCCAGGTCTTGGGCGTGATCGGCAGGTGGTGAGCGAGTAGCAGCACGACTGGGCTGAAAAAAATCCAGGGTCCCCAATCGAGCAGGGCAAGGATCAGTGCGACCGACCAGGGAAGGAAGCCGAGGGCAGAAATCTGAAGCGCGAATACCGCGCTCACGCCGAGCCAAAATGCCGCGAGAAGCGCGCACGCAGTGACCGGCGAGAGCCGTTTGGCGGTGGCTTCTTGTACGGGTAGGATTTCGCGGCAGGTGGTCACGGGGAGTCGACTTTGTGGAAAGGAGGTGAAGGGACGAACTAAAACCTGGAGTCGGAAAGAAGGATCGCGGAAACGCGAAATCGATCACGAGGGGATGTTCGTTTTACAGGGAATATATGGTTATGATTTTATCAGCGTTCCGTGTTTCCGCTCCTCCGCGTTTCCGCGATGTGCAGGGACGATCTTCGGTTCTTTGCGGTTATTCGTAACGCAATGCCTCGATCGGGTCGAGCTGCGCGGCTTTTTTTGCGGGATAGAGGCCGAAAAATATGCCGATGAAAGCGCTGAAAATAAATGCGCCACCCACCGCGTATCCGGGAGTGAGGGTCGGCCAGTGGAGACGTGCGGCGATGATGGCAGACGTGAGAAAACCGACGCCGATGCCGATCAATCCGCCGACGACACTGAGCAGGACGGCTTCGAGAAGAAACTGACGCTGGATATCGCGTTTGCGGGCACCGACGGCGAGACGGATGCCGATCTCGCGGGTGCGTTCGGTGACGGAGACGAGCATGATGTTCATGATCCCGATGCCGCCGACGAGCAACGACACCCC
>Ga0302289_1000778_pt1 | contig 11787 bp, 7 predicted proteins | sample III_Fen_N1_2_FD_194552 | JGI IMG/M metagenome (GOLD analysis project Ga0302289, IMG submission 194552) | Peat permafrost microbial communities from Stordalen Mire near Abisko, Sweden - III_Fen_N1_2 | ecosystem: Environmental > Terrestrial > Soil > Wetlands > Permafrost | place: Sweden: Abisko... | reverse complement strand
CCTTGTTTTTCCGGTTAAGGATGGTGGAGGGCTTCTCGTAATATTCGCGTTTTTTCCATTCGCGGATAATACCTTCTTTTTCAACCATGCGTTTAAAACGCTTGATTGCTTTTTCGAGGTTTTCTGAATCGTCTACAACGATATGTGCCATGTTAAAATCACCTCCCCTCGGTCCGACCGTCAGTGTTTTATGAGCTTATCAGAAATATGGAGCCCTGGTCAACCGTGTATGAAGCTTCGGTTGTTATACTTTTTATATACCTACCGGTAGGTATATAATAGAGAAAAAGAAACTATCGATTTTTTCGGCGGAATGGAATATACTGCACATGATGTTTTCAATAAAAGTGATTCAGACGCTCGATGTTTATTTTTTCTCCCTTTTAATACTTTGCATGATCGGTATTAAAACTTTTAATAATCCGAACGGAAAAACACCTCAATCTTTGGCATTCAAGATTCTGTTATGCTTGAATTTCCTGATTATCATCGCGGACTGCATAACCGTTGTTTTTGACGGATGGTCGGGTTTCTCAATTCGGATAGTTCTTATGACCGCGACGGTTTTCGGTTACAGCATGCAGGTTTTGATCTGCCTTTTCTGGTTTTGGTATGCCCGCATGCTTATTTTCAGGGAACGCAAATTGCGGCGACACGCGACTTTTTTTCAATGCCTGCCGGCAATGGGAAGTATTCTCGTCGCTATCGCAAGTTGCTGGACCTGCTGGCTATTCCGTTACGACGCGGAAAATCATTATTCGCGCGGGCCATTTTTTCCTCTGATAATCGGCGTAAGCTTTTTGTATGTCGTCATTGGCTATTATATAATAATCAAATATCGCAGGAATCTTGAAAAAAGGTATTTTAATGCACTGGTAAGCTTCGCGCTTCCGCCCGCGTTGGGAGGATTGGTTCAGTCATTCGTGTTTGGAGTGTCCCTTATCTGGTCATGCGCGACGATCTCCCTGCTGATTATTTATCTTGCCATTCAAAACGAACTTATTTCACTCGATTACCTCACCGGAATTAATAACCGGATGAGTTTTGACCTGATGCTGCGCCGAAAGATTTTGAACGCAAAAAATTCATCCCCCTTCGTTCTTATGCTTCTCGATATCGACAACTTTCGTTCGATTAACGATCGCTATGGGCACAGCGAATGCGACCTTGCCTTGATATCGTTTGCGAGAATTCTCAATGACTGCTTTCGCCGCGAAGGGTTCGTTGCCCGTTATGGCGGCGATGAATTCGCGGTAATTCTGGATGCGCAGTTTAATAGGGACCTGGACGAGTCGATGAAAGCGCTTCAGGAAAGGATAGACTCCTGGAACGCTTCGAGCGGGAAGCCCTGGGTTATTTCCTATAGCGTCGGATATGCGCCCTATCTTGCGATTGAGCGATTAAGCGCCGATGCATTCATCATGAAGGTAGACAAGCTTCTTATACTCGATAAAATCGTGCCCGGCGAACGCCGATTCCGGAAGACCCGCCGGTAATTGCCCTTCTGCTATTGGATTTTTCTGATCGTGCAATTTTCGCAATCGGTGATGTAGAGAGCAAGCCCGTCATTTGCGATTCCCCATGGCCGGTTGATCCTCGCCGTGGTTCCCGCGACTGTCGTGACTATACCGGTGGAAATCACCACTCTCTTTATATCATTATTGTTCCAGTCGGCGGCGTAGATATACGTTCCGTCGGTCGAAAGCCCCGCGATCTGGCCGAAACCTGCCGAAGGCATCGAGGAGGTCGCTCCCGTGGCCATGTTGATTTTACGTATGGTGTTTACGTTCCATTCGCTGACATAAAGGCTTTTTCCGTCCGTAGTGATCCCGACCGGCAAAATGAGAGGCGGCGTGCAATTAAGCGTCGTCGTTGTTCCTGTCGATATCTCGACGCGCCTGATGCAGTTGTTGTCGGTATCCGCGACATAAAGCCAAGTGCCGTCATTTGTGATTCCAAGCGGTCTATTGAAAAGGGCTGTGCTTCCGGTTCCGTTCGTATTGCCTATCGTTCCTGGCGAACCTGCAAGCGTCGAAACCTCGTTGGTCGCGATCGAGATTGCCCTGATTGCATGGTTGTATGAATCCGCTACGTAGAGTTTCGTTCCGTCCGTGGTAATTCCCTGGGGCAAGTTGAAGCGCGCTGCGGTGCCCGAGCCCGTGCCCGTACTGTCCGCGCTGCCCGGCGTTCCGGCGAGTCCTGCGATAGTCGAGACCGCTCCGGTAGAAATGACTATTTTCCTGATGATAAAATTGTCGGTGTCGCAAATATAGAGATTCGTCCCGTCCGTGGCGATGCCTCGCGGTTGGCCAAAGCGCGAGGCTAATCTCGTTCCGTCCGTACTGTCGAAAGAGCGGTTCCCCGCGAAAGCGGTCACAGTCGCCGACGTGACGTCGAGTTTTCGTATTGTCATTGCGCCGCCGTCGGCAACGTAGAGGTTCGTTCCGATAAGTGCGCTTCCAAGAGGTAAGCCAAACCTTGCGTTCGTTCCCGTGCCGTCGGCGCTGCTCGTGATCGTTCCGTTCGCGCCCGGAAAGCCGACCGTTCCCGCGAGTGTAGTGACTGCGGATGTAGCGATCTCGAGTTTGCGAATTGTGTGATTCGCCTTGTCCGAAATATACAGGTTGGCATTGGCGGCATCGATGGAGATTCCGCAAGGCGAGTTGAAACGCGCTGCCGTCCCCGTGCCGTCCGCGCTCCCCGACGTTCCTGCGGTACCCGCGATCGTCGTGACCGTGATAGTCGTGATCGTCGTGACCGGAACTGTCGCTGCGATACTTGTCGTGACGGTAATTTTCCTGATTGCGTTATTGAGCGAGTCCGCGACGTAAAGATTCGTACCGTCGGTGGCGAGTCCGAGAGGCGAGTTGAACTGCGCCGTTGCCGCGGGGCCGTCCGCGGAGCCGGATGAACCTGCCGTTCCCGCGAAATTCGTAATGGTACCGTAAGTGGCCGTACCGCTAATGTCGATCGCGCGGATGACGTGGTTGCCGGAGTCGGCGACATAGAGAGACGTTCCGATGATCGCCAATCCGGTGGGATCGCTAAATCCGGCCGAAGCTCCCGCAAGAGTCGTTACGATTCCCGTGGCGATTGCGATCGAGCGGATCGCGTTATTGCCGGAATCGGCGACGTACGCGTTTGTCCCGTCCGTCGCGATACCCTTCGGATTATTAAAGCGCGCGGCAAGATTCGTGCCGTCCGCGCTGCCCGACGTTCCGGCGCTCCCCGCGAGCGTGCTGACCGTACCCGTGGCGATCGAGACCGATCGGATCGTGCAGTTAGCCGAATCGGCGACAAAAAGATTCGTCCCGTCCGTCGATATTCCCGAGGGTCCATTGAACTGCGCCGAAGTTCCCGTTCCATCGGCACTGCCGGGCGCGAGACCGGCAAAGGTGCTTACGGTTACGGGCGCCGTTCCGCCGAAAGTCCTGAACGCGTTTCTTGAAACCGTGACCGTATAGTTTTTAGTGCTTCCGTCCTGTGCCCTTACGGTATACGTTACCGGCGACGAGAAGTCGTTTTTTGTCGTTCCGCTGATCTGTGCGACCGTATCTACGTAGACTGAAACGCCCGTGGCGGAAAAATTCGCGACGAGAGCGGTGACGTTGATTCCGAACGGCGGAAAGCCTGAAGGTATCGTGACGGATATCGTTCCGTTAGTCGAGTCGACTGTTCCGGTCGCCGCGGGATTGGCGAAGCCGAACGATGAGATATCCTTGTCGGAGTCGGTCGCGACGGAAACGATAACGGTATAGGCTTGCGTCGAGGAATCGGCGGCGGTGACCGTGTAGGTAACGGGGTTGGCAAAATTTTGCGGCGTAAGCGATGCCGGCGACAGGCTTGCGCCCTTGTAGGCAATCGTGGGAACCAGGGATTCGAGAGCCGTGGAGTAGGGTACGGTAACATTGATCGTATGGGTCGACTCGGAGATAATTCCCGTTGCCGAGGGAGCCGTAAACGAAAATCCGGTTAGAATTTTAACGCTGCTTTTGGGCGTATCCGAAGTGGGACTTGCGCACCCTGAGCAAAATGCCGCGACAATACCGAAAAGTAGTATGATCCTGAGCTTTTTCATAGTTGTAATAGTACCATAATTTAGGTGAATTTCGACACGCTTTCGTAAGGTAAATACGCGGGATGAATAATTTTTGCCAAACTGGACCGATGCGTCCCGAATATGCTAGTCTTCATAAATCTTCGGAGGTTCTGCGCGCATGATATCTCATATCGGTGAATTGGCCGCTTTCGGCACTTCGGTGTCATGGGCTGTCGCAGCCCTTATTATGGAAAAATCCGTTCGTAAAGTCGGAGTGATGGCCGTCAACACGCTCAAGGTTGCCTTCGGAACAATCTATCTCGCGCTTTTGGCTTTTATCCTCAATGGCAGTTTTTTTCCGTTGGGTCTTTCTTCCGCCGCATGGATTTTTTTAAGCGCGTCAGGGGTTTTCGGCTTCGTGATCGGAGACTTTTTTTTGCTGCACGCATACCGGATGATCGGTTCGAGGCTTTCGCTTCTTCTCATGGCTTTGTCCGTCCCTCTAACCGCTATCGGCGCTCTGGTTTTGTGGAACGAGCGGATGGGAACATGGGCTCTCGCGGGGATGCTCCTTTGCGTCGCGGGAATCGCAAACACCGTTATGGCTGGCGGCAAGCAAAACGAAAAGCTTTCCGCGGAACATGCGGTGTCTCCTTTGGTGTACCGAAAGGGCGTCATTTTCGGAATTCTGTCCGCGCTTTGTATGGTAGTCGCCACGCTCTGTACCAAGGAAGGAGCCGCGGGGGTCAATTCCGTTTCCGCGACGCAGGTGCGCATATTCAGTTCGTTCGTCGGTTTTGTGATCTTTGCGCTCATTACCCGAAAAGGCGGCGAGGTGACCGTCGTTGTAAGGACTGGAAAAGGACTTGGCATGATCGCGCTCGGCGCGGTATTCGGCCCGTTTATCGGCGTCGGTTTTCTTTTGTTCGCCTTGCAAAATGCGGATGCCGGAATCGTTTCAACCTTGAGTGCCCTCTCTCCGGTGATTATTATTCCCCCATCGGTAATTTTCCTGAAGCGCCGGGTATCGAGCGGAGAAGTTTTTGGTGCCTGTCTTGCCATGTGCGGCCTCGCCCTGCTTTTTCTGTGATAATCGCGAGATATTATACCTGCCGGACATAATAAGTTTCCGTTGACACTTTTTTAGCGGAGAGCTATAGTACCCGAGCTGTACTTTCAGCGGGGAGTGTCATCAGTATGTCCCGGTGGATCTGGACTTATGTGCGCAAGTATCGTTTTTTTATGGTGTTGGGTCTGTTGATGGCAGTCATTGTCTGCGCGCTCAACATGGTTAATCCGATGACGGCGGGAACGATCGTCGACAGGGTTATCCGCGGCGGCGAGCGCGCGCTCCTGCCGAAACTCGTGCTCCTCATGGTAGTCACAACGATCGTCAAATGCCTTATCCGCTATGTTTATCAAATGATATTCGAGCATGTATCCCAAAATGTGATAAGGAACATCCGGCAGGATTTGTACGACAAAGTACAGTCGCTCGATTTTTCCTGGTTTGACCGGGGGCATTCGGGAAACGTGATGACGCTGATGACCAGCGACCTCGACGCGGTGCGCCATTTTATCGCATGGGTCATCTACATGTCTTTCGAAAATATTTTGATATTCGCCTTCTCCGTTTCGCTGCTCGCGTCGATCAGTCTGAAATTCACACTGATGATGCTCGCCGTGACGCCGCTCATCGCCGTCATGGCCCTTGTATTCGCGAAGCAGATTAAGCCAGCTCATATGAAGACGCGCGATCAGTTCGCGAGGCTCAATACGGTGGTGAGCGAAAACATTGCGGGCAACCGCGTCGTCAAGGCGTTCGTGCGCGAAAAATACGAAACGGACAAATTCATGAAAGAAAACCTTTTATACCGCGACCGCGTTATCGAGCAGGTCAAGGTCCGGTCATATTTCATCCCTCGCATCGACGCGCTCGTTTCGATCCTTCCCGTCGTGCTCATCCTCGGCGGCGGTTTTATGATTATTTCAGGCGAACTCACTCTCGGTCAGCTTGTGACTTTCAACGGTCTCATGTGGGCGCTTTCTAACCCGCTCAACATGCTCGGCGGTCTCATCAACGACGCGCAGCGCTTTGCGGCTTCCGCGGATCGGCTCTTCGAGCTCTCAAGGCGCGAAAGCAGGATAAAGGAGCCGGAGGTCTCTTCGCTTACCGGACGCGCGCGCGGAAAGATAGAATTTCAAAACGTTTGTTTCTCGTACGGCGACGAGAGCGTTCTGAAAAACGTCAGCTTCGTGGCGGAGCCCGGCATGACGGTCGGAATCCTCGGTCCAACCGGTTCGGGAAAGTCCACGATAGCCAAACTCATGTGCCGTTTTTACGACTGCACTTCCGGCTGCGTTCTGCTTGACGATCACGACGTGTGCACTATTTCGCTCGAGACCCTCAGGCGGAATACGGGAGTGACGATGCAGGACGTGTTTCTCTTCTCGGATACGATCGAGGGAAACATCGCGTTCGGCAATCCCGATCTTCCCGTGAACGACGTCCTCGAGGCGGCAGAGCGTGCATGCGCCGACGATTTCATAGAGGAGCTTCCGCAGAAATACGACACGATCGTGGGCGAGCGCGGAGTGGGCCTCTCGGGCGGACAGCGCCAGCGCATCGCCCTTGCGCGGCTTATGGCGGTGGACACTCCGATCGTAATCCTTGACGATACGACTTCGAGCGTGGACGTCGAGACCGAAGAGGAAATCCGCGCGTCGATCGAGTCGACGTCGGGTACGCGCACGTCGTTCATTATCGCGCATAGAATATCCTCTCTCGAAAAGGCCGATCTTATCCTTGTGATGAACGACGGCGAGATTGCCGACCGCGGCACTCATGCGGAACTCCTTTCGCGTTCGGGCTATTACCGCGAAGTGTGGTATCACCAAAACGGGATTGAGTTGCCGGAAGGGGGAAAACGATAATGGCGCGCAATAAATTCGATATCGACGAAGAAATAGATCCGGGCTTTAATCCGCATTACGTAAAGCGTCTCCTCGGTTACCTCAAGCCGTACGGCAGGGAACTCGCTATAGCGATGACTCTGATGCTTGTCGCGTCCCTCGCCGCGCTCGCAAGTCCCTTCATCATCAAGATCGCGATCGATACCTATATGCCCGCGAAGGACACGCGGGGACTTCTCATGCTTGCGGGAATTCTTTTATTGGCGCTGCTTGTCGTGTGGCTCTGCCAGACAAAGCGGATACGGATTATGGCGAGAATCTCGCAGGAAGTTATCGTCACGATACGCAGCGACATATTCGCGAAACTCCAGTCTCTTCCGTTTACCTATTTCGATTCGCGCCCCCAAGGCAAAGTCTTGATACGAGTCGTCAATTACGTTAACTCTTTGTCGGACCTTCTGTCGAACGGAATCATCCAGCTCGTCGCCGACTTGTTCAGCATCATTCTGATTTTGGTGTTAATGTTTATCATCGACGTCAGGCTCACCTTCATATGCATGGCGGGGTTGCCCGTTCTTTTCGGCGCGATATTCATGATGAAGCGAAAGCAGCACAAAAGCTGGCAGAACGTGAGCCGCAAGCAGGCTAACCTCAACGCGTATTTGAGCGAAAGCCTGAACGGCATGAAGATAACCCAGTCGTTCGCGCGCGAGTACGAGAACAAAAAAATATTTTCCAGGCTTGGGCAGGACTGGAAGGATGCGTGGATTCCGGCTGTCATGGCCAACTTCGCCATCTGGCCGATTATCGACAGCCTTTCGACGATCGGCGTTTGCATGGTATATCTCGCCGGCATCATGTGGTTTCGGGATGCGGTTACCGTCGGCACGCTCGTCGCGTTCGCCGGCTATATCTGGCGTTTTTGGACTCCTATTCAAAATATCGGAAATTTTTACAACGGCATCGTTACCACGGGCGCCTACATGGAACGCATTTTCGAAACGATAGACGAGCCGGTGTCCGTTGAGGACGTGAGCGGCGCCGTGTGCCTGCCCGCCATTCGCGGACATGTCGCGTTCGAGAACGTGAACTTTTCGTATGATAAGGGACACCTGATACTGAAGGACGTCAACTTTGTTATTTCGCCCGGGATGTCGGTCGCCATCGTCGGCCCGACGGGAGCGGGAAAGACGACCATCGTCAATCTGCTATCGAGGTTTTATAATCCTGACTCGGGAGCCGTGCTCATTGACGGCATCGACCTTCGCAAGGTGACTATCGGTTCGGTGCGCGCGCAGGTCGGCGTCATGCTCCAGGACAGTTTTCTTTTTACCGGCACTATCCGCGACAACATCCGCTACGGCAAGCTTGACGCGACCGACGAGGAAGTCGAGCGCGCCGCGAAAGCGGTTCACGCTCACGGGTTTATCATGCAGAACGCAAACGGATACGACACTGCGGTGAACGAGCGGGGCACGAGCCTCTCGATGGGACAGCGGCAGCTTATCAGTTTCGCGCGAGTGCTGCTCGCCGATCCGCGCATCCTTATTCTCGACGAGGCAACTTCGTCCGTGGACACGGAAACAGAGCGCGCCATTCAGGCGGGTCTCGTCGCGCTCATGAGGCGGCGAACCTCGTTCATCATCGCTCACCGTCTTTCGACGATTCGTAACTCGGACATAATTTTTTACATTGACCATGGGCGCATCCTGGAATCCGGAACGCACGACGAGCTCAAGGCCGCCGGCGGTCCGTATTCGGAGCTCTACCGAAGCCGATAGGCGCCTGAACCTCGCGCATCGTTCGCGCGTCGCGCTCATGCCACGCGTGCGAATGCGACGCGCCCTGTGCCGCATCGCGCACCATCATATGTCGCATGATGGCTGTGCGAACGCCGCATCACTCCCATTCATGCGTCGCATGGTGCCCGTGCGCATGCCGTCTGCGCGCGAGCGCATTTCAAGCCAATGGCCTTTCCCGTACCCTTGCCGGAATGCCGACCGCAGTTGCGCTCGCGGGAATGTCCGTGAGCACGACGCTTTGCGCGCCGATCCTCGCTCCCTTTCCGACGGTGACCGCTCCGAGTATTTTCGCGCCCGCCCCGACGATGACTCCGTCGCCTATCTCCGGATGCCTGCGGCCCGCACGACTGTCGACGGAGCCGAGCGTGACCCCGTGAAACAGCAATACATTCGAGCCTACGATCGCCGTCTCGCCTATGACCGTACCCATTCCGTGATCGATAAAAAGGCCCGGTCCGATTCGCGCGCCGGGATGAATTTCTATTCCGGTCAACAATCTCGCCGTTTGGCTGATTAGCCGCGGCAGTACCGGAATCCTTGACGCGTGCAGGAAATGCGCAAGGCGGTGAAACAGAAGCGCCCAGAAAGACGCGTACAGCGGAATTTCAAGGATGCCCGTCGCCTTGTTTCGTATCGCGGGATCCTGGGCGATCGCGCGAACGTCAGAAGCGAACCAGGGTATTTCGAGGAATGCTCGCGCTGACGCCCCTAAATATTCCATAGTAGCCCCTGTAGATAAGCTTTCTTTTTTTCCGCAGCAGCCCTGCGGCGAGCCGCCCATGGAATTATTATAGGTGTCGGTCATTTTTTTGTCTCCTTTTATCGCAGTTCAAGCGCGTCCAGCACGTATTTTTCGACCGCGCGATTTTTTCCGCTGAACGGAAAATCGTGTATGTGCAGGGCAGGGTTGAAGTTGAGCTCTATGATCGCGTAATTTCTTTCGTCGGGTTCGGCTTCGGTGTCGGCGATCATCATATCCACTCCGCAGATTTTCGCGCCTACCGCCGCGGCGGAAGCCGACGCGATGTCGCCGTAGCCGGGATGAATAAGGTCGGTGAAGTCAATGCTGTCCCCGCCCGTCGAAATGTTCGAGTTTTGCCTGAGGTACACCGTCGTTCCCGGCCCGATCACCGAATCGAAATCGAGTCCCTGAGCGCGGAGACATAATTCTTCCTCGGCGCCGGTCCTGATTTTTTCGAGAGGACTGCGGTAACGCTCTCCCCTGCGCGGATCGGCATTCTTGAACTCGATCAGTTCCCCGACGCTCGATGCGCCGTCGCCCGTCACGTTGGCGGGAACGCGATGGAGCGCGGCGCGCGTAATTCCGTCGATTACCAGAAATCGGTATTCCTTTCCCTCGATGAACTCCTCTGCGAGAACGCTTTCGTCCTCGTCAAACGCGCTTTTGCAAGCTCGGGTGAAATCATCCAATGTAAGCGGAGAGTCGAGAATTGATACGGCGACTCCGAAATTGGTCGTGTTGGGCTTTACAACGATTTTCCCCTGCCTTTGCCAGAAGGGAAAATCGCGCAGCATCGTTTCTAATTTCGCGTAATCCCTTCCTTCGGGCACGCGTATTCCCGATTCAGCGAGTATCAGTTTGGTGACTTTTTTGTTTTCCATTACAAGAGGCGAAATGTAACTGTCCGCCCGCGTGCGCGTTGCCTGCCTGACGTATTCGATTCTGTCCTTGCCGCTCACCCGAATAAAATTCGCGCCCCGGTCGAGAACCTCGACCGAATAGCCGCGGCGAAGCGCTGCTTTTGCCAGAAGCTGGGTCGAAAGCTCGAGATCTTCGTATCCGCCCGTAATCCATTCGTCATGAGTTTGCATTTGATGCCCCCAATCGATCCAAATCCGATCTGTTGCGTTCGGCGAGGCTTGCGCCGTATTGCGTCCAGGCAAGGCCGCTCGCGCGGTATTTTTTCAGGGTTCGCGCGGCGAGCGATTCCCCTCCTCTGTCAAGAGCGCGGGAATACGATTCCACGGCCCGTTTATATTCGGGGCCGAGGCTTTCGGCGAAACGGCCGACCGATGCAAGCCGTTTCAGAGCATTGCCCAAAAAAAACGGCCGGCGGATCGCCAATGGATCGCTCAGGGCCGCGTCGTCGGCGCCGTCAAGAATTTCGGTCAGACTTTCGTTTGATCTGCGCGCCGAAACCCGCGAGAGATCGTCGAGCAAAAAAAGATGCGTCAGGTTCAAAGAGTCCACCGAGACGCCCAACGGCGTAAATGGCTCTATATCGTAGAAACGCAGTTCCATGTACTCGACTCCCTTCCGCTCGATCGCGTCGATCGGGGATTCTGTCCTTGACGTATTTCTTCTGAACCGGATCGGCGCGTAAAATTCCTTGTCCTTCTGGAATATCCGGTTGTTGAGCTGGATCGCCTTTCCTTCTCTCACGAGTCCCAAACGCGAGAACGCGAGCGACTCGGTCGCCATGCCGCGCCTGATGCCTTCGAGGTGTTCGCGAACGGAGCCGAGTTCCAGAAACGGCCGGTATTCTTTCCGCGCATAGCCATACGGACTGTTGCGGAACGAGAACGCGGTCCTGCCCGCAGAGCCGGTATCGACGCTTTCAATGACGGGAGACGCGCCGAAAAAAGTTACGAGATATGGCAGGTCCTCGATCATATTTCGCATGAGCCTGAGATAGTATCCGTCCGATTCCGTCCGGTTCGTTCTCTCGTCGGCGGATAGCGGCGCTGTCCTTTGAAGCCATAAGAGCAGCTCCCTGCCGAACGATACATTTACGTGGACGCCGCAAATCATCTGCCGCGCCGCGCCGTATCGGCTTATCAATCCCCTTCGGTACATTTCCGCGAGTCGGCCCGTATCGTCATTGCCCATGCGCGCGGTAGTAATCCCGTTTTCGTCGCCGAGGCGCGGCGGCATGCTGAACGGCCACAAAAGCTCTGCTCCTATTTCTTTGTGCGCGATAAGGGTCAAATCCTTCAGTTCGCGCAGAGTTTCCGAAATGGAATGATGCGGTTTCGTGACAAGTTCCAGCTGGCTTTCCGCAAAATCTTTCG
>Ga0302289_1000777_pt1 | contig 11791 bp, 11 predicted proteins | sample III_Fen_N1_2_FD_194552 | JGI IMG/M metagenome (GOLD analysis project Ga0302289, IMG submission 194552) | Peat permafrost microbial communities from Stordalen Mire near Abisko, Sweden - III_Fen_N1_2 | ecosystem: Environmental > Terrestrial > Soil > Wetlands > Permafrost | place: Sweden: Abisko... | reverse complement strand
TCATGAACCGGAACGTCGGATCTACGGTATCGTTGACAACGCTCAGGTTCAAGCCATACCGTTCTGCGATCGCTCCCCAGTAATGAACGCCCGCACCGCCGAGCGGATCCACGCCCATATGGATTTTGGAATTACCGATTGCGTTCATATCGATCACGGCGCCCAGGTCATTCACATACGTGTCGAGAAAATTGAACCGATGAGTCGTACCGGCCCGAATTGCCCTTTCGTATAAAATCCTGTTAACTCCCCGATTTTCCTTTTCCAGGAATTCATTTGCCTTGGCTTCTATCCAATCGGTGATATCGGTGTTTGCCGGTCCGCCGTCGGGAGGATTGTACTTGAAACCTCCGTCGTGCGGCGGATTATGCGACGGCGTGATAATAATACCATCAGCCAGCCCCGTCTTGCGTCCGCGGTTATAGTTAAGGATCGCATGAGAAATGGCCGGAGTCGGAGTATATTCTTCCTTATCCGCGATCATGACCTCCACTCCGTTGGCCGCCAACACTTCAAGAGTGCTTGTGAGCGCCGGAACAGAAAGCGCATGAGTATCCATGCCAAGAAATAGAGGTCCGTCAATTTTATGTTTTTTTCGATAGAGGCAAATAGACTGAGCGATAGCGAGAATATGATTTTCGTTAAATGAAGTATCGAAGGAAGAACCCCTATGCCCTGAGGTTCCGAAGACAACCCGCTGTGCTGCGATTTCCGGATCGGGCACCTCGGTATAATAGGCCGTGATCAATTTGGGAACGTCTACCAGCATCGATGGCAGCGCAGGGTTTCCCGCAAACGGGCTTATTTCCATAATTGGCTCCTGAATTATTTGGTTGCTTTTTTTCTTATGCTTTCCATCAGTCGGTCGAATGGCTCGTTGAATTTTTTGACGCCTTCATCCTCAAGCTGTTGAGTAAGCGTATCTATGTTTATTCCCAGTTCCGAAAGTTGCGCCATTACCCATTCGGCTTCGGCAATATCTTTTTCAAGGCGGGATTTCGGATCCCCATGATCGCGGTACGCGTCAAGGGTTTCCGGCGGAACAGTGTTTACCGTTTCAGGGCCGATTATCTCTTCGATATATTTTATATCGCTGTATTCCGGGTTCTTTGTACTTGTGCTTGCCCAGAGCAAGCGTTGTTTGCGCGCACCCATAGCGGCCAGTTTTTTGAACCGTTCACTGCCAAAAATATCTTTGTAAATTTGATAGGCGGCCTTTGCGCTTGAAATCGCGACTTGACCATAAATTTTCTTCGCAATTTCCGAATATTTTCCTTCTGGATCGAATTTTTTTTTCACGGGCGGATCTATCAAAGTATCGATTCGACTTAAGAAAAAACTCGCTACGGAAGCTATGTTCCTTACCGTCCTGCCTTGCGCGGCACGCGCTTCCAGGCCAGAAAGATAGGCTTCTATTATCTGACGATATCGGGGCAGCCCAAAAAGCAGCGTCACGTTGACGCTGATCCCTTCGCTTATTAACTTCCGGATAGCCACGATGCCTTCATCCGTCGCCGGAACTTTAATCAACACGTTGGGTCTGTCCAAAGCGGCGTACAGGCGCCGGGCTTCCTTAATTGTACCGTCGGTATCATGCGCCAGATGAGGATTCACCTCCAGGCTCACATATCCATCTTGACCCGAAGTTTTTTCATACACAGGAAGGAACACATCGGCGGCATTTTGTACGTCTCGTTGACTGAGTGCTTCGTAAATTGATATTACATCTTTGGTCTTCAGAGCTTTTTGCAGAATATCCCGATCATAAATGGTGCTTTCCGCTATAGCTTTCTCAAAGATAGCCGGATTCGAAGTCATGCCGCGCAGTCCATCTTCTTCGATCAACCGTTTCAGCTCACCGCTTTCGATCAAATCGCTTCGGATATAATCAAGCCAAACGGACTGTCCCAGGGTTTCCAGTTTCCGTAACGGATTAACTTTCATTTAAATGACTCCTTGAAGATGACCCCTGTAGGTACGTTGGTGCGCATACAGAAGCCAAAAAATGTAAAAAGCTTTTAAATCAGGTTTATTGCTCGACTATTTTGCTGGATTGTAATGTTCGCGCAGTATAGTTTCATATGCAGGGGTAAACAGAGTCTCCTCTGAGTATGCCGGTGATCCCTTTATGTCGTCGCGGGAAAGATTGACGAAGACCTTCAGTTCATCCCAACTGACGCGTTCGATTTGTTCAGGCGAAATCAAAACGCTGGGCCCGGGTATCCAGTTTTGAGTATCAACGATTATATATTTAATCCCCCATGTCTCGTCATCGATAAGATAATCCTTGACATGGCCTACCTCTCCGTCCAAAGCTTGAATATGATAGCCTTGCACGCCAAGCGTGCTTCGTAAATTGGGATCCCATGCCTTTCCGCCGAGATTCGTGGTTGGCCTTTTATTGGCGTCGTGGATAATATAAGGGGAATTGCCCCATGCGTACGAATTGCTCCAATATACGGGCCATCCATAATAGTCGTAGTAGGATTGCTCATATTGTTTTGAAACCGGTTTGTCTGTGTCCAGGGAAGGACAGTTTTCGATTTGTTTTTTTGTCAGATCGACAGAGACCTGTCGGTTTTCCTTGTTCACGCCAAGGAGCGCGTAGGGGGAGAGCAATACGCGCCTCTCGTCAAGCCAGTTTCCGGTTTCCGCTACCAAATAGCGAACGATCCAGTGGCGATCGTCAAAGTAAAACTCTTTGACCTTCCCAATTTCACCGTCACTGCTATTTAAGGTATAGCCCGTCAGATCTTTTGCTTTTATCAACATAGCGCGCTTCCTCCGTTTGATACAGTAAATATCGGGAGTTATCCGGATTTCAGTCTGTTCGCTGGCGTACATAGATCGAGTTGCGGTATCATGAACCGCACCGCCTTCGCGTAAATTTTACAGGATTCCAATTTCCTTGATTCACTTGATACAGGCGGTAAAAATAGCTAGACATTAAATTAACTATATCAGTCTCTTTTTGAGGATTCAGCCGATTCATTGGCTGGAGGTTCAAGAATGGTCGTGCTGCCTCAGGAAAATACCATGACCTTTCAGGGATTATCGTAATTGCAGTAATTGTCATTTTTATCGGTTCGTTGCCCGCTGCCTTTATCTGGAGCGAAAGCGGCGAGGTCGCGATGAAAGTCGGCCTTTTCGGGGGTGGAAAAGGTCATAATCGAATAGCCGGTATACGTGGCGGTAATACTGATGAGCCTGCTTGCGTCAATCATCACGCCGGTGGGCTTAAGCGTAATTAGACGTATCACTCAATTTCAATGACGAACCGCGTGAGATTAAGGTCGGCGTCGCATTCCGGGTAAATCTTCCCTTGATGCGCTTCGACGATTGCCTTGGCGATCGAGAGGCCAAGGCCGCTTCCCTCCGAGTTTCGAGAACTGTCGGCGCGGAACATCCTGTCAAACAGCTTTGGCAGAATCGCGCTTTCTATCGCTCCTTCATTTTCCACGATTATTTTTTTGTTTCCGCCCGGACCGGCGCCAACACCCGTGCCCTCCCCGGTATCTTCGCACAGAAGCCTTACCGCGCCACCTTTGACGCCGTAGCGAATCGCGTTGGTCACCAGATTGTCGATCGCGCGTTCGAGCAGCTCGGGATCGGCTGAAACCGATATGTCGGGGGATTCAACGATGAAGTCGCCGCTCGCCGTGGATGACTCTTCCTTGAAGCGGTCGGCAATTTCCATGAGAAACGTCCGTATTTTTATTTGCTTGCGAGAAGGAGCGAAGCCCGGCGTTTCTATCCGCGTTAAAAGCGCCAAACCGTTCGTCAGCGACTCAAGCCGTTTGATTTCTTTTTCGATCCGCGCAAGCCGGCTCTCATCGGGCGCGAAAACGCCGTCTATCATTCCTTCGATCTGTCCGTGCAAAACGGTAAGCGGCGTGCGTATATCATGCGCGATATCGGCTGCCCATTGTCTTCTCAACTCTTCTTCGTGCAAAAGATTTGTTTGCAATACCGAGGATGACCGCGCTATGTGATCGAATTCCGTTACGGGGCACGATGGAAACGCAACGTCTCTTTTTCCGGATGCCATGCGGTCAAGGGCGCCGACAAGAAAAGCGGCTTGTTTTTTGAGGGGACGTGCGAATATCAATGCGAAAACAAACGATACGATCGACGCGATTGCGAATCCCCAAAACAGAATCAGGCGGGCCGCACTGATAAGAATCCTGTTGGATTCATTATCGCCAAAGTCGGGAATATACGCGCTGTACCTGAAATATGCTTTTCCGTTCTGAACTCTGATTTGGCGCCAATTTTGAATATTCGCTATATCCTGTGATAATTGCATTCCCATCATCCCTGGCCTGCGCATTGATGCGTTTCGTCGAGCCACGTTGCCCATGCCGGTATTGCGCCAGACATAGAGGGGGTTGCCTGCCGGATCGGTCACAATAAGCCAGGACGGGTTATAGGGAAGCCCATCGAGCGCAAGCGCCGTATCGGATGCCGTTATCGGCATTCCGGTTTTTTCCGCCGAGACGGCCATGCTTAAAAGCTTTTCCCTGACATATGAATCAAGCGACGCGGATTCGTTTTCATGCCATGATGCGAGAATTTTTCCGGTGCCAAGATACAGGAGGATGCTGAGAACGCCAAGGAAGGTAAGTATCGATCCCGATACCAGGAGGAGCGTCCGTCCCAAAAGACTTTGCGGAATACGCGTCATTTGTTTTTTCCTGTAAACTTGTAGCCGAATCCGCGAATCGTCTCGATCCAGAGTCCCTCGCCGAGTTTTGCCCGAAGATTCTTTAGATGCGTATTAACCGTCCGTTCCGAGCCGTCATGTCCATAGTCGAGGCATTCGCCAAGTATGCGTTCCCTGCTGATCACGATTCCTGCGTTCTCCGCGAGATGCACGAGGATGTTCCACTCAACCGTTGTCAGGTGGACGCTTTGTCCGTCAAGCGAGGCTTCATGGGAAACCTCATCAATCCGAAGCAGATGGTTTCCTGCCGCCCACTCATGTATGCCATTGCGCGCGTTGGTTGAGTTCCCCCTGTCGGTGCGTTTCAGGATATTTTGAACGCGCAGGACCAGTTCGCGCGTCGAGAACGGTTTCAGAATATAGTCTTCCGCCCCGAGTTCCAATCCTGTAATGCGGTCGCTTTCGCTTTCCCGGGCGGTCAAAAAAATAAAAGGAATATCGGAGTTGGTTTCGCGTATTTTTTTTGCGAGCGAAAATCCGTTTCCGTCCGGAAGCATCACGTCGAGAATGCACAGCTCGGGATTTTTGTATTCAAGGGATTCGAGAACTCCCGTTATGCCGGGAAATTCCTGCACGGTCAAACCTGCGAGTTCGAGATATGCCTTGATGGTTTCCCGTATGCTCTCGTTATCTTCAACGACATAGATCATGGCTTGATTGTATGCGGTCTTTGCCGGAGGGGCAAGATAATCTTCCCGAAAGCCTCTGTATATGGTCCATCTTTACCTGATCTTCATCTTGAGTGACCGGCTTCTTTACCCGGAACCGCTAGATTTATTCTGTACCCCGAAGATCTGGGGCATAGGAGTGTGAGTATGAAGAAATTATTGTTTGTCGTGGCTTTGGCACTGGTCGGCGGCGCTGCTCTTTTCGCACAGGTTGGTCCTGGTATGATGGGTAAACGCAATTCGGCGCAGAGTGCGGGTCAAACTGCGGCAAAAACCATTACGGTCGAAGGCAAGCTTGCCCTCATTAACGGAACAATCGGCATGCAGTCAGGAAGCAAAACCTACTATCTGCCAAATCTCGGAATGCTTGCGGGATTTATCGACGGAGTCAAGGAAGGTTCGTCCGTAAAGGTCGAAGGATATGAGTATCCGCTTGCGGCGGCTCCCGAGTATTCGACCGTAATGGTAACCAAACTTACCGTTGGCGGAAAGGATTATGATTTGAGCCAAACCGCCCGCGGAAGAATGATGGGCGGTCGGCGCTGATGCCTTCAGGAAAATGAAAGCGGAACTTGATACGTAAAATTCGGATCAGAGTCGAAGTGATAGCCGGAATGATCATTCATTCCGGTTTTTTTATCCTCAGTCGCCTACTTTCGAGACGGGAAGATAAATATGAAATATGCTTCCGACGCCCGGCGTCGAATCGACATCAATCGCGCCACCATGGCGGTTGATAATGGAATAACTTGTGGCAAGGCCGAGACCCTGGCCCCTTGGTTTGGTGGTGTAAAAGGGATCGAAAATCCGCGAGAGATTTTTCTTTTGTATTCCGATTCCATAATCCCGTATTGATATCCGGACGTAATTTCCTTCGGCGAGAGTTGGATGTTCATTCTCGCTTATGGAAATGTTTTTTGCCGTCAGGTCGACGCAATCTTTGTCGATCATCGCCTCAAAGGCATTGCACAAAATATTGTCCAGCGTTTGCGCGATCTGTCGTCTGTCGATTGAGCATGGCCAAAGATCCTCGTCAATGGCGAAATGACATTTTGTCTGTAACCGATCGAGCGTGATGCGCGCTGTTTCCCGTATGAAGGAAACGAGTTCTGTCATTTGCTTTCTCGGCGATCCTCCTTTCGCGAAAGTAAGCAATTGCGCCGTTATTCCCCTTGCCTGTTCGATCGTGCTGCTTGCCTTGTTAAGGTATTCCACTGCTTTCTCGTCTTTGGGTGCGACGATGGCCATATCGATATATCCAAAAGTTCCTGTCATGATGTTGTTGAAATTATGCGCGATGCCGCCGGCTATAAGTCCGAGCGATTCGAGTTTCTCGGTGTTTCGCAGCGCCTCTTCCGCTCGTCTGGTTTCCGTTATATCCATCACGAAACCGCCGAGATAATTCGGTTTTCCCGATTCGCGGTGAATCGGAAATTTTATCATCGAAAATATTCTGTCATGAATGATTTCTTCTTTTTCAAGGGCGGAGTTTTCCCGCAGAATCTTCAGCTCTTCTTCCCTTCCTGTCCTGGCCAATTCCGGGAGTGCCCATTCGTACAGGTCCCTGCCCAGCAATTCATTGAAGGGTTTTCCTATCAACTCTATAAAACTGTTGCTGGCCTTTATTAATTTTAATTCGTTGTCCTTTATATAAATGTGTACCGGACTGTGGGAGACGAACTGATCGAATATTTCCTCGCTTTCCCTCAATTCCTCTTCCATTTTTTTCCGGATCAACGCCGAACCTATATGAGAGGCTATATCTTCTATCATTTCAATTATTTCGAGCGTCAGGCATCCTTTCCGTTTATCGTTCAGCTGAATCAAACCGACGATGCGGTCTTTGCTGCGAATGGGTACCAGCGCGATCGATGCGTAGTTTTGGTGTATGCACTTGTTTCGCGGATTATGTCGCGGATCTTCCGCCCTCGGAATGTCCAGAATCGGGAGTGAATCGTTTGTCCAAGCGCTGCCGCCTTTCGTGTACAGGGAATTCGCCGGATCTGTTTTTCCAAGGCATACCAGGCCGCACGTGCACTCGAGACTGAGGTTACCGTCCTTGTTGAGGCAAACTCCGCCGCCTTTTGCGCGCTCAAGCAGGCTGTTCTCGGTGTCGAGAAAGTCTTGGGAAAAACCGTCATGAGTGAAATAGGGAAAGTCGTTATCGTCCTGCAGTCGAATTCCGACAGCGTCAAATCCTGTCTTTGTTTTCAATTCGGTCAGTACCTGCTTCAGGGTATCTTTGAAATTTCCCTCTTCGTTGAGTATTTGAAGAATGTTTCTTCCCATTTCACGGTACTTCTCTCCAAGTTTTCGCCTGAGTATCTCGTTCTGGACGCGATCCAGATTCGTCTGCATGTTCGTCGACAAAAGATGTACCGCGAGCGCGGCGACCAGTAAAAGAATGAAGATTGTCCCGAATGAAATCCAATCACCGTTTTTTTCATCGAGGGGAATTGGTGTATACCAGTGAAAAAAATCGCTGAAAATCAGCCAGATAACCGACCCCAACGCCGTGGCGACGCATATCTTGAACAGTTTTTTGTTCAATGTCAAACCGGCGAAAATAAAGACTATCGGATATGCGACCATGTCCGTGTCCTGAATTCCCTGGCCTACAGTTGCGAGCGCCGTTACGGTGACCAGTACGATTAAAACAAAACTAAAACTGCTTGCGATCAATTTTTTGCGCAGAAGCAAAATGAACGGGATAATAATAATCAGGCAACTGGCCGACGTAACCGCGACCAGTATCATATCGTGAGAATAGATTCCGAGTCCAAAAACATACAGATAGACACATGCCGATACCAAAAAAAGCATAGATAAAATGCGAGCCAATTGTTGGTCTTTTTCATCCGTAAATTTGCTGCGAAACAATGGAAATAGCATGTTTCCTCCAGGTTAAAAAAAAACCGTAGATAGCCGCACCGGATGAGCGCTTTTTTTTAATTATAAGATATCAGATAGTAAATTGCCCGAAGGATGCCAAGTGACTGCGTCTCTTTTTTCGTTATGCATAACGGCGAAATGTTCGTTAATGTTTAAAATCTCCCGAAATTGTACAATTTTGTACTTTTTTACATGACGAAAAAGAGTGAAACCCCGTCAAATCGGCCTTTAAGTCCTGAAATCGAGTTGGCATGAATCTTGCTTTACCTAGAGTGACTCTGGAGGCAAAATTATGGTACGTAAAATCGCAATTTACGGAAAGGGCGGAATCGGAAAATCAACGACTACGCAAAACACGGCGGCGGCAATGGCGCATTTTCACGGCAAGAAAGTTTTCATTCATGGCTGTGATCCCAAGGCGGATTCTACCCGCCTCATCCTCGGCGGCAAGCCCCAGGAAACGGTAATGGATGTCCTTCGCGAGGAAGGCGCCGAGAAGGTAACTAATGACAAGGTTATCAAAACGGGATACATGGGCATTCACTGCGTGGAGTCGGGCGGACCCGAGCCGGGAGTCGGATGCGCCGGCCGGGGAGTCATCACCGCAATCGACCTGATGGAATCCAACAAGGCATATGCCGAGGACCTCGACTTTATTTTCTTTGACGTTCTCGGTGACGTCGTGTGCGGCGGATTCGCGATGCCTATCCGCGACGGCAAGGCGCAGGAAGTGTACATCGTAGCCTCCGGCGAGATGATGGCCATCTATGCCGCGAACAACATTTGCAAGGGACTCGTGAAATACGCAAAGCAAAGCGGCGTGCGCCTTGGCGGGATTATCTGCAACAGCCGCAAGGTAGACCGCGAAAAGGAATTTCTGAACGAGTTTTGCGCGTCAATCGGCACTCATATGATCCATTTCGTTCCGCGCGACAACATCGTGCAGAAGGCCGAATTCAACAAGAAAACCGTCACGGAATATGACGCAAAAGAGAACCAGGCGAACGAATACAGCGAACTTGCCCGCAAGATTATCGAGAATCAGAACTTCGTCATTCCGAAGCCGCTGACGATGGATCAGCTTGAAGCAATGGTAGTCAAATACGGAATATCGGACTGAGAAACTCAAAGGGGAATAACTTATGAAAATGATCAGAGCGATTGTGCGCCCGGAAGCAGCAGATGTTGTCGCCGAGGGTCTCGCCGAGGCGGGCTTCTTTTCGATGACGAAGATTCCGGTATTCGGCCGCGGAAAACAAAAAGGAATTATGGTGGGTTCCGTTCATTACGATGAACTGGCGAAAACTTTGCTGATGATCGTCGTGGAAGACCGCGATCAGGAAGCCGTGCTGAAGCTTATCACGAGCAAAGCGTATACGGGTAACTTTGGAGACGGAAAAATATTCGTGACGTCAGTCGAAAAGGCACTGACGGTTCGTACCGGCGCATCCGGTTTATAGGGAGCGCGAATGAAAGAGATTACAGCGATTATCCGGCCAAAAAAAGTCGGGGCTACGAAGACGGCGCTCGAGCAGCTGGGTTTTCCCGGTCTGACCGCGGTCGCCGTTCTTGGACGGGGAAGGCAGCGCGGAATCGCGAGCGAGGTCAATCTCGACCTTTCTCCCGAGCTTCTGTCGCAGGGAAAATCCGGCGGAATGAAATACATTCCCAAGCGGATGCTTACGCTGGTCGTTCCCGACGACGACGTCGACTGCGTCATGACCGCGATCGTGAATATCAATCAGACCGCGCAGGTCGGCGACGGAAAGATTTTCGTCAGCGACGTTGAGGACGCCATGCGCGTCAGAACGGGCGAACGCGGCGAAAAGGCCATTATCTAAAGGAGAAAAAGCATGCCATACCATGAGTTTGAGGCGAGCAAGTGCATACCCGAGCGAAAGAAACACGCCGTGGTCAAGGGACCGGGAGAGACACTCGCGGACGCTTTGCCCGCGGGTTATCTGAGCACCATTCCCGGAACCATTTCCGAGCGGGGCTGCGCCTATTGCGGGGCCAAGCACGTTATCGGAACCCCGATGAAGGACGTCATTCACCTGAGCCATGGACCGGTAGGGTGCACGTACGATACCTGGCAGACGAAGCGGTACATAAGCGACAATGACAACTATCAGCTCAAGTACACGTTCGCGACGGACATGAAAGAAAAGCACGTCGTTTTCGGCGCGGAAAAAATGCTCAAGAAAAATATTCTTGAGGCTTTTAAGGCGTTTCCGGACATGAAGCGTATGACGATTTATCAGACCTGCGCCTCGGCGCTGATCGGCGACGACATCGGCGCGATTGCCCTGGAAGTTATGGAAGAGTTGCCTGACGTCGATATTTTTGTTTGCAACTCTCCGGGATTCCGCGGTCCGAGCCAGTCGGGCGGACATCATACTATCAACATCGCGTGGATGAAGGACAAGGTCGGTCAGGTCGAGCCCAAGATCACGAGCGACCACGTGATCAACTACGTCGGCGAATACAACATTCAGGGCGATCAGGAAGTAATGATCGATTTCTTCAAGCGTATGGGAATACAGGTCTTGTCGACCTTTACCGGAAACGGCTCATACGACGAATTGCGCTCGATGCACCGGGCTCAGCTTAACGTTCTCGAGTGCGCGAGGTCCGCGGAGTATATCTGCAACGAACTTCGCGTGCGCTTCGGAATCCCTCGTCTCGACATTGACGGCTTCGGATTCGAGGCCCTGTCCTCGTCGCTTATGAAAGTGGGCCTTTTTTTCGGCATAGAGGATCGCGCGAAGAAAATTATCGAGGAAGAAACCGCGCGGTGGAAACCTGAACTGGACTGGTACAAGGCTCGTCTTACGGGCAAGAGAGTTTGTCTGTGGCCGGGCGGCTCCAAGCTTTGGCATTGGGCTCACTCGATCCACGAAGAGATGGGCGTCAACGTCGTATCCGTGTATACCAAGTTCGGCCATCAGGGAGACATGGAAAAGGGAATCTCCCGATGCGAGGAAGGCGCCCTTGCCATCGACGATCCGAACGAGCTGGAAAGTCTCGAGGCAATGGAAACGCTCAAGCCCGACTGTATCTTTACCGGAAAGCGCCCCGGCGAGTACGCGAAAAAAGTCCGCGTGCCGTATCTGAACGCGCATGCGTACCACAACGGCCCCTGGAAAGGATATGAAGGATGGGTTCGTTTTGCGCGCGACATCTATAACGCCATCTACTCGCCGATCCATCAGCTTGCGATGCTCGACATCAGCAAGGACGAAATCCCGACCGACAGGGGATTCGTCACCAGACAGATGCTTTCGGACGCCGACTTGAGCGACGAGGTCAAAAACTCCGTCACGATGCGCGAGTACACTGGCAGCATGAATATGCTTGAAGCCATTCGCGAGAAAGAGTATCCGGTTTTCGAGATGAAAAACGCGATGCAGCCGGCAATGGCGGAATGAGGAGGCCTTGAAATGGATGACGCAAAGCTGACGGAATCGGTCGATCAATTGACCGACTACATCATGAAGAATTGCCTGTG
>Ga0302289_1000776_pt1 | contig 11796 bp, 9 predicted proteins | sample III_Fen_N1_2_FD_194552 | JGI IMG/M metagenome (GOLD analysis project Ga0302289, IMG submission 194552) | Peat permafrost microbial communities from Stordalen Mire near Abisko, Sweden - III_Fen_N1_2 | ecosystem: Environmental > Terrestrial > Soil > Wetlands > Permafrost | place: Sweden: Abisko... | reverse complement strand
GTCGCCGCGCTAAAAGGCGTGGGTTCAGCAGTCCACACTGCCGTGCCGGTCGCTCCTGTGCAGTAGTATGCATTGCCGATTACTTTTAGCCAGCCCGATGCGCTGCCGTTGGCGCCGATACTAAGCGTGCCGATGTCGGGCCAACTGTCGCGGCTGGAGAGATAGATGTCTACCTCCCCGGACGCGAGGGCGGTGGTCACCGTCGTCCAGCTGATGTCACCGATGCTTTTCCATGGATTCGTGAGAGAACCGTTGCCAGTAGAAGTACGCTGCGACGACACATAAAATGACGTTGTTGCTGCTCGGGTTATCGTTGCAGTCGCCGCAATAATAATCAGCGAAAAAACGAGGAAGATGGCGAATTTGCGCAAGGTCGGCAAAAAGGAATGAGGGAGAGGAATCGAGTACATGGCAGATAATTTTACCCCACAATCGACGCCGTTGATCGATTTGCGAGTGCTCCAGGCAAAATCGGGGCAATTTAGCGTTTTTTTGCGAAGAGCGTCTGATATGCAGCGAGGAGATTGGCTCCGACTATCGACCATTGCAAATGTTGTTCAACTCGGGCGCGCCCGGCGGCGCCCATACGGCGGCGGGCCTCAGGATCGTCCATCAAACGGACAATCGCCTCAGCAAACCTGCTTTCGTCATTCGGTTCAACATATATAGCCGCATCTTGGGCGGAATAGCGGGTTTCCTTGAGATCGAAGGTTACTATTGGGTGCCCGGCGGCCATATATTCCATGATCTTAATCCATGTGGAAACGTCGTTAAGCGGACTCGATGGGTCCGGATCTACGCAGATGTCGGCTGCGGCAAGATTGGCGCGAAGGTCTTCTTCCGAGATGAATCCGGTGAGCTCCACATAATTATCAAGTTGTAGTTGTGTTGATAGGGTTTGCAGATCGCCGAGCGAATCACCGCCACCCATAATGACACAATGGAAATCAGTGCGGCGTTTCTCCTGGACCAATTGATGCAAGGCGCGCAAAAGGTAATCGACTCCATCCTGAGGATTGAGTGCGCCTATATAGACAAGAATAGTCTTATTCATCACGCGGAGCCTGGGACTAGGCGGCAGCAAGGTCATGCGGCGTTGGTTCGGACCGTTGCGCACAATAAAGACTGACTCAGGCCGTTTACCTGCCCGCTTCACTTGAATTTCTTTATACGATTCATTTGTAGCGATTGTGATGTTAGCTAACTTAAGGCTGCACCATTCGAACACGGCTAGGACTTTAGGGACTAGGCCCCCTTTTACGCCGTACCGGGATAGGTAGAGCTCGGGACAGAGATCGTGGTGGTCAAAGACGTATTTCTTTCCGATCAGTCGATAGGGTATGGCGACCAAAAAGAGAGTATCGGGCGGGTTGTGGGAATGGATGGCATCGAACCCGCGTGTTAGAAAAATATAGAATGCTACCAGAGAGCAGACTGTCGTGAAATAGAAATACTCGAAGCAATAGCCGATCAAGGATCGCACCTTGAGGAAAAGGCGGGAGATAAAACTGGCGTTGTCGGCGGTGGTTTTGTTAAATAGCTCTAGTCTTGGCACACGATAAACGTGTACGCCGTCGATTTGTTCGCGCGCAGTCTGCCCTTGGCGCCGTGTTGCAATAATACTAACCGTGTAACCGGCACCGGCTAGTAGGGTCGCCTCGTTCCTGACGCGTACGTCGCCCGGATACGAGTTTTCAAGCAGCATTAATATTCTACCAGCAGATGCCTTCATAGTGAGAGGGGAGTAGCGCTAGATCGGGGAACAAGCGGACGAGATCGATGACCGTCCTGTCGCCATGGTGCTGGCTAATAGCGGATTTGATCGCTGTGCTCTTTTTTGCAACGACGATTACGTCAACGTTTGCGATGGTTGCTTCTAGAGTAGGAGCCAACAACGTGGCGATATGGGGCAGCGCAGTTTCGATATAACGTCGATTCGCCCCGCGCAGACGCGCGAGTGAAACCTCTTCATCATATACAGTCACTTGATAACCTTTGCCGATCAGCGTTTCGATCAACATGACGTTGGGGCTTTCCCGCAAATCATCAGTACCGGCTTTGAAGCTCAAGCCTAGGACAGCGATGCGTTTTTTCCCAGTGTTGCGGATTAGGTTAAATGCCTGCTCGAGTTGCAGCCTATTGCTATGTAAAATTGATCCAAGCATCGGCAACTCAACATCCATTGAAGTTGCTTTGTGCATAATAGCCCTAAGATCCTTTGGCAAACAAGAGCCACCAAAAGCAAACCCGGGTTTGAGGTAATACGGCGACAAGTTGAGTTTGTTGTCCTTACAGAAGATGTTCATTAACCCGTGACTATCGACATCGAGCCTCTTTGAAAGTTTCCCGATCTCATTGGCAAAACATACCTTGACTGCATGCCAGGTGTTGCAAACGTATTTTACCATCTCAGCCATCTGGATTGTGGTCTGTTCCACGGGAGCATCAACCGCAGCATATAACTCGGAAACGCGGGCCCCAGCGCGAGCATCGCGTGATCCAATTACAGTGAAAGGCGGATGATAGAAATCCTCGATCGCTGAAGTCTCGCGTAGGAATTCTGGATTCATGCACAGGCCAAAATCCCGATCGACTTTCTTTCCGGAAGTCTTTTCCAGTATAGGTTCGACGATTCCTTCGACTGTTCCAGGGAGAACAGTACTACGAATGTTGACAACGTGGTAGTGATCGCAATCCCTGAGCAGTTCGCCGATATGTGCAACGACGCGTCTGAGGTAATCTAGACCGAGGCTACCATTTTCATTGCTCGGTGTACCTACACATACGAGCGAGATGTCGCCCAACGATATGACGTTGGTTTCGGCACGGAGGCGCCCAATACCGACCATCTTGCCTATTAACTCGTCCAAGCCCGGCTCAACGACCGGACTTTGGCCAGAATTTATAATGGAGACTTTCGTCTCGTCGAGATCTACTCCGGTTACTTTGTGACCGCACTCGGCAAGGCAAGACGCAGTCACGGAACCGACATAACCCATTCCGAAAATTGTAACATTCATGAGTGACGATCGGGAGTGGAGGGATGGTGCATGGGAAAATATTTATGGATAAACATGGCGATTTCTCGTGGTAATGCGCGCCAGCTTGAATCTATATACCGTTCACGTAGATGATTCAATAACTGCTCATAATGAGACAAGGGATACGTCGTGAAGCCCGGCTTATCGTCCGGGAAGCAAAGGTAGTCCGGGTGAACATTTACCAACCCCATTCCTCCCTGCGCAGCTACCCAGTCAAGCTTACGCAGCCAGATTTCCGGTGTCGATTCCTCCAATACCAGGAACAGTGTGGAATCCTGAGGCAGGGTGTAAGGGAGCTCAACATAGGACTTTTCTTTGGTAGCCTCTGTCGATGTAGTTGGTGATGGAATCCAGAATGGGAAAATGGTTCCGGCTCCTTCGGGTTGGGGTTCGAAGGGATCGGTATCAAAAGTTGAAGCATCATATTCGATGTGGAGGCTGTGATACCAATCCAACTGGCGAAGCATAAAGCCTGCTCGAAATCCACTCGCGTTCCAATTGATAAGATAACGATTAATGATTTCAGCGTTCTGCAGAAAACTCCGCCGAGACGAGAATAGACGTCCATCGTGATGTAGGTCATGCACACCGACTTCGAATCCGTTTTCTGTGAGCCACTCTCTAAGCTCGGTGGGCACCATATATTCGCCTTCGGGGACGAAATTAAAAGACGAGCGAAACCCCATCTTCATTTCAAGCTCCGCAAGCCGCCGGCATTTTGCCAGACCGCCGGGGCCTTCGACATCGTGGGTGAGTACGAACGCAAAGTTCTTCTGCTCTGGCCATCCGGGCCAACCATCTGGACGTTTTCCCGCCGCCGGCAAGATCGGCCAGCTGTCTTGAAATAGTTTCCTTCGTCGGCGCGCCCAAACTCGGCGCAATGCGAACCGAATGCGCATGGGAAGAAACGGCTTAAGTTCGTAATAAACGTCACGTGCTAACACGACGTGGATAGGTTTGTTGTTGCGGATTGCGGACGAAAAACTTGCCGAGACGTGCGCACTTACGTTTCAAGCAGGGCACTTCCGTCTTGATGAAGCGCTACTGGTATATAAGATTTGGTTTTATTTAAAACCACGCTGACTGGTGTTTTCGATGAGGTCAGCATTGAACTCGCGTGAAGAGCAATTTCTTGATCGGTTTTTTCCGATTCTATCACGAGCAATATCATGTCCATGAAATTGGCTAGGCGCGGTGTCACGCTTATCTGGCTTACTGAAGGCATGTCAAAAATGATGTAGTCGAAGTCACTTGCTCTCAGCTTCGGCAAAAGCTTGGCAAAGCGCTGTGGCATGTTTCGGGAGAGACGATCACTGTTACTGCCTTCCGTGACTACATAGAGTTTGTCTTGAACGAGAGCATTCTCTTTAGTCTTAAGCGTTTCTTCCAGACTTGAGACTGCCTTGCCCTTGAAATAGTGCTGCGCAGATCCCTGCTCCGCTGTCATATCGACCAATAGTACATTGCCATCGCCAGTTTCGGATAGACTTTGGGCGAGGCCTGTTGCCGTCGTTGTCACGCCAGCACGATGGGAAATACCGGTTACTGCAATCATCTTGGGTTTGTGAACCAGATTATTATTGTCGAAATACTGGATTAAACGGTCCCGCAGGGTTGCGTGAAATGGTTGCAGCGCGAGCGCAGTATTACCAGCGGAGGGGGCTCTGTCGTCGAGGAGCCGGTTTGAATGTTCTCCCGAGTTAGTGCTTATGGTTTGGTTTTTACCCATATATCGCACAAAAGCTTTATTCACCATGGGGATCGAAAGGAGGAGCGGAATACCCAGCTTTCGTTCGATTTCGGTCGGCCGTTTTAGCGTCTTATCGAGATACATTTCGGAAACAAAAGCCCAAGCAATCCCGAGCGCAGCTCCGCCAATTGCCAGGGCAATGATAATCTCGAGGCGTTTTGATTTTGCTTTTAACGGCAACGACGGAGCTTGAATCTCGCCGATGTTTGAGACGTGACCGCTGCTCATTGCGTCGTCCAGCCTGGCTTGCTCAAGACTGGCTGCATATTTCAGATAGTTTGTCTCTTCCAGTTCTTTTTTTCGATTCAGGTCGACGATTTCCCCTTCCATTTGATCGACGCTGGCGGTTTCGGCATTCAGTTTTTTAAGCTGATCGTTGAGAGCATCTATCTTGCTTTGGAGTGCCTTCACCCTGGCCGTTTCTACGGCAAGGTCAGCTGCAGGCGAATTATTCGTGGTCCCCCCGGGACTCGGTATTGTGTGTAAGATTGAAAGTGACGGGGAATCGACTTCCATTTTTTTCTTTGCCTCCAAGGCTTCGGTAAGTCGTGCATGAGTTTCCTTAACACGGTTATTCTCCGGCGTAAATTGGCCAAGAAGCTCCTGCTCGACCTTCCTTAGAAATTCGATTCTAGCGGATGTGGCGCTATATTCACTGATTACTTCGTTTGGCGGCACGGAGGTTGGGTTTGTTCCTCCGGGTGTTTCCGTCTTTTGGTTGGGAGTTATCGTGTCCAGAAACGCAGCGCGCTCCGCCAGCGCTGTTTCGGTTTCGTAGATATCCTGTCTTACACGGGAGCTGAGCGTTGAAAGTGTTTTTCTAGCATCTTCGATGGATGCAAAGCCCAGCTTACTTTTTGCCTTCCGCAGGTCGTCTTCCGTTTGCGATAGCCTGCTCCGCAATTGTTCGGTTTCTTGAGTAAGGAAATCGTCGACCAGACCGGTCGACCGATGGATCTCCACGTGTTTCTTAAGATAACAGTTTATGAACTCCTGCAGTACAGGCTGTACAATCGTCACATCGGTATGCGAAAAATTCAGTTGTATTACGCTGCTGCGAGGAGGAACTTGAGCTTGAAAATTTTTGTTAACCAAAATGATCGCGCGATTGCGATCGTTGCCGTCATGCAAGGGGCGCACAAGCCGGTCTACTCCGATGGCATCGACAACCTTGCCGATAATATCGAAGCTTGTTATAATCTCCAACTCTGAATTAAGGATCGTTTGGCCGCCTTGATCCGGAGATTTGACGCTGGCGTCATCTGGTCCTCGGCCTGGAGTCCTGCTTTCCATCACATAACGGACAAACAGCTTGGCTTCAGATTGATAAACACGCGGCGAGAATTTATAGAAAGCCAAAGCCCCGACAAACCCTAGTATCGCGCATAGGGCAATTTGCCATTTGTGGCGAAATAACGTAAAATATACGTCTCCAAGCGTAAAAGTTACACCTTCTGGCGCCAGCACTACACCGGTAGTCGGCCTCACGGGCTCCACCGAGCGAAGGTCGCGTTGATTATGTGATCCTTGCATTCGCTGTAATTTCGTAGATTAAAGATTTGGGGCAAGCTTTACGCAACAGAGCCGTACATTGCCTGAGCTGACCCAACAGGCGTGCTCATCATCTCAATATTGTTGTAAAAAGCGATTGAGATGAGAATGGCCTAGCTCAATTCGGCAGCTGAGAGAATTGTCACTAACTCCCTGACCACGGTCTCAATTTGAGATTGGGTGAGCTCAGGGAACATCGGCAAAGAGAGGAAGGAATCAGCGCACGCTTCGCTAACGGGAAAATCGCCCCGCTTGTAACCAAGGTTGGAGTAAGCGTTCTGGAGATGGACGGGAACCGGGTAATGTATCCCTGCGCCAATGCCTCGTTCACCAAGCTTTTTTAGGACCGCATCACGTTTGCTGACGCGCACCGCATAGACGTGATAGATGTGGCGGCCGTAGTCAGCCTCACTCGGGAGGATGATGCCCGGGGTGCCAGTCAACAGTTGGTTGTAGATGGCGGCGGCCCGGCGGCGGCCATCGTTGGCCTTGTCCAAATATTTGAGTTTAACCGACAAGACCGCGCCTTGGAGCCCGTCCATGCGACCGTTCCAACCGACGACGTCATGGTAATATTTCCTCTTTTGTCCATGTTCGCGGAACATTTGAAGAGCATCGCGAAGAGCGGCATCGTTCGTGGTGACTGCACCCGCTTCACCCCACGCTCCAAGGTTCTTGCCGGGGTAAAAACTAAATGAACCGGCCTGACCCATAGAGCCTGCTTTTCGGCCCTTGTAAAGAGCCCCCTGCGCCTGAGCCGCGTCTTCGATCACAATCAATTTGTACTTCTTGGCCAGCTCGAGAACCGGATCCATATCGGCGCTCTGACCGAATAGATGTACTGGTAAAATGGCTTTGGTTCGAGGAGTGATAGCTGCTTCGATCTTTGTTACATCGATCGTGTAGGTCGAGGGGTCTATATCCACAAAAACAGGCTTTGCCCCAGCATAGGTTATGGCTTCTGCGGTGGCCATGAATGTCATGGGAGGTGTGATTACCTCGTCGCCAGCACCAATACCTGACGCCAGGAGTGAAAACCAAAGTGAGTCAGTGCCATTGCCAACACCGACACAGTATTTCACATTGCAATATCGCGCGTATGCCTCTTCGAACTTTGCGACGAACGATCCCCCAGCAAAGGCATTCGCGTCGATGACCTCATTCATCGCTGCCATTACCTCAGCACGAATAGGTTCGTGATGAGCTTTGAGATCGAGGAAAGGGACCTGAACTTTAGCGTTTTGCATTGAGAAATTTGATGACACGAGCGGGATTGCCTGCGACGACAGCACTCGGCGGGACGTCTTTGGTCACCATGCTGCCCGCGCCGACCATGGCGTTTTCACCGATCGTGATGCCGCAGAGGATGGTTGCCCCCGAACCGATTGATGCCCCTCGTTTGACCAAGGTCTTGATGCATGTCCAATCGGATTCTGTTTGCAGTATCCCGTTCGCCGCGGTCGCGCGGGGGAAAAGATCGTTAGTGAACATCACACCGTGGCCGACGAAAACTTCATCCTCCAATTCCACGCCCTCGCAGAGAAAGCTATGGCTGGAGATTTTGCACCTGCTGCCAACTTTTGCTCCCTTTTGGATCTCGACAAAGGTTCCAATTTTCGTGTCATCGCCGATTTCGCAGCCATAAAGATTGGTGAAGCCGAAAATCCGCACGTTGCGGCCCAATTTAACGCTGGCAGCGATCTGCTGAATATTCTGCGGGGCTGAGTCCATTGTGAAGCGGCGGAACTAAGGATAGCTCCGCTTCGACGCGGAGGATGGTGAGATCTCACACGGTTGCGACGTGGGCAACCGCATGGGCGAAGGGCGTGTTTGTCTCAGCTGGTGGCGTGAAATCCACAGGGGCACCATTTAATTTCAGCGATTTGGAGGAAGCCTCCAATATTCGCACAACCTCGAGCCCTTTCCGACCGCTCGTTAACGGTACGGTATTATTGCGAATAGAATCCAGGAAATGCTGGCATTCTGTCTTCAGCGGTTCGTCCTGCTTGATATAGGGAGCATATATATCCCCATAATGATATGCATAGTGAAATTCGGCAAATGTATCGTAATGAGGCGGACGCTCCACGCGGGCATCGAAGATTTTAATTTTTTCCTGGGGTAGGACATCGTCATAGACAATCATACGCTTGCTGCCGACGATCGTCATCTCGCGGACTTTTCGAGGGTCGAGCCAGCTGCTTTGTACTATAGCTGAACGTCCCTTGGAGAACTCCAGAGACATCGTCGTAACATCCTCAATTCCTGGCGTAACGTGGGCTGCGCCCCGGCAGTTTACGCTCAAGGGTTGATCTTGCAGAATATGTAATATGACGGAAATATCGTGCGGGGCGAGATCCCAGGCCACGTTGATATCTTTTTGATAAAGGCCGAGATTGAGGCGGCGCGTGCATATATATAGAATTTCGCCAATATCCCCCGTATCAACTATTTCTTTTATCCGGCGCACTGCGGGCGAGTATAGAAACGTGTGGCCAACCATCAGCACGAGACCTTTTGCCGCCGCGATTTCGATCAGTTCTTCGCATTGGGCCGTCGAGCTCGCGAGCGGCTTTTCAATAAGGGTGTGCTTCCCGGCAAGAAGACTGGCTTTCGCCATCGGAAAATGGTATTTTACGGACGTGGCGATGACGACGGCGTCAAGACCGGCTTCTCCTAGCATGCGCTCGTAATTGGTTTCGCCCTCGACCTCGGGATAGAGTAATTTCAGATGCTTTAGCCGCTGTTCGCTCACATCGCACATCGTCTTCATGCGACAATCAGCCAGGCTGCGGAAATTACGGATTAGGTTGGGGCCCCAATAACCACAACCAACAACGCCAATATTAGGGCAGATCTTCATGTTTTTCCTGAGGGATGACTAGACCGGATTAAGCTGATGACGATTGCCATGACCTGAGTTCGCTTCTGACTTCGTTGGAACCCTCACGGTTTCAACGGCGAGCGGGGTGGTTTTGCGGCTCTTGCGTGTATCGTACACTTGCTGAAGCAGCGCGGGAATCGTGGTGAACATGATTTTGAGGTCCAAGCACAGCGATTTCGTATTCGCGTACTGAATATCGAGGCTGATCATCTCATTAAAAGTGGTCCTGTTTTTGCCGCTCACCTGCCAGAGGCCGGTCAAACCCGGGAGCGAAGCAAAACGCTGCTTTTGCCATGCCGTGTACTTCTCGTATTCGTAAGGAATGCAGGGGCGGGGACCAACCAGGCTCATCTCACCACGGAGCACATTGATGATTTGCGGCAGTTCATCTAGGCCGGTCGCACGCAATAACCAGCCGCCAGGGATCAGGCGGGAATCATGTTTTGCGTCCATTTTCACCATGGGCGCATTTGAGCCGATTAGTTGATGCAGATACGCTTGATGTGCCGAGGTGTCCGCATTCATTTTCATGGTGCGAAACTTATAGCAAAGGAACAGTTTTCCCCCGAGCCCGACGCGCGGTTGTTTAAAGAGGACCGGCCCCGGTGAACTGACCTTTGTTATCATGGCAATGATGGTCACCAGCGGCAGCAGGACAGGGAGGGCGGCGAAACTACAGGCTATATCCAAAGTCCGCTTCCAAACCGGAGAGGAATCCAAGGGCGTAACAGAAAGATCGGTCTGTGCGGAAGAGGAATATGCATTCATGGCGGTGTTAGCTGTACGTGCTGATGGTGGAGAAGGTTGATTGAGAGGCGGGCTTCGCCCGGAGAAGGTTCACTAAACGGCTTTCGCGAGTTGCTGACGATCAATCGTCAGGCGGGCATAGCTACCTAAAATGGAAAGCAACACGGCCACACGTTCGCTGTCGTTGCGTGCCTCTAGGATGACAGCTTGCAGGCCCTGCATGGGGCCGTCGGCGATTTGGACTTGATCGCCCGTAACCAAGCGAGGTTCGCTATTCGAAATGCGTCCTTCGCTGGCCCACACCTTCAAGTCGTCGATGAGCTGGTCGGCAACGACGGCTGGCGTTTCCCCTAAGCTCACGAGATTTACGACATCGTGTGCGTAGCGCACCGCCCGATATGTGGCACCAATATCAAAACGACAAAACACGTACCGGGGAAAAAGCGGCTCGGTTACCTGCCGGCGAACACGCCGAACGGTTTTATGAAGGTGAATACGCGGAAAATAAACCTCCACCCCAAAAAGCGAACTCAGTTGCTCAACCGCGTTCTTTTCGCGCTGCGGCTTTGTGTGGATGCAATACCAATTCATAGCGAGAAGGGATCAGGCTTGGCCAAGCTGCCGCCATTTCGGTGCTTTGCAGCTTTGGGCTGGTGAACGAACCGAAGGGGGAACTCTCTTTGTGCTATGCTGGACCAACATTGGCTGTAACACTGGCGCGCTAAAGAAACCTATCTTGCACCACCAAAACCCCAGTTGTTTTGGCGGCGGATCTTGACGAAAACTGCGGGCAAATTACACTGAGCAGCCACGCGAAAGATCCGTAGCGGCGGCTATCTACGCGGATTGTTCCAAATTCAGGCCGTGTGAAAATAACACCAAATAGTTGATATAGATTGGCGCACGGTCTTTGCGCCGTATCCAAGCCATATCGAATTTCGCTTGCGTTATGCACGGCCAATGCAATCTCGCCGCGCCTGTAAGATAACAATCAAAAAGCTGCCTTAAAGGCCACAACCGGGATTACCCTGAAGCTTGTTCTAATGGTTTCCATTACCCTGTAAACAGGGTTGATAAATGAAGGAACTAGTGGTGGCGGATTTGTAGGCAACAAACCTGTGACAATCCTCTTGATCAGCTTAAATGAATCCCGCGCAGTTTGACACGCTAAACATTAATTAGTAGCAAGCTAAGTAATTTCATGGCGGCTATGATTAGCCTTATCTGCACCGGGATCTTGTGGACTGTTGTCTGCCCGGCCAGGAACACCTCAAAATGGAAAAACAAACAGCAAAATAGAGAAAACTGGGATACCGTGTTATATATGAAGGGGGCGGTTTAATTAGATTCCAGTAGCATTCTATGTATATAGATCGATCGCGTTGGCTTAACCAAAGCATGCCGTTCGTTCGTTCCCTCGTCGGGAAAGCGCGACCTTCCTTCGGCAAAATCGAATGGTCGGCCTGGGGCGGACCCTGCGTAAGGGTATTTTACACCAATAGCTTACCGAGCGATACAGGCATTACCACCCTCGCTTCAAACGATTAGTGTTCGGCCAAGTGCCGCTGGCGTCCTATCTTTTACCAGTGAGCGTACTCGCTCTTTTTCAACGAGAGCGAGAACTCGACAAATAGACGAACGCAGTTTTCCACGTCCTGAAGGTCAACGACTTCGCTCGGAGTGTGCATATACCGGAGCGGGATGGAGACCAGTCCGGTGGCGACGCCTGCGCGGCCAACTTGCAGAGCGCGTGCATCGGTACCGGTCGGCCGTGGATCGGCTTCGAATTGATGGGGGATGCCCAGCTTTTCGGCGCAATGCAC
>Ga0302289_1000774_pt1 | contig 11803 bp, 8 predicted proteins | sample III_Fen_N1_2_FD_194552 | JGI IMG/M metagenome (GOLD analysis project Ga0302289, IMG submission 194552) | Peat permafrost microbial communities from Stordalen Mire near Abisko, Sweden - III_Fen_N1_2 | ecosystem: Environmental > Terrestrial > Soil > Wetlands > Permafrost | place: Sweden: Abisko... | reverse complement strand
TGTTTCATCGTCTTCGGCAATTAATATTTTCATTTTTTTAATCTGGTTCTTTTCGACTTGCTCAGGAACAATATTTCTAACAACTTTTTTTTCTTTAGGTTCGGTGTTATAGGGTAAAGTGAAATAAAATGTTGAGCCTTTTCCCTCTTCGCTGACCACCCAAATTTTTCCACCAAGTAACTCCACAAATGCTTTAGAAATCGATAAACCCAAACCTGCTCCCTGCCGAGCCATTTTATCAGTAATATCGGCTTGAATGAACCGTTCAAAAATAGCATCCTGCCTGTGCTTTGGAATTCCAATGCCTGTGTCTTTAGTGAAAAATTCCAATACTTTAATCTGACTCTCCGTTTTTAGGATATACCCAAATACTATTGACCCTTCATCGGTATATTTAATAGCATTTTTAACAAGGTTGGTAAGAATTGCATATAATTTCTCACGGTCTGTGTGAATAGCAGATTCTTCCAGAGGTAAAGATTTTTTAGAGAAAAATTGAATACCCTTTCTATCCATCTCAGGTTTGAAAAAGGTATGAATAAAATCTATTTGCTCGTTTATATTCGATTCCTTTATATTAATTTCCATGAATCCGGCCTCTATTTTTGAAATATCAACTATATCATTGATGATATTGAGCATACGAGCACCACTTTTTTCTATGATTGTGATATACTCTTGCTGTTGATAACCAGTAAGTCCGGGTTCTTTTAATAATTCGGAAAAGCCTAAAATGCCATTCATTGGAGTCCTTATCTCATGAGACATATTGGCTAAAAATGCAGATTTAAGACGGTCGCTTTGTTCTGCGCGTTCTTTGGCGATGACCAACTCTGCTGCCCGTTTTTCTTTCTCTTCATTTTGAAAAGCAAGTTCCTTGTTCGCAATAATTAATTCTGCTGCGCGTTTTTCTTTCTCTTCATTTTGAAAAGCGAGTTCCTTGTTCGCAATGATTAATTCTGCCGCACGTTTATCTTTCTCTTCGTTTTGAAAAAGAAGTTCATCGCGTGCAATTATAAACTCTGCTTCAAGTTTTTCTTTTAAAGCTTTTAAAGAATCATTCTCATGAAGTAATTCCGTTAACTCATTTTGGAGTTCTTCCTTGGTTTTGTCCTGTATGTCCATAGCAAAGTTTGTTTAATATGTTGAACTTCCTGTTACCATGACTTTTTTAGCAGTGATTTTTCATTCTATTAATCGGCCACTTGCTGAGGTCTAACACCCATTCACTCCATCGTCGATCCAAACCCAACGCTCAATTCTTTATTTCTTTTACAATTGCAAATACCTCAATATGTGCGTTCTAAAATGAGTGCTAACGATATATATCAGCAATATCGCTGTTATTTCATTTTTAATCTTGCTTCCTCTTTCGTTTATCCCTCCTTGGTAATAACAGCAACAAAACAACTCTATGCGAAAATGCAAATGGCAATGCAAGTGGCTGAAGATGTGTTTTTACGGTGATAATAGAGGTTCGTGAAATTCGCGATGAATTTACGATTCATTTGAGTATTATCCTATTTTTGATTAGGAAAATAGAATGGTAGACGAAATATTTGGATGATGGTTGTGTGAGGCTGGATCGCAGTGGAAGCGGACTGAAGGAGGTGGATGTGGGACTAGCGGAGCCCGGGGCCATATCCACGGACTGAAAGGGAGCGTTTCAGGCGCAGGGAAAAACAAAAACTAGTTCACCGAAAGACCAACCTTGTGTACACCGAATGCATGTGTGTGTTCAGAATTCAAATCAATAAATTTGATCAAGGGGTGGTTCAGCGTCAAACTGAAGCGGCTTCCTTTCCCGCTGTACGGAATAGAGAAGCTCGTATCGGCATTGGAAAAGCGGATGGTATGGAGTTTGATGTCGTAGTGAAAGAGGGTGTCGTTGAAGAACAACCGGCCAATGACAGGATTCACATGGACCGTATCGTTGTCGGAAAACCGGAAAGCAGGGGAAGAAATCGTAAACAACGTTTCGAACAGCGGGTAGTTCATACTAGTATCCGATACGGAATCTTGAAGCTGGATGCTACCCGTCAAGTAATAGTCCCCGGAAATAGCAGCAGGCTTTGGCCAACGAATATACACGCCAACCACCAAAACCAAGGCGAACAACGCCATAATCAATCGATTCGTTTTCATGACAGTAGGAGTTAGCGTTTGAAAAAGCGGATGACGGGTGAATACAACACATCGCGGCCGTGGTAAATGCGGTACGCGTTCAGCAAGACCATGACCAGGTTGTACAACCCGACAAAAACCCACCACAACAAGCTGCTTTGAACCATCTCGCCAACATCAAACGAGACTCCAATCGGAATTAACGCGTTGGGAACCCCCAACAACACATACACCAAAGGAATGACCAGCACCCCGACCAAATGCACCAGATTCAGCGTCAATTCAAAATTTAGCAACGCCTTGGCCGACCGGTCCACCCCCACCAACTTCCCCCGTTTGGGCATCCACAAAATAAACGGCACAAAAAAGCCCAACAACGGTAACATCAGGAAACTCAGCGCCGACAGGTTCAAGCCCATCAAAAAACCGGCGTCCGGCAGTTGCGCTGCCTCTTCAATCAATGCCTCGGGAGCAACCTCCAACGCCTTAGCCAGCCGCAAGAGCGTATCGCCCCTCGGCTCCGACTCCCCATTTTCAATCCGCTGGATGGTCCGCAGGCTCAATCCCGACCTTTCCGAAAGAAGCTCTTGCGAATAGCCCTTGCTAATCCGCAGGGTCTTGATGTGATGCGTCTGTTTCATAGGCAGCAAAAGTAGTGAAACTTCACGAAGCCACCTTGCGTCAATCCCCCGTCAATACAACGACATAATTGCCAATTCGTCAAAAAACGAATCTACCTCAATAAAAAACACGAGCTAAATCAATCGCAAGGCCGTATCAATACAGGTACGAATACTTTTCCAGGGCTTGGTATCGGGGTATCTTTGCATCAACCAATTTATACAAACATGGCACTTTTCATCAGCCCGCGGGCTTGCCCTCAAAACCACCCCTGCCCCATTGTGCGAGTCTGTCCCGTCGGAGCTATTTCCCAACAAGGAAACGGATTGCCTGTAATCGACGAATCGCTCTGCACCGAATGTGGTAAATGCGTAAAGTTCTGCGGTATGCGCGCTGTGATCAAACGAAATTAATACAACAACGATGAATACATTAAAAAAACGCCACCTGCTGAGAAAATACCTGCGACCCGTACTTGGAATCGTGATTGGCGGCCTGCTTGGATTAGGGTATTACTTGCTGATAGGTTGCAAATCGGGTAACTGTGCTATTACTGGCTCTCCCCTGGGCAGCATGCTCATTGGTTCATTAGTGGGCCTCTTCATTACATCCAGCCCGTGCAGTAGAGGAGCCTGCTAAGAAACAACAAAACACGTGAACGTCTGAAAAGTGTTATCTTTGAGGAACAGAAACGTTCACAACGATGATCACTTTACAGGAATCCGACCGGGAATATATTTGCGATATACAGGCGCCCTGTTTTCAACAACTGAGCGGCGAAGAGGCCAAACAGTTGCAGCAAAACAGGACGCAAGTGTTGTTTCGGAAGGGAGACACCTTGACCAAACAAGGTACCTACCCTTCTTACATACTTTTTCTGATTGACGGCGTTGTAAAACAATACCTGGAAGGCGACGACAACAAAACGTTCAACCTCAGCATCCAACTGCCCGGTGAGTTCATCGGCCTGTCAACCCTCTTTTCCACGGAAACAGCGCCCTACTCTGTAGTCTGCTTGACCGACTGCCAGGCGGTGTTGGTCACCAAGGAAAGCCTGGGTCACGTGCTGCATGCAAACGCCGACTTCACGTACAAACTGGCCGAACGCCATGCAAAGCAACAATCTGAACTTTTTGAAACAGTGCGTAACCAGCAATTCAAGCAGATGAACGGACGGTTGGCGGCCGCGCTGCTATACTTGAACGGGTTGAAAGAACGGCAACCCTCGCTGTTCACCCTGCTGTCCCGAAAAGACCTGGCCGACTTCGCCGGCATTGCCACCGAGAGTGCGGTCAAACTGCTCAAGACCTTCGAAAAGGATGGATTGATTGAGTTGCGGGATAAAGACATCCACATCCGCGACGTAGAAATGGTGCAGTCTGTGTACCGTCGGGGCTGATGCTCCTCCTGTCGGAATCCTCGTTTAAAACGCATGAAAAAAGGGGAGCGCGTCTTGCACCCTCTCCTTTTTTGCCCTATATTTGTTAACACGTCACAACAACAAAACACCTATTTATATGTCATTGATGCATAACTGGTTCGAATGTAAGGTCCAGTACGAAAAAATGTCTCTCGAAGACGGTCTTCAAAAGAAAACCACAGAAACATACCTGGTCGATGCGCTCAGCTTCACCGAAGCCGAAGCCCGAATCATCCAGGAAACAAGGCCCTTTACAAGCGGCGAACTCACTGTAGCGAACATCAAGCGTACCAAATTCTATGAAGTGTTTAACGCTCCTACGGGTGACCGTTGGTACCGCGCCAAGGTGCTGTTCATTGTGTTGGACCAGGAAAAAGGAACCGAAAAACGGGTGCCTTCCACCATGCTGATCCAGGCTTCCGACATTGATGAAGCCATCAGCCGTCTGAACGAAGGCATGAAGGGCACCATGAGCGACTATGAAGTGGCCATGATCACCGACACCCCCATTCTGGACGTATTTCCCTACGCGGTAGTGGAAGATGACGTCCCCGGAATTCAAGCCTGATAACCTTCAACCGTTCTCGTATGTCTGTTAGTTCCAACCTAGAACGCCTTCACGCCGACCTGCCTGCTAAAGTCACCTTGGTAGCGGTTTCAAAATTCCATCCAAAGGAAGCTATTCTGGAGGCCTACGAAGCGGGGCAACGTATTTTTGGGGAAAGCCGCGTGCAGGAATTGGTCGAAAAACAAGCACTACTTCCTACTGACATCGAATGGCACTTTATCGGCCACCTGCAGACCAACAAGGTGAAGCAGGTCGTGCCTATTGTCTCGCTTATCCACAGCGTTGACTCCCTGAAATTGCTGCAGGAGATTGACAAGGAAGCCGCGCGCATTGACCGTGTGGTGCCTTGCCTGCTCCAACTCCATATTGCTCAGGAAACTCAAAAGTTCGGGTTCTCGCTGGACGAATGCCGGGAGTTGGTGAGTGATGGCACGTTGATTGAATTAAAACACATTCGCGTTCGGGGGGTGATGGGCATGGCTACCCTGACCGATGATACAACACTGATTGAATCGGAATTCACCACTCTGCGACGATTCTTCGATGAAGTAAAAGCGCACGACTTTCCCTCCGACCCGCTTTTCAACGTGGTATCGATGGGTATGTCAGATGACTACCCGCTTGCGGTGCAAGCAGGCAGTACCATGATTCGAGTGGGAAGCCTTTTATTTGGAGACAGACAGTACTAAACCGGCATCTTGTCGATGCGCGTCTGATGACGTCCACCATCAAATTCGGTGGAGAAAAATACCTGAATGATTTCTTTGGCCAATTCCGGGGTTATAAAACGAGCCGGAAGACAAAGCACATTGGCATTGTTGTGTTGACGGGATAGCGAAGCAATTTCCTTGTTCCAACACAATGCCGCACGAATACCTTGGTGCTTGTTGAGCGTCATGGCCATGCCTTGGCCTGAACCACAAATGGCGATGCCGCGCACAGCTTCCTCGTCCTCAATGGCTTCAGCCAAGGGATGAGCAAAATCGGCGTAGTCGCAACTATCCGGGGAATACGTGCCAAAATTGATGAAGGGGATTTTTTCTTCCGAAAACCAGTCTAAGACAATTTCTTTGAGTTCATATCCTGCATGGTCGCTGCAAATCGCGACAGGGACATCGTCAGAGTTCATATACTATACAAGTTGGTTAATGCTGCAAATGTAATGAATTATTTACATCTAACAGTATTGTAGAACGAAAAACAGCGAAGAGGCTGCCTCGACACTATCTGTCGCGACAACCTCTTCCAATTTTGTATATCCGATAAGGATGTTTTTAAGTTTACAGCAAGGCTTTTACCTGGTTGTAGACATTCACGCCTGTGAAGCCCAGTTTTTCATCGAGCACCTTGTAGGGAGCGGAAAATCCAAAGGATTCGAGGCCCCAAATAGAACCGTTCTCACCCACTAAACCCAACAGGTTGACGGGAAGACCGGCGGTCAAGCCAAAGCGCTTCACGCCGGCGGGCAAAACAGACTGTTGGTATTCGGCCGACTGACTGCGGAACAAGCCTTCGGAAGGAACAGATACGATGCGTACCTTGATACCGTCTTTGCGAAGTAGGGCGGCTCCTTCCACCAAGGTGGCGACTTCAGAACCGGATGCCAGCAAAACGATATCGGGGTTACCGTCACATTCAACAACGTACGCGCCTTTGGCCGATTGAGAAGCCTGCTGAAAACTACTTCCGGGCAGGTCGACAATGTTTTGACGGCTCAAGATAAAGGCTGTCGGTGTATGGGTATTTTCCAACGCAAGCTTGTAGGCCACGGTGGTTTCGTTCACATCAGCCGGACGCAGCACCAACACGGAGTTCTGTCCCTTGTGGTTCTTGAGTTTTTCCATCAGGCGGATCTGAGCTTCCTGTTCTACCGGTTCGTGGGTAGGTCCATCTTCACCAACGCGGAACGCATCGTGTGTCCAGATGAACTTCACGGGAACTTCCATCAAGGCGGCCATGCGGACGGCCGGTTTCATGTAGTCGGAGAAAACGAAGAAGGTTCCGCAAGCGGCAATGACACCACCGTGCAAGCCCATACCGATGCAAACGCATGCCATGGTCAATTCGGCAACACCGGCCTGCAGGAAAGCGCCGCTGAAATCGTCCTTGGTCATCGCTTTGGTTTTCTTCAGGAAACCGTCTGTTTTATCGGAGTTGGACAAGTCGGCAGAAGCCACGATCATGTTTTCAACCTGTGTAGCCAATGCAGACAACACCGTAGCGGATGCAGCACGGGTAGCTTGACCGGATTTTTGCTCAATGCCTTCCCAGTTTACTTGAGGAGCAACACCTGAGAACCACGTTGACATTTTGGTGGCGGCTTCGGGATTGGCTTTAGCCCATGCGGCTTTGGCTTCGTATCTTTTGGCAACAATGCCTTTCAGCTCGTTGGCCCTTTTTGCGTAAAGTTCAGCTACTTCGGGGAAAATCACAAATGGTTCTTCGGGATTACCACCCAAATTCAGAACGGATTTCTCAAAGCTGGCTCCACATTCGCCCAACGGCATACCGTGGGTGGCGCATTTCCGTTCAAAGCTGCTGCCGTCGGGTGCAACGGCACCTTTACCCATGACGGTTTTACCAATAATCAAGCTGGGTTTGCCGGTAACGGCTTTGGCCTTATTGAGAGCATCGCGCAGATCATCCACGCAACTTCCGTTGGCTTCGAATACTTCCCAACCCCAAGCACGGTACTTGGCAGCTGTATTTTCGCTGGTTACAGCCGACGTATCGGTTGAAAGTTGGATGTCGTTGGAATCATAGAACATGATTAGGTTATCCAAACCCAGGTGACCGGCTAAACGGCCTGCACCCTGAGAAATTTCTTCCTGAACACCTCCGTCAGATATATAGGAATAGATGGTCTGGCTCATTTGTTCGCCAAACTTGGTTTGTAAAAACTTGGCGGCGATGGCAGCTCCTACGGCGTATGCGTGACCCTGGCCCAATGGACCTGAGGTATTTTCAATGCCGCGTTCCACGTCCACTTCGGGATGACCGGGTGTGGGACTTCCCCACTGCCTGAACTGCTTCAGTTCGTCGAGGGTAAACTTACCGGCCAATGCCAGCTGGGCGTACAACATGGGGGACATGTGTCCCGGATCCAGGAAAAAACGGTCGCGACCTTCCCATTTCGGGTTCTTCGGATCGTAAACCAGGAATTCGGAAAACAAAAGATTCACGTAGTCGGCTCCGCCCATGGCTCCTCCCGGGTGACCTGATTTGGCTTTTTCAACCATAGACGCAGCCAAAATACGAATGTTGTCAGCTGCTTTGTTCAGTAAGTCAGTATTGTTCATATGTTTTCGGAAAATTTTTGTACAAAGATAAAGAATCTTTCTACATTTGTCTTCATGAGAAGTGCAAGTTTTGGAACGCATGTACTGTGTTTGCTGTTCGTCACCACCCTGATAGGATACTGTCCCTTTGTTTCCGCCGTTCCCGCCCGTAAATCGCTTGTACAGATAGATCAACCCGATGGGACCACCCTTTCCATCTTTAAAAAGGGGGATGAGTTTTTTCACTATGCGGTGAGTAGTGACGGGTACACCCTACGTTCCGACTCCTTGGGTTTTTACCGGTACGCGGTACGTAACAGCGAGGGCGATCTGGTTTCCGGTCCGCAGGTAGCCACCAACCCTTCCTCTCGAAATGCTGACGCCACTCGTTTCCTTTCCACCATTGAACCGGGCATGCACTTTTCCGAGCGACAACGTTCGGTTGCCGTTGAGGGGAGAATAAACCAATCCATCAAACGAACCGTTTCTTTAAGAAGTGCTTCAGCCTCTCCCATCAGCAACCTGCTCATCAATGATTATCCCTTGTCCGGCAAGGTGCGGTCGCTTGTCATCCTGGTCAGTTTCAGCGACAACAACTTTGTCTCCACTAAACCGGATTCTGACTTCTACCATTTTTTGAACCAAAAAGGCTACAATGTTGGCCCGCACATTGGAAGTGTGAGCGACTATTATACCTTCAATTCAGGCGGAAAATTTACACCCGAGTTTGTTGTGGCAGGCCCTGTCAAACTAAAAAATTCCATGGCGTATTACGGTGCGAACGACGATAAGGGAAGAGACGTACGCCCCGGTGAGATGGTCAGGGATGCGTGTATAGCCGCCGACGAGTTGGTGGACTTTTCTCAGTTTGACAACAATGGAGACGGCATTGTAGACAATGTGTACATTTTTTATGCCGGGAAGGGTGAAGCCGACGGTGGTGATGACAACACCATATGGCCACACTCTTACGCCCTACCTGAATCGGGCAGTAACAGCCTTAAACTGGACGGAAAAAAGATTGAGTCGTATGGTTGCAGTGCTGAATTGGACGGTAGTGCCACCATGACGGGCATCGGCGTGTTTACACACGAGTTCGGCCATGTAATCGGCTTGCCCGACTTCTACGACGTTGATGGTGAGGTAAACGGCGAAGGATTTGACTTGGATGCTTGGTCATTAATGGCTTACGGGTCGTACAACGGTAATGGGTGCGTACCTCCATGTCTCACCCTTTTGGAACGTTACATGCTGGGATGGACAGAACCCACCCCGCTGTTAGTTCCGGCCTCCCCCAGTCTTCCTCCATGGGTCAGTTCCAATCAAGGATGCATCATTTCCACGACCAACAGCAATGAATTTTTCCTACTGGAAAACAGGCAACAACTCCCCGGCACCTGGGACCAATACATTCCCCATCACGGCATGCTCGTGTACCACATCGATGCGCGTGACAACGCAAGCACGGCGATTACAGACCTTGGAACATCCAAAGTGTATTCGTACAAAGAGTTATGGCAATACAACATGGTAAACGCCATTGCTTCTCATCAATGCGCCGACATAGAGGAAGCCGACAACAGCAGGCTTGCCTATAACGGATACAACAAAGCCGCCTATACCACCGGATTGAAAGGTGACCCCTACCCTGGCATCTATTCCATCAATACTATCACCGATAATACCCTTCCTTCCATGAAGGCGTGGGATGGAACCCCCACGAACAAACCGATTACCCGAATTGTGGAAAACAGTAATGGAACTGTCAGTTTCGACTTTATGGGAGGACGGACCAAAATGGACACACCTCTAGCCCGTGAGGCGCATCAGGTTTATCCCTTCTCTTTTGTGGCTTGTTGGCACTCGGTAGAAGGCGCTTCCGGTTACCTGATCGATGTCTTTACCTGGGATACCTCATCGGGAGACAGCATAAAGGTCTTTGTTACTGATTACCACAATTTCCTGGTGTCCGATACGAGTTGCATCATTCATGTTCCTACCGAAAAATCCGCCTATTTCTACCAAATCCGTTCCACCAATGGATTTAAGAACTCCGAGTATTCGCAGGTAATCGCATTGTCGACCACCAACAGCAAACCCGTCATCCTTCCGGCCGGTGATATCAGACCGTTCCAGTTCAAGGCAAACTGGGAGTCGTTGCCTTGGGCCACCGGATACCACCTCTCCGTTTTCGAAATTGATTCCTTGCCTGGAGGCAACACCACCATGACCATGTTGCCACGTTACGACCACGTTCTCACTACCGATACCACTTTCCTTGTCGATGAAATGGACAACGAGCGGACGTACGCCTATTCCATAGCTGGCACTGATGGTTTTGCCACCGGAATTCAATCAGACCTGATCACCCTAACCACTCCTTCGGCATCCACCATCACCTATTTTGTCAGGGACGGCTACATCTACATCAAAGGCATCGACCCGGGCAGCACCCTCACTTTATACGGATTGGACGGCCTTGTCAAGCAAGTCTCTCACGAACCCGCCTTAAAAGCCGTTGGCAAGGGTCTCTACATCGCCGAAATCCAGTTCAAAAACACCCGCAAGCGCATCAAGGTGTTGGTGAATTAAAACTCAGCAACTATTATTTAAGTCGATTTATTTGTGATTCTTTTTTGTGTACACACAAAATTCAACAGTCAAATGACTTGTAATAAATTTAAAATTAGAATTTCCAATGCCTTTATCTCAAGAGGTTTTTGCAGATAGCCATCGAATAAACTATCCTTTTCTGTTTTTTCTATTTCTTGCTGAGTAAAAGAGGTTAACGCTATGATTTTTAAATCACGCCCTTTTTCCTTTCTAAGAATTTTGGCAATTTCAATTCCATTAATATCAGGCAATTGAATATCCAAAAAAATGAACGTATAATTATTTTGCAGTATTTTTTTAAGTCCTTCTTGCCCAGTAGTTGCAATATCCCATGTTAAATCAAATTTGTTTAAAACAGCATTGCAATTTTCTACATGTACAGGATTATCTTCTATGTAAAGTACGTTTTGATTCGATAAAAAATCTAACCAATCAACCTTTGTGGTTTCTGACTTAATAATCTGCGGTAGTTCAATCCAAAAATCACTTCCTTTGTTCAACGTGCTTGCCACACCTATTTCGCCACCATTAAGTTCAACCAGTTCTTTACAAACAACTAAGCCCAATCCGGTACCACTTTCCATATTGGTTCCAGGCCTTGTTTTATCGTGATTGTCAATACTAAAGAGATTGCCCAACCTTGACTGATCCATACCTATTCCTGTGTCGCTTATAATTATACGTACATTCCTATTATTTTGCTTTTCTGTGATTTTTACTGTTCCAAAAGATGGTGTAAACTTGATAGCGTTATTCACCAAATTTCGCAAAACAGTATCTGTCATTGACCAATCGGCACGAATAAATAAGTCATCACTATCAAGCTCTGACTTAAGTTCTATGTTTTTCTCTTTTGCAGCAAGTTGATATACACCCACCGTTGAATTTATAAGATCGCTAACATTAATATCAACAGGTGAAGATACCAATGACTTCCTTTGACTTCTTGCCCATAACAATAAGTCTTCCAGCAATTTATATGTATTCTTAATGGTTTTATTTATCGATGAGAGTATATTGTCGGTAATACTTATTTCGCCCTCTTCTGCTAATTCGAAAATATTAGCAATGCTACCTATTGGGCCTTTAAGGTCGTGAGCTATTATGGAAAAGAACTTGTCTTTTGTGGCGTTGCTTTCACGTAATTCTGTGTCAAATTTGGTCAGTTCTGTTAATGCA